>OIWQ01000003.1_pt1 | contig 332322 bp, 290 predicted proteins | sample 1587571 | NCBI WGS metagenome assembly OIWQ01 (sample SAMEA3888910, study PRJEB22519) | human gut metagenome | biome: human gut; feature: human-associated habitat; material: faeces | place: Denmark | collected 2010
ACAAACGGTTTTCAAGACCGCCTCGTTATGACCACTTCGATACCTCTCCATATTTTAATTTTTTTCAATTAAAAATCGCTGTTTGTATCAGCGACTTTGTTATCTTATCAAAAAGTCCTATACTTGTCAACAGATTTTTTAAAATTTTTTCAAAGTTTTTTCGACAAAGATTTCTGCGATTGCCAGATCCTCCGGTGTGGTGATTTTGATGTTTTCATACGCACCTTCTACCACCTTGCAGCGCACCCCTGCATATTGTTCTACAAGCATCGTATCATCCGTTATATTGTGGGTGTCTCCATTTCTTTTTGCCTCGTACATTGTCTCATAAGCCCGACGAAGCAATGGTACCTGAAATGTCTGCGGTGTCTGAATCTGGTATACAAATTTTCGTTCCGGCGTCTCTACCCCATAATGATCTGTATCCACAATCTTGATCGTATCCTTTGCAGGAACGCCGACCGTACAGGCTCCGCATTCTCTTGCACACGCAATTGAAGCCGATATCATTTCTGCTGTCACGAACGGACGCGCACCATCATGGATCAGCACAATATCGTTTTCTCCCTCTGCTCCAATCGCAGATAATCCCTGATAAACGGAATCATAGCGTTCTTTTCCACCGATACAGATATCCCGAACCTTTGCAAACTGATACCGTTCCGCCAGTTCTTTCTGGCAATGTTCTACAAATTCTTCCTTTGTCACAAGCACTATCGAATCTACTTCGGGATGCTCATCAAAAGCCCGCAACGAATAATACAGCACTTCATGCCCTGCGACTTCCAGAAATTGCTTTGCCTTTTCACTTTTCATACGGCTGCCAACGCCTGCCGCAAGTACGATTGCTGTTACCATTATCTGCGTTCCCCAATCTTTAAGTTCGGTATTGCATTCAGATCCAGTCCATCCCGGATGCCCACCATATAATTATGATAGCCCGCCACACCGATCATCGCTGCATTATCTGTACAAAAGATTGGCGATGGATAGTAAAACTGCAAGCCCTGTTCAGATGCCACACGCTGCATATTCTCCCGAAGGGAGCTGTTCGATGCCACGCCTCCGGCTAACGCCAGCTTCTTACAGCCATATGCTTTTGCCGCGCGCACCGAATTGTCGGTCAGAACATCCACAACCGCTTGTTGAAACGAAGCAGCCACATCTGCCCGGTTGATCTCCTGATGTTTCATCTCACAGCCGTTCAGGTAATTCAGCACTGCGGATTTCAAACCACTGAAAGAAAAATCATACGGTGCATCTTCCATAAATGCACGTGGGAAATGAATTGCCTCTTTATTGCCCTCTTTGGCAAGCTTGTCAATCTTCGGTCCGCCCGGATATCCAAGTCCGATTGCACGTGCGACCTTGTCAAATGCCTCGCCCGCTGCATCATCTCTTGTCCGTCCTACAATCTCAAACGTCGTATATTCCTTCACATAGACCAGATGGGAATGTCCACCGGAAGCTACCATGCACATAAATGGAGGTTCCAGATCCGGATGCTCAATATAATTCGCCGCAATGTGTCCCTCGATATGATGCACACCAACCAGCGGTTTCTTCTTTGCATAAGCAACCGCCTTTGCCGCACTCACACCAACCAGAAGTGCACCTACCAGTCCTGGTCCATACGTCACTGCCACGGCATCGATATCGTCCCATGTCACATGTGCTTCCTCAATTGCCGCACGAATCACCTGATTGACTTTCTCCACATGCTTCCGCGATGCAATCTCCGGCACTACGCCGCCATACAGCTTGTGAAGTTCAATCTGTGAATAGATAATATTTGATTTTACTTCTCTTCCATCGACAACAATCGCTGCTGCCGTCTCATCGCAGGATGATTCAATTGAAAGTATCGTTGTACTCATAATGTTTCCTCTTTTTCTTGTTGCATCGCTTTCATGCAACCTTTCTTATTCTATCTGGTTATGCAGTTATCTCACGCATACCACTTTCGTTTCTTACTCTGCCGCCTGCGTCGTCGCAGAACCGCTCGGTAACTGGGATTCTGTCCAGCCATAGATCTTCCACTGGTCATTTTCCTTTACCATCGCATACTGACGGTAAAAATAACCTAGATTGTCTCCGGTGTTGATCGTAATACACACTTCCAGCGACGCCATATCTTTTCCATCTTTTGTGAAATACTGCACCTGACTTGCTTCTGGAAGTTCACACATCTTGTATGTATATCCCTGTTCCTTTACTGCCTCGATGTCCTTCTGCAGATTCGCCAGACTGTCACTCTCCGGATTCGCCACGAGCAGATCCATACAATATAACTGCCGCACCTTTTTATTCATGGCATCCAGTTCATCATCTGCCAGTTTCTGTCCATAAAACGCCTTAAAATAGCGGTTATGCAGCTTCGCCACATCCCGCGGCGTCTTCGGATATTCCGCCGCCATATCATACTCCATCAGTGCTTCCACTTCGGTCTTTTGCGACGTGCTCCGCTGAATCGAAGAACGGTTGCTCAGATGATTGAAGTACCACAGCACCAGCACGACAAGTAGCACCGCTATGATAATGCCTTTGATTGTCACTTCTTTTTTCTTATTTTTTGCCATACAGCATCAATCCTCTTCAAAATTCAAAACCTTTTCTGTGCGATCCTTCGCGATATATCCCTGTGGAAATATCGACTGTACCATCGCCTCGAATTCCTTCGGACGATTCGTCGCCGGACTATAATGTGTCAGCCACATTTCATGTACCTGTGCTTCCTTCGCAAGCTCCGCAGCCTCCCGCATCATCATGTGCTTATGCTCCTTTGCCTTTGAAAGCTTCTCCTCCTCGCCATACATGCCCTCGCAGATAAATAAGTCCGCATCTTTCGCGCACTCCGCGATTGCATCTACCGGGCGGGTATCAGTACAATACGTGACTTTCAAACCCTTCCGTGGGCTTCCCATAACCATATCGCTTGTATAGACATTTCCTTCATAATCAACTGTCTCGCCTTTTTGCAGCAGACTCCAATACTGTACCGGAAGTCCTAACGCCCTAGCACGTGCAGCATCGAATTTGCCGGCGCGATCAAGCTCGATATTATACCCATAACAGGTCACACGATGATTCACACGGAATGCCCGAATCCGCAAACCGCAGATCTCAATGACTTCCTCCGGCTGCTCCAGCTCAATGAATTTGATTTCAAACGGAAGCTCCGGTGCAATGATCCGAAGTGAATTGACCACGTGCTCCAGTCCCCTCGGTCCGATCATTGTCAAGGGCTCTGTCCGCTCGGCATTTCCCATCGTCAGAAGCATGCCCGGAAGTCCACTGATATGATCCGCATGGAAATGTGTGATGCAGATCACATCGATCGGCTTGAAGCTCCAGCCCTGCAAACGTATTTGATTTTGTGTACCCTCGCCGCAATCGATCAGGATACTGCTTCCATTGTACCGCACCATCAGTGAGGTCAACGCTCTGTACGGAAGCGGCAGCATACCGCCCGTTCCAAGCAAACATAACTCTAACATTCTATTCTCCGTTTTCTGTAAATGCTATCTCATAGATATCTGCATCCTCGTCTGGATGCTTATAATAATTCTTCCGGCAGGCAAGGAGATGATATCCATTTTTCTCATACAAATGCTTTGCCGCACCATTTCCATGCCGTACTTCCAGCAAACCGCGCACAGCATCTATCCGTGCAAATGCAAGATAAGCATCCATCAGTAGCTGTCCAATCCCATCTTTCCGGCATTCCGGGTTGACCGCAATACGCAGCAATTCCGTCTCGTCACCAAGTACATTTGCAAGCAGATACCCACAAGGTATACCTGCGTCATCCTCTGCAAGCCATAAATGATTGTAGCTTTGCGCAAGGGAATCTGCCACCATCGCTTCTGTCCATGCATCGTCAAATGAGTCTTGTTCCATCTGCGCTACGCGCTGTGCATATGCATTCGACGTTCCCGCCGCCAGCACACACGAGTTCTGATTCTCATCGACTGCTTGTTCTGCAATTTCACAGTTATAATAAACAATCTTCAACTTCTACGCCTGTCCTTCTGCCGCAAGCTTTTCCTCGCGTTCCCGCTCTGCCTGCGATTTGCGCAGATAAATCGGAATCAGATCATCTGCAGGTTCCTGTTTTCCCTGCTTGAAATACTCTGCGCCAAGACTTGCAACCGCTGACGCACGCTGACGGTTCAGGTGTGCCGGTGCGAATGCATATGGTACCTGCATGCATTCTGCAAGTACAGACGCGTAAACCGGACAGCCATCTCCAAGGAAGATCACTTCGCGTCCCATCGCATTTAACTTCTCCGCGAGCGCCCGAATGTCCATTGCCGACTGATCCAGAAACACCTGCATACCATCCTTCGCAAATTCATAAATGCCTGTATAAACCTGACTTCTTCTCGCATCCATGATCGGGCAGATCAGCTTATCGCTGCCCCACAGATTATACGCAAGCCCGTGACAGGTTGGTACCGAGATAACCGGCTTCTCAAGTGCAAGCCCTAGTCCCTTCACCGTCGCCGCACCGATCCGGAGTCCTGTGAAAGAACCCGGTCCCGCTGCAACTGCAATCGCATCAATCGTATTCAAATCTAACTCTGTCATCTTCACGATCTCATCCAACATCGGAAGCAGTGTCTGCGAATGTGTCTTCTTATAATTTACTGAATATTCCGCTACCAGCAGGTCATCCTCGACAAGTGCCACACTTGCCACCATGCCGGAGCTGTCAACACCTAAGATTCTCATCTTGTTATCTCCTCAACTGTAATCGTTCGATAGTCGAACCCTTTTTCGACGTCTTTTTTTATCGTCACTTTCTTATATTGCGGCGGCAATATATCGTAAATCAGTTCCGCCCACTCGATCAGGCAGACACCATCACCGTCAATTGCTTCATAATAGCCGATCTCATCCATCTCATCGTCACTGCCAATCCGGTAGACATCGAAATGATAAAACGGCATACGCCCTTCGTCATATTCCTTTAATATCGTAAATGTCGGGCTGCTGATTGGCTCCTTCACGCCAAGTCCTGCACCAAAGCCCTGTGAGAATACAGTCTTGCCGCATCCAAGATCACCATACAGACAATACACCTCGCCCGGCTTTGCCTGTGCCGCAAGCTCTTTGCCGATTGCAAAGGTTTCTTCTGCGCTGAAACTTTCTCTTTTATATACCTTTTCCACTTTGATACCTCTTCAAACTTCTGCTGACTCTTGGCTTGTATCCTGCTGTGAAATTCACAACTGATGCCAGAATCTTACCCTTATCGTCGCCCAACTGATCGAGCGGAATCACAAATGCATGCATCCGGTTTGTATAAACCGCAAGCATATATTTCGTCATAAGCAGGCGGTACACGCCTTTCCATTCCAGATCCATATGTTCTTCGCCCTGCGACACACCGATTCCATCATCGCCAAATGTATAGACAAGCGGTTGCTTATACGAAGGGCTTGTCTTCAACTGCTTAAATGTCTTGAATGCAAGTGAGAGTGGATTGATCACGGTAAACATCAACGCCACGATAATGAAAATCGCTTTCTGTCTGCCCGATGTCGTGTTCCAGCCGATCACAAGCATCACAATCGCGCCAAAGCTCAGCACCAATCCTAAAATTCCACTCATACTTCGATAGTTTGTATTCATTACATAACTGAACAATGCCGGAAATGTCATATTTACACTTTTTGTCTTTGCTTCTGTCATAATTTCCTCCGGTCAGATCTTTATAATTCAAATTCAATCTTCTTGTGCTTATTCTCGTACTCGGTGTATTTGACACCCGCCATCTCAAACATCTTCTTCGATGCCATCGTGCTGTCCGAATCTGCATATTTATCGGACATATAGATCACTTCTTTGATTCCCGACTGGATGATTGCCTTCGCGCATTCATTGCACGGGAACAAGGTTACATAGCAGCGGGAACCGCGCAACGTACCGCCACCACGGTAATTCAAAATCGCATTTAACTCCGCATGGCAGACAAAGAAATATTTGCTCGCCATTCCTTCGCCTTCCCGGTCCCACGGCATCTCATCGTCGTTGCAGCCGGACGGCATACCATTATAGCCTACGGTTAAGATTCGATTATCCTGATCCACGATACACGCGCCTACCTGTGTATTCGGATCTTTGCTGCGGTTCGCAGACATAATCGCAATCCCCATAAAATACTGATCCCATGTAATATAATCACTACGTTTCATAAACCGCACCTCACTTTACGAGCACATAAGAAAACAGCTGCATCACCGCATGGCAATGCAACTGTATTCTAACACATTTATTTTTGTTTGTCACTTTATTATAATGCAGTGCGGATGCGCATGATCATATCGACCTGCTTGCTCTTCTCCTCAAATGCACCCTCGGTCAGCTTCTCTGTCAGGAATGCATATTCCCCGCTCACATCTGCAAGTGTCACATACTCAACCTCACCGAAGGCCTTCTCGATCGTCTCCTTGGATGTTGTGTCTGCCACGCGGACGAAGAACCGGCATGCGAAGTTTGCTCTGTCGCCAAGTTCCACCTTATCCTGCTCCCAGATTGTCATGATATTTGTACCCTGATGCTTCACGGCATCAACGACATCGGCTACAACTGCACTTGCAGTTGGAAGCTTACCGGCGCCCTTGCCATAGAACATTGTATCGCCAAGCATATTTCCGTTCACGAAAATACCGTTGAATACGCCATTGACATGCCCGAGCGGATGATCGCTGTCGATCATGAACGGCGCTACCATCGAATAGATCTTGCCATCATCTTCCCACTTGCTTGTACCAAGCAGCTTGATGCTTGCATGCAAAGCCTTCGCATATTCGATATCAGTCTTTGTGATCTTCGTAATTCCTTCTGTATAGATATCCTGATAGTCTACCTGCTTGCCTAATGCAAGAGATGTCAGAATTGCAATCTTACGGCAGGCGTCATAGCCTTCCACGTCAGCTTCCGGATTACGCTCTGCATAGCCCTTCTCCTGTGCACGCTTCAGCACTTCCTCGAAAGACTTGCCCTCATCTGTCATCTTCGACAGAATATAGTTTGTTGTACCATTTAAAATACCAGTGATCTCTGTGATCTCATCTGCAGTCAGAGACTGGTTCAACGGACGAATGATTGGAATACCACCGCCAACGCTTGCCTCAAACAGGAAGTTTACTTTGTTCGCCTTTGCGATTGCCAGAAGCTCTGCACCGTGTGCTGCAACCAACTCTTTGTTGGAGGTACAAACACTCTTACCTGCCTCTAATGCCTGCTTCGTGAAATCATACGCCGGCTTAATGCCTCCCATTACCTCTACGATAATCTTTACTTCCGGATCATTCACGATCACATTGTAATCATGTACAAGCACCTTCTCGACCGGATCGCCAGGGAAATCTCTCAAATCAAGTACATACTTGATATTTACCTCCTGTCCGGCACGCTTATTGATACTTGCGTGATTTTTGTTGATTACCTCTACAACTCCGGAACCTACTGTACCGTAGCCAAGCACTGCAATGTTAATCATTTTCCGCTCATCTCCTTTTCTAATGCGTTTTCAATCTGTCCAAATTCATGATCGGACATCAATGTGTCAACCGCGATACTGATCACGATTTCCTCCTGATCGGATTCCGGCAGCGTCAGTTTTACAACATCCTCTAAATATCCGGTCTCCTCTGTATGTACAACCATCGGAATCTGTTTAATGTCCTCTTCCTCTACATTTACAATTCCGAGCACGGTGTCCACCTCAATCGCAAGCTTCATACCGTGTGTCTCTGTGATCAAAAGCTGCGTCTCTGCTGCCTCCTCCGGCATTCCAAACAGTCGTTTCAGACTGAACACCGGAATCACTTCATTCCTCAGATGAATAATTCCCTTGATGCATGCAGGTCCCATCGGCACGGGTACCACATGATACACATACTCTATGCCATTGATCTTCGTCAGCTTCATGCTGTATTTCTGATCATTTAAGTGAAACACAATGTACTTCGTCACTGCCATGCACATTCCTCCTTATTTCGTAGGACGGATTATTCCGTCTCTTCCTTCGTGTTAATCCATTTCAAATACGCACTGATAAATCCATCAATGCCGCCATCTAATACCGCCTGTGCGTTGCTACACTCAAAGCCGGTTCGCGCATCCTTCACCATCGTGTACGGCTGCAGAACATAATTCCGAATCTGACTTCCCCAGCCATTGTCAGTCACTTCTCCACGAATGCCCGCGAGCTTGGCTTTGTTTTCTTCTTCTTTCATCATAAAGAGCTTCGCTGTCAGCATCTTCATCGCGGTATCCTTGTTGCTGTGCTGGGATCGCTCATTCTGACATTGTACCACAATTCCAGTCGGGATATGCGTGATACGGATTGCAGAACTTGTCTTGTTGATATGCTGTCCACCGGCACCGCTTGAACGATACGTATCGATTCGCAGATCTTCTGGATTGATCTCTACATGGATGCTATCATCCAGTTCCGGCATCACATCGACCGCCGCAAAGCTGGTCTGCCGCTTGCCTGCCGCATTAAATGGCGAAATACGAACCAGACGGTGCACACCTTTCTCGGATTTCAGATATCCATACGCATGCAACCCATTTACCTGAAATGTTACGGATTTGATACCCGCTTCCTCACCATCCAGATAGTCGAGAACTTCTACCGAGAAACCTTTCTTCTCCGCAAACCGCGTATACATACGATATAACATCTGTGCCCAATCGCACGCTTCCGTGCCACCAACACCCGCGTGAATCGTCACGATCGCGTTATTCGCATCATATTCCTCTGAAAGTAACGTATCAATACGGAACTCTTCGAATTTCTCTTCAAACGACGCAAGCTCATTTCCAATCTCTTCGACAAGGCTCGCATCATTTTCTTCTTCTGCCATCTCAATCAAAGTCCCAATATCTTCATACTGGTTCGAAAGCGTTTCAAATTCCTCGATCGTATCTTTCAGATTCTTTAATTCCTTCATTACCTGCTGACTATGTTCTACATCATCCCAGAACCCCGGCTGTTCCAGCATCGGCTCTAACTGCCTAATGCGTAACTGTTTGCCAGCGATGTCAAAGTGAATCCCTCACTTCCGCAAGTGGAGTTTTATATTCATTCAGAGTAAAGCGAAACTGATCTAACTCTATCACTTCCGTCACCACCTCTCAAAATTAATCAAATTATAAGTTTCTGCCGCAGCACATCTTGTATTTCTTGCCGCTGCCGCAAGGACATGGATCGTTACGGCCAATCTTTGCGCTCTCGCGGCGGACTGGTCCTTTCTTTACGGAATCATCCTTGTTCGTTCCGGTTACCTTCGCAACCTCTTCACGTTCTACCTTCTGCTCGATCTTCACATGGAGCAGCATACGAACCGTATCCTCACGGATGGATGCTGTCATCTCATTGAACATATCGAAACCAGCAAACTTGTACTCAACAACCGGGTCCTTGCTGCCGTATGCCTGCAGGGTAATACCCTGACGAAGCTGTGTCATGTCGTCCAAATGCGCCATCCATTTCTTATCGATGACCTTCAGCAGTACGACACGCTCGATCTCACGGAAATGCTCTGGCTCTGGGAACTCCGCTTCCTTCGCTTCGTATACCTTAGCCGCTTCTTCCTTGATTCTCTGCTTAAACTTATCCAGCTTGCCGGACTTCTTTTCTTCCTCTGTCAGCTCGATTGGCTCCATCGGAATAATCGGAATCAAAAGCTGGTTCAGCTCGCCAATCTGCCACTCACTTGGAGCAAGATCAGCGGAACACGTCTTATCAATATAACTCTCAACCGTATCCTGAATAAACTTGAAGATAACATCACGCATATTCTCGCCATCCAGTACACGGCGACGCTCTGCGTAGATAACTTCACGCTGGTCATTGTTGACCTGATCGTATTCCATCAGATTCTTACGGATTGCAAAGTTGTTACTCTCAATCTTCATCTGCGCTTTCTCTACGAACTTGGAGATTGTCTTATGCTGGATCTCCTCGCCCTCTGGAATCTTCAATGCATCGTAAACTGCCTTTACCTTCTCGGAACCGAACAGACGCATCAGATCGTCGTCCAGAGACAGATAGAACTTGGATTCACCCGGATCGCCCTGACGTCCGGCACGACCACGCAGCTGGTTATCAATTCGACGGGACTCATGACGCTCTGTGCCGATGATCTTCAGACCACCGAGTTCTGCCACGCCCTCGCCAAGCTTGATATCGGTACCACGACCAGCCATGTTGGTTGCGATCGTAACTGCACCACGCTGTCCGGCATCGGCAACGATCTCAGCCTCTAACTCATGGAACTTCGCATTCAATACCTTGTGCTGGATGCCACGCTTTGTGAGCATACGGCTCAGTTCCTCGGATGCATCAATCGTGATTGTACCAACCAGTACCGGCTGTCCCTTGTCATGTGCTTCCACAACCGCCTGTACGATTGCATTCAGTTTTTCTTTCTTTGTCTTAAAAATAGAATCGTGATGATCAATACGCTGTACCGGCAGGTTTGTCGGAACAACGACAACGTCCATGCCGTAGATCTCACGGAACTCTTCTTCCTCTGTCAAAGCAGTACCTGTCATACCTGCCTTTTTCTTATATTTGTTGAAGAAGTTCTGGAAAGTAATCGTTGCCAGTGTACGGCTCTCACGTTTTACCTTTACGTTTTCCTTTGCCTCAATCGCCTGATGCAGACCGTCTGAGAAGCGACGTCCCGGCATGATACGTCCGGTAAACTCATCGACGATCAAAACCTCGTCATCCTTAACAACGTAATCTTTATCACGGAACATGAGCGCATGTGCACGCAATGCCATGATCATGTTGTGCTGGATATCAATATTATCTGCATCTGAGAAGTTGTCGATATGGAAGAACTGCTCAACTTCCTTGACACCCTGTGCAGTCAGTACAACCTGCTTGTCCTTCTCATCAACTAAGTAATCTCCATCTTCCTCGATCTCTGTACCCATGATGGCATCGAGCTTACTGATTTCCATCGAAGCAGTACCACGCTTCATACGGCGTGCCAGATAATCGCACATCTTGTACAGATCGGTAGACTTTCCGCTCTGTCCGGAAATAATCAATGGGGTACGTGCCTCATCAATCAATACAGAATCGACCTCATCGACGATCGCATAATGCAGATCACGCTGTACAAGCTGCTCCTTGTAAATAACCATATTGTCACGCAGGTAATCGAAACCAAGCTCATTATTTGTAACATATGTAATGTCGCAGTTATAAGCGGCACGTCTTGCATCGTTTTTATCACTGTTTAAGATCACACCTACCGTCAGTCCGAGGAATTCGTGTACCTGTCCCATCCACTCGGCATCACGCTTTGCCAGATAGTCGTTGACAGTTACGATATGAACACCCTTTCCTTCGAGTGCATTCAAATATGCAGGAAGTGTAGAAACCAATGTCTTACCTTCACCAGTACGCATCTCCGGGATACGTCCCTGATGCAGCAGGATACCCCCGATCAGCTGCACGCGGTAATGCTTCATATGAAGAACACGGTCTGCTGCCTCACGGACAACGGCAAATGCTTCTGGAAGCAGATCATCCAGTGTCTCGCCCTTTTCAAGACGTTCCTTGAATTCCGGAGTCTTTGCCTTCAGCTCTTCATCACTTAACGCCTGCATGGTTGAATCCAGCGCTTCAATCTTATCTACAATCGGATATATTTTCTTTAGCTCTTTATCGCTATGTGTTCCAAACACTTTTTCAAATAAGCTCATTTCTTACCTCCCTGAGCGTAACTCATTCTAATACCACAACTTGTAATATAACATTAAATGGTAGGTAACGCAAGAAGTTTCCATGTCAGAAATACTATTCCCATATAGAAAATATCCTATAATAACAAATATCCCGGAGACCTTCGTCTCCGGGATACCGTTTTTTCATAACCCTCTATACATAACTGAAACTGTTAAAATTCTGGCTCGATCAATCCGAATGTATTGCCTCTACGCTTGTAGACTACATTTACCTTGTCTGTCTCTGCGTTACGGAATACGAAGAAATTATGTCCAAGCAGATCCATCTGGATGCATGCATCCTCCGGATACATAGGCTCTAACACAACCTTCTTGCTACGAATAATCTGGACATCCTCATCCTCAAGTCCTTCTACATCGAAGAAATCGTTGTTGATATAACCGGAATTCTGTTCCTTGTCCAAAATACGCTTCTTATGGCGTGTTACCTGACGTTCGATAATCTCCACAACCAAATCGATGGATACATACATATTATCGCTCGCCTGTTCTGCACGAATCGTATGTCCCTTCATCGGGATCGTAACCTCAATCTTCTGACGGTCCTTATCTACCGAAAGTGTAACCTGTGCTGCTGTGTCTTCACCGAAGAACTTCTCGATTCTCTCAAGCTTCTCGTAAATCGCCTGCTTCAGTGCGTCTGTAACCTCAATGTTCTTTCCACTTATGATGTAATTCATATGCCCCAGCTCCTTTACGTCGAACTATAGAAAATAAAAAATGTGCGTGAAGCACATGTACTTTCTATGTTTAGTATTATAGCACACCCAACCCCTGTTTGGGAAGTGATTTTTCGTCAAAATATACAAAAATTCACATTTTTTTGATAACGGAAAAGGGCACCTTCGATTCTTACCGAAAATACCCTTTCAAACACATTATAGAAAGTATTACTAATTTCCTAATTTACAATTCTGCAAGCCTTAAATGGTGTACTGTAATTTACATTTGAGATCTTGATTCCTGTACGGCTGCTGCTTGCATGTACGATCTGTCCATTTCCAATATAGATACCTACGTGCTCACAGGAACCTGTACCGTGATCGTAGAATACCAGATCACCAGGTGCCAATGCTGCAAGGCTGACTGCTGTACCTGCATTACTCTGTGGTGTACATGTACGAGGAAGCGAATATCCAAAGTTCTTATATACACTCTGTACGAATCCGGAACAATCCGCTCCGTTTGTCAGGCTTGTACCGCCCCATACATATGGGTTTCCAACGAACTGACATGCAAAGTTTGCAATCTGCTGTCCAAGATCTGAGGTTGGAGCTTCTGTCACTGGTGCTTCTGTTGTAGGAGCCTCTGTCGTAGGAGCTTCCGTTGTTGGCGCTTCCGTTGTCGTTGTATCCGTTGTATCCTGTGCCGGTGCACTTACTGCCTTTGCTGTTGGCATATTATAAGAAATAGTTATGTACTCATTCTTTACATATCCTGTCACAGTGTCAAGCTGGATTTTTGTCCATGCATCTCCTGTCTCTACGATCGGATAAGATTCTCCCTGTGCCAGAAGTGTGATGCTCTCGCTGTCTGTGCTTGCTGCACTACGAAGCTTCAATGCTGCTGTATTTACAACTGCAACCTTCGAGAGATTTGCGCTTGCATAGCTTGCTGCATCCCCTTCAAATGCTAACAGATCATTTCTGATATATCCATCTACATTTCCTGATGTGATACGGGACCATGTATCACCTTTTTCTACGATGTTTACAAGTCCGCCTGCATCAATCGTTCCAACCTTTGCTGCATTCACATCACCAGACTGACGAATATTTACGGAACCAGATGCTGTGACGATTGCCTTTCCTGTGAAATCCATAACCGGTGATGCTGCCGCCTCAGATGCTTCCTGTACAGGTGCTTCTGTCGTTGGCTCTTCCGTTGCCGGTGCCTCCGTTGTTTCCTCGGAAGGAACTTCTGCAATTTCTCCTGTTACCTTTGCAATCTCCTGAATCTCGCCTGTTGCTACTGCGTCGGTTGCTGTTGCCTCTGCAACAACTGCAGCCGGTGCTGTTGCATCCTCCGGAGTGGCGTCTGCTGTAAATACGTCTCCTCCATTTTCTTCAATATAGTGATCTACGATCGATGTAATACTGACGTTAGCATCGGTATATACAAACTCATCTGCCAACGCGGTATATGTGTATGTACCCATGGACGAAGCGAAAATGCAACCTGCCGCCGCTACCGCCAACCACTTTACGGATGGTCTTTTCATGTTCTTACCTCCAATTTGTTACAAATATGTTACAACTTATTACATTGCCCATTATAGCAACCTGTAATATTATTGTCAACCAGTTTTTGGATGTTTTTTCAAAAGTTCACAAATTCTTCGCATTTTCGCTACGTTTTTGAGTGTTTTTCGATTTCATTTTCTGTAAACCTATTCTTTTTAATGGTTCACATAAAATTGTTACATTTTGTAACATTTTGAAATATTTGATACACGATATTGAGGTTTTGACTTTAGAAATACAATATATAGAAAACGGCGCAGGATATCCTGCGCCATTTCTTATATACTTGTCACCAATATTGTGAAACCGATACCCGCATCGTCAGGCACACCTCTCATTCATTGTCGTCACTAATTCGACCAGTCTCCAAAGAAACCATCTTTTTCTTCCACATTGTAAAAACCATAACCCCGAAGTGTGACTGCCCCTTCATCAAGCATCATCGGCATTCTTACCCAATCCACATACTCTGACGGGAGACTGCTCACAGCTGTTCCCGGCAGATACAGTTCAAAATTCGTTCCGCCATCCAGTCCATAAGGTGCAGATGCAACATAGCGAACTCTTCCATACTCCGTTTCTTCAATCCATTCACTCTGAGTCTCTTCTGTCTCCAATGTATCAATCTGCATCACATACGTATGGTCATCTTTTTGTTGAATATTCTTAAACGTTCCATGGAACGTCGATACATATTGCGTCGCATCATATCCATCTCCGCTGTCTCCCATATCAGAATCAAAATAGTTTCCAGAGAATGAGCCATCCGGATGGATAGTCAAAACCGTACTCCATCCACCAGCACCACTCATAAAAGTGAAATCCTGTGCCTCTGTAAATGGTAACGCATCTGTCTTACCAGTTGCGCCTGCTTCTGATGCTGTTTCTCCTGAAAGTGCTGCAACCGCTTGTTCATAAGACATATAGTCCGGTTCTGCCGCTATCATCGCCGCATTGGCATTGTCATCATGCGCGCCAAAATTATAGATCAGAAGCTTGGTCATCCGGCTTGTCAGCGCATCGAGCTGTGACTGGAATTCCTCCGGCGTGACGGACTGTCCGCCGACTGTGCAGGTTTCAACCACACCGGAATAGTCCTCGTTCGGTTCCCGTTTACGCGACATCAGCGACTCCTCCTGCAAGGTTCCATCAGGCTGTACAACATATCGGCAGTAATCCTCAAAGGTACTTTCATCCTGCATGCCATTGCACGAGTAAAGCATCGATTCGCCGTCCACCTGAAACAACGAATATACATTTCCTCCAGCAACCTGTGTCTCCCAATGATCTGCATAATAGATCTGCTTCGCAGCACCATTTTCGACCGTGAATATATTCAATGCATCATATTCCACATACTCTTCGGAAGACGGTGATTTTTCTACAAATAGCAATTCCGGTACACCGTCTCCGGTTACATCTGACAATGCGATAGACATGTTTTCATTGTCACTGACAAAATCATCCACGCCGAGTGTCTGCCGGTACTGATTATATGCTTTGATATTTGCCTCGTGTTCCTGCAAAATCTGTAAATAGACTGGTTTATATGCTTCGTTTACAGCCTCTTCCGTTGCAGCTTCCTCGGTCGTTGTCTGCTCCGTTGTTTCCGCTGCCGTAGAAGCTACCTGGGCATCCGTGCTTGTAGCAGTCGTATCGGCTGGTTTTTTATGCGAATGATTATATGCAATAATGCCTGCTGCCGTTCCCCCAATAACCGCTGCCGCCGCAACACCAATGAAAATCTTCGCCGCCAGCGTGTGCATGAATCCATGCCCAATCGCGGTTCCCGATCCAGCTGCGGTGCCTGAACCAATCGTAGTGCCACCTCCTGTAATTCCTGCTGCTTCATTTCCGGCTGTCACTCCTGCTGCACCTGACGTACTGCTTCCGGTTGCCATGCCTGCTGCACCAGAGACTCCACCTGCTGCCGCTGTTCCAAAGGTAACCGCACTGCCCGCAATCTGAAACGTTGCAATCGTTCCAGTGATACCGGAGGTTACCAGATTTGTTGCCTTTAATCGGAGAAGTACCATCAAAAAAGAAATGGGATTCCATCTGACACGATCATCTTCCTCCACCAGCTGTCCGATTGCTGCCTGTATCTTTCTCTTTCCAGATGCAATCAGACTCTCAGCTGCCTGTTCCGTGCATCCAACCGTCTTCGCCACCTGTGCAACTGGCTGATTCTCCTGATAATGCATAATCACACAGATTTTTTCTGCCTCCGTGAGTTCAGACAAAATCTGCGTTGTCATAGCCGCTATCTCATCAGACGTATATACTGCGGATACCAACGAATCCTCCAGTGGTTCTGTAATCGCCATGTCATCATCTTCGAGTCGGTATGTCTGATCCTCTGAGCCTGCAAATGCATCTGGCTGTATCTCCCGAACCGTCATAACCGCATAATATGGAATCATCTCAGAAAGCCAATTTTCAAAGACATCACTCTGTGGAACCTGCGCAATCTGGTCAAATATATGCTGGTACGCCTGCTGCACAACCGACTGTGCCTGCCCAATATCCCCCATAAGGGCGATTGCCTTTCCAAGCTGTTTTTCTACTGTATATTCATATAAATATTGAAAGCCTTCGGTTCTTCCTTCTTTCGCAAGCCGAAGTGCCATTCCGATTCTATCCGCCATATAAGTTCTCCTTTTTTACATAAAATAAGCGATTGTATCCACTTGTGATACAACCGCTTACATGATATCTCATTTCAAAAAAAGAACAGTCAATGTTACTTATTCTCTACCAGATTCTTGGACATGCACACCAGGAAGAACAGAACCGAAATTACCGCAAATGCAGCTCCTACAAAGCCAATATGCGAGATTTGTCCCTTGTCACACACAATTCCACCAAGGAAGCTGCCTGCGCCGATACCGAAATTAAAGATACCGGAAAAAATCGACATTGCAACCGACGAGGACTGTTCATCCGTACAGCGGATCGTCTCTGACTGGAATGATACATTAAATACAAGTACTGTAATGCCCCATAAAGCACAAAGCGCCATTATAAATCCCGGCTGTCCTGCTGCAGGAAGCAGCAATAACAGTTCAACTGCCAACGAAATCATCACCGTACGTAAAAATCCATGCCGGTATTTGTCATAGAATTTTGAGAACAGAAAACTGCCGAGCAATCCTGCGGCACCAAACACAAACAATGTAATGGTGACTGTACTATTTCCCATGTGTGCGACCTGCTGCAGGAACGGATCGATATAACTGTAGCTCGTATAATAGCCCACTACAAACAAAAATGTCTGAATATAGATGCAGACAAGTGCACGATTCTTAAAAAGCTCTGGCAGCTGCTTCACACGGAACGGCTCGCCACACTCCATCTTCGGGAACAGTAATGCCATATATGCCAAAACAACGAATGTGATGATTGCCACGATCAAAAAGGCGACTCTCCATCCTGCATAATGTCCAACCATTTTTCCAAGCGGAAGTCCTGCAATCGTCGCAACCGAAGTACCTGTCACGACCATACTGAGTGCTTTGGACTGATGTTCTTCTGACGCCATACGCACTGCAATCGGAGACGCGATTGACCAGAAAATCGCGTGTGCACAAGCTACACCGATTCGGGACGCCATCAGCATGCCGTAGCTGTTTGACAGCACGGTCAACACCTGACAGATTCCGAACAATGCAACCGTTCCCATAAATAACTTCTTATAATCAATCTTGCTCACGAGCAGCATGAGCGGCAGGGAAAGCAACATAACGATCCACGAATATACCGTGATCAACATGCCCGCCTTCGCCTCAGAAATTGAAAAGCTCTTTGCAATATCAGTCAGCAGACCGATTGGCATAAACTCGGATGTGTTAAAAATAAATGCTGAGACAGTCATTCCGATCAATGGAAGCCTCTCTTTGGACGTCATCTTCGTCTTCATCTTATACCTCTTATCTTAAATAAAATTCAACAAAACTAAGATGCATTGTACGCGATAGCTATATGAAAAACAAGACGTGGAATTATCATATTTTACATTTATTTGACGTTGATTCAAAAGAAAAAGTCCTGCACGCAAAATGCAGGACTTATCATATCATTTATAAACGGATATCAATGTTTGCACCGATGTTTGGATTCACAGACTGTTCCATCATCTGTGTAATCATCGCACCATTTGTCTCCACCGCATCCAGTGATTTTTTAAGCATCGCCATATCAATGGCATTCATACTTCCGGTATCACTGACTGCCAGCGTCAGATTTGAATTTCCGATTGCTGCTATATTCATATATATACCCTCCAATTTTGTCCAACCCAGACGTTCCAATATTGTTTATATCATAACGCTTTTTCTATAAAAAAGCAAACGCTTCTGTCATATTTTGTATGTTTTTAGCATGTTCTTTACCGAGTTTTCCATCAGCATCGAAAAAAGATTGACATTCAAATCACGCCGTATTTATAATGTACAGTCGTGTGAAAGGAGCTCCTTTATGGATGTTTTAATAGTAGAAGATGATCAGGAACAGTTAGATGGCATCGAATCCATCCTGCTCGAAAAATACGATCATATGAATTGCATAAAGGCAACCAATTACCAGCAGGCAACCCAATTGATGCACGCAAATAAAATCCAACTATTCCTATTGGATATCTCTCTTGGAGATGATGCTTCCGAGCAGGATGGCATCGCACTTGGAACACAGATTCGTTCCATGCAACGGTATGCAAAAACACCAATCCTGTATCTGACTGCATATTCCATGGATGCGCCACGTGCAATACATGCAACGAATTGTTATGATTTTCTGGTAAAGCCCTATAAGAAAGAAGATTTGTTATATACCATCGACAAGCTGATCCACAATCGTTTTCTGGACGTTACGCCCATAGAACTACGCGATGTCAATGGTATTTATTTTCGCGTTCTTCCAGAAAAGATCCTGTATATCGAAGCGGCTGGCAAGAACCTGACGATCTATGAGGAAAGCAATGTGATCAACACAAGCGGTATCCGTCTGAAAGAACTGATTGCACAGCTTCCGCCGAATTTCATTCAAAGCCATCGAAGCTTTATTGTAAACAGCGATTATGTAAACTATTACGATCCGACCAATGCGCTTCTCTATCTGGGAAATCACAATATCTCGACACCCGTCGGACGTAAATATAAAGATTATGTCAAAAAGATAATTAGCAGGGACTGAAAATATTTTACCAAAGCACTTTCAGTCCCTGCTCGTTATTTCCCACGTCTGAAATCAAGCACCGCCTGATAACGGATATCCTGAACCAATCGTTCCTTCTGTTCGTCTGTCATAAGATTCATCACTGCATCTTTTTCCTGATCCGTAAAGCCTTTAAATGCGCTGGTTCGTTCTTTTCGCGTCATAGAGCGAAACTCTGTCGGATAATGAAGCAATCCGTTCATTCGTGCTTCATAATTCCGCGTACATTCCATAAATAGCTTTTCCGCCTCCTCCGACATCGACGGCGGCGCATCCATATCCTTATAATTCAAATAGTTTTCTCTCATCACTACAACTCCTACCTCCACAATCTGTAAAATCAAAATCCATGCAATAAACGTGGAACAAGCAGGGTAGATCACCGAACAGATACTTAATACGCCTAGCCCGATCAAGCCTTTTTGTTGAATCTTCTTTTTTCGTTCTCCCTTGTAAACCGGTCGATTTGGCGATGGTAATGGTGCGATCGTCGCCATCAGATACATCGTAAACAGTAACAATCCCGCTACGACCGGATATGGAAATATGACATGTACACCGCCCGCCACTGCGATCACGTACACACTGACCGAAGCAACTGTACACCCAATGTTTGTTTTCATATGGATACCGCCCAGAAACCGGCGAACCAGATTGACCGTCACAAAGCAAAACAAAAATTCCCGAAAAAATCCAGATACTGCAAAGATAACAAATAGAACAAGATCTTTTTGCAAATCTCCCACAATCGATTCTACTGCATAGCATACTTTTGCACACTGCACATCTGCCACATCATAGTCACGTCCCACGAGATACCGTGTCACATGCTCCCCTATCCTATGATTGATACTCATAATTCATCCCCTGTCTTATGTTCTCCATGTGCTTTTTAACAAATGGGATATCCGCCAAAAGTCCGCACAACGGATACCCCCAAGTGTTTTGGTTGATGTACTAGTTCTCAGATTCTGATTCCATCTCGACTCTCATACAATCAGGAAGCTCCGGCTCTCCCCAAAAATGCCGGCATCCTGTAAGAGTCAGGATTACATCTGACAAATCCTCCAACTGTGCAGCAACCGCCTTCTTCATATCCTTCATCACACATCTCCTCCTTCTGAAAGAATATTCTTCGAAATTCATCCCCAAATGAATTCCTGTATTATTCTTAACATGATTAAAATAAATGCGCAATAGATTTGGAACGAACGACATTTCGTGGGGAATAGACAACATTTTTCCTTCATTTACATAATAAACTCATTCCATTCAGTTATTACATTTAATTGACATCTTTCCCTAAATACTTCTATAATATTTATAAAACAGAAGGGGATTTGAACTATATGAAAGTTTTTATATTAACCAGTTGTACATATATTGTGGAGACAATTGCAGAACTGATACTCATCTGCTCCTTTTTAGGGAAAAAAAGGCGAGATTTATTATCTGTAGCTCTGTTACTTTTACCTGTATGTGGAATAATAAATAATCTTCTCTCTATCTTTATCCCAAACGTATTTGGCTGGTTTTTAACATTCCCTATAATGTTATTTTCATATAGTCTCATTTTGCATATCTCTATATCAACAAGTGTTTTCCCATTTATGTTTAGCTATGTTACATATGGTTTAATCGAAGCAATCACTATTATCCTCCTACCTGTCTCCATCTCTGCTTCTTCAAGTATCATAAGCGATTTAACCTTAACATGCATTATTGGCGTAATTTGTATTTTTATCTCTTTACTACCACTGAACCGATTACATACTTTTATCAATAGCGGGAAACTAATCGCCAAACTTGTACTATCTTATATATCTATGCTTTACTTAGTGACAATTGCAATCTCAAAAATTGATTCTCTCGATGCCATTGCAGTATTTCCTATGACCGTAACCTTTATGATCATCTTGCTGTTAGCAGATATCATGGTTCTAAAGCAGCAACGCACAATCACAATTCAGCAACAGGATATCAAAGATTACCAGACCTATGAACCAATGGCGCACGATCTGATCTCTGACATCTTAGGTAAACAGCATGATTTCAACAATCAAATGAATGCGATCCGCATGCTGCCATATACTTACAAAGATTATGATTCATTAAGTGAAGCGATCGCGAATTATTCAACATTTCTGGAAGAGGAGTTCAACGAATCTGAGCTTTTGAAGATCAATCTTCCGGTTGTTGCTGGATTTGTATTTAGTAAGATCAAAGAAGCGGAGCAAAAGGGCAGGCTGATCTCGGTCAAGATCAAGAACCGCTCCCTTATTACGCCGGTTCCAGAGTACGACCTGATCCGTATCTTAGGAATTCTGATTGACAATGCGATTGAAGCGACAGAACCCGGACATACATTCTCGCTGATTCTTGACAGCAAAAACGAACACATCCGATTTCAGACAAAGAACGAAGGAGGGGAGATTTCTTCAGAGCTGCGCAAGAAAATGTTTGTCCGTGGCTATTCTACCAAAACGTCCGCAGAAGTACGCACCTCCCGCGGACAAGGTCTGCCGAATCTGAAAGAATTGGTCGATCATTACAACGGTAAAATCTATCTGGATAACGAGACATTCCATGAACATACATGGATCTGTTTCACCGTCGAATTATAATTTGCAGATGGCGCGCGCAATTGCCGCCGCGACCGCCTGCTGATATTGTGGATTCTGCAAGTTCTCGCATTCTGTCGGATTGCTCAGGAATCCACACTCTACGATTACGCCCGGGCATTGACTGTTTTTCAGGATATACAGATCATTGCCCGTCTTAATCTCCCGTTCCTTCGGTGGCTGCAAATCGGCGATCAACTGCGCCTGTATCGCTTCCGCCAGTTTCTTCGACATTTCCGATGAACCATAATAAAATACCTGCGGTCCGCTGATCTCTGCCTCGGGGTAGCTGTTCTGGTGGATACTGATCATATAGTCCGCGCTGGACGCATTGATCAGGCTCACCCGGTTATGCATATCAGATACTTTCTTGTTCGTCGCACCATTCGTTGCCAGACACACATCCCCCTCGCGTGTCAGGATTACCTTCACACCCCGCGCCTGTAACTGTGCTTTCAAGCATAGGGCAATCTGCAAATTCACATCTTTTTCTTTTACATTATCCACGCCGATTTTTCCCGGATCATTGCCGCCATGTCCGACATCAATCACAACGACCAAATCCCGTTTCATCCCCGCTTTGTTACAATACATCACACAATTCAGAATCAGCAAAACTAAAAATACGGTAAATCCAAACAACAATCTGACTTTTTTCCGATCAAAAAACCGCATATGCAAAACTCCGGTCTCCCTTAGTCTATACATATGCGGTAATCTTCTTATTATGCTTTATTCTTCTGTCTCAGCTTCCGGCTTCACAATCGAGATTCCAAGCTCTTCAAGCTGCTTTGCATCAACGGTATTCGGCGCCTCACTCATCAGGCAGGAAGCATCCTTTACCTTCGGGAATGCGATAACATCACGAATAGAATCTTCCTGTGCCATCAGCATAACGAGACGGTCAAGTCCGTATGCAAGTCCTGCATGTGGTGGTACTCCATATTTGAACGCATTTAACAGGAAACCAAACTGGTCGTATGCACGCTCCATTGTGAATCCAAGTGCTTTGAACATCATTTCCTGAATGTCATCCTGGTGGATACGCACGGAACCACCACCGATTTCTGTACCATTTAATACGATATCGTATGCCTTTGCACGTACTCTGCCCGGATCAGACTCGATATACTGCAGATCCTCTTCCATCGGCATCGTAAATGGATGGTGCATTGCCTGATATCTGCCAAGCTCCTCGCTCCACTCAAGCAGTGGGAACTCTGTAATCCATACGAAACGGTATTCATCTTTCTTCAACAGTCCAAGCTGATCTGCGATCTCAAGACGAAGTGCGCCAAGTACATCATAGACAAGCTTGCTCTTATCTGCTGCAAAGAGCAGTAAATCGCCCGGCTTACCATTCATCTTCTCAACAAGTGCCTGCATCTCCTCGTCCTTCATGAACTTTGCAAACGAAGACTTCATTGTTCCATCTTCATGGATTGCAATATAGGCAAGTCCCTTTGCGCCATAACCCTTGGCAAAGTCAACGAGTGCATCAATCTTCTTTCTTGGCATTGCACCCTGACCCTCAGCATTGATACCGCGCACGCTTCCGCCAGCTTCAATCGCATTCTTGAATACGACAAATTCACAATCCTTCACAACGTCTGTTACATCGCAAAGCTCCATACCAAAACGGAGATCCGGCTTATCGGAACCGAAACGCTCCATCGCCTCTTTGTATGTCATACGCTGAATTGGAAGCTGTACATCGACACCAATGACTTCCTTAAACAGCTTTGCAAGCAGACGCTCATTGACATCGATGACATCATCGACATCTACGAAAGAAAGCTCCATATCGATCTGTGTAAATTCCGGCTGTCTGTCGGCACGCAGATCCTCATCACGGTAGCAGCGTGCGATCTGGAAATAACGGTCGTAGCCGGAGCACATCAGAAGCTGCTTGTAAATCTGTGGTGACTGTGGCAATGCATAGAACTCACCCGGATGTATGCGGCTTGGTACAAGGTAATCACGCGCGCCTTCCGGAGTTGACTTACAAAGTGTCGGTGTCTCGATCTCGATAAATCCTTCCTCTGCCATAAAGGAACGAACCAGTGTTGTCACCTTACTACGCATCATGATATTTTTCTGTAAATCCGGACGACGAAGATCCAGATAACGGTATTTCAGACGAAGATCTTCCTTCGTCTTGCTGTTCTCCTCGATTGGGAATGGTGGTGTATCTGCTTCTGCAAGGATACGGATATCCTTCGCGATGACTTCGATATCACCGGTTGCAAGATTCTCATTGACTGCGCCGCCACGCTTTGCAACCTCACCGGTAATTGCAACGACAAACTCGGAACGAAGCTTCTCAGCCTTTGCGAAGCTCTCCGCACCACAGTTTGCTTCCTCAAAGATGACCTGCAGAATACCGCTTCGATCGCGCAGATCGACGAAGATGATTCCACCTTTGTTACGGCTCTTCTGCACCCATCCCATAACGGTGACGGTATTCCCAATCATCGTATTATTTACTTCTGTACATCTGTGACTTCTGTGAAGTCCCTGCATTGACTCTGCCATTTTCATAGCCTCCTGTGTCTAAGTTAATTTATAAATACCCGCTCCCGTCTCTGTCGTTCTGAGTTCGCGATTATCTACATCAGCTACGGAGCGTTTTCATATCATAAATAATGGTTACCCCTCAAAGGAATCCGCATAGAACTCTTCGAACTGTGTATAGCCCTCTGTAATCATCTGATCCTTCTGGAACTTCTTGTTCTTCTTCATGATTGCGATATTCACGATCTGCCCCTCGGCTCTTGCCTGTTTTGCCTGCTCTAAGATCTTAAGCAGCTTGTCGCTTGGCATCTTTTTATCGATTAGGTATGCGGTCTTGTTCTTGCTTCCCGGTATCTCAAAATCGCGCTCGAGAAGCAGCATGATGATTCGCTCAAAACCGATGGAGAATCCACATGCCGGTGTTGGCTGACCGGTGAATTTGCCGATCATCTCGTCGTAACGTCCGCCGCCGCCGACAGATCCGCCATACTCATCCATTGAGATCTCAAAGATTGGACCTGTATAATACGACATACCACGTACCAAAGTCGGATCAAATGCCATCTTGAAGTCCGCACTCTTCGTGCTCTCCACACTGTCGATGATCGTCTTCAAATTCTCAGCAACCTCTTCCGGTAAGAACGCGCCAAGAGTCTCCTTCAGATACTGTACGCCGCTGATGTCGGCTGTCACCTTCTCGAACAGTTCGAGATATTTTGTCACAGCATCCTCGGCATAGCCTTCCTTCAGAAGCTCTTCCTTGACGCCATCCAAACCGATCTTATCCATCTTATCGAGGATAATAAATACGGTATCATAATCTGCTTCCGCAAATCCGCTGTAAGCAGCCATCGCCTTCAAGATACGACGGTCATTGATACGGATCGTAAAGTTCTTGAAATCCAGCTTGCCAAGCAGTGTCGTCGTCGCTAAGATCAGCTCGATCTCTGCCAAGATTGTCGGCTCACCTAAGATATCAATATCGCATTGCATGAACTGTCTGTAACGTCCTCGCTGCGGGCGGTCGGCTCTCCATACATTTCCCATCTGCAACGCCTTAAACGGGCTCGGCAGTTCATTCGCATTGTTCGAATAATATCTACAAAGCGGTACCGTCAAATCGTAACGGAGTCCGCCGTCAACTAAGTCAAGCTCTTCCTTTGCCTCGTCGATCTTCAGCTTCTCACCACGTTTCAAAATCTTGAAAATGAGCTTCTCATTCTCGCCGCCCTGCTTGCTGTTCAGGTTCTCGATATGCTCGACACAAGGTGTCTCCATCGAATTAAATCCAAATGTCTTATAGGTATCCTTGATCAATGCGATACAGTAATCACGGATTGCCATCTCCTTTGGTAATATATCTTTCATGCCGGTTACCGGCTTCTTCTTCATTGCCATCTTTTTCCTCCCGCTTGTATTCATTCTCGTTCGATTTTAAAACGCTTTGCGCTTTCGGTCAAGCATTTCATCAAAACGGTTGATATAATCATCGACAGATTTGCAGTTTTCTACCCGCTCCACACGATTTTCCGCATGATAGACAAGCTTCGTCGACGCGCCTGCGCCCGCCGCAATGATATCTGTCATCTCTTCCATAATCAAAATATTATATAAGCATTCGCAGCCCGGCTTCGCATATCCGACATTCTCCAGATTACCACCGATATTCTTCTGCCGGTACAGATAATATGGCTCCATGCCAAGTGTCTGTGCCGTCTCCTGTGCCGCCGTATGCATCGCATCCATGTCATGATGGATTGTGGATTTGTAATCATCCATCTGCTGGTTCAGATTCGCTGCACGCTTGATTGCCAGGGAATGTACCGTCAGGCTCTCCGGTGCCAATGCCCGGATTTCTTCTAACGTATGTTTCATCGCGTGTAAGTCTTCTCCCGGAAGTCCCGCAATCAGATCCATGTTGATGTTATCAAAGCCCGCCTGCCTTGCCATCGCAAATGCTTCCTTCACCTGAGCCGCATTGTGTGCACGGCCGATCGTCCGCAGTGTCTCGTCGTTCATCGTCTGCGGATTGATGCTGATCCGCGTCACGCCATATTCCTTCATCACCGCAAGCTTCTCCGGGGTGATGCTGTCCGGGCGTCCTGCCTCCACGGTAAACTCCACAAGCCCATCGGCAACCTCCGGTTCCTGCAACCGGAATACGGTCTGAATCTGCTTCAATAGCACCGCAAGCAGCTCATGCGAGATCGACGTCGGCGTTCCGCCGCCAATGTAGATTGCCACTAACCGTTTGTGCTTATACTGTTCTGCCACATAGGCTAACTCCTTACAGAGCGTGTCAATATAGGTCTTTGCTTTCTCCGCATAAATCCCAATCGGATACGATGTGAAGGAACAATACAGACACCGGCTTGGGCAAAACGGAATCCCGACATACAGACAATAGTCGTTGTCGAGATCAATTCCCTTCACCAGACGATGCTCGTTTTCTGCCACCGCCGTTGCAAGCTCTGCTTTCTGCACGCTTGTGTCGTAGATATCGCGGTAATATTGTACGATTCTATCGTGTATTTCCTGCTGTTTTTCATGTGTCCGATCTGCATGCTCCTCGGCATCACGTCCGTTCATGCCAGCTTCATCTGTCTGTTCCGCCAGATACTCCAGAAGCTTCGTCATCGCGATCTTCGTCGGACGTACTCCCGTCAGGTCGCCCCACGGAAGTCTCCGGTCTGCAAACTGTCCAAGCAGCCGGTAAGACGCCATTTTCAACACATTTCGGAATTCTGGCTTATTCCGGTAATCAACAAGAATCTTCGCCCGCAGTCCACAGGTGGATATCAACAGCTTATCCTTATACGCCGGAAGCTCTGGCACCTCCTGCAGATCATCCGGCTTGTCGCACTCATGTCCATGCTTGCACACAGTGAGAATCGTAAAAGCTTCCTCATATCGGATCAGGAGCCGCAGATCAAAATCGTCGGACAAGCCCGCGTCCTCGACGATCTTTACCCCCGGATAAAACGCCATGATCATCGCCCGCAGGTCGTTGTTATATAATTGGTTATTCTGGTCTAGCAGTATCATCTTAGAAATACGGATTGCCCGTCTTTTCCTTTCCAATCATTGTCTGTGCATCATGTCCCGGAAGCACGAGTGTCTCATCTGGAAGCACAAATAATTTCTCACGGATGGCATCTTCCAGAGCCTTCGCATCGCCCGTCGGGAAGTCCGTTCTTCCGACGCTATAACAAAACAGCGTATCGCCGGTAAAGACTACGCTCTCCTCTGGGAAATAGTAGCACATGCCGCCCTTCGTATGTCCCGGTACTAATAGGCACTTACATTTCCGTCCAAGTACCTCGATCTCGGCGCCATCTTCCAAATAGATATCCGCCTGTGCTGTAAATGCTGCGCCAAATGACGATGACAGATTCAGAGCCGGACTCTCCATGACTTCCTTCTCCTCTGCTGCCGCATACACCCTGATCTCCGGATACTCCTTCTTCACGCCGGCCAGTGCCCCGATATGGTCGAAATGTCCATGCGTCAAGAGCACCGCCGTTGGTGTCACACCTTTATCCTTCCAATCGCGAATCAACACATCTGCGCGATCCGCCGGATCTATAATAAGCGCTTCCTTCGTCTCTGTATCAACTACCGTATAACAATTCGTCGCACAGATACCAAGCACTTTCTTTGTAATCTCAATCTTTCCCATATATCTCCTTTCAAGGTAACGATTGCGGTAACCCGTAATTTGTGAATATCTGCCATGTTAATCTTTACTGTATAAGATGTATTGAAACTAAGAAGTACTAGATGTTCTGTTACATGTATCGATATCGTACGCAACCGCCGCCAATTCGCCATCCATGGCTCAGTGGCGGCTTGTTTGAACATCGTGTTCAAACATTGCTGAATATTCTCAGAACATCAAGAACTTCTAAGTTCCAAACATATTTATACAGTAAAGATTAACATGGCATATATATTCACAAATTACTGCATCTACCACAATCTGTAGATTGAGTTGGACACAATCTACCAATTCATATGCAGACCGTTGAAGCACGCTGGCACTTAATGAGCGACTGCTCTTTGTCGCGAATTTAGTACCACTGCGTGCTGAACCGAGCGAGAGCGCGTCTGCATGGAATTGCGCAGTTGTGTTCAACTCTTCCACCAATACGTTAATTCATACAATCAACCCGTAGTCCGCTCGATATCGATGATTCCCTCTACGTTCCGGATCTTCGCGATCAGCTTGTTGAGCTGCTCCTTCGAGCGAATCTCAAACTTCACGGAAACCGTCGCCTTGCCCTGCTTATTGACACGGACATTCATACCTGTCAGGTTGATGTTCTCCTCATTGAAGATCTTCGACAGCGAGAACACCAAACCCTTACTATCGTTCGCGTAAATGTTAATCTCCGTCATATACATCTTCTGATTCTGCAGCAGATCTTCAGACCATTCCGCCTCAATCAGACGTTTCCGGTCAAATTCATCCATGCAGAGGACATTTACGCAATCGGTACGATGAATGGATACTCCACGTCCACGCGTGATGTAACCGACGATCTCATCACCCGGTACTGGAGCACAGCAGCGTGAAAAACGCACTGCAACATCGTCCATACCTTTGACTACAATACCACCCTTGGCATGCTTGTGACTTTCGCCTCTGCCCGGTGTATTGATCTTGTCGACAATCTGTTCCTCTGTGATCTTCTTCGCTTCTTCTTTTTTGTATTCTTCCTGCAGACGGTTGACAACCTGTCCTTCCTTCAGTCCGCCATGTCCGATTGATGCAAGCACGGCATCCCATGTCAGGAAGTTGTATTTCTTCATTACCTTTTCCTGCAGTTCCGGCTGCAAAAGGTTCGATAACACGATACCCTTTGTCTTACAGTATGCCGCCATCGCATCTTTACCACGCTGGATATTATCTGTCTTGTTCTCCTGCCGGAACCACTGGTTAATCTTCGTCTTTGCCTGTGAACTCTTTACCACAGACAGCCAGTCCATACTTGGACCTTTGGAGTTCTGCGACGTGATAATCTCAACACGATCACCATTATGAAGCTCTGTCTCAATCGGCACCTGCCGTCCATTGACACGCGCACCAATCAGCTTGTTTCCGACCGCCGTATGAATGCTGTATGCAAAATCAATTGGTGTAGAACCAGCCGGAAGATTCTTGACATCGCCCGCTGGTGTAAATACATACACCTGATCTGAAAACAGATCCAAATCTGTCTTGATGGCGTTCATGAATTCCTTGTTATCTGTCGTATCGGTCTGCCATTCCAGAATCTGTCTGAGCCAGCTTAACTTCTGCTCTTCGTTATCGTTCTTGCCACTGCCGCCTTCTTTGTATTTCCAATGTGCAGCAATACCATATTCCGCGGTACGGTGCATCTCGTAGGTTCGAATCTGAATCTCGAACGGACGACCACCCGGTCCAATCAATGTCGTGTGGAGAGACTGGTACATGTTCTCTTTCGGCATTGCGATATAATCTTTGAAACGTCCCGGAATTGGCTTGTATTTCTCATGAATAATTCCGAGTGCCGCATAACAATCCCGTACCGTATCGACCTTGATACGAATTGCATGAATATCGTAAATCTGGTCGAGCGTCTTATTCTGCGTGATCATTTTCTTATAGATGGAGAACAGATGCTTGACACGTCCGTCTACCTCTGCCTCGATGCCAGCTTCCTTCATATACTGCTTAACCTGTTCTACCATCTGTACGATGAAATCCTCGCTCGCATTCAGTCGTGTGGTGATCTCTTCCTTTAAGTTCTTGTATACCTCTGGATAGAGATACTGCATGGAGAGGTCATCGAGTTCGACCTTGATCTTGGAAATACCAAGACGGTGTGCGAGTGGTGCGTAAATATCCATCGTCTCACGCGACTTTTCGATCTGCTTTGCCGGTGACTGGTACTGCATTGTACGCAGATTGTGCAGACGGTCGGCAAGCTTGATCAGGATGACACGGATATCCTTCGCCATCGCAAGGAACATCTTACGCAGGTTCTCTGCCTGAACCTCGATCTTATCCTGTGACAGATCGAGCTGTGTCAGCTTCGTAACGCCATCGACAAGCAGTGCTACCTCTTCGGAGAACTCCTTTGCAATCTCCTCCCGCGTCATAACCGTATCCTCTACAACATCATGCAGGATTCCTGCTACGATCGTCTCTTTATCAAGTTCCAGTTCTGCCAGAATGATTGCCACGCAAAGCGGGTGAATAATATATGGTTCCCCGGACTTTCGCTTCTGACCTTCGTGCGCTTTGCTTGCAATCTTATACGCCTTCTCGATCTCCGACAGATCCGTCGTCGGACGATACGCGCGAATGGTAGCAATCAATTTTTTATACAATTCCTCCGGCGGCGTAAAATCCTCCGGTTTACTGATTTCTTTTTTCAGTGTATCATGTGGTATCTTATAGGTTGTATCCGCCATAAAAATCACTCACCTTCGTACTGTACAACAGATGCTACATCGTAGCCCTCCAGCAATTTTCTTCCTCCAAGATCGGTCAGCTCGATCAAGAAGATCATCTTTACTACCTCACCGCCCAGCTCTTCGACGAGCTTGGCTGCTGCCTGAATCGTACCGCCTGTCGCGATCAGATCATCGACCAGTACAACCTTGTCGCCCGGCTTGATCGCATCCTTATGGATCTCGATCGTTGCAGAACCATACTCCAGATCGTAGCTCATCTCGACTGTCTCACGTGGCAGCTTTCCTTTTTTACGAACCGGGATAAATCCCTTCTTGTTCATATAGGCAAGTGGTGCGCCAAAGATAAATCCTCTCGACTCTGTACCTGCGATCAGATCATAGTCCACTCCATCTAACAGCTTGTTCAGCTCATCAATTGCCAGTGCATACCCTTCCGGGCTTTCCAGTACACTTGTCACATCCCGGAATATAATCCCCTTACTTGGGAAATCCGGAATACTGATGATATAATCCTTTACACTCTTCATTTGCGCTCCTCCTACCTTCACTTATGCTCTATTTTGATGTCTCATAATATACGCTTTTCCGGATTGATACCGGCTCCATCTGAATCGAAACGGTTCCATTGAATTCGTTCTTCTTCATATGATACAGAATATCAATCAGTGCATGGTTTTGTAAACCCTTCAATATTTTATCACATTCTTTGTCTCCAAACCACACTTTTATGTTATCCAATAGCTCTTTTCCACGAAATACCATGCCGTTTATGCGCGTGCCATTGCCATCGACAAACGTGCAACGTGCGTATTGCCCTTCATTTCCAACCATTTTGATCGATCGAATACCCATTTTCACGATACCGAACAATGGTCTTACATTGGCAGTTCCGTATGGTTCCAGCTTTGCAAGCTCCTCATAGAGGGGCAATGTCAGCTGCTTGATGGCACAGGATTCATCCACATACAGCTTCTCGACGAGATCCGCGTCTGTCAGATTGCAATCCCGGTTTAACGCTTCGCGCAACGGTTCGAGTGCTTCGCGCGTAATCGTAAAGCCCGCCGCCATCGGGTGCCCGCCAACCTTCACAAACAACTCTTTATGTTCACAGAGCTTATCAAACATATTATACGTCTCAATCGAACGCCCGGAGCCTTTCAGTCCATGTCCATTTTCCGCATCGGTAAAAACAAGCGTCGGACGGTAAAATGCTTCCTTCAGCTTGCTCGCGATCAGTCCCGCGATGCTCTCATGAATCCCCGGCATATACAGGACGATAACCTTATCATCCCCGATTTTCTTTTCTTTCACACCATCTTCGGTCGGAATCATGCGAATATCCTTTCGCACCCAGTCCGTTGCCGCCCGCACACCGCGGTCGGTCATCTCCTTCCGCAGTTCGTTGAGCTTCGCCATATCCTGTGCCAGGCTTTCCGCCCGCGCCGGATCATCGGTCAGCAGCAGCTCCACGCCCTCTTTCGCACTTTCCAGTCGTCCGGTCGAGTTCAGACTCGGACCAATCCGGAAGCTCAAATGATGCACCTCGATTGGCTTTCCATCAAGACCTAACGCTTTCTTCAACGCATTGATTCCAAGATTCGTACTGTTCGTAAGTCTCCGCAGTCCACGCTTGACAAAGATCCGGTTCTCATCTGTGAGCGGCATGATATCACACACCGTACCAAGCGCTAAGATATCCATATAGGCATCTTCGTCTTCCCACGGAAGCTCCGTCACCCGGTATAAATGCCGGATGAATTTGTACGCCACACCAGCGCCGCATAAGTCCTTGTAGGGATATGCGCAATCCGGGCGGTGCGGATCGATCACGGCATCCGCGTTCACATACAGATAATTTTTTTCTCCGTTTTCCGTCACCTCGCACGGCACCTCATGATGATCCGTAACGATCACCGTCATTCCAAGTTCTTTCGCCCGGGTGACTGCGGTCTCCGCCGCAATTCCATTGTCACAGGTGATAATCGTATCCACGCCATCGGCGTATGCCGCTTCCACCAGCCGTACATTCATCCCATACCCATCCATGATCCGGTGTGGGATATCATAAGAGACATCTGCCCCTGCCTTTTGCAGCCCTTGATACAGAATATAATTCGATGTGATGCCATCTACATCGTAATCGGAGATAATACGGATTTTCTTTCCTGCCCGAATCTTTTCTTTCATAATCTGGCAGCCCTTGTCCATGTCCTTCATTAACGCTGGATCATGAGTGTATGCAAGATCATCACTCAGATAACACGCAACCGCATCTGGCTCCGTGATCTCCCGGTTCACGATGATATGCGCCAATATCGGGCTGATCGAGAACTGCTCTGCCAGTGCGCGGATATCTGCGGCTGGCTGTTTCACCCGCCATTCTTCTTTTTTGTACTCCGACATATCTGTGTTCCTCTCTTCTTCACTTAAAAATGGGGCTGCCGAAACAGCCCCACCTTATTTTACTTATGCATTTTTCTTGGAGAATTTCTTCTTCATTGTATACCAGAGTGGTCCGGTGATACATACAGATGAATAAGCACCACACACGATACCAAGCATCAATGTGAATGTAAATTCTTTCAGAGAAGTTACGCCCATCACGAACAATACAAATACCATGATAAAGGTTGTCAGGGATGTATAAATTGTTCTTGTAAATGTCTGTCCGATACTCTTGTTGACAAGCTCTTCCAGACTTTCTTTACTATCCTGTGTCCGCATATTCTCACGAATACGGTCGAAGATAATGATTGTCGCGTTGATCGAGTAACCTACGATTGTCAGCATACACGCAATAAATGTATTACCAACGGACAGTGTTCCGATGGAGTATGCCGCAAATACAACCAATACATCATGTACAAGAGCAAGCACCGCACTGACACCAAACTTCACGTCAGAGAACCGGAACGCAATGTACAGAAGCATCAATACAGAAGATACTGCAATCGCTACGATTGCATCTTTCTTCATCTCACCACTGATGGTAGAACTGATACTCTGGTTGTCCACTTCTGTTGCCTTAAACTGTGATTTCAACAGGTCGTCAATCTTTGCACTCTGCTCTTCTGTAAGCTCGGATGTCTTGAAGATAACCTGATTGTTTCCTTCTACTGTCTGAATCTGAATCGTTCCAGCATCAATACCCGCTGTTTCTGCTATCACTGGTGCAACCTCAGACTCTGCACGCTCCAGTGTATATACATCGTCCTCTGCAAAAGTAGCAGTTGTTGATGTACCACCGGTAAACTCCAGACTGTAATTTAATGACTTGCCAATTCTTGAATGGTTTACACCGAGGAACGCAAGTCCTGCAATGATCACGATCAAAGAAGCAACACCACAAATCTTGAAGTTCTTTACATATCCGTGAATCTTTGGCTCCTTTGCCTTACCATACATCTTTGGATTCTGTACGCCAAGCTCTAAGAACGAATTCAAAAGCATCTTTGTCACAAACAATGCGGTAAACATAGAAAGGACAATACCAAGCATCAATGTAACCGCGAATCCCTTGATACTACCAGAGCCAAGGATCATCAAAACAACGGTTGCAATCAAAGTTGTAATATTACCATCCAAAATCGCGGAAAGCGCTTTGGAGAAACCTGCCTTGACTGCCGCACGCACACCGCTGCCTGCAGAGATCTCCTCACGGATACGTGTGAAAATGATGACATTCGCATCCACTGCCATACCGATTGACAGGATAATACCTGCAATACCAGGAAGTGTCAGTGTGATGTGTCGGATGCTCAGAATCAAAAGCATCAATACAACATAACCTGTCAGTGCTAAGCTGGCAATAAATCCTGGGAAACGATACAGTACAATCATCAGGATACATACCAAGCCAAAACCGATCGCACCGGCGATCAAGCTTGTTGATACTGCTTTCTGACCAAGCTTTGCACCAACGATATTATACTGAATCTGCTTCAACTCCAGAGGCAGCGCACCAATCTTAATTGTTGATGCAAGGCTTTCTGCCTCATCATAGCTGGAAATCTTATTGATAACTGCATTACCATCTGTGATTGCACTCTGTACAGTTGGAGCACTTGCAACGGCTCCATCATAGATGATATAGATTGGCTTTCCAATATTGGCTGCAGTTGCAGTTGCAAACTTCTGCGCACCTTCATCTGTAAACTGAAGCTGTACAACATAATCCTTCACTGTACCACTGTCGTCCACACCTGCCTGTGCGTTCTTGATATCAGAACCTGTCAGAACTGCTTCGTATGCATCGTTCGTACCATTGTTCTGATTCTGCTGCCAGATTGTATAGTTCTCGGAATCAAGGAACAGAAGCTGTCCCGGCTGACCGAGTTCATCCAATACGTCATGCGCATCTACCTTCTCTGTGTTTAACGGAATCTCAACCGTGATACGGTCATTTCCTTCCTGATACACTTCACCTTCTGAACTGTACGCATCGACTCTTCGCTGCAGCTTATCCACAGTTGCTTTAATCTCGTCGCTTGTCGGCTTCTCATCCTGAATCTCATAGGTTACGGACAAACCGCCCTGCAGATCCAGTCCCAACGGAACATTCGCAGTTTTACCGGATTCATTCTGTCCTACACCAGCGATTGCCATATAGATACCGCCAGCCAGAAGCAGGAAGAAAATAATCAGATTGATGACTGCTTTTCTTTTTGTTTTCTTCATCTTTTTGTCTCTCCTTCATTTATTTTACTCTGCCGCTTCGTCTTCTTCGTCATCCGCCAGAGCTGCTTTCATCATAATGGCACATTCGACACGTTTCCGCTGCAATTCACAACCCACATCGTATGCGTCTAATATATTGCCATGGAACTGATACGAATTCGCTGCACAGCCGCCACTGCAATAAAATCTTGCGAAGCAATCCTTGCATTTGTCCTTGGCATAGACATTGCAAAGCTTGAATTCTTCCACGATATCGTTTCGTTCTACACCATGGAATACATCACCCAGTTTGAACTCATCGTGTCCAACAAACTGATGACACGGATACAGATCTCCAGTTGGTGTCACTGCCAGATACTCCGTACCGGAACCACATCCAGACAGACGCTTGTACACACACGGACCACCATTTAAGTCGAGCTTGTAATGGAAGAATGTCACTGGTTTTCCTTCCTTCTGCCGGCGGATCAGATCAACTGCCAGCTTGTCATACTGCTCGAAAATCGTTGGTAAATCTTCCTCGCGGATCGCATAATCATTCTCATCTGGTGTGACAACCGGCTCAATGGAAATCTCCTTGAATCCAAGCTCGGTCATCAATTCAAAATCCTTCGTAAAGTCCAGATTGTTTCTCGTAAATGTACCGCGCACATAATAGCTCTTATCGCCGCGCTTCTCCACGAACTTCTGGAACTTCGGCACAATAATGTCATAGCTTCCCTTTCCATTTCTGGTTGGCCGCATCATGTCATTAATCTCTTTTCTGCCGTCGAGACTCAATACAACGTTTGAAATCTCTCTGTTGCAGAAATCAATGACTTCATCATTTAACAGCATACCATTTGTCGTCAGGGTGAAACGGAAGTTCTTATTTGCCGCCTTCTCCTTGCTTCGTCCATATGCTACGATTTCCTTCACCACATCAAAGTTCATCAACGGCTCACCGCCGAAGAAATCAACTTCAAGGTTTACACGGTTTCCGGAATTCTCTATCAAAAAGTCAATCGCCTGCTTGCCAACTTCCAGACTCATAAGTTCCCGTTTCTGACCATGATATTCTCCCTCATCTGCGAAACAATACTTGCAGGCAAGGTTACAATCATGTGCAATATGTAAGCAAAGCGCCTTGACTACGGTCTTTCTCTTCTTAAAATCGATAATGACATCCTTGAACACATCTTCCGTGAATAACAGTTCCTTTTCTTCTAACTCGGAAATGTCGGAATACGCATCCTTGATATCTTCCTTACTATAGGTATCTCCATACTTCTCTAAAATTGCCTGTTCAATCTCTTCGAATTTCTTATCCTTGTACATCGCAATCATATCATATACAAGGTCATCCACTACATGTACGGAGCCGCTGCACACATCAAGCACGATATTATACCCATTGTTCTTGTACTGGTGTACCACTTTCTTAGTCACTCCTATTTCTCTTATTCATTAAGGAAAGGGGACATCGCAGGATATCCCCTTTTCTTGTGCGAAGTGTATGTATTACACTTTCTTTATCTGTAATTAGTTGTTCTCGCAGCTCTGGTTACCAACTGTACAGCTTGTCTTACATGCTGACTGGCAAGATGTCTGGCATTCGCCGCAACCACCCTTAACTACAGTGCTCTTCATTGTCTTTTCTGTCAAAGTTTTGATTCTCTTCATCTTTATCGCCTCCTACTAGCATTATTAATGGATATTTTATCACATGTCCTGTCATTTGTCATCATTATTTTTTTACATTCTACTTGTAAATACGCATTTCTGCCATGTTTTATGACAGAAATGCACCGATTGCCCCTCCACCGAGGCAGATCAATGTATTAAGCAACCCGGATTGTATGATTCCCTGTGCATTTCCACGCACGATCAAAGATAACACAAGCAGGAGCACCGCATAGAACAATCCGAGCAACGCGCCCCACAACAACCGCTTTACTTCCATGCATTTACCGATGAAGAATCCGCCGATGGCACTCGACAGCAGATAGATAAACACAACACCCAGTTCTACAACATTCTCACTCAATCCCAGCTTATACAATGCAAATGCCAGAATTAAAAGCAAAAGCCCGGTCACAATGTACGCTGCAACCAGTGCCTTTAAAACACAAAACGCAACCCGTTTTTCCATATAGACTCCCATTCGTCCGGTGTGGCAGACCGCCATACCCACTTGCTTTGGTTATATATATGAAAAATGAGTTGCGTTTATTACTTTCTATTTCACTTATTTACGCTTTCGCACTGGCTTTTTTCTTTGGTTCCTCCACGAGTTCCCCCGCCTTCTTCAAGGCAAGCTTCGTGATGACCGGTCCGATCAGCTCATAGATTACGACACCACACAACACGATTGTCTGGATCTGTGCGGCATACTGCGGCAGAGATTTTCCGGCAGAGGTTGCAAGTCCGATGGCAACACCCTCCTGTGGCACCAGAGTCAGGCCCAGCCATTTCTGGACAACCTTCGGCGCCTTCGAGATCTTCGCCCCGAACGCTGCCCCCAGCGCTTTACCAATGATACGACCTACGACATAGACCGCTCCAACAACTCCGACAGATACAATGACCGTGACATCCAGCGATGCTCCGGACAAGATGAAGAACATCATGTAAATCGGTGGCGTGATCCGGTCCAGCGGCTCATAGATCTTGTCGCTCTGCTTTGAAATATTCGCAAAGATCGTACTAAGCATCATGCATGCAAGCAATGACGAAAATCCTACCATATCAGAAACGCCCACGCACAGACAGATCATCATGATCGTAATTGCAAGACGGTTGCCCCGACCGGTGTAAAACTTCACCAGCAGTGCCATGATGACACCAAGCACCGCGCCGAATAACAAACCGCCGAATATCTCGACACAAGGGGCAATCAGAAGCTTGCTTACCGGTGCACTTCCGCTTGAGCTGATCACATTGGCTACTGCCATCGAAAGTCCATATGCAATCAATGCCACCGCATCATCAAGTGCCACGACCGGAAGCAGGGTGCTTGTCACAGGGCCTTTTGTTTTATACTGCTTCACGATCATCATCGTAGATGCTGCCGCCGTCGCAGATGCAATCGCGCCAAGCGCCAGTGCAAAGCTGACATTATATCCGAGCATAAGCAGAATTGTATCTACAACAAGTACTGCTCCCACACCTTCTGTAATTCCTATCACGAGCGGGGCTTTCCCTACTTTCTTCAAAAAGGTTGTTTTAAACTCCGCACCAATCGAAAAAGCAATGCATCCGAGCGCCAGCTCTGTCACCAGGTCCATACTGTCAATCAATTCTTCACTCAAAATCTTCAAACAGTTCGGGCCAATCAGCAATCCGATTACCAGATATCCTGTCACATTCGGGAGTCTCATCTGCTTGACAATCTTGCCTGCGATCAGTGCTGCCAGCAGCATGATTCCCAAATACGTTAATATATTCAAATCCATGATTACGCACCCAAGCCTTCCACAAATGATACCGGAAGTGCAAACATAATTCCGGTGTTCGGCTTGTCCAGTCCGATCACATCGTTGATCGTCTTGCGTGCCTTCTTCATTTCTTCATCATCTACGACAAAGAACATCATCTTTACCACTTCATGATCGTCATCATCCGCAAGGATGGAACGAAGCATTCCAAAGATCGGAAGGTCATCCATCTTCTCGACAACACTCGCCATACCGGTACCATCAACGATCGTACCTCCATGAATTCCTTCTTCTACCAGTTCCTTACAGATCTCGCTTACCAGATCCTCATGTTTCAAAATAACAACCAGCAAATTCATGTTACTCATTTTTCTGTCCTCCATATTATTCTCGTATCGAACAAGATATATTTTATTCCAAAGATGTATGTAGATATGATTCTACACAGACACGCTCTCGCTCGGTTCAGCACGCAATGGTACTAAACTCACTACGTTCGTTAAGTGCCAGCGTGCTTCAACGGTCTGTCTTAGAATCATATCTACATACATCTTCCATCTACATAGTAGTCTTGTTCGACACTATATTAACTCCTTCAGACGGTCGATGCGTCCGAATTCATATACTTTCTTAGCGTATTGTTTCGTGGTGTCGTTCGGCTCGATCAGATCGATCACCATAACCGGATACATGCCGGCACGCCCCGCCGATACGATTCCGTTGATGGAATCCTCCACGGCGATTGCCTCCTCCGGTCTTACATCCAGCATCTCACACGCTTTCAGGTAAATATCCGGTGCAGGCTTACCATGTGCAACCGTATCTCCGAACACCAGCTCATCAAAATACCGGTCAATATGATGCGCCTTCAGATATCCCGTGGCACGTTCACGCACCGTAGAAGTTGCAAGTCCAACCTTAACACCTTTTTCTTTCAGATATTTTAATGTATCTGCGACGCCCGGCTTTAGTTCCACACCGTGTGCCCGGATATGCGCGTCCAGCTTGTTCACGACCGCTTCCCGAAAATCAAAATAATCAATTCCCATACCGACGACATCTTCAAAGCTCTTCTTGTTTGTGTACTTCGTGCCACCCGCGATACGCTCGCAGGCAACGACCATCACATCATCCGGGATTCCCAGCTTCTTGCCTTCCTCTAACTGAAATCTCCTGTATAATTTTTCCGTGTCCGTAATGACACCATCCATATCAAATACAACTGCCCGAAACATCTTCTTTATTCCTCCACGCAGACAACGATTGCAGAATAATTATCCGTCTTTGTCATGTCTGCCCGCTTCAGCACGTATTTTCCCATTGCATCTAACCAAGCCTGTGCAGAGGACGCTTCCTTGTATGTGGCAAGCATCTCTTCCTCATAGACATACTCCCAGAAACCATCCGTCATCAACACAAACGCCTGTGTCTCTCCGCGCTCCACAACCGCACTTATATCATACGTTTTCGTCCCCCACTGTGCGCCCATCGCACGCAGCAGCTTGTTCCGATCCTCGTGCGTACGGATCTCGGATTCCCTGATCTCTCCGGTATCGCATAGAATCTGTACTAAGCTATGGTCACGCGTTCTCTGATATTTTGTTCCATTCTCGTAAATCCGATACAACCGGCTGTCCCCGATATGCGCCCACTGTATCAGGTCCGGTGTGATTACAAGCACAACTGCCGTTGTCTTCATGGAGTTGCACAGCTCCCGCCGCACCTGTTCTTCCAGTAATTCTTTTTGTGCCTGTTCCAATGCATCCTTGAAAAATCCGGCATAGTAGCCCTGTTTTTCAAATCCCTTTGCTATGCTTTCTGCGACCAGCTCCGATGCTATTTCCCCGCAGGCATGCCCGCCAAGTCCATCACACAAGATCAGGCAGAGCTGTTCTTCGTATGTTGCTTTCCGTATGTAATCCTCGTTGTGATCTCTTCCCCCTTGCTTTGTCAGCATCGCAACGTCTACCATGCGCCAACCTCCTACCAATTTTCCCTGTTACCGTTTTCGCTTTTCTGATTATAATATGCCCAGCGGTAGTTTGCAAGCAAAACAGGAGCATGTTTCCATGCTCCTGCCTGTGTAACCTGGTTTTATCTCCGGTTAATTATTCTTTTTCTTCTTTGCTGCCAGAATAATTGCAATTCCACCGCCAAGCACTGCAAGAACGCCAACACCAATCAATACATACAGAAGTACATGACTCTTCTCTCCATATGTAAAGCTGATCGTCTGTTCTGCTTCATTTCCGGCATCATCATGTGCCTTCATTGTAAGCTTATAGTCGCCCTTTTCCGTAACTGTAATCGCTGCAGCATTGTCCTTGATCTCAACTGGAGAACCATTGAGCGTTACCTCATCCAGAGTATCCTCATCCAACTGAAGGGATACGTTGATGTCGTACTGCTCGTTCTTGATCTCTCCATCTTCTACACCCGTTACAATAAAGGTTGGTGCCTTTGTATCCAGATTGAAGTTTACTGTTTTCTCAGTTGCATTTCCAAGTTCATCTTCGGCTGTAATCTTCATCTCATATGCGCCGTCCTCGACTTCGGATGTTCCGTCATACTCGCTACCATTCAAGTACATATGTGCATCGCAGACAGTCAGGTCATAGATAATGTCGTTCAGATCGTAATCCCATGCAAAGGATGTCAGAGTTCCTTCATATGCGCTCATGACCTTTGGATCAATCACTGGTTTTGTCTTATCAATCGTGAAGGAAACCTCCTGTGTATCCTCATTACCTGCGGCATCCTTACAGTTTATCTGAATCTTATAAATACCATCCTCTGTAAATGTGTTTCGGATCAGCGTCGTTGCTGCTGTCGGATTATATCCGGTAATCTGCAGATCCTCTGTTTTTTCCTTATAAGATGTTGGATCAAGATATGTTCTTGTTGCCTGAATCGTTACAGACTTTGTCAGATAGAAGTCCTCCTCGATCTGTGCCTGGAACTCTACCTGCTTTGTTGTCTTGTCGTTATTTGACACGCCACTCAGCGTAATGATTGGCTTGCCTGTATCAATTCTTACCGTATAGCTGGTTGCCTCTGCGGTATGTCCAGCACGGTCTTTACCGGTAAATGTTACCTGATACTCACCTGTCTCACTAAGTGTCTCTGTCATCGTTGTCACACGTGCAGTTGGCTTGAAGTCGATGGTCTTGTAAGCGGCTTCTGCCACACTGTCGTTTGCTTTTCTTGTGATCGTGATCGTACCAGATGCATCCCACCAGAATGCCTCTGTCATACTAAATGTCAGGGTTGTTCCTGCGTTCAGTGTCGAACCGGAAGCAGTTCCTGTAATCTGCAGTTCTGGTGCTGTCTTATCAACACGGAACTGTACATTTCTTTCTGCACTTCGGTTTCCTGCCTTGTCCCCAGAATATACCTTTACCTGATAATCAGCCTCATCTGTATAGCCAAATACCCGGTTATCTGTCTTCAATACATCCGCGGTTACCGGAAGCTGATCCGGTACTGTCTTAATCAACTGGTAATTGAAATCATGTACGTCTTCGTTTGCGTCGCTTACAGAGAAAGCAACCGTTGCATCGGAAGTCAGATCAACAACGCCCATATTCTCAGAGTAAACCATACCTCCATTGATCACTGCAGCAATATTCGGTGCCTCTGTATCCTTGATAAATACAACCTGCTTTTCAACAGCATTGTTGCCTGCATTATCCTGTGCATTGATCTTGATTACATGTGCACCAATACCGGTTGAAACATAGCTTGCCCGGTACTTGTTAGATGTACCGATTCGCTGCCATGTTACATTTACCATGTTGTTATTATCTGTTACTCTTACTCCGGAAGCTGAGATATTCTCATCCTCATAAGTAAGCTCTACCGTTACATTAGAACGATAGAAGTAATCGCAAATGGTTCCATCGAAGTTCTTGCCCGGCTGCTTGCCAGCAGTTGTACCAGCGGAAATCTTTGCTGTGACAACCGGGATTGTATTATCCACGCGGAACTTCATCGTCTTGGAATCAATGTTTCCTGCCTTGTCTGACACATTGACTGTCACGGTGTAGTCACCATCTGCGGCTTTCTTGCCGATCAGGTTATTCAATGTGAAGCTGTTTTCCTGGCTGACATTTACCAGTTCCTTTGCTCCACTCAGATTTGTTGTCACATCGATGTCTGGTCCCTTCACTGTGATCGTCGCCTGATTGATTGTCAGGTTATCCGATACCGTTGTCTTGATCAGTACCTCGCCATCCAATGGCTGTGTAATGTTTGTCTTTCCATTGACTGTCAATTCCGCCTTAGGATTTGTCTTATCGACCTTGATCTTATACAGATTGTTTGGAAGCAGGTTCTCACTTGCATCCTGTGCATTAAACACAAGAGATGTACCTGTAATTCCTGCTGACTCTGGAATCGCAATCTTTCCATTCACAGAAGTCTGTGTTCCATTCAATGCGATTTCCTTGTCTGTTACATTTGCCTTGCTTCCTGCCAGAGAATAACCGGCATTTGCAAGTGGCGATTCCACGCCATTATCACCAGAAGTAATCGTATAATTGATTGTATATTCCTTATACCATGTGCTATCGTTTGCCTCATTGATCGATACGGTTGGATTCGTACGGTCATATAAAATTGTACCAAGCGTTTTAGATGCATCCTGTGGGTAACGAATCTTCTGTGCATTTCCATCTGTCACATTCAGATACATACTATCCAGCTGTGCATTTATATCCGTCTTAGCAGGCAATTCAAATTTCACCGTTGTGCTGTAACGATGACTGTTTGTATCTTGTTGATTTGCAGAGGCAGCTACATCCTTTGTCTGGTCATTCGTACCGCCTGCAATCAGTTCAAACTTCTGAATGACATATGCAGAGCTTGCTGTCACTTCCAGCTGATATTTTTCATTTGTATTCTTTCCTGCTAGAACATCGCTTGTTACATCGTTTCCAGCTGCATCTATAATCACACAGTTATCTACGCGCAGGGTATCATCAATCTTTGTAACTCCACGAAGTGTCAGAGAATCTGATACATTTCCGGCTACATCCGATGCTGTAACCGCAACGAAATATGAGATATCTACCTTCAACTGATCAGATGGAATATTATATACATATGTATTTCCCGTAGTATAAGTAAACTTGTCCGTTGGTGTTACATACACATCCTGTACACCACTTTCTCCAGTTGCATCTGCAACAGTAACCACATACCGGTAAATCGTATTTAGTTCTGTCACGATACTATCTAAATCTCCAGCTGCAGAACCAACCTCTACCCATGTTGTTCCGTTATCTATACTTTTTTCAAGTTTTGGATTACTGATCACTGGTGCTTTTGCGTCGTATGAAATATTCTTAATCTGCTTTGTGCCGGTAATCGTAATCTCCGAATCACCAGCATATGCCTTTACCTCTAATGCATTTAACAGCTCTGAAACTTCCAAATCTGTTGGAATTGAAATATTCGCTGTAACTGTGTATACACGTGTTGTACTAGGTTCCGAACATACGACCTCGTCTGCATTAAATTCTTTCGTACCATCAGAAAGTTTAACATTTGTAATTTTCTTATTTGAATCTAATGTTACCTTAATCTGCTTCTTTGCAGCCAAGTGTGAAAGTATCTTGCCCTCTGTTAAACCATCCCAGCTATCATCATCTACAAATGTAACACCGGTTACCTTTGTTCCCTCTGTCGCCTGCTGGATCTTGATTGGACACTTATAATCTTTAGAATTTCCCTTGTTGTCAACTGCAGTTACAGTTACAACATCTCCGGTTGCCTGCTCCTTTGTAAGTTCGATTGTATATACATTTGAACCAGAAGCTGGAGATGTCACGGTCAAAGATGTACCATTTAATGTAGCTGTTACATTCTTAATTCCAGATGTATCTTCGCCATCCTTTGTTGGATCTTCAACGGTAACTGCATACTTGTATTTGTCGCCCACGCCATAATAAACACTATTTTCATCTATAAACCTATTCTGTATCGTTGCATAAGCAGAAGTCTCTTCATCCAGATAAGATACAGCCGAAGCCTCACAGCTAATATTTGGTGCTTGTGTATCGTTACTCATATGAGTCGAGCCAAGTTCGATGTACTCCAACACTTGTGCAGGTGTCTCATTGGATACCAGCGCCGCATATGCATAAACCTGTTTTCCACGGTTGTTCTCAGTAGTACTGATTGTATCTCCAATAAATGTATAACTGTTTATATCCTTTTTTTCAGACTCATCTGCTGCTGATCCAATTTTTACATAATATTTTACTGTCGCGCCCTCAATAGAAGCTACTGTGGTTGGAGCCTTTAATGTTGCTTCACTGACATATGAATCCGATGTCAGACTTATGCTTCCAGCATACAGTCCGGCACCTGTTGTAAATGCAGAATCCACAAAATTAACAGTAAGAACATACTGTAATTGCCAATCTGCCGCACTGTCTATTCTTGCATAAATTGCAATTTTTCGATCTTCAGTAATTGCATTAGCTGCTAAATCATTCTCAACATTTTCTGTTAAAGGAAATAAATTTTCGCCAGCAGAAAGTGTTGACTGTATTTGCTTATCCAAGGTCATAAATCCGGCACCTAACGCAACCGCATCACCACCATCTGTCTTGCATTCTGGTAATTGTAACTTACCTACCTTCTGCGCATCCTTGATCAAAGTTACGCTTTTCTCATATGTCTCACCAGTATGCGGAACCACTACACCAGTATCATCCACTTCAATACTCAACCCATTCGGTTCTTCCGACACAATCTGTAGATTGCCAGTTTTTACTCCAGTTGCACTTCCCCCTTCTGCTTTCGCGACATTCTTATCACCGACATGGTTTGCAAATGGTACAATCAGCAGAGCAAAGACAACCCATAATGCTATGAGCTTCTTTACCGGGTGTTTTGAATTGTTTGATTTTGTTTCTTTTCTTTTCATCCTTTTTCTCACCTACCCGACTCTATACTTTCATCTGAATGAACAACTACTATATTGTAAATTACTTTTACCTTCTTCGCTAATGTTCCGGTTGTCAGCACGCTTGTACCTTCCTCGTCATCATCTGCACGTAATACATCGGTTGCATCACTGTCGTCATCGTCGGCACGCAATACATCGGTTGCATCACTGTCATCATCGTCCATCCGCAGAACGTCGGTTGCATCCTCATCGTCTGCATCGTCTCCCCGAAGTACATCGGTTGCTCCGTCATCTCCTTCGTCATTCCGAAGTACATCCGTTGCCCCGTCATCGCCTTCGTCATTTCGAAGTACATCCGTTGCTCCGTCATCTCCTTCGTCATTCCGAAGTACATCCGTTGCTCCGTCATCTCCTGCCGATGTATCACGAAGCACATCTGTTGCCTCATCATCCGCACCTGAACCGAGTACTTCTGTCTCGCCATCATCCGGTGTATCATAATCATTGATGCCCGGACGAAGGATGTCGGTCTCTTCAAACTTCTTTTCTTTCTTCTTTGATTTCTCCAACAGTTCGGTGGAATCGTTACCATTAGCCTTACGATCCTCCCGCGTAGAAACCGCTTCTTTCGCAGTGATCTTTCCACTTCCCATGTTGTAGTATTTTTCCTGTTCTTTCTTCGCTACGCTGCCCGGACTCGCTGTACCATCCTGCATTTCTTTCATTGCCTTTTTCGCAGCACTTCCGGTCAATTCTCCAATTACCTTCGGTATCTTCAATACAATGAATAACACGATCGCCGCAATCAGAAGGAGAATCGCCAGTACCAAGCCGCCATAGAAACATATCTCATATACGTTTTGCATGCTGATCACTCTCCCATCTCTGCTGACTGCGAATCATCGGAATTTGCATCCGGTGCCTGCGTCGCTTCTTCTTCGCTGATATCATAGCTACCGTCCTTCAACATCTGCAACGTATCTTTTCGTTTGTACCATGTTTTATTGCTGTCGATGCCAAGAACGTTACCACCATCATCAAATACCTGAATCAGCTTCTTTGTCAGATCTGGAATCTTCGTCGTCCAAAGCTTCGGATCCTGCTCCTGTGCCTCACACAGACGATACAGATAATCCAGATGCTCTGCATATACGTTGTCGCTCCACTCGTTCTTTGTACCGAATACCTTTTCTGCGGCTTCGTATATCTTGAGTGCATCATCTGTCTTGCCCTGTGCATCATAACAACGTGCTTCCGTCATCATCTTATTGTAATAAGACTGGTTATACGCGTTGACAGAGGAACCACCCAGCGAAATGCTCGGATCGCTGTCTACCTTCATCTTCAGGATTCCAATATAGTCTTCACAATAACTGATTGCCATCGAATAATATCCATTGGCAACTGTTTCATTATCTGCATTTTCCTTGGCAAGTTGCTCATAGATCATGATCAGGTTATCGTCGTAACGATAATTCATATCCATAACTGCTTCTTCGTCCAGATCATTGCCTGTGTACTCGTCCAGATCTGCAACCGCCTGTTCCATCACCGTACTTGCCTGTTCTGCGATGCTTGTCTCCGCATCCTTGCTGACGTTTGTACTGTAAATCTCGCCGATAATACGATAGTTTACGAACTTGGTTGCTTCCTGGTTCGTAAAGTTGTTCTCGTTGTAGGTTGCGAAATCATTTACCGCCTGCATCAGCTCTGATGCATCCGACGTACTGTCAGATCGCAGCTCGGAAATGGATTTGTAAAAGCCTGCAAGCTTTCCATATTCCTCGTCCTTCTCGTCAATCATGCCGAAATATTTGGCTGCCTGACTGTAAGAACGCTCTTCCTCAAAATAAGTAAGTGCCAGCTTGTAAAGCACTGCACTGTTTTTCTCAACACCACCATGTTTACTGCTGATTCGATTGGAAACCAACGTCAACGCATCATCCAGATTCAGCGTAGATTCCGTTCCGGCTTCCTCCGCCTTGTTCGTAGCATCAATGTATGCCTGTATGTACTGTTCGTAAGCTTTTTCCTCCGAGCCGTCCAGTTCGATTGCTTTCTTGAATTCTGCCGTTCCGGCTTCGTAATTCTCTTCCCGGCAGTAGTTCATACCATTTTCGATATACTGGTTGTAGTTGTTCAGCTTGATCCGCTGCATACCGGAATATCCGATTCCGGCTGTGATACCGGATACAACTGCCAATGCCACGGTTGCTGCAAAAAGCCCAAGCTTCTTCTTGTTCTTCTTCCGGTAGCTGTCGTCAAGCTCATCGTAATGCTCCAATGCATACATCAGCTCCGTACAGTTCTGATAACGGTCGTTCGGATCTGCCTGTGTACATTTTAAGATGATCTTCTCCAATCCAGAGGACAACATCGGATTCCACTCGCGGATCGGCTTGATCTCATACGGTGGCTCACATGGGTTCTTTCCTGTTACGATATGGTACAGGGTTGCACCCAGATTATAGATATCTGTTCTTGCATCTGTATTGTAGATACCACGTCCCTTGGAATCACCGAACTGTTCCGGTGCTGCATAGCCTCTCGTACCAAGTGCGGTTGTATCTGCATTGTTCTCTATCTCGTACTCTTTTGCTGTACCGAAGTCGATCAGCTTTACGCCGCCCTCCGGTTTGATCATGACATTCGAAGGTTTCATATCCCGGTAGATAACCGGTGGATTCATGTTGTGCAGGTAATTCAATGCACTTGCAAGCTGCAAGCCCCACTCTACCACCAACTCCTGTGGCTGCGCGCCTTCCTTCTTCAATCGATCCTGAATCGTATCACCCTCGATATAATCCATAACAACGTAGATTGTTCCATCCTGATTGATGATATCTACGATTCGCGGCAACACCGGATGATCTACGTTCTTCAGAATATTCGCTTCTCGTTCCAATCCCTTAAGCAACGTCTTTGCGGATTTCTTTCCATCATTCTTGATCTCCTTGACCGCCCACTGCTTATTCAAACGCTTATCACGGGCAAGGTACACGATGGACATACCACCTCGACCAACTTCTGCCAAAATTTCATATTTTCCGTCTAGTACGGTTCCTTCCTTCGTCATGGCAAAACCTCTCTAAATCAAATCGTGCGAACCATTGCTACTGTGATATTATCACGTTCCCCACGGTTCTTTACTAACTCTGTCAGATATATTGCTCCATATTTCATCTTTTCCTCGTCCGTCGCCTCACCCGGTCCGATCTTCTCGATGATTTCCTCCGGTGTGATCACATGACGGAATCCGTCTGAGCAGAGCATATAAACTGCATTTCTTGTTGCAGTTCCCTTTGTAAATTCCGGCTCAACAACCGGCGATGCGCCGACACACTGCAACAGCACACTTCGTCTCGGATCGATTTTTGCCTGTTCCGGTGTCATACGTCCCGCTGCCAGTTCTCTTGCGATAAATGTCTGGTCGTTTGTCAGCTGCTTCGCTGTCTTTGTAAGCTCATACACGCGGCTGTCGCCCACATGCACAATATAATACTGATCCTTGTACAACAGGATTGCAGATACCGTCGTACCAAGCTGCAAATGATTTTCCTCTCCATATGCGCCCAGCCGGCGATTCTGAGTCTGGATAATATCATCCCACTGTTTTACAAGATTCTGCTCTGTGAATGTTCCATTTTGGATTTCATCCACCAGTGTGTCATCAAACCATGTACAAAATGCTTCGATTACCTCTTTGCTGGCAACCTCGCCTTTTGCGAGTCCTCCCATGCCATCACACACGATTGCAAATGCAACATTTCCCTCTTTTGTGTTCACAACCTTGATTGCAAGAGAGTCCTGATTCGTTTCTTTTCTTGTACCTACATCGGTGTGATATGTTGCAATGTACTCCATATTACTCTCCTTTTCTCAGAAGGAATGTGAATTCCTCATCTCCCAATCGAACTTCTGTCTTATGCTTCAGAAGCACTTCCTTACCCGGCTGCAACTCTACCCCGTTTACATAGGTATGGTTTGTAGAATTGTTATCCTTAATATAGTTCACGCCATCGCGCTGGATTACAATACAATGCTCCCGGCTGATTGCGCTGTTGTTCTCTATTGCATAATCGGCTTTCGTCTTTGACTTACCGATGATAAATTCTGGTTTTGTAATATTGATGATCTCACCAGTTGATTTACGCACAAAGTGTGGAATCGGGCGTGCACCGCCAAGCTGTCCCATCAGGTTGCCGTTCTGCATCTGTGGCGCCTGTGGTCTTGGCATCTGTCCCACCATCGGCTGCCCCATCATTGGTTGTCCCATCGGAGGACGCTGTCCACCCATCGGTGGTACTGGCTGCCCCATCATCGGCTGTCCGCCCATCGCTGGACGCTGTCCCATTGGTGGCATCTGTGGCTTTGGCATTTCCGGTTTTGGTATTTCTGGCTTTGGTGCCTCTGGTGCTGGTGCCTGTGGCTTTGGCATTTCTGGTTTCGGCATCTCTGGCTTTGGTGCCTCCGGTGCTGGTGCCTGTGGCTTTGGCATTTCCGGTTTCGGCATCTCTGGCTTTGGTGCCTCCGGTACCGGTGCCTGCGGCTTTGGCATTTCCGGTTTCGGCATCTCTGGCTTTGGTGCCTCCGGTGCTGGTGCCTGTGGTTTTGGCATTTCTGGCTTCGGCATCTGCCCCATCGGTGGTATTGGCTGCCCCATTGGCTGTCCGCCCATCGGTGGTACCGACTGTCCCATCATTGGCTGTCCGTTCATCGGTGGTACCGGCTGTCCCATCATTGGCTGTCCGCCCATCGGTGGTACTGGCTGTCCCATTGGCTGTCTGCCCATCGGTGGTACCGGCTGTCCCATCGCTGGCATACCCTGTGGACGCATGTTGTTCATCACGCCGACACGATTTACTTTTACATTCTGGTTCTGTACTTCCGGAGCTGCGGTTGTATCCGCTTCCTTCTTAAGTCCCTCGTCTCTTGTATAGAAGAGACCAAGTTTCTCCATCTCCGCATCTACAAGCCCCTTTAATTTCATATTGGAATAATGATCCGTATTGATCAAGGTCAGGATTCTTGCTACATAATCATCCTTGTCTGCTTCATCAAAGCGCATATGTGACACAATATTTCGGAAGAAATCCGGGATATCAGACTGTCCCAACGGATCCTGCTTTACAGGAACCATAATGCACTTTACTGCCTTGCTCTCAGGATCTACATAGATATAATTCAGATCGCGTACCAGATAACAGATCTGCACACCTGCTGCACCAATCTCAAATGCACACAACAGTCCCTTCAGGATTGCAAGTACATCTGCCTTCTTCAATGTCTGACGCAGCATCACTTCCAGAGAAGTGTCATGATGCACATAAGAGACAATACTTCTCTTTCCATCCTCGTCCTTGTACTGGAACGGAATAATATTTCCGAGCTGTGCAACCTTGTCTGACACTCTGTCGTCATAGACATCTGCTACTCCAAGCTGATACTCCACCAATGTCATTCCGTTTTGTTTTGTTACATTCAACTCTAACCCCTTCATTTGCTACCTCCTCATGATATAATCATCCTAATTAGCGAATCTTAAATGTAAACTCTTCATCTGCAAGTCTTACGAGAGAATCATGTGTCAGAATTTCTTCTACCCCATCCTCTACACGCTTTCCATTCACATATGTATGATTCGTAGACTTGTTATCTTTGATATAACATACCCCATCTTTTTGAATGATAAATGCATGCTGACGGCTGATCGCTCCATTTCCGCCAACGGTATAGTCCACACCTCTGGTTGCCTTTCCGATCTTGAAGATCGCCTTGTTCAGCATGATACGTTCTTCTGTACTTACACGGATCAGATATGGCAATGCTTTCGGCGAATTGGTTGCTGCAGTCGCTGCACTCACAGCACCAACGGCATCTTTTACAAGCTCTGTTACAGATTTATTCAAAATAGATGTACTCTTTGGCTTCTTGTCCTTTTCATCGTCCTTTTTCTTCTCAATGTTCATGTCATCGTAGATATCCTCGATCACAGGCACCTTGATGTTTTCTGTCTGTCCGCTTGTCGGTTCTTCGTTTTGTACGGTTGTTTCCGGTTCAGCAGACTCTGCTGTCTCAGCTGCTGCTTCTGCCTCAGCTGCCTCCATCTCAGCCTCTGTCTGCTGGATGATTGCCGCACGGTTTACCTTTACCACATTCCGCTTAACCACAGGTGGCTTGTCTAAGAAATGATCCAGATCTTCCAATGTCTGGATATTCTTGGTTGGCTGTGCTGTCGGCTTTGCAGATGGAACTTCTCCAACCAGCTCCTTGATCCGATCCTTGATCAGGTTGATATCGGATTCCTTCTTGTTTGTCTTTAACTGCAGCTTCTCGCCACCATTTGTTGCCCCCTCTGGCTTCACCTGTGACAGGATCTGCTCTGCAGCTGGGGAAACCTCTGGTTTTTCTGCTACTGGTTCCGGCTTTGGTGCTTCCTGCTTTTCCATCACTGGCTTTGGTGCCGGTGCTTCCTCGACAGGTGCTGGTGTCTCCTCGACAGCCTCTGTCGGTTCTGCCACCTTCTCCTCTACCGGTGTTTCTTCTTCCTTTACCTGCATGCCAGCTGGAAGGATACTTTCCAGTTCTTCCTCTTCCTTTGCAGGCTCCTCTGCTTCTTCCTCTTCGTCTTCTTCATCGTCGCCGATCTCCGGAAGTGGTGTATCATCCTCTTCCTGCAGGCTATTCATGATGTCGCTGATATTTTCTGCCGGTGCTTCTTCCTCTGCACTTACAACTTCTACACCGTCTGCATCAATGGCTCCAGCCTCCTCGAAGCTGATTCCTTCCTCTTCCATCAACGCCTCTGCAAGTCCGATCAAGCCACGCAGATTGAAGTTATCTCCATTGATATACGTGAGGAGCTTACCAACATAATTCAGATCCTCTTCCACATCGTATTTCATGTTCGCAAGCAGCTGGCGTACAAAGCTCTTGAATTCTACAGAAAGTGCGCCCTTGCTTTCGATTGGCAGGCACAGGAACTGTACTGTCTTCTTCTCAGCATCCACGTAGATAAATCCACGATTCAGCAATACATACGAAAGTGGAATCGCCTGCTCCTTCAAGGAAATCATCTCCTGTGCGACATTCCGCAGGATGAGCAGTACGCTCTCGCAATCATGCTCCTGCGCAATGTACTCCTCCAGAGATGTCTTGCCCGTAATCTGGTAGGTCAGATAATCATAATCGTCATCTTCTTCATAGATAATCTCTATCAGTTCTTCCGGCGCATTGTCCTGACAGTAATCCAAAACATCCTCATCTAACTCACAATCCTCGCCCATTGTGTATGACAGATATTTTTCTTCGCCGATGTTTCGCGCCCTAAAATTAAAAGTTCTCATAACGTCCCTCCTAATACATTATTTATTCCTATTGTGATTCTTCGGTTGTCGATTCCTCGGTGGATGCTTCTCCATCCGGTGTCACGCCGTTTGGTCCACCAATAATCTGTGTATCTATGTGATCTTCATAGTTTTCTGTAAAGATATGTGTACCTGCATCTTCGTCGCCAACATGGTAATACAGGTAATTATGCTCTTCCGGATACAATACTGCCTGGATACATGCCAGTCCCGGATTACAGATCGGACCTACCGGAAGTCCGGCATTCTTATAGGTGTTGTATGGAGAATCCAGTTCCAGATCCTCGTACAGAACCTGACTCTTGTCATACATTCCATCGGTCAATGGATATAAGACAGTCGGACACATCTGCAAAGGCATTTCTGCTTTCAGACGGTTGTTGATAACACCTGCAATCGTCGCACGTTCTGAATCCACCTTTGCCTCACGTTCTACAATGGAAGCTCTCGTCACAAGTTCAAATGCACTGTATCCAAGCTCTGCCGCACGATCCTGCAGTTCCTGTGTATAGTAGTTGTCGAACGTTCTCAACATATAATCGACTAATGATTCCGCTGTCGTCGACTCATAAATATCGTAAGTTGCCGGGAACAGGAAGCCCTGTACCTTATAATTGACATTGGCACCTGCCGGTATGTCTGCCAGATATGCAAAATCAGATTTCGTAACCGATTTGCATGCATTTAAAAATTCAGTTGCAGAACAGATTCCCTGATCTTCGCACCGCGCTGCTATCATCTCTACCGTAAAGCCCTCTGGCACAACCAGATAATCGACTGGCTGATCTTCCTCGAATGTCGGGCTCATGGCTGCCATCATCTGCAAGGTTGTCATACCAGTATTCAAGGTGTATGTACCACCATGCAGCTTGCCACGGTACTCAGAGTCCTGCAGACGCTTTGTAAATGCACGCGGATAATTGATCAATCCATTGTCCTTCAGGATCTGCGCGATTTCCTTGACAGATGCGCCTTCCGGAATCGTAACAGTTACATCTTCGCCCTGTGTCGACTCCGTTCCCTTGTATTCGTCCATATAATCATCGTAATAGGTTCGTATATGTTTATAGGTCATATTGGCAAGTGTGACAATCGCCACCAACAATATGATTCCCTTCACGACTCGAATCACCGTTTTTCTCACTTTTCGTACCTCTTCTTTGCATTTTAGTTTACATAACTTTTTAAAAAATTACACACTTGATGTAATTTTACAATAATGGTATTATACTATCATCTTTTAGATAAAAATACAAGAAAGGATGATAAATTTGAGTAATCCAATTGTTACAATGACAATGGAATCCGGCGATGTTATGACGTTCGAACTGTATCCGGATATCGCACCAAACACAGTAAAGAATTTTATCTCTCTGATTAAGAAAGGGTTTTACGATGGATTGATCTTCCATCGTGTCATCAATGGTTTTATGATCCAGGGTGGCTGCCCTGACGGAAATGGTACCGGAGGTCCTGGATATTCAATCCGCGGCGAGTTCGCGCAGAACGGATTTGCAAATGATCTGAAGCACGAACCGGGTGTTCTTTCTATGGCACGTACCATGATGCCGAACTCCGCCGGTTCGCAGTTTTTCATCATGCACAAGAATAGTCCGCATCTCGACGGAAGCTATGCTGCTTTCGGCAAGATCGTGGATGGTCTGGATATCGTGAATAAGATTGCAGATGTTCCAACCGACTACATGGACCGCCCGCTTGAAGACCAGCGTATCAAGACCGTTACCGTCGACACGAAGGGCGTCGAGTATGACGAGCCGGAGAAGATGTAATCTTCTTAAACGGACGCACAGCGTACAAAATAGAAATCCCCTGCAGACACGCTCTGCGGGGGATTTTTCTCTACATCTCTTGCATTTTCTTGAGGAATACCTTGGCGCGGTCGGTCTTTGGATTGTCAATGACATCCTCCGGCTTTCCTTCCTCGACGATCACTCCACCATCCATGAAGATCACGCGGTCAGATACGCTCCGGGCGAAACCGATCTCATGGGTTACGATCACCATTGTCATCTTCTCGGCGGCGAGTTCCTTTAATACCTTTAAGATCTCGGCGGTCAGCTCCGGATCGAGTGCCGAAGTCGGCTCATCGAAGAAGAGCATCTTCGGCTTTAACGCAAGCGCGCGGGCGATTGCCACACGCTGCTGCTGTCCGCCAGATAACTGATATGGATAATAGTCGCCCTTATCTTCTAAGTTCATCTTGCGAAGCAGTTCCTTCGCCTCGGCATACACCTCATCCTTGTCACGCTTCTGCACGTGGATCGGTGCATCTGCGATATTCTTCAGCACGGAATAATGTGGGAACAGATTAAAGTTCTGGAATACCAGTCCGTAATAGCTCTGGATCTCCTTTAAGTCTGCCTTGTCTGCATAGACCGGAACGCCGCTGTCGGAATTGACCGCTTCCTTTCCGCAGTACACCATGCTTCCGCCGTCAATCTTCTCCAGCATTGTCATGCAGCGCAGGAAGGTCGATTTTCCCGAACCGGATGGTCCAAGAATTGAGATAACCTCGCTCTCTGCCACCGACATGCTGATATCTTTTAGTACTTCGAGATCATCGAAGCTTTTCTTTATATTTTTTACTTCCAGTAAGTTCATCGTAGCCCTCCTATCTATAATAATTCATGCGTTTTTCGATCTTCTCCATCACAAACGCAACGACAAAGTTAAAGATGTAGTAGAACACACCGGCGATAAACAGCGGCATAATCGTTGTCTGTGCGGCTGCCACCTGCTTGGCAAGTGTAAACATCTCCGTATAAGAAATTGCAAATGCAAGCGACGTATCCTTAACCAGTGTGATAACCTCGTTTGTGACAGAAGGCAGGATGTTCTTCGCCATCTGTGGGAACACGATCTTGAAGAACGTCTGGATCTTGCTGTATCCTAAGATCTTCGCTGCCTCATGCTGTCCCTGTGGCACTGCCTGAATACCGGAGCGGTAGATCTCTGCGAAATATGCCGCATAGTTTAAGGCAAATCCAATGATAACCGCCTGGAAACGATAGCTTGTCGTAAGTGTCGCGCCAAACAGATAATATGGTCCGTAAAATACAACCAAAAGCTGTAACATCAACGGCGTACCACGTGCGATGGAGATGTAGAACTTCACCAGCCAGCGAATCGGTGCAATCTTACACATTCTGCCTGCTGCAACCAGAAGTCCAAGCGGCAGGGAGAACAAAAGTGTCAGGAAGAAGATCACCAGGGATGCCAGCAGACCTTCTGCAAGCTGCTTTGTGATCGAGCAGAACTTATCCCAGAAGCTTGTGTTCTTCTTGCCTGTGGATGTGCTGTCTGTCGCAGTTGCAGCAACATTTCCATCCTGCACCTGATCGTCCGGCGACAGACAGATGGACTCCTCCAGACCCCATTTCTCTGCGATCTCCTCAAATGTACCATCAGCAAGCATGTCAAGCAGCGTTGCCTGTACTTTATCACGAAGCTCGGTATTTCCAAGCTTAAATCCAATTCCATATTCCTCGGAAGACAGACGATCCTCGAGCATCACAAACTTATCGCCGCGGGATGCAATCTCATAGTTTGCAACACCGATATCCATGCAGATTGCATTTACGGCGCCTGACTCCAGATTCATAAATGCACTGTTGTAATCGCCGACCTGCTGCAGATCCTTGAACGTCTCAGCAAGTGCCAGATTCTCCTCGCTTGCATCCTCTCCGGTCAGTGCTGCGAGTGCGGAGCTGTCCGCCTGCACGGCAACGACCTTGCCTGACAGATCGGATAACTGTGTGATACCAGAATCCTTGCGTACAACGACCACCTGGGAATTATCCACATATGGTGTCGTCCATGTGTAGGCATCTTCTCTTCCATTCATTGTAAATCCGTTCCAGATACAACTGATCGAACCAGAGTTCAATTCCATATCCTTCGAGTTCCACTCAATCGGCTGCTTCTTTAAGATCCAGCCGTTCCGGTCACATACCTCCTGTGCCAGATCCAGATCGAAGCCGACGTATTCGCCGTCATCATTCTTATATCCATATGGTGGGAACTCCGCATCGAAGCCGACAACAAATGTATTATCATCTGCGGCTGTCTCTTCCTGCACCTCATCGTCTGCAGTCAGACAGATGGATTCCTCCAGTCCCCATTTCTCTGCAATCTCGTCAAATGTACCATCGGCAAGCATGTCAAGCAGAGTTGCCTGCACTTTGTCACGGAGCTCTGTATTTCCCTTTTTAAATCCGATTCCGTATTCCTCGGAAGACAGACGATCCTCGAGCATCATGAATTTATCCCCGCGGGATTCGATCTCGTAGTTTGCGACACCGATATCCATGCAGATTGCATTGACCGCGCCCGACTCCAGATTCATGAATGCACTGTTGTAATCGCCCACCTGCTGCAGATCCTTGAATGTCGCACACAGTGCTTTATTCTCCTCGCTTGCATCCTCGCCTGTGAGTGCCGCAAGCGCAGAGCTGTCTGCCTGCACGGCAACGACCTTCCCAGAAAGATCGTTAAGCTGTGTGATGCCGGAATCCTTACGCACGACAACCACCTGTGAATTATCGACATATGGCTTTGTCCAAGTATAGTCATCCTCTCTGCCATTCATCGTGAATCCGTTCCAGATACAGCTGATCGAACCGGAATTTAATTCCATATCCTTCGAGTTCCACTCGATCGGCTGCTTCTTCAGCGTCCAACCGTTCCGGTCGCATACCTCCTGTGCCAGATCCAGATCGAAGCCGACATATTCGCCGTTATCGTCCTTGTAGCCATATGGCGGGAACTCCGCATCGAAGCCGACAATAAACGTATTGTCGTCCTCTCCGTCCGCCGCCCGTGCCGGTGTCTGCATCGATACAATCGGTCCAAGCAGCAGCGCCATCATCAAAATTGCGGTCACTAGCCGTTTCCATTTTGCGTTCATAATGTCTTCCTCTCCTGTTTTTCTATTTAATATGCAGAGATATAGGATCTTGCTGTACTGCCCGGAGCTGCCTGTCCCTTCGGCACAAGCCGGATCTCTATCCCTTCCAATCGTTTTGCATAACCGGCGGTTCCTGCCGGCGCGCCGTTTTTCGCCCAGCCAAGCCAGCCAAAACTCTGCGCATGCACACGATAGTATACATCATAATGCCGTTGCATGTCTCCTGTCAATGCAATACAGATGGCTTCGAGTCTTTTTGCCTGCCCGGATGTGCCGCTCATCGTTCCATTTCTGCGCCATGCAGATGGATTGTTTGTCGGTTCCTGCCATCCGTAGCTCTGCACATGGGTTGTGTAGCAGACGCCACCCGAATACGGTGCATTCGTCAGTTTGATCTCAATTCCTTCGAGTCGTTTTGCCTGTCCGGATGTGCCGCTCATCGCCCCGTTATATTTCCAGCCCTGCCAGCCATAGCTCTGCACATGGGTACGATATGTAACATTCGGGCTGTCCGCACCCGCGATCTGCGGATTCATGCTCTGTCCCGGCGCCGCGTAAAATGCATTCGCAAACTGCGATGCGATTCCCTGCATATTCCGGTTGAATCCCGCACCCTTCTTCACGACCACGATCTGAATGCCCTCCAGACGCTTCGCATAACCTGCGGTTCCTGCCGGTGCGCCATTTGCCGCCCAGCCAAGCCAGCCGTAGCTCTGCGCATGCACGCGGTAATAGACATCATATTTATCCTTGTCGGATCCGGTCAGTTGGATCTTGATTGCTTCCAGACGTTTTGCTTCCCCCTGCGTGCCGTTCATGTCACCGTTCGCAGACCAAGGCAGCCAGCCATAGCTCTGGCAATGCGTCGTGTACTGGATTCCTATACCGGAATTACCGGATACTTTGATTTCGATTCCCTCCAGTCTTTTCGCTTTTCCGGAAGTCCCGGACATCGTGCCGTTCTGCCGCCAGGTGTTCTCCCATCCGAAGGTCTGGATGTGCGTGCGGTAAGACACCGTCACATCCGGCGTTACAACCGGTGTTGGGGTCGGGGTTGGCGTCGGGGTTGGTGTTGGCGTTGGTGCCTCCGTCGTGGTCGTAGCTGCCTCCGTCGTGGTCGTTGTCTCGCCACCTGTTCCCGGTTCTGGATTTGTTCCCGGATCTGGGTTTGTTCCCGGGTCTGGATTTGTTCCCGGATCCGGGGTTGGTTCCGGCGCCGGTGTGACTGTCACGCTCTTTTTCTTGATGACAAACGTCTTGTCTGCCCCACGCAGATACGAAACATACAACGTTCCATCCGCCGCACAGATCGTCTGCGATGTAGAATACGAATCGAGTGAGACTCCTTCCTGCGCAAATTGGTCATTTGCCACATCATACCGGTACAGATTGGTTGTCCCTGTATAGGCACCCGAAGTGAGCACGAACAGTGTTCCCTGCCTGCACACCGGAACTACATCCGAGATTGTGCCATCTTTCATTTTTGAGCAATGCCATGCTTTTCCATCATACCGGTTGACAAGTATGCCTTCGCTGCATGTGGCAACATACAGGTTTTTCCCATCCGTTGCCATGCCATACGTGCTTCCTTTTGTCGCTGCATCACTCACTTCTTTGTGGCTTCCATTTGCATCCAGGCAAAATGTGTGAACCGCCATCGTCCCTGTATTCCGTATAGACGCATACATCGAGGAGCCTATCGAAAGGAGCTTTGGTTGACCTGCAAAATGATTTGTCCCGGCGGTCGTGTAATAGCTTCCGAGATTGGTTGTCACGGACAAACTTCCGGCTTTGAAGCATCTCGCATATGCGGTCGTATTGTTCTGCGTGTATACAAGATACACGCCATCTGCGCCAGCCTGCATATCAAAATCCGCAGCTCCTGCGATCGTCTGTTTCTCTGTCACGCGACTGCAGGATGCATCCAACTTTTCAATCTCTATCCCTGCTGCATCCGCATATGCAAAATAAAACGATCCATTGTAGGAACAGAGCTTTATTTCATTTCCATAGTTCTCGGAGATTTTCTGCTGATATAGTTTTTTCCACGTGTCCTGCTCACAGGAATATAGCGTAAGCGCTGCATCATCTTTCGTATACGTAAGCACGTACGGTTTCTGTCCGCAAAGCGTCATCGCTATCTGGTTCCATGCATTTTTGCTATTTCCGGCTACAGAGGCAAATCCACAATCCGTCCATTTCGCAGAGTCCGAAACCTTCGGGAAATCCACCTTTAAAGTAATCTGACTGCCCTTGGCACTGCCGACCTCACTGATCACGATTCCAGAATTCGTTCCATCTGAGAAAGTCAGTGCGCCATCGGAGAGACCTGCGGAAAGGTCGGATTTGCCGATGGTTGTCCGTCCTTCTTCTTTGGAAAGATATGCTTTATAGACGCTCTCTGCCATCTGGGAATATCCTGTCTGCCCCGGTTGCGGACGGAACACATACACACCGGTCTGTCCATACAGATTGCTTAAGCCTTCGACTGCCGGGTTGATCCGATAGACAATCACGCCGGATCCTCCAATAAACCGGTCATAGCTGTCGAGACCCGTATCCTTCTTCCGGAATTCCACAACAAAAAGCTCCTGCTCATTGAGCGGTGATTTCAGAATATATGCCGGATGACCGTCCTGCTTATCCTGCGTGTCCAGTGTCAGCGTCTGCGATGTAGTAACCGTATCCAGCATAAGCCAGCCGCCCACTTTCATCCGCATATACGCAAGCGGATAAGACATTCCATAATCTGCGCCGCCCATGATATCCCAGTTCCCGACCGGATAGGTTCCATCACTTGTATAAAGATCCGGGAAGCCAAGTCCATGCAGGAATTCATGTGCGAGTACACCGGATTCCTGAGCCATCGTCGTATTGCCTGCACCTAAAAACTGCGGTGTATTGATCATGTTATAATGTCCGACTTCCTTCCCGCCATATCGTAAGTTCTTATCTGTCGGATAAAATGCGTGATGCGCGACGAGTGAATTGCCGGATGTCTGGGATTCTCTCTCCGACTTCATAATGACAGTGAGATTGTCGATGTATCCATCTCCGTCATAGTCTAACACCTGCCCGGAAAGTGCCGGAATGTTCGCCAGGATTTCACTCACAATCGTCGTATCCATATTTCCACCTGCCTGCACAGAAGCTTCCGTAACCGAAAGTGCACAGGCAGAAAGTGTTGTGCCATCATCCTGTGGGAAATAATTTTTCACACGAAGTTTTCCATAGGAAACAGCAGACAGATAATTCGTGAAAGAACGGTTCTTTGCGCCATCATACAAACCTAGGATTTTCGCACGATTTGTCTGGAAATATGAAGCGCCTTCCGCATCTCCCTTAAAATATGCAAACACAACAACGTTCGCATAATCCTTTGCATCCGCTGCCCGCGCCATCGTCTGCGCGTTGTTCATCCCCCAGTTCGTAAGAAATAAAATCCCCGCCAGCAGGATTGCCAGGATGCGTCTCCCGTATCGTTTGTATGGCATATGTGTACCTCCCATTTTTTGTCATAGTTTCATTATATTGGAAAGTGTAAAAAATAACAATTAAAAAAGAAAAACCGCGTACAGATTTTTCTTCTCTGCACGCGGCACACACATTTTCCATTCAGAATGGAGGATTTATCTTCTTTTTCTTCGAATTACGACATACCCGGTCAGGCTTCCTGCCAGAACAAGCATCATCCCTGCAACCGGCATCGCATCTCCGGTCTTTGGCGAAGCTGTGTCATTTGTCTTTGCCGGTTTCGTATCCTTGGCTGCCGGCTTCGTAACATCTGTATCCGGCGCTGCCGGTGTCGTCGATGGTGTCGTTGTTGATGGTGTCGTCGATGGCTTGTCCACGCCTGCAGCCTTCGACTTCTTCACAATAATATAGGTTGAGAACTGATTTGTCTCGAAGGAAATCGTTCCCTGCTCGACCGTTGTCGAAAGCTCGGTCAGCTTGCCATTATGGTTACGCACAACCGTATAATCATAGTTTGCATCGTAATTATCCAGTGCGAGATTCAATGTGACTGGTTTCTCAAACTCTGTAATATTTTTTTCCCAGTTCGAACCATTTCCCTTACTCACAATCTGATCCAGCTTCAGATCTACTGCCTGTGCAGACTGCGCACCGGATACCAGTGCCTGTGCAGCCGTCGTGTCATAGCTCTCTGCATCCGATACCGTCAGTCTCAGATTGCCGCTTGCGGCTGCATTAGCACCATTGGTAATGCTTGCAGCCTCAATCTGTTTGCTGTTTGAATTCACTGTATCCGATACCTTCGTGAAAAGCCCCTTCATATGAACCGGACTATTACCCATAACAAATGTAAACGTCGATGTCTGCGCATCATCCGGCTGCAAGGTCACGCCACCGTTCAACTGCAATCCTGCGACCTGATAGCCATAATCCGGAACAAGTTTAATTGTTACCTTCTTTCCCGCCGGAACCGCAATATTTCCGCCCTTAGCATCTCCCGGATTGCCTCCGAACAGAGTTGAAAAATCACTCACACCCTCAATCGCGGTTATCTGTGCCTTTCCATGTTCCAGATATGCGTCCGCGCCGAAGGAATCGCTGTCATACGCCCAGGTTACTGTCAATGTCTCAGAATTCTTATCAATCTGGATGTGCGATTCACTTTCTCCTTTTTTTACTGCAAATGACCGTTCCCCGGAAGAGCCATTTGATGTGGTTCCCGGTGTAGTTATCGTATATGTTCCTGATGAACACATAACAGTAACTCGCGCATTCGAAACAGAATCCGCGAAACGATATGTTGACTGAGATTCCGGTGCCAAAGATACTTTCTGTTCTTTCATCAGGTTATCCATGGTTTGCGACCGAGAGTTTCCGGTATCATCAAGGTCCACATATATTTCGAAATTTTTATCCTGCGATTTCATATAATGATAGTAATCTGTATCATCTGCCCCTTTGAATGCATCGCCTTCTAAGATCAGGCAGATTGGCTGGTTACCAGCCGGTGGATTCGGATTACCCGGATTGTTACCACCACCCGGATTTGTGAAACAAGCTTCAAACTTCAATTCCGGCTGATTCGCGGAAGTTTCTACCGTATACACGTTATTGTTCAACGTTACTTGATTGCCATTCACCACTAACTGTACAGTATATCCATCTCTCGGGAAAAGAGTAACTGTTACTGTAGTATTCTCTGGTACCGTTACATTATCCGCTGCCCCCGTCAAGCTTCCGTTTGATGTCGTAATCGTCATCGTTCCGCCATCATACGTGAACACACCATCCTGTACGCTGTTCCATGGCGTATGATTATCTCCTCTTACAATGCACTCTGCCGCATAGCTTCGCATCACCGGCAGATAGCTCACGATCAAAAGCAATGCCATCAGAAGCGGTAATAGTCTTTTCTTCCTGTTCATAGCTTTGTTCCTCCTCTTTCTTTTTTTGATTTTATTTCAGCGAAAATGCCCATAAACTAAAATAACCATAGCAGATTTTCGCCTGCTATGGTAGTTGACATATGTCTCAAATGCACAAAAAACGCTATTTTTCAGGGTTCCACCCATAATAGAACTGAATCAGCCCCATACGTGCCTTCGTCGCGGTCTTCTCATTCATATTCGAGATGTGACGATAGATTGCTGCCCGGGAGATACCAAGTGTATGTGCAATATCCTGTACATTTTCACCCGAGGAAAGCAATGCCCGGAGCACTTCCCGCTCCCGTTCCGTCAAGCTGTATTGTTCGCCGAAGGCTGTGAATTTATCCATCGTGGACAGACCGGCCTGCTTATCCTCCGCTTCCGCTGCCCCGCCTGTCTGTGGCATCAATGCGGATGCTGCAGCTTCCATGCTTCTAAGCTCCATCCCTATCAGAATGTTCTGGTACGAAAACGCCAACACGCTGATCAGGAAAAAGAGAATGACCGCAACAATCATCACTTCATACCGCACAGAAGCGAATCCACCTGCCAATGTCATGATCATCAGCGCGCATACATTATTCACAGCCCGGCCCAATCCGGCCCAGAGCTTCGGTTTCGCACTATGATAGGAGATATCCATAAAGCCAACTGTGAAATATACCGAGAAAAAGCCTGCAGACAGATAAAATACAAGCAGCCCCAGCAGGAAAAACAGTACCCCGCCCGCGATCATCATCTGCACATATCCCGCATGCAGGATAATACAGCCCATACACCCGGCTCCAATGCCGAACGCAAGCAGTCCGGTTCCCCCGGTCACCCACGGACTCTTATCCGCAAGGAAACCGGAAATCCAGTTGTATAGCAGAAACCCGATTGCGCTTACGCCAAGCATCTGATTCTGCGCACGCACTACACCTGATGCATCTGTCACGTACATCATACAATTATCAAACAGGTATTCCGTTCCCAGAAATGCGAAGAAAAATACCGCAAGCATGATGATATTCGCATATATAGTTTCTTTTTTCGCATTTGCCTTCATCGTTTCTATCCTTCCGGCTTCCCGGTGTTTTATTCCTCTGCACTTTCATCGTCGGCGTCAGTTTCTGTATCATTTGCAGGTGCATCATCCACCGTTTGTTCCGCATCGTTGTCCGTGTCCCCGGATTCCTCGTCCAAATCCTTATCAACCTCATGCAACAATACGCTCTCATCATGTGCATGCAGGTCTTCTTCCGGCAGGTATGGCTTGAAGCATCTGAGCATAATGTACGCCCACAGATAACCAACCGCACCGAATCCAATCACCACATACACGATGATTGAAATAATGATATCGTAATAGAAACACCACGCAATCACAAGATAAGTCAGCAGCATCAAAAGTGTCATCGGGAAATTCTTGATGCTCATCAAAAATGCATTCCGAAGCTGAACCTTCCACGAATTATCGAACTTCGCCTGCAGGGCGAATGTATAGATAAACGTCATAACTGCCAGGGTGAGAAGCACGACGCTCACGAACAAAAACGGTTTCGCGAGTGCATTTCCGGTTGCCTTCCACTGTGTCATCCAGAACCAGATATCTACCGACAGGATGAAAAATGCGACTAAAAAGAGCAGCCACATACCGGTTGCCTGCTTGAAGTTCTGCTTGAAGCTCCGTGTATAGAACTTCCAGATATATCCGTCGTCGCCGGAAATTCCTTTCATCGCCGTATAGTAAAGTGAAGTAAATGCTGCGCCGATCGTGATAATCGGAACGCATGAGAGTACAAACAGAATGGAAAGCAGCATCGCATCACCCACTCTGCTCAGCATCCTTATAAATATATTGTCGTAATTCATTCCTGATTCGCCGTTATCTGCCATGTATCCAACACTCCTGTTTTCTTTTTATTTTATCCCACCAACAGACCGCATCCGGTCCGCAGTCGTTTCCGGTATGCTCCTGCGTCGTATCTGCAATCATCCGTACCAAAACCGCACATAATAGTTTATGATACCATCTTCGATATTTATTTTCAATTAGATATCAAGTTTTTTACGCCATTTTACTTGACAAAACGCAGTTTTACTTCTAGATTATAGAGAGCGTGAATAAAAAGGCTGATAAACAGAAACACCTACTACATATAGGAGGAATATCATGAAGACACCATTTGTAACGAAAGCACAGATCGAAGAGATCGTAAAGACATACCCGACTCCGTTCCATATCTACGACGAGAAGGGCATCCGTGAAAATGCAAGAAAATTAAAGCAGGCATTTGCATGGAACAAAGGTTATAAAGAATATTTCGCAGTCAAGGCAACTCCGAACCCAACCATCCTGAAGATCCTGAAGGAAGAGGGCTGCGGTACCGACTGTTCTTCTTATACAGAGCTTCTGATGTCAGAGAAAATGGGCATCACAGGTTCCGACATCATGTTCTCATCGAACGACACACCAGCTGAGGAATTCGTTCTCGCAAAGAAGCTCGGTGCAAACATCAACTTAGACGATTACACACATGTACAGTTCCTAAAGGATACATGCGGTGTTCCGGAGACAGTATTCTGCCGTTACAATCCGGGCGGAACCTTCTCGATCTCCACAACCATCATGGACAACCCCGGCGATGCCAAATACGGCATGACAAAAGAGCAGTTGTTCAAAGCTTATACAGAGCTACGTGACGCAGGTGCGAAGAAATTCGGTCTGCATTCGTTCCTTGCAAGTAACACGGTCACAAACGACTACTACCCAACCCTTGCAAAGATTCTGTTCGAGGTCGCTGTTGAGCTGAAGGAAAAGACCGGCATCGAGCTTTCCTACATCAACCTGTCCGGCGGTGTCGGTATCCCGTATACACCGGATAAGGAAGGCAATGATATCCTGAAGATTGGCGAAGGTGTACACAAGGTATTCGATGAGGTGCTTGTTCCTGCCGGACTTGGCGATATCAGCCTGTTCACAGAGCTTGGCCGTTTCATGCTTGCCCCTTATGGACACCTTGTTACAAAGGCAATCCACGAGAAGCATATCTACAAGGAGTACATCGGCGTGGATGCCTGTGCGGTAAACCTGATGCGTCCGGCTATGTATGGTGCTTACCATCACATCACGGTCCTTGGCAAGGAAAATGCACCTTGCGACCATACCTATGATGTGACCGGTTCCCTGTGTGAGAACAACGATAAGTTCGCGATCGACCGCAAGCTTCCGAAGATCGACATGGGCGATTATCTTGTAATCCATGACACAGGTGCTCACGGCTTCGCAATGGGTTACAACTACAACGGAAAGCTTAAATCTGCAGAGCTACTTCTGTGTGAGGACGGCAGCGTAAAGCAGATCCGCCGTGCCGAGACACCGGAAGATTACTTCGCTACGCTGGATGGTTTCTGGGATGTAGAGGTGTAAGAACATATAGATAAGAACGAGTAAGACGGAAACACCCCACCGGTCATAGATCGCACCGGTGGGGTATTTTATATTAAAAAAGGAAAGGGGTTTTAATTGTGATTACTTTACATTTTCTATTCCGTCCCCCTGATAGGCGACACGGAATCTGCCATAAGACACATACGTCTTAGCCTTATGTTCCGGATCCAGAGGATCTGTCACGGATATGTACGTTGCTGTCCCATCTAATATACTATCAAATGCATGGACCGCATCTTCTAAAATATCCGGATAGAGGGAATTGCCGAATCCTCTGAAGTCATGATGGGAATTATACATCAAATCATATTTGTCCTTCATGGAACGCAGACGTTCAAGTCCTGCCTTCGCTTCCCGAATCCGTTCTTTTTCCCGCCCCGGCTCCGGAACCGCCAGATAATAGTTGCAGTTGCAGGCATCACCAAGCAAAAGCGTCTTCGTCTTGTCATCCAGAAATACCATCTCGCCAAATGTATGTCCCGGACAGTGATATGCTGTCACCGTCCTGTCTCCAAGCTCAAACACCTGTCCATCCGTAAGCGGAAGCTTCTCCGGCGTCTTCGGCCATGGCCGCACATCCTCATCCAGATTATAGTCGTAATGTTTATCCGCCCGGCCGGCAATGATCCTCGCATAGCTCTTACGGAAATCCACAGTCGGAAGTGTATTCCCGCTATCCCAGTCCATATCCGCCGGGTGAATATAGATGGAGTCGAAGAATCCGGCTCCACCAATATGGTCGCCATGGTTATGGGTCGCCACAACATCATACGGTTTATCTGTGATTTTGTTCTCTATAACCCATCTGAGATCCCCGATTCCGGTTCCACAGTCTATCACCAGCGCCCGCGTGCTTCCAACAATCACAAACACGCTCACACAGTCAAATTCATCAATCTCGTAAATTCCATCTGCAAACTCATAATACGGTAATTTTCTCGTCACCATGTCTCACGCCTTCTTTCTCTTCTGTCCGCCCTGGTAGCAGTCGATTGCAACTGCGAGAAGCAGGATCAGTCCTTTAATAACACTCTGGAAGTTGGAATTAACGCCCATCAGCACAAGTCCGTTATCGAGGATACCAAGAATGATAACACCTACAACCGTACCGCTGATTTTTCCTTCACCTCCGGCGATGCTGACACCACCTAAGCAGGCTGCCGTCATACAGTCAAATGCATAGGAGCTTCCTGCGCCCGGCTGCGATGCGTTTGTTCTGGCAACCATGATGATTGCTGCAATGCTCGCTGCAAATCCTGCAAAAGAATACACGAGTACCGTCAGTTTATTGACATTGATACCTGCAAGTCTGGCTGCTTCTTTGTTTCCGCCAAGTGCATAAATATTTCTGCCAAGGTATGTCTTGTTCATGACAATCCAGCCAAATACGATGAAGATTACAAACAGAATAACCGGAATCGGAACCGGTCCGACATATCCCTGTCCGACTGTCAAAAATGCTTTCGGCATACCGGTGATCGGATAGCCACCTGTGATCAGATATGCCACGCCCTGCAGCACAAGCATCATGGCAAGCGTTACAATGATTGGCGCGATATGCAGCTTGATGGCAACAACGCCGTTGATGGCACCAAATGCAACGCCAAGTGCAATGCCGATAATCACGGCAACCGGAATCGGCAGCCCGACATTTACCATACAATAGCCCATAACCATGCCGACGACCGCCATGATTCCTCCGACCGACAAATCCATACCTCCACCGATCATAACCATCGTAACGCCGATTACAACGATACCGAAAATAGATACCTGACGTAAAATATTGATCAGGTTTGCTACAGATAAAAAGTTCGGTGCAATAATCGAGAAGATAATAACGACTGCCACCAAAAATACATATATACCAAATTTCTTATAAAAAGTTATAAATTTATTACTTGTTTTTTCCATGTTCCTCGCCTCCTGATGCTAAATCCAGAATATAGTTCTGGTCGAATTCTGATTTCGCAAGCTCTCCGGTCTTCCTGCCCTCGTAGATGGTGATAATCCGGTCAGACATACCCAAAAGCTCCGGCATATCCGAGCTTACCATAATGATTGCCTTCCCTTCACCGGCAAGCTGATTCATCAGTTTGTAAATCTCCTGCTTGGCACCGACATCAATTCCCCGCGTCGGTTCATCAAAGATGATGATTTCACTGTTTGCCGCAAGTGTCTTTGCGATTACAACCTTCTGCTGATTACCGCCCGAGAGATTCTCCACCCTCTGCTCCAGGGATGGTGTCTTGATCTGGAATTTCTCCTCGTAATCCTCGGCAATCCGGTTTTCCAGCTTCTCATCAACGAATGGTCCTTTGGAGATGCCACGCAGGTTATTTACGACGACATTCCATTTGATGCTCATCCGGAGAAATGCGCCATGCGCCTTCCGGTCCTCCGGGATATATCCGATTCCATGCCGGATTGCCTGTTGACATGTACGGATATTTGTTTCCTTGCCATTTACAAAAATCTTTCCGCTTTCAATCGGATCAGCACCATAGATTACCCGCATCAGCTCGGTACGGCCTGCGCCGACCAGGCCGGCAAATCCAAGGATTTCTCCCCGGTGCAGGGTAAACGAGATATCATGGTCTCCATTTCCTGTCAGATGCTCTACCCGCAATGCTTCCTCGCCGATCTGACTGGTACGAGACGGATACGATTCTTTGAGTTCACGGCCTGCCATCATCGTGATCAGCTTCTGCCTGTCGATGTCTTTTATATTTTCTGTACCGACATAGCAGCCATCCCGCATAACCGTTACGCGGTCCGCAAGCTCGAACAACTCTTCCAACCGGTGGGAGATGAAGATGATCGTCACACCTTTTGCTTTTAATTCCCGCACAATACGAAACAGCGTCTCTACTTCGCTGACCGTCAGTGGTGCGGTCGGCTCATCCATAATCAGGATCTTTACATTCCGGCTGACTGCCTTCGCAATTTCGACGAGCTGCTGATGCGCCGGTGACATCGTCTTTACCGGTCTGGATACATCGATATCTACCTGAAGGTCATCAAATATTTTCTTGGCACGCGCTTCGCGATCTTTGATGTCGCAGAACGCACCGGGCTTCGTCTTGTCTCCGAGAAATACATTTTCCGCTGCGCTTATGCCAGGCACCAGCGTAAATTCCTGATAGATGACCTCGATTCCCAGATCTTTTGCAAGCTTCGGTGTCATCTGGTTGTATTGTTTGCCTTCCAGCTCAATCGTTCCGGAATCCGGAACGATCGCTCCCGACAATACCTTGATCAGGGTTGATTTTCCTGCTCCGTTTTCACCGATCAGAGCATGGATCTCGCCTTCTTCTACATCGAACGATACATCATTGATTGCGATAACGCCGGGATATGTTTTTACGATATTTTTTACACTCAGTATGTTTTTCACAGAGTTCATCCCCTTTCTAAGAATGCCTCCGATGATTCACCAGAGGCATTCTTTTTGCAATCTTTATTTGTCTGCTTTATAGTAATCTGCGATATTTGCCTTTGTTACTGCGTGGATCGGAGTTTCGACTGCCTCATCAACGGTCTTGCCGTCAACCATCTGCTGGATATATTCCGCCATAACACTTCCGACTGGCTCGAAGTACATCGTACCGCGCATGCATGTTCCGTCATTGATACCCTTCAAAGCCTGATTTGTACCATCACAGGCGAATACGCCAAAGTTTTCGTTGTCCTTGCCTGCTGCCTTCACTGCCTCAACAGATTCTACCGCTGCCGCATCACCATAGCACACGATTCCATTCAGATCCGAATATTTCTGAAGCATCGTCTCTGTCGTGGTTGTTCCGGATCCTACAACATCCTTACCGATATCAACGACTTCCAGAATGTTGACATTCGGAGCTTTCTCCTTGATTGCATCCTGGATACCCTGTCCACGATCCTGCATGTCCTGATTCTGATAGGTTGTATATACTACGATGTTTCCTTTGCCGCCGAGCTGACTGTTCAGCCAGTCTGCTGCCATATCACCGATCTGTGTTCCGATAGAATACTGGTCAGTTATGAGTACGAGATCATGTACCGCTGTCTCAACACCACATTCGATAATCTTGACACCCTTTTCCTGTGCTGCCTTCAGCGCATCGTCACAGGATGTATCGGATACCATTGCTACGATGTAATTACAATTTCCGGTTACCATGTTCTCGATTGCAGATACGGCTGCTGCCGAATCGTTATCGAAGCTTGCAGATACATAATCCCATCCACGGTTGTCACATTCCTCGTGAAGCTTCTCATCGATTCCAATCATAAACTCCGTCTGGAGTGTCGGCGCCAGGAATCCTACCTTTACACCACTTCCGGATGTGCCGCCCTTTCCTGCGGAACATCCTGTCATCATTGCTACTGTCATAACTACTGCCAACAAAATACCAAACAATTTCTTTCGTTTTTTCATAGTCATTTCCTCCTCATTTTCTTTGTTTTTTCTTCCGTCAGATACAGGGAAATGGCAGAAGCACGTCCGGCTTCCGGTGGGATCATTTCGATGTATCTATCTGATGGTTTTATTATATGGAGGATCTGCCCTTCCCACAATCGGACAAGTTTCGGATTTAGGGAGAGGATTTTCAGTTCTTTCTCTCCCTTGCGAAAATAACCACCGCAATTACAAGAATTGCGATTTCCCAGATATAAGAAAAATAGCTGTAAAGAGAAAGCCCCGCAGACAGATTCAGAAGAAGCACCATGGACAGACTGCCCAAAACAGTGCCGCGCAGGTTCCCTTTTCCTTTTAGAAAGTTTATTCCGCCAAGACACGCTGCCGCAATTACCGGATACAGATATCTCCTGCCAATACCGGCACTGCCGCCATTGGTGATGAACAAAAAGATCAATGCCACCTGGGCAAATACAATACCACTGATTCCACAGATAATCATGCGGCAGATATCAAAACGGATTCCGCTGTTTTTGACTGAGGTTTCATTTTCTCCCAGCATCCGTACGTATTTCCCATAATATGTATGTGTAAGCATTAACTGCAGGAACACATAAATTACAACTGCAATACCGGAAAAAATCATCCAGAACATGTAGGAACCATAGTAATCCCTCGGGATCGGTGCCTGTATCGCATCTCCGAACACGGCAGCTATCCCCTGATAGATCTGCTGCAAAATGAAGGTCAGCAAAATAGGGTTTACACGGATTTTTCCGATCAGAAGTCCCTTTGCCATCCCGAACAGCATCTGTGCCAGTATCATAACCGTTAAGCTCACCCAGACCGGAAACCCTGCCCGCAGGCATAGTCCGCCCATGCACGTCGTCATTGCGATTTCCGCCATAAATGCGAAATCCAAAACACCGCTCAGCATCTCGAGCGAGAGTCCCATCGTCAACAGTACGATAATCACAAACTGATGCAGTACATAGTCTGCAGAAAGTCTGGGGAACAATACGATAGCAAGAACCAGGATCAAAACGATATTTCCGATTTCCATATGATATTTATCAAAAAATGACCGCACAGTCTTCAAGCTATCACCTCCAGCCGGTCCGCAACATCCACACAGACTTTACTCTCGTTTTCGAGCAGAAGGACGCTGCTTCCTCTTCCCACGATCTCCCGCAATTCCCGTTTCAGCCATGCGACTTCCCGGACGTTTAGATTTTGCAGCATGTTTTTCAGGATCAGCACACGCGGATGAAACAGCTTATAACGATAGATTCCTATTTTCCAGGCTTCTGTCTCAGGGTTCAGCAGCTCGATGTCCCGCCTGTCCAATCCCAGGAAATTGTCTTCCAATATATACTTTTGCTGCTTCTGATAAAACCCGAATGCTGAACATATGCGCGGATATGTCGGGAGAAGAATGTTTTCCTCGTTGGTCAGATTCTCGCAGATTTCCGTATGGTTTCCATACTCCATAAGCGCAATCCGGTGCTTCATAAGCTCCTGTATGTTTTTGTAGGCGATGATCTCGCCATCTAACTCAAACCGCGACTGTACGGCATTGGAATGAAGGATGTCCGACCAGACACCATCCACCTGTCCGGGGGTACCGAGTGCCGCAAGAATTTCCCCTGCCCGCATCGAAATCTGCGGCTGCCAGCTGCCATCCCGGAACGTCTCCCACACGAAAAAATCCACCGGCTTTAGCTGTGGTTTCCCGCTGGCATCGCGTACTTCCGGTATGGTAGTATCTGCCGCCTCCAGACCGCGTTTTAATATCTCGTCAATCATCCATGTATCTTCGCTTTGACAGATCTTTTTGTAGATGGTATGATGCCGGAACAAAATCACTTCATCAAAGAAAGGGTCCGTGAAATCTGCCCGGTTATCGATTGATATAACCGTAATACCGTCCTGCTTCAACCGGTTCACAAACTGTCTCAGCTTCCGGCGTTCTTCTCCCGGAAAACACGACACAATCTCCCGCAAAACAAGAATACGCGCCCCCTGTGTGATGGCGCGTACCATCCCGATCAGAATACGGTCTCCGTTCTTCAGATGGCTGCTATGTTCATCTGCCGCATAAGGCAGATCGTATTTTTCAAGCAGTGCACGTCCCTGTATATGCAATGCCTTTTCATTCAACCGGATTTTACGCAGGCTGTTTCTTCGTAACAAAAAAAGATTCTCGCTGACATCGAGCGAATCCATGTACACCGTGTCTTTGGAGATCACAAAAATGCCGGCATCCTCAAAATCCCGTTTTCCTTCCGGCTTCCATGGTTGTCCATCCAAGTAAATCCGGCCTCTTGCGAGCGTTCCTTTCCCCTCGAAAAAGTCCGCCAGTATCTCCTTGCTGTTTTCCACGCCTGCAACTCCCATGCTGTACCCCCGGCAGATAATCAGGTTCAAATCTTCAATCTCATGCCTGCCCGGTCTGCTGATATTCACATGTTCCATCCGAATAATCTCATGTCTCATAATCCATGCCTGCTTTTTCTTTCCTGTTTTTCTAAATCACAGATCGTTTCTGTCTACTTTCTTAGGAAGCCAGATTTCTACATCTGTTCCGATTCCGGTCGTGCTGTAGAGGCGGAGACCATAGCGGTTTCCAAATGCGAGCTGGATCCGCTGGTTTACATTGCTCAATGCAATTCCGTTTCCACGCTTCCCGTTCCTGTCTGTTCCATGTGCATCCATCCCCGCTGTCTCTCCGTGCGTGCTTCCATCGTCGCCGCTCTCCCGGCGTTCCTCCGTCTGTTCCAGTGCCTGTCTCATAGAAACAAGGGTATCCCAGTCAATTCCTGTTCCGTTATCCGATATGACAACAACCAGTTCCTGATCTGTCGTATAAATCCGTATTGTCACCTTTCCGTTTTCCGCCTTCGTCTCTAAGCCATGGAAGATTGCATTTTCCACAATCGGCTGCAGCGAAAGCTTGGGAATCAGATAATTCCCGACTTCTTCCCGGTCATCCTCCACATTGATTTCAAGGGCGAATTTATTTTCAAACCGGTAGCTCTGGATCAGGAAATAATTCTCAATATTCCGAAGCTCATCGCGGATTGTCACAATGTTTTCTTTGTTGCTGATGCTATACCGGAAAAAAGCCGCCAGCGCCTTCGCCATACGGGCAATGCTGTCACATTCATATAAAAGCGCCTCACTTCGTATACATTCCAGCGTATTGTACAAAAAATGCGGATTGATCTGACTTTGCAAGGCTGCAATTTTCGCCTGCTTATTCTGTACCTTGACGGAATATTCCTCCCTCAGCTTCTGCTGCACGCGCTGTTTCTCCCGATAGTCATCCTCAAGTTTCTTTATTTTCTTTGTTTGTATCCGATGCATCAAAAGGATTGTCCCTGCCCAGACAATCACCGCACCCACACATATCCAGATTATTTTTCCCATGTTGTGCCCTCGCGTTTCACTGCGTCTGTCAATAGTACAGCTTCCGGTATTCTGCCGGCTTCACACCGACAACCTTCATAAACTGCTGACTGAAATATTTGGCATCCTTATACCCGACACTTTCGCCGATTTCATACACCGGAATCTTCGTGTCCCGGAGCATCTGCTTTGCTTTCTCCATCCGGATTCCAAGCAGGTAGTTCGAGAAGTTCTCACCAGTTTCTTTCTTAAACAATTCTGAGAAATAATTCGTATTGAAGCCGATGGTTGCGGCTACATCCTCCAGCGTGATCTTCTCTGTAAAATGCTCTTTCATATAGGCGATTGCCTCCAATACCGGCTTGCGTTCGCGGTTTTCCCGTTCACTACGGCTCTCTTTGATCAATTGCTGCACCTGACGGATCACATAGTCTCTCAAATCCGCAACTGTCGACAGATTCTCCAACACCTCCTGCTGCACATCCACATCAAATGTATCTGCTATTTCCAGAATGTCATAAGTACTGCGGAGCAGCCACAATCCCATTGCATAAAATTCGCTTGCAAAAAGTGCCTTATCGCTTGCCAGCCGGAAGCATTTGTGAATCTGGTACTGACAGGCATCCGGTTGCATTGTCTCAACCGCTTTTGCGAATTCCTCATATTCATTCTGAAAGTCCTTTGGCGAAAATAGAGTGTGCGGCTCCTGGCAATATTCGATCCGTCTGCCGTTTCCCTTGAAGAGCCGGCTGGCAGCCGCCTCTTTGCTCATCTCAATCGCAGTACTGATCTGCTCGAAGCTCTCGACTTCACTGCTCACCCCGACAGTAATCCTGTAATGCTGGAAGTTCTCCAGATAATCGCTCAGCTCATTGAAAAAATCCGTAATCCGGTTGTCGATATTCTCCTGCTCCGTCTGGAAATAATTTAACAGCACCTGCACGGAATGATTCGACTGCACAGCCGCAATCAGGTCGATGGTGCATGCCGAAAATGCATCCTCTGCCTTCTGCATGATCTTGCGGAGAACAAACTGCATCTGCTGTGTATTCTCTGCGACATCAATATCCCGGTCAAGCTTGAAGGTTAATCCCCGGAAGCACTTGTTCTCAAGCTGAAGTCCAAACTCCGTATTCGCGGCATCAATATTTTCCTGCTTCTGGCTTAGTATCTGTCTGAGAAATTCTTTGTGGCGCAGATATTTACTATCCTCCAGTTTTTTCTCTATCTGATCTACCTGTTGCTGCTTATCCTCACGTTGTTCTTCTTCCGCGACAATCTTTTGCAGCTGCCTGTTCAGCTCATCCTCATCGATTGGCTTGAGCAGATAATCTTCCACGCCATATTTCAACGCTTTTTGCGCATAGTCAAAGTATTTATATCCACTGACAACTATAAAATGGCATTTCACGCCCTGCTCGGATGCCTTCTGGATCATTTCCAGTCCCGTCAACACCGGCATCCGGATATCCGTGATCACAATATCCGGCGATTCGGACAAGATCTTTTCATACGCCGTCTGCCCGTCTGTCACAAGTCCAATACAGGTCAGTCCAAGCCGATCCCACTGTATCAATCGTTTCACAAGCTGTCCCACTTTTACCTCATCATCTGCAATTAATACCTTTCGCATTCTGTTCATGTTACTCACCTCTGTATGTACTATCTTGTACCAACTGCTTGTTATTCAAAAAGAGCCTGGTAGTTTTCCCCCCAGACTCTGTGTATTTCTTTACTGTACACTAAACGTATACATCGTGTTACTCTGTAAACTCAGTGAATTCTCAAATGCTTTCCGTGTCACCTTCACTTCTGCACCAAGCACCGGATCGTAATACCGAATATGTGTCGAATTGTAGCTGATGACAAGCACATACCGCCCATCATCGATGCAGGCTGCAAACGGAATATCCCGATCCAGGAAATACAGCGCCGTCGACAAACTGATACCGGAGATATTGATACCGACACCATTCGTGTAATCCTCAAATACCTTCTCAAAAGTACCACAGTTTATCGCATCTGTAAGCTCCAGTGTACCTCCCGCATACTGTGCACACATATACGCACAGGTAAGCAGCGACTGATTTGCATCCGGATTCGGTGTCTCCTTGATCTCATCTGCGACTGTATTATAGCTGTCCGCTGCCAGACAGCGATAGATCGTATTTCCGTTGCTGTCCACAACAAGTCCTGCCTCGTCATCGACCACCCGCGTGATTGCGCTTCCGGCAGTTTCGTACTCGCCGATGTAGCCCGCATTGTCAAACACATAATACGCACCGTCACGTGTCTTCGTCTGCACCTGCATATCCTTGTAAGCCTCTGCTCTTCCGTATTTTGTCTTCCGGTAGCTTGCAGTATCCGACAGATAGAAATTCGATGGGAATACAATATCTAAGATATTCCATGCATAGCTGTCATATGTCGTATCCGTCGTGATCATCTTATTATTTTCCTCTTTCTTGTAGGAAATATAATCCTGATCGATTTCTTCAAAGAACTGGTTCTGTTTGCGTGCACGCGTCAGATAAATGGTATCATCCCCAACCGATGCATTCATGATATACACCCCATCCTTCGTGTAATCTTTCTTCTGTTCACCATTATCGCTCATGATAAACAACTCATACAATGGCAGGATTGCCTGTCCATCGGAAGTCATAATTACATCTGCACTATGCGCACAGCCATAGATCAGATCATTTTCCACAAATCCAAGTGCCAGCAGCAGATCACCAGTTGCACAGGTTTTCTCATACGTTTCACCTGTCTCAAAATTCTGTATCGTGATTGCTGTGACATTTTCATCCTCGGCAGCATTCGGATAAGCAACCAGCTTCCGGTTCGCAGACACAAGGTATTTGGCAGAAGGAATTCCCTCGACAATCGCAGTCTGCGTCATATCAGCAAGGGATACCTCATACAACGTTTCATCAAGCAGATAGTAGAATTTATTCGTCTGCGCGTTGTAATAGGTAAATCGTCCGGTCTCCTTCTTCATGATGTCATAGCTCTCATCACATTCCACGAAGAACAGCTCCTGTGTCGTCATGTCTTCCGCCGAATAATAATACAGCGACATACCGTTTTTGCCTTCATGTTCGCCACGATTCATATATCCGTACACAACAAAGTAGATATTTCCATCCGCATCCATATCCGCAATATTGATATCCAGATTCGTGTTGAGTGTCCGGGCATCCGAGAAGCTGTCCTGCGGATAGCTGAATATATTCGTAAGCGAGCTGTCATTGTACTTGTACATCCAGAGTTGTCCAAGACGCACAAACGCTAAAATCCCATAGTCCTCAGATGTCACATATTCTGCTGGCTCATTTGTCACGCCCATGCTGATACTATTCCGGTCCTTGCTAATGTAACCACTGTCAAAAAAGCTTTCCTGATACCGGTCGAAAGCAAGCAGCTTCACCGTCTCCGAACTCCGGTTATAGGTGACATTGTAGTATTCGTCGACCTGATAATAATGACTCTTCTTGTCATTCATGGATTCCACCACATAGGACATGTGAATCACAGCATATTCCTTGTCGATTTCCGTGATCGTCGGCGTCACGCCCGTCACAACCACAGGTGTCAGCCCGCCCCAAGTGATCTGCTCATAGGTTGCATTCAGATCGACATGTGCCAGACTTGACGTTGTTCCTGCCTTGTCCGTCTTCAGGTTATCAAATACAACATTGCCCTCGGACTCATTGACTTCCTTAATAAACGTCGTGTCATGGAAGTTTGTTGCAAAATCCACGATTGCCTTGGCATGCTGTTCCGCCAGATTTACCACACGGTTATAGTATCGCACCTCCGTACCATCTGCCGCCGTAATGATAAATACAAATACATACTCCCGGTTTTGCTGCATGTCCATCCGGAAATTCACATCATATTTCTTGCGTCCGTTCTCGACACTTCCAGAAACCGCGTCGCCACGTTCCACAAGGGAATCACCTGCAATACTTCGCAGCTCATAGGTAAATGTCTCGCCATATTTCGCCTCATTGTCCACAAGCACCGTCACACCATGATTACTGTTTAGTGGCACAATCCCATCCCTCATCAGGCTCGTCGACATCGTCTGCGTATATCCACAGGTCCGGTTAATAACCTTACCCTCGAATTCAAGATAGACATATGGAAGTGTCGGCTCGTCCAATTCGCTGGATACACGATCCAAGCCTCTGTTATTGAATTGATTTACCAGAAAGGCTGTGCCCACTGCAACCGCAATGAACACAAACGCCTTTATCAAAAACCGTTTCATAGTTAGAAATATTTTCTCCTTTTACGATATCTGCACCGACGAATATAAAATTCATGGCAGACCATAATCTCAATCATATGAAGCAATGTTTCGTCCGCATCCTTATAGCAGATCTTCTCATAAATCTTCTTCGCAATTGAAAACATCGCTACCTTGTCTGGATAAACTGCAAACATAGGACTTCCTTCATATTCCAGCCGGTCGCAGGCATCCTCCACCATAACCAGTATCAGCTTTGCCCGCATCGGATACATCGCACGCAAATATGCCCGGTCTTCCTCTAACTCCTGCTCATCCACAACCATGAGTTCCGGAGTGCGAAACTTATGCACATACATCTCATCGATTTCTTTCATGGAATCCTCTCACATAAAATGACATAAATAGACAATCAGTTTTTGGCTGATTGTCTATCTGTTTTTCTTATTTTATGCTTTGAAATCCTGTTTTGTGCGTCCGAATCCGTATCTCCTACTCATCACCAAAGGAAATGCCGAGACGTTTTGCATATTTAACAATACTATCGTCCGGGGAAACATATTTGAGCTTTCCTGCAGACTCTTCCATCGGAATTGCTGTCACTTCATTGTTACGCATAACAACAAGCTTGCCGAAATCTTTATTCTTGATCAGCTCGACTGCCTCTGCACCAAACAGGCTGGAAATCACACGATCATATGGATCCGGGCTTCCGCCTCGCTGTGTATGTCCCGGAACTGTCACACGGATGTCCATACCGGAATATTCCTTGATCTTATCTGCAACTTCATAAGCGACAGATGGATATTTCGCAGCTGCGGCTGCTACGGCTGCCTTACGCTCCTTCTTTGGAAGTGCTGCGACTTCTTTCGAGATTGCACCCTCTGCAACAGCAAGAATCGAGAATCCCTTGCCCTGCTTGGTTCTTCTGTCAAGTGCCTCACATACCTTGGCGATATCATATGGAATTTCCGGAATCAGGATGATGTCTGCACCGGATGCGATACCCGCATGCAATGTAATCCAGCCTACCTTATGTCCCATAACTTCTACGATAAATACACGGTTGTGTGAGCATGCAGTTGTATGGATGCAGTCGATTGCCTGTGTTGCAACATCGACCGCACTCTGAAATCCGAATGTCATATCGGTGCCCCAGATATCATTGTCGATTGTCTTTGGAAGTCCAATCACATTCAGTCCTTCCTGAGACAGACGGTTTGCTGTCTTCTGGGAACCATTTCCACCGAGAACAACCAGTGCATCAAGCTTCAGTTTGTTGTAATTTTTCTTCATTTCCTCAACTTTGTTGAGTCCTTCCGGTGTCGGCTCATCGATCAGCTTGAACGGCTGACGGGAACTGCCAAGGATCGTGCCACCCTTTGTCAGAATTCCAGAGAAATCTGACGGCTTCATCTTTACATAATTGCCATAAATCAATCCCTTGTAGCCTTCTAAAAAACCATATACTTCCACGTCTTCAAACGTATTATACAGTCCCTTTGCCACACCACGCATCGTCGCATTTAAGGCCTGGCAGTCACCGCCACTTGTCAACATTCCGATTCTCTTCATACTGTAACCTCCTTAATTTATGTGTCTCCTCTACAACAAAGTTCTTCCTTCCAATGCCCGAAGTAACGTCACTTCATCAATACATTCCAGATCGCCGCCGACCGGAACGCCACTTGCAATTCTTGTGACCTTGATTCCAGATGGCTTGACCAGCTTGGATATATACATCGCAGTCGCTTCGCCCTCCACACTGGAATTTGTTGCAATAATCAACTCTTCTACATCTTCCTGCTCCAACCGCAGGATCAGTTCCTTCAACCGGATATCTCCGGTTCCAATTCCCATCGCCGGGTTGATCACACCATTTAATACATGGTAGACGCCCTGATACTGTCCCACACGCTCATATGCTGCCAGGTCTCGTGGAGTCTCGACAACCATGATCAGCTTATGGTTCCGCTTCGGCGATGCACACACCGGACACAGCTCCTGATCAGTAATCGTATAACAGGATTTGCAGTACCGGATATTCTTCTTTGCATCTGTGATTGCTGCCGACAGGCTTTCCACCTGTTCTTCCGGCATATTGATAATATGGAACGCCAGCCGCTGTGCGGTCTTTCCACCGATGCCGGGAAGTCTTCCGAGTTCACCGATCAGCCGGTTTACTTTCTCTCCATAAATATCCATTAGAACGGCAAACCTCCGCCTAATCCACCGGTGATCTTACCCATGGAATTCTTCTGATCCTCATCCTGCATACGGATGGCTTCGTTCATAGCAGCCATGATCAGATCCTCGAGCATCTCGATATCGTCCTTGTCGACAACTTCCTCGTCGAGATGAACTTCTGTTACTTCCTTCTTGCCATTGATCTTTACCTTGACAACACCACCGCCGGCAGTTGCCTCATATTCTTTTTCTTCGAGTGCTTTGGTGGTCTCTTCCATCTGCTTCTGCATCTTCTGTGCCTGCTTCATCAGATTGTTCATATTTCCTGGCATCATGCCCATTCCACCATATCCACCTCTTTTTGCCATCTTTATATCCTCCTGATTTCTTATTCTTATATTCATACACGGTTTCCCATGCGTACTACCTTTTTATATGATTTGGACTCGCCAGATTAAAAGCTTACTCATGCATTTCGATGTCATCAAATACAATCCGGCTCAAATCCCAGTCCTTCTGCAGTTCGTGTACTTCTTCCCTGCCATCAATCTTGCGGAATGTCACACGTACCTTGCACTGTGCCATATTGGTCAGCTGCTCGCTCAGTTCATCGAGCTTGTCCTGATTCGCGAAATACGAAATCGCCAGATCGTTGTCTGGTGTATCCGCTACAACGAGTTCCAGCGCACCAGATTCTCTTCCGGCAACCAGTGATGCCTGTCTGTAATAATGCTGCACCAGTCTCGGTCCGCGCTTGCCAATCGTCTTCCACGCTTTCGCAATCAGAAGCAGATCCTCGTATTCTGCCTGCGGATATTTGTCACGCAGATTCTGCTTGATGTGCTCGGATGAATCACCTGTTTGTGGTGCAACTGCCTGCTGCACTGTCCCTGCGCCTTCCGTTGCCGGCGGTGCAACTGCCATCACAACCGGATGTGCCTGCTGCTCTTTGAGCAGTTCCTTCGTCTCTGCAAGCTGCTGCTCCAGTGACTCGATTCGTGCCTGAATTCCTTCGATATCGTAACGCATCTCCGTCTTACAAAGCTTAATGATCGCGATTTCCAGCATCACACGCTTGGATGTCGTATATGCGATCTTCGTTGCGGCTTCCTGTAAAACATAGATTGCATGCATCATCCAGTCCTGTGTCATATCGCTTGTGAGTGCAACCATGCGCTGTTTTGTCTCCGCTGTCACATCGATCGTCATATCCGGGTCGATCGACAGCACCAGTATATTCCGGATAAATGCAGTAAATTCATTGACCAGCTGCAACAGATCCTTGCCCTGCCAGATTGCTTCATCTATGATCTTCAATGCACCAACCAGATCTTTTTCTTTCAGACATTCAAACAACTGAATGTAAACTTCCACATCCACGGCACCAATTGCCGCGAGTACTTTATCTAATGTCAGCTCCTCACCCAGATGGTAAGAGATACACTGTTCCAGAATACTCAAACCGTCTCGCATGGAACCATCTGCGGCACGCGCCACATATTCAACCGCTTCTCTGGTCGCCGCGATTCCTTCCCGATCAAGCAACTCCTGCAACCGATCTGCGATTACCTCCAACGGAATCCGGTGGAAATCATACCGCTGGCAACGCGACAGAATCGTCGCCGGAATCTTATGTGATTCCGTGGTCGCCAGAATAAATATTACATAGGAAGGTGGTTCCTCCAACGTCTTCAAAAGTGCATTGTACGCTGCGTCACGGAGCATATGCACCTCGTCGATGATATAAACCAGATACTTACCAGTTGACGGTGAGTAATTCACCGAATCCGTGATCTGTCTGATATTATCCACACCATTATTACTTGCGGCATCAACTTCGATTACATTCATCGCCGCACCTGCAGCAATCGCCTTGCAGCTGGCACATTCATTACACGGACTTCCGTTGATCGGATGCTCACAATTGACTGCCTTTGCCATCAGCTTCGCCGTCGTTGTTTTACCGGTACCTCTGGTTCCGCAGAACAGATACGCATGTCCCACGCGGTCATGCACAATCTGATTTCGGATCGTCGTCACAATATGTTCTTGTCCTTTGATCTCCTCGAACGCGTCCGGTCTCCACTTCCGGTACAATGCCATGTACGACATAAACTGCCTCCAACTCTATATATGGAAAATCTGATCCAGCATCCGAAGGGTCTTGAAGTTGCCCTTTGCCGTTATCTCGCCGGACATAAAGCCTTTCTGGAAGCTATTTTTGCCAGCCAAAATATTACGCAGCATCGTGCTTGATGCTTTCAGCTTCACATCGGCTTCCACATCCGCGCCATACTCACACTGTAAGACTTTCCCTACATGTATCACTAAATTCTTCCCCATATCCGGTACTATGATCACATAGCTTGCCGCAAATCCGGTCTCCGGATGGAAATTCTCATAAAATCCTTCGATAATATCGTCCTCGTAGACACTTGGTGGTTCTGGTGCCTCTTCCTCATCTCCAAGCATCTGCTTGAACATTGCAGCGAGTTCCTCAATATCCTCTTTCTGCTTCTTCACATAGCCATCATCTGCCACAAACTTGGAAAGCTGCTCACTCTCCTGTGGTGTCAGATTGATATTGTTCTGCTTGATCAGAGTGTTCTTTACCGCAGTGTTACTCGTCGGCAGTTTCCTTGTCTTCTTATTGATCAGGCGGTAAAAATCCTCTGCTTTTTTCTCAATCAGATTCAAATACTGGCTTTCCTGCTCCAGCACATCCGTCGAATCCACATACGTTGCGATTCCCGGCTCTGAAATGCCACCCAGCACATCCCATGCCTTTCGCAATGACAGCTCTGCATCCTGTTCTCCATACGCCGTTGCAACGACAACCGGCATCATATAGAGTGACGCGATCTTCTCCTTGTCACCATACAGCCAGCACATATCCAGAAACTGCTGCATATAGCCGCCAATGCCAAACCATTCCAGACTCGCTGCCAGAATCACGCCATCGCAATCCTTCAACGTATTCGGAAGTGTTGCAATCCCCGACTTATCTTCATACATATTATATCTTGTGACTTCTACCCGAAGCTCCTGCAGAACCTGAATGATTTTCTCCACTACAAAGAGTGTTGGATCCTCCAGCAATCCCCGGCCTCCGTAATACACATTTACCTTCACCGTAACACCTCATGTATTCACTGCCATTTTTTCTTTCGCATGCTACAAAAACGCACACTATTACTATACCAAAAACAGGGGGTAAATACAATAATTGCGAGGAAAAAATCCAAGCAAACAAAAAACAGCACTAACTGGAATTAATGCTGTTTATAACTGTTTCAGTTTTTCTTCACAATTTTCAACTCATATCCCAATGAATCTAAAATACAACAGAACATTTTTAATGATGGAGAATTCTCTTTTTTCTCAATCCTCGAAATCACCTGTTGTCTATTTCCAATCGTTCTTGCCAACTGTGTCTGTGATATCCCCTTTTGTTTCCTCAATTCAATCATCTCTGCAATCAGTCGATATTCATCCTCGCTCTTTTTCCACGTATTATAAAATTCCTCGGAATTATTTTTCTTCTCCTGTATTATTTCTTGAATATTAATTTCTGCAAATGCCATATTACTTCCTCCTACACAATTTTTCTGCCAAGAAATCTTCCTAATTCACGTGTACGTGCAAGCACAATATTTTTATCGACCCGTTCTGTTTTATTTTTTTGCTTTCGACACACATGCAACAAATATATATTGTCTCTGTCTGCTGTCACATAAAATATTCGATTATTCCTCCGGAAATAAACCTCATACACTTTTTTATCCCATCGTTTCGATAATACTTTTTCAAATTCACCTTTTTCCATATATGCCAATACTGCCAATCCATCTACCTGTTCTTCTATTGTCAACGCATTTATATACTCCATAATTAAATCTTTCCCAGAGCTTGATAAATATGTATGTATTTTCATATCTTCTCCTTATTTTACAATCAATAAGTTGTATTTGTCAATATATCAATGTTCTTACGCAACAAAAAACTCCTCATTTGCCAGTCCAACCACATCGCCCTTTTCCAGCTTCTGTTCTGTCATCGCCGGGATACGCTTCGTATTGATATACGTTCCATTGGTAGAGTTCTGATCCTCGATATACAGTCCATCCGGACGGCAGAACAACCGGACATGCACACGACTGATTTGTGTCGTGGCAACACGATAATCGGACGCCTTATCCCTGCCTATGGTAAACGACGCCTTATCCATCGGAATACGGAACGATTCCAGAGCGCCATTCGTCAGTGGTACCAGCTTCATATCTGGAATTCGACTATCTTGTACAGATTTTTCCGACAGTCCCATCGGAACATCCACGCTGTGCACAGCCTGTTCCGCCTGTCTGCTGTATCCCTGTACAGGCGCATCCTCCAATGTTTCATCTCCCTGCACCTGCCTGCCATATTCCTGCATCGCTGACTCAGATTCCTGTCCATCTTCCTTGTCGCGCGCTGTCATGATTGCAAGAATAATCAGCGTTAAAAGCCAGACAATTCCAAAGATTGCAGTTCCCGTTGTCCCATCAAAAAACAAATATTTAATAATCAGCGCCAGCGCGGCGCCTCCTGCCAACGCATACAGCAAAAAGCGTTTTGAAAATATTGCATCTATGTCCGCACACGCTACTTTTTGTTCAAGCGTCACTGCTTCTTCCGCAAATTCATTTTCTTCGCTGCTGTTTGGTTTCTGCATGGACGTTTTCTCACCCTGCTTCCGACATCTTCCATCTGTATCCGTTCCAGCATTCAACAATGCGAGAAAATCTGTCATATCACTCCATTCATCCGTCAACACCCGGTGACATTCATACAAAAACAGTTCTCCCGCACGATCTTCATGGGAAAACCGCGGCATCAGATATTCCAGAAATGCGGTAAGCTGTTCCTTCAATGGCTTTTGATAGCCTGGCACACAGAGCATCCGAATCTCGTTTTTCTCCTTTTGCATGAACAAATACTCCACGCGGATAACCAGATCCGATGCATCGAGCAAATATGCTTCCAATGCGTCCGCCTGCTGCATGATCTGATTCAAAACTTTCTTTAACTGTGTCCCATTCATTGTCTTTTGCTGCAAATATGCCTGTAAACCATAGCAATCCTTCGTATTGTGCGACAGCCATACCTCCGCATCCGTACAGATCATGGAAGAAGGAAGTATGTAAGGCAGTTCATTTTCCACAAGCATCCGGACCTGATACATCCTTCCGTGTTCTTCGAGTTCCTGCATCGTTCCAACCTTCGCATCCATATAATGATAGATTCCTTTATTCCCAAACAATATTTCCATACACCTGCCACCTTCTCAGCCGATTACTGCATACATCCACTTCTGTGATACATACATGCCCTTCTTTTTCATACCGATAATTTCCATCCGAGATAACAGCCTGCCCTGCATCACGCGTCTCGGCATTTTTCATTTCTTCCAGCTGTTCATGCAATCCAGCCCCTTCCTGATAAGTATAAATTACACTGTATCCCTCCTGTTGTACCAGACCATCCCTAATGGTATCCAAAAACAGGACTATTACCATGACCACTATGCCAAATATAATCGGCATGATCAGACTCATCTCTACCACAGAGCTTCCTTTGTTTCCCATCTCTTCACCCTCCTTGTTTCTCTTCTTTTAATTTCCTGCACCGCAACGGGAACATGCCGCAAGCCCGGTTACCTCGCTTTTCTTCTTCCGGTACACCGTCCGTTTCAACCCGCTGCACGTCAGACTGCTATGGTAACGGTCTCCCTCATTTGTCACATAAACCTGTCTTCCCTGCACATCCTTCCCGCAAAACGCACACATATCATATCCATTATGTTTTGCCTGTTCCAACGTACTTGCCTGAATCTGCAAGGTTAGATAACTGCATCTGCGTGTCATGTGATACACTGCCTGATTGTCCGTCACATATACATATGCATCCTCCGCACGTACCGCATCCGTCTCTGTATCTTCCCTCGCAGCCCCTGTATATGCCCGTTTTCGGATTGTAAACGATCGTGTGCCCAGATGTTCCATCGCGTAACTTACCCGGAGCACAATATATTCCTCGCCAATCTCACTTCCGAGAAACTGTACACCAGAGACTCCATGCTTTACATACCGTTCCACTGTTTCTTTTTCATCTGCATACTTTGGAAACCGCAAATATGCAACCGCCGTATCTGCTGCCCCAAGATATGCAATTTCTGCCATATACTCTGCTGTTTCTGCCGCTGCCTCGTAGACCTGTGCCTCTGCAAGCACACTCTGAGCCATCCAAAACAACGATACCATCGCCAGCAGGAACACCGACATCACAAGCGTTGCTTCCAGTGATGCACTTCCCTGATTTCTTATTTTACCCATAACACACCTCTTTCCTATTGCTTTCCGAGAACTCCTCAGGATAGACAAGAAAGTTTTCAATTATTGCTTTGGCCAGCACCCGGAGAGGTTTTTATAGTTTCAACCGTCCTGAGAAATCCCCGGAAAACAATACGAAAGAGTCTTTCATCTTTTAATACGCTACGCTTTGGTGATATTGAAACCGCTGTCCACCAAAGGTACTTTCAAAGTCTGCTTCCAGTCCAACTGCAGCATGCAATATCCGAAATTCCTTCTCCTCCTGCATCGTATTGATCTGCATCAGATCCAGCATCCGCGCCGTCGCACCGTCGATATTCATCGCCTGTAAAATTGACAGATACGCCTGATAATCCAGTCCGTTTTCTGCATCCTCCGTCTCCTTCGACAAGCTTTCACTGATATGCTCAATATCCGTGATCCAATTATCCGCATTTTTCATAAAAGGAGCCTTTTTTCCATCAAACAAAATCCTCACATCTGCTATTGACTCAATATATGCCCAGCAGCCCGCCAAAAAGTATTTAAGAGCCGGAATCAGATATGGCGCAGCTCCCGCAATACTTGTTGCCAGTTCCGTCAATGTCTGCATCTTATCCGGTTGCCGGATCAATCCGATATAATTGATCGGATAGCGGATTCCAATCATCCGATGCGCCACCGATTTTAAATTCTCATAGTCTGAAGACTTTCCTGCAATCAGATACTCCTGTTCATAAGCAAGCACTGCTGTATCATTTTTCTCTTCCCTGTACGAATTAAACACCTGACCGATGTAGGCAAGCTGTAATCCCGTGTCCGTCAATGAATCCTGCCACGAACCAAGCGCCGTCAATCCCTCCAGCAAAGGAACCATACTGTCAAAATCCCGATCCACTTCTTTGTAATCAGAGAAAAATCCTATCAATCGCAGACTTGGTGCATCCACCAGCGATATGGTTGCATCAGAAACTGTCTTGTCCCCCGGTAACACCAGATTCAAAATAATACTGCTGGATAACTTCTTTGTATAATCACGCGGATCATCCACCTCTGGCTGTATCGTTGGATTTTCTGCATCCATATTTTCTGAACCCAACGCACCTGCATCCGATGTATCATCTACATCAGCTACATCCATTCCCTCTGTTTTCACTTCCGCCGTCTCCATATCCTCTTTCACTTCCTCTGGCAATGTTCCATCCTGTCCGCCTGTTTTTTCTTTCATCTGATCCACGCCCATCTGCACACCTTTTTCCGCTGCCGCGTAAACCATATATTCCTGCATCTGTTTTTTAAGCGGCGCATATGACTGATCTGTGAGCATTGTCATATCCGTGATTGATGCCCGCACATCCGTGTACTCCGCGCCAAGTTTTTCCGTATATGCCTGTTCCAGCCATTCCTCCAGATAAGCCTCGCCCTTTCCGCCCGCAGTCTTATCAAAAAGGAGAATATGATAATGCTCAAATATGTAGCTGTTGTAGCAGGCTTTGATATCCGACATGGAAAGGCGGGTTGCAATCACATTTTTTGATTTAGCAGCACTCAATATCACCACCTGTATTACAAGTGTGATCAATACAAGCATTACAGCTGTTATCATACTGATGAATACAACGATTCTTCCTTTGTTGTTCATATTCTCCTCCTGTCTTTGTTTTCTACGAATATACTTTCTTCGCATCCCTGTTAATGGTTGTCCAGATTGTCTCGACCAATGCAGAAATCTGTTCTTTGAAAATGAGAACCATCGCAACCAATACGACGATGATCAATATAACCTCGACGACTCCCATTCCGTCCTCCTCCTGCATAAACCGTTTCCATGCACCCATACGTTTCACATCCCTTCTATCCTCTACAATCCGGCCCAAGCCGGATATACGATCATTACCATAACAAGAACCAACAGCAGGATCATGGGAAATAACAGCTTTGTTGATGCCTCCTCTCCTTTTTTCTTTGCAAGCTCCCGGCGTTTTTCCAACGCCTGCTGCATCTCCTGCTCCATCAGATTTCTAAGATCCTTTGTTCCCATACGAATATACTGACTGATGTGTTGTAGCAGTTGGTAATATTCCGGCAGTTCCAGCCGCCGGCCAAGCTGCTCATACACCCAGCTCTCCTCACTTCCAGTGTCAAGCTGATGCATCGCATATTCCAGCTCTCTTCTTAACAACCAATCTTTTTCCATTTCTGATAGAATCTGCCGGATTCCTGTCTGCACCGTCATTCCCGATCCAAGCAGCAGCCACAGGCGATTTACAAAAGACGGATATTGTTCCATTAGCACATTGTTTCTTTTTTTCCGTTCTTCTTTCCATTTTGCATACAGCCAGACCGGCAAAGCCGCCGCCAGCACAATGCCAAATATCACCCATGTCATTGCCTGTCCATGTTCTTGTTTCTGTAACGAAATGCCTACTTCCCCGAGCTGCTCTGGCAAAACCAGTGCCTCATCGGTTCTTGTCTCCTGTTCCAACTGAAAAAGTGCGTCTTCTACCCGTTCTATCGCATCTTTCCTACGCATATCCTTCACCACAGATACCGGAAAGCTATGTTCTATCGTATATGTCCGATACGATACCTCTACCGTCAGCAGCACGATCACCGTCTCTGTCACTTCCTCCAAGTCTACCTTTCCATAAGAGGAAAGCACTGCGGGATTGTCTGATCTCCACGCATAGGTAAATACCCCTGTTGCATCCTCCCCTGGTAAATTCAGAGAACGGCTTACATGCTCCAGATCCGGATTGTCACCTAATATTTCCGATTCCAACTCCGTAATCCGCTGTTGTGCCTGCTGATAGAATTCTTCCTCCGTGTATTCTCTTGGTTCAATTTCCATCGTATATGTATATTCTTTGTCATCGACCGACAGCCGGATATCTTCCGTTTTCACTTTGCCATCATAATTTGTCCGTTTCACGACTTGTGTGTCCAATCTTTCTGACTGCTGCATGCTTTTAAACAGTAGTCCCTCCGCGATACAAGTACTTGCAAACAGGATTGCAATGGTTGTCCAGACCAGCTGCTTTACACGCGTTCGAACAAGCGTCTGCGCCTCCCGCCGCGTCAACACCCGCAATGCCTGCACTTCCTCCCGGATATGTTTCAGCCCTTTGATATCTCCATCTTTGTATTTACTGAAATGGATTCTCGATAAGATTGCCAAACAGGCAAGTGCTGCCTGTATTCCTATGCATAACTCCATTTTTTACACCTCGATTCTTATTATTTTTTCAATCCACCACGCGCACAAACCAATGCCCGCCAACGAGACGCCCATCCAAAGTCTCCCGGTCGCAGTGGTGTAAAGCACCTGCATATAAGACGCATTTGTCATACGCAGAAACAACACAATTCCAAATGGAACAAACAGCATAATGCGTCCTTCTAATTTCTTCGCAGCCAGCACCGTCTGAATCTCCAGTTCCACCAGCTCAGACTCCTGCATTTGTCGCACCATCCGGCGAATCAGATACGGGATATTGCCGCCATAGCGTTTTGCAGCCTCAATCATAGCTGCCAGTTCCCGGATTTCATCCACGCCGCTTCGATCTGCAAGTGCCATCAGGAGCTGTTCGATCCGCTTATGACAGGCAATACCATTCGTCAAAATCTGTAGTTCCGCTTCCATCAACGGGAACTCCCCCGCGCTCGTCCGGTATGTCTGTACAAACGCATTTTCCAACGAATACCCGGCACTGATACTTCCTGACACCAGCGTCATCACTTCCCGGAATTCTGTTTTCAGCTGCCGCGTCTGCTTTTGCAGACAGCCCTGACGGAGCCGTTTTTGCACCACGGGGATACATATGGGAATCAACAGACATCCCCACCACGCATCAAAAAATAAATATCCTGCACTACCTCCAACCGCACAGCTTAGCAGAATCACGATCATCCAAAACCTGATATCCGCTCTATACACCCGGTAATCCACAAACCACCTCCTCAAAAATCTCCATCATCCCTGCACTCTGCATCTTCTCCAGATGCAGCAGGTCATTTACCTTCCGTAGCACGCCCTGCACCTTTCCGTTTCGCACGCCCGTCTCTTGAAACTCAAACAATGTGTTTAATCTGATTTCTCCATGTTCCATACCTTTTACCTCACATATCTCTACTACCTTGCGGGTTTTGTCCCGCAGCCGGCTCACATGAATGACAATATCCACCGCTGATGCAATCTGCCTGCGCACGGCAGGAAGCGGAATCTCCATTCCCATCAGCACCATCGTTTCCAATCGTGCCAGCATGTCCTCCGCCGAATTTGCATGTCCGGTCGACAGCGACCCATCATGTCCGGTTCCCATTGCAGAAAGCATATCGATTGCCGCCGCGTCCCGCACCTCACCCACAATGATCCGATCTGGGCGGAGCCGGAGACTCGCCTTAATCAAATCCCGAATTGTGATCTCGTTTTCGCCCTCCAGATTCGCCGTGCGTGCCTCCAGCCGAACCAGATTTTCCACACCGCGGATCTGTAATTCTGCCGAATCCTCAATCGTCACGATCCGCGCATCCTTTGGCACAAAATCACTGAGTGCATTCAGCATTGTCGTCTTGCCGGAACCGGTACCGCCGGAGATAAATATGTTGTACCCCGCCTGCACCAATATCCGCAGCACCGATGCAACGCCTGCATCCACACTTCCCATCGCAATCAATGCTTTCATATCAATCCGTTGTTTCGGAAACCGCCGGATCGTGATCACCGGTCCACCAAGCGACACCGGTCTTGTCACGATACATACACGCGAGCCATCCATCAGCCGCGCATCTACGATTGGAGACGCCGCATTGATCCGCCGGTTACAATCCCCGACAATATGCTGAATCACTGTCTCCAGTCGTTCCTCCGACGAAAATCCCTTCTCATAGCGCCGGATCACACCATCCCGCTCTACAAAAATATCCGACTGTCCATTGACCATGATCTCCGTTACCGTCTCATCTTCCAGAAGCTCCGTCAGCACATCCAGCCGCCGAAGGCTGTTAAACAACTCCACCCGCAGACCGACCTTTTCCTTCAAAGGAACATATTGATCCTTTGTCTCTTCGAGGATGCACCGGTCGATCATCCGCGCAATCTCTGCATCCTCCACATCCCTTGTCAGATCCAGTTCTGCCGCCACACGCATTTTCAGTCGTTCCCGCAAAGATCGTAGTTCCATTCCATTACCTCACATACATGTCTGCTATCTGATCCACATCCTGTCCTTCTAACTGGACATATTGCAGATTCTCTGTTTTTTCATATTCCTGACGCAACATTTGCTCGAATACCCTCTGTTTTTTCTGGGAAACTGTATCTCGAAGCGTCGGTATCAAGATCCGGTCAAATGCGCCAAATACTGCATAACTTGCCAATGCCATACCTCCAATATCAAACACTACACCCGCATACTGTCCGCGTCTTTGAACCGCTTCCCGGAACCATCGAAGATCCTCAATCTCGATCTGCCGGATATCCCGGAAACATTCCGGCGGCGGCAGACTCGCAACCGCATTTGCCTGCAAATACTCCAGACATTCCTCATTTCTGCTTTTCATGCAATAGAGCATCCAACTTCCAATCCCATTTTCATCTAAGCATTCCGAAATGCCTTCCCAATTCACATATAGACTGTTCCCAATCCGCTCACACAGGCTTTTGGCAAACGTCGTTTTTCCGCATCGCCCCAGCGGGGAATACACGGCGTAAAACATGCCTGTTTCTGTCACACAAGGCTGATTCGCTCCAATCATCTGAAGCATCGTTTCAACCAGATGTTCCACACTCTGGTACCGAAAAAAATACTGCGTCCGCCCGATATATTCGCGGTTTGTCGTGAGCACCAGAACCGGGCAGTCCTCCGCGTCCTTCCAGTCCGCATAGCAGTCTCCAACCAGTATCAGCTCCGGTTTCTCCCGCTCCCGAAAAGCGGCATACACCGCAGGATTCGAAAATACATAAAGCTGGATCGGGATTGTTGCCCGCAAATTCAGATATTCCATTAACGCCCTTTGATATGCTGGATCAGAATCCAGCAGACACACCTTATATGCCAATCGACACACCCCCTGTCACATACGCAATATAGCCAAGCAGAATTGGTACCGACATGTGCATCCGCACACCCTCCGTCCGTTCCGCTTCTGACAAAAACGGCATTTTTCTTCGTTTCGCCAGTATAACCGCCAGCTTTCCAACTGCCAGTCCACCTGCAAATATGCAGGTATATAGAAGCACATTCCACACTTCTTTTCCCATAAATGCGCCGATCGCGCAAAACAACTTTACGTCCCCGGCACCCAATACCCGAATCCAGAACAGCCCATACAGGGTCGCAAACCCAATCAGCATGCCTTGTCCACCTGCCAAAAGTCCTTCCACGCCATGTGCATACCCCTGCAGCAGGAACCCGCAGCCAATCATACATAGGCAAAACCGGTTCGGAATTTTATACGTTCTAAGGTCCACTACGACCGCACCCAATAACCATATACCAAGTATAATGTTCCAGATTGCGCACCTCCTTTTCTGTGCAAAAACACGGTTCCAATCATGCAGTTTTCCAAATTATTCGTTCACATAGCTTATAAAATTCCTAAAAAAGGCAGAGCTTAACACACGCATAGTTATTCACAAACTCTGCAAATTCTTTGTTGGGTAATTCCATTGAAATTCGTAAAACAAATAATTGGAAAACGTTATGATTGTTACTTTTTCGACTGTGACCGAACTACGCCAGAACAACGATTCTCGACCACGAGCTGACTATACCACGGCTGGATAGATTTTGTAAAGCGTAAGTTTGGAACATTTGCGGGAACCCGCATAAATACTAGAAAAAATGGGCAAAATTTTTTTTATTTTGCCCATGTACCCTGTTCTCTTTTTTCGATTTTCATCTTCTGGTGAAGGGTGTTTAACACCTGTCGTTTGTTCCCCGACCAGAGCGGCGCGACTAAAATATTTTTCGGTCCATCGCCAGTGACACGATGAATCACAATATCCTCCGGAATCACTTCCAGACATTTGATAACAAGCTCAATATATTCATCCTGTGACAGCACTTCAAAGCTGCCTGCCTCATAATCCCCGCACAGATCCGTGCCTCGCAGCACATGCAGCAGCTGCAGCTTGATTCCAAAAGGTTTTGCCTGCTGTCCACACACATACCGCACCGTCGCAAGCATATCATCTTCCGTCTCGCCCGGCAGCCCTAAGATCACATGCGTGATATATGGGATATGGTTGTCTGCAAGTGCCTGAATCGCTGTTTCATAGGTAGAGAGCAGATATCCCCGGCGGATATATTCTGCTGTTGCTTCATGCATCGTCTGCAGTCCAAGTTCAATCCAGATGAATTTGCCACTCTCGGCATACTCCTTTTGCAATCTTCCGAGTATCGAAATAACTGTCTCTGCATTTCCGGACTGGTTCTCCACTGCAGCCATCTCCGCTTTTTTTACAGCTACCGATACTCCCGGAATCCCCAGACAATCCGGTCTTGTCGCAATACTGATTCCAACGACCGACTCCTCTTCTAATGCTTCCCGCCAGATGCGTTCCAAGTATGCCGGATCTCCATAGGTGTTCGTGTATGCCTGAAAATAAATGACGAACTTCTCTCCGACCTTCTTATGGAACTTCGCCATGCCACGTTCCATCTGCCGTTTGATATCAAGCGTTTTCCGCTCCACATCGACGCAGCTTCCCCGGCGCTCATATTCCTTATGATAAACCTCTGTCGATGCCCCGCGCGAATCCCGTTTCGACCGATGCTCGTACACACGGCCATTCGCCGAAGCACCAACCACGCTCTGTCCATCCTGCCTGCCACCACCTGCGATTGGCACTGCGAAATCGCCGCTTCCGCCGGCACTACAAAAAATACACCCACGTTCGCCAAGTGTACCATCACGGTTCGGGCAGGTAAGCCCTGCGTCGACCGCAATCTTGTACACCTTCTGTCCATAGGTGTATTTCATATATGCATCCAATGAATAATACGGCTTATCCAGCCATTTTTCCTGTCTCATAATCTCTACCACTGATAATGATGCAACTGTCCTTCTGTCTCTAATCCCGGGAAATCCAACTGTCTTAACGCCTCGTACAGTACGATACCAACCGAGTTCGATAAGTTCAGGGAACGTTCGCCCGGCATCATCGGAATTCGCACACAGGTTTCCTTATTCTGAAGCAGAATCTCCTCTGGAATCCCTCTGCTCTCGGCACCAAACATAATAAAGCAGTCATCCTCATATTTCACATCGGTGTATTTCTGCTTTGATTTTGTCGTTGCCATATAAACCTTCGCGCCCGGATTCTTCGCCAGAAAATCGTTGTAATCGTCATAGCGTGTCACATCCAGACGATCCCAGTAATCCAGTCCCGCGCGCTTCACCATCTTGTCATTTAATAAAAATCCAAGTGGCTCGATCAGATGCAGACGCACCCCCGTTGCCACGCAGGTACGTCCGATATTTCCTGTATTTGCCGGCATTTCCGGCTCATGTAATACGATGTTTAACATGTCTTTTGCTCTCTTAATCGTCCAATAAATCTCTCTAATCTTCCCATCGCCTCTTTGAGCTGCTCGATTGAGTATGCATACGAGATACGCAGGAATCCTTCGCCGCAGTCACCAAATGCCGTACCCGGCACAACTGCAAGTTCCTCTTCACGAAGCAGTCTCGTTGCGAATTCGTCACTCGTGATGCCAAACTCCTTGATGCATGGGAACACATAAAATGCGCCATGCGGCTCAAAGCACGGAAGTCCGATCTCCTCGAATTTCTTCAGCAGGAACCGGCGTCTTTGGTCATACGACTTGCACATCTTCTCGATATCTGCATCGCCATTTTTGATTGCTTCGATAGCTGCATACTGGCTCGTGGTCGGTGCACACATAATTGCAAACTGATGGATCTTCGTCATCTGATGTGCGATTACCTCCGGGGCAAGCGCATAACCAAGTCTCCATCCGGTCATCGCATATGCCTTGGAGAAACCGTTGATAACGATTGTCCGCTCCTTCATGCCCGGCAGGGATGAAATCGAACAATGCTTCTGACCGCCATATGTAAGTTCGGAATAAATCTCATCGGAGATCACGTAAATATCCTTCTCCTGACAGATCTTTGCGATTGGCTCCAAATCTTCCTTCGTCATAACCGCACCTGTCGGGTTGCTTGGAAATGCAAGAATCAGAATCTTCGTCTTATCCGTAATCGCTGCAAGCAGTTCTTCCGATGTCAGACGGAACTGGTTCTCATTTTTCAACTCGATTGTAACCGGCACAGCACCGATCAACTGTACACAAGGTACATACGATACATAGCAAGGCTCCGGGATAATAACCTCATCGCCCGGATCAAGCATGGCACGGAGTGCCACATCGATACCCTCACTGCCACCGACGGTCAGCAGTGCTTCGGTCTTATAATCATACAATACGTTATATTTTCTCTGATACCATTTACAGATTTCCTGACGCAGTTCAATCAATCCGGAATTCGATGTATAAAATGTCCGTCCTTTTTCCAGCGAACGGATACCCTCTGATCGAACATGCCATGGTGTATCAAAATCCGGCTCACCAACACCAAGTGAGATTGCATGTGGCATCTCACTTACAATGTCAAAGAACTTCCGGATTCCAGATGGCTTAATCTGTTCTATCGTTTTTGACAATGGATTTCTCACGGTGCGATTACCAACCTTTCGTCCTGACTTGGTGTCTGGAAAATAACACCATGGTCTTTATATTTTTTCAGTACAAAATTCGTGGATGTTGCAATGACATCCTCGATGATTGCCAGCTTCTCGGATACAAAATGAGAGATTTCCCGCAATGTCTTTCCCTGAATAACAACCATAAAGTCATACGCACCTGCGATCAGGTAGACGGAATGTACTTCATCGAAATTTCTGACACGATCCGCGATCTGGTCAAATCCCGCTTCTCTCTGTGGTGTAACCTTGACCTCGATCATGGCTGTTACCATCTCCTCGCCAACCTTATCCCAGTCGATCATAGTATGGTATCCACAGATGATGCTCTCGTCTTCCATTGCCTTGATATCCGCTTCCACCGCGGCTTCATCCGCGCCGATCATCGCGGCGATATCCTTCACTGTCAGTCTGCTGTCGGTTTCGAGCAGCTTCAAAATTTCATTTCTCATCACATCTACCTCCTAATATTTAGTCGCAACCTTGAATTTACATCCCGTCCATGATACATTGATGAAAAGATGCATTTAGATTGCAGAAACAAGCAATCCAACGACCATGGCAAATACCAGTACGCCGCAGATGATTGCTGCGATTCTCTTTGTCTTCTTTTTGTTACTGAAATCAAATAACATGAATTTTTACCTCCCGAAAGGATTATTTTTATGCATTATATTACGATTATCATTTGTTGTTCTTTTCTAGCTTTATGCTTTGTTGTCTCGCGAAATGTCTCCCGGTTTAAGAAAACACACGGGCAGAGCCGCGAGAGTCTTCTCGAACGCGAATCTGAAGCAAATTCCGTACGGAAGGCGGATATCTCCACCCTTCCCTATATCGAAATCCCTCTGGATACGCTTCCAGTTGATACACTCTCCGCATGCGGTCATTCCGGGCTTGCGGACGAACTGTATGCACTGGCGGGCAAAAAAATCTTAAATCTCTCTATGTATACGAATACGGATTTAAAGATGACGTATGGTCCTGCCAACTTAGATACGTTGTCTGCCTGCGATGACGCCTACGCCGATCTGATCCTGCTTCTGAACAAGATCGGCAAAACATTACTCGAAGCAAATGACGTTTCCAGCGCCGAGCAGTTTCTATCTTATGCAGTCTCTATCGGCTCTGACATTACCGCCAGCTACACGATGCTTGCAACCATCTATGCGGACAAACACGACACAGACCATCTGGATGAACTAATCCGTAAAGCAGAGTCCATCACCTCTCTGTCCGGCAAGACAATTCAAATTAAGCTTCATTCTATCAAATCCGGGCTAAAATAGCAATCATGCTTTTCCTGACAGATAATTCATGAACTGCTGTGCCGTACGACCGGATACACCGCCATGGGAAAGTTCCCATTTGTTTGCTTCTGCTAAGAGCTCCTGCTCGGTCAGTCCGATCTCCGGATGCTTCTTTGCCAGTCCAAGCACGATATCGTTAAACTCATTTCTCGATGGACGGGAGTAACTGATCGTCACGCCAAAACGATTGACGAGAGAAAGCTTCTCCTGCATCGTATCGGAACGATGCATACCGTTATCTGTCTCCACATCATCACGGTCATTCCATGTCTCTTTAATCAAATGTCTACGATTTGAGGTTGCATAGATCAGTACATTATCCGGCTTTGTCTCAAGTCCACCCTCAATGACCGCTTTCAGATATTTATACTCAATCTCAAATTCCTCAAAGGAAAGATCATCCATATAAATGATAAACTTATAATTCCGGTTCTTCACATGCGAGATCACAGCAGATAAGTCCTTAAACTGATGCTTGTAAATCTCAATCATACGCAGTCCCTGCTCATAATACTGGTTAATGATTGCCTTGATACTTGTGGATTTACCGGTACCACTGTCGCCAAACAACAGACAGTTATTCGCTTTCTTTCCAAGCACAAACGCCTCTGTATTATCTACAAGCTTTTTCTTCTGGATCTCATAACCAATCAGATCATCCAGCATTACCTTATCTGTATTCGTGATTGGGATAAATTCCAGTTCCTTACCCTCATCATGGCGGATACGAAATGCCTTGTTCAGACCAAACATGCCAACACCATACTGCTTGTAAAAAGCGGTCATGATAGCAAAGATCTCATCGACACTTTCCGCCTCGCTGACACGGTCGCTGATATCACGCACCTTCTCACTGACATTCTGGTTATACATCTGTTCCTTCTTCGGCAGTGACTTGTAATTCGTGATTGTTGTGAAACAGTCAATGCCAAGATCCTTCTCGATCGGTGCAAAATCAAAATGGAACAACCGCTTGAAGATTGCATAATCATTTTTTGCAAATGCATTGACTGAGCCATCTCCTGCGCCAACCTTCTCGCAGGTAAGCGTAAATGAATTCTCATTTGTAATCAGTAAAAACGCCAGATAATCCTGCCACAGATTCCGGTTGAAACCATAGCTCGTTGCTACATCCAAAATCCGCTTGATCTGCTGGTAAATCCGCGTGACCAATTCCTCCTTGGTACTCGTCTTCTTCTCCCATGCCTCAAAAATATCCGCCATGCAATATAAGATACTGTCCTGCCCTAAATCACGATATAAAACGAGTCCCGGTACTTCTTTGTACATGTTGTTACATCTCCTTGTTTTGTTTTTTACTGTCCGTTTTTTCGACTTTTGATTTCATTGCAAACAGCCGCCTGCCTGCCGATTCAAGTGGGACTACATCGTCCGGCACCTGTTTGTCATCAACATTAATCTCCCGTTTTTTTATTCTCCGGTACACGATTGACCGGAAATATGCATAAAGCACAGACACAAGCGGAATGAAGATAAACATTCCGACCACGCCCATCAGGTCTCCGCCGGCAATCACAGCCAGAAGCACCCAGATCGCGGGCAGATTAATGTCTCCGCCGACAAGCTTCGGATAGATAAAATAATTTTCTATAAACTGTAAAATAAAGAACAATAACACAAACCACAGCACCTGCTTCGGGTCAACAACCAGAAGCAGAAAGCATCCGATAAAAAGTCCGATAAATGCACCAAACACCGGTATCAATGCCGTAAATGCAATCAGAACGCCAATCGTAAGCGGATATTGTATGCCCGCGATTGCCATCGCAATCATGAACATGATGCCGAGGATGATACCCTCCCGGAACTGTCCGGTAAAAAACTTGGAGAATGTCGTACTTGCTATCTTACCGAACACCATCAGCTCATCTGCCGTCTTTTCCTTGAATAACGCATAGATAACAAGCTTCGTCTGCCTGCCGAGCTTCTCTTTCTGTGCCAGAATATATGCGGAAAAAATAATCCCGATAAATATATTTATGACGGTTCCAATGATAGATGAGAAGATAGAAACCGTCGCCGACATGATCTCTCCGCCGTTATCATTGAAGAACGAGAATATCTGGTCAAAATCCGGTTCAATGCCGGCAATCTTCTCCGATATTGCCGGAACATTCTTCGTATATGCAAGTGCAAGCTCCTTCGCCCGGTTTACAAATCCGGGCAGAAGCTCTTTCACCTTTCCAACCGTATCCGCAACCTCCGGTACAACTACAAACAGCACAAGCGCTATAAAAAGCAGTGCCGCGATATACGTAAGCACCATGCTGATCGGACGCCGGAACCGGTACAGGCGGTTTTTTTCATTCTTGAAGATTCCCTGTTCGATTCCACGCATCGGAATATTCAATACAAATGCAATCCCACACCCAATCAAAAACGGAAGCAGCACAGAAAAAACCATACCGAAAAATCCACTTATAATATGCAGATGATTGATTACAAATATCAGAAGTACCGTAAAAGTAATAATCGCAAGTATCAATTGTACCAGATGTTTTTTGTCTTTCATTCTAATCTGCTGTATCAGTCATACAGCAAGCCTCCTTCTATTCTACCGGTTGATGCAGGCTCTCGCTGTCTTTCCCGGTGCCGCAGCTCCCTTCGGTACGAGCACAATCTGGATTCCCTCCAGACGTTTCGCCAGACCGCTTGTACCACTCATCTGACCATTCTTTGCCCAATCCAACCAACCGTATGACTGCACATGTACACGATAGTAAATATCATACTGCTGTGCTGCCTGTCCAGTCAGTTCAATCTGAATTGCCTCGAGACGCTTGCCAAGCCCGCTCGTTCCACTCGTTGTTCCATTGGATACCCAATTCTGCCAGCCAAATGTCTGTACGTGTGTCTTGTAACGGACACCACCGTTTATATTTCTTCCAAGGCGAATCTGGATTGCCTCCAGACGCTTTGCCTTTCCACTTGTTCCACTCATCGTGCCATCAGCGCGCCAGTTATTCTCCCAGCCAAACGTCTGCACATGCGTTTTGTAATTGATGCTACCCGGATACGCGGATACAAACGTCTTCGACGTTGCAACGCCCGGATTTGCACCCTTTGGTACGATCACGATATTGATTGCCTCCAGACGTTTTGCCAGCCCTTCGGTTCCTGCCATCTCTCCATTCTTGGACCAATCTAACCAGCCATACGTCTGCGCATGCACACGATAATATACATCGTATTTATCCTTGTTGGCGCCGGTCAATTCAATGCAGATAGCTTCCAGACGTTTTGCCTCTCCCGTCGTTCCGCTCATCACGCCATTTTCTTTCCAGCCCTGCCAGCCGTAGCTTTGCACATGTGTCTTATAACGGATACCCAGATTACTGTCCCCGGATACACGGATTGTGATACCTTCCAGACGCTTTGCACTTCCGACAGTTCCTGCCATTTTACCATTGGATACTTCATTTTCCCAACCAAATGTCTGCACATGTGTCTTGTAAGATACCGTAATGTTCGGCGCCAGATTCTTTATCTCCGGATTGTTCTCTGCCGTATTTTCCATCCGGCTTCTGTAATGATTCCGGATAAACTGTCCAGCCTTCGTCAGATCATCAACGGTCCAGCCGCTTGTCTTTCCACAACTGCTCTTAATCAGAGCAGAACTCTCATTTTTATTACACAAACTCCAGACACAATAACTGACATTGCGGTCATCACACCGCTTCATCCACTCTGCCGCCTTGTTCAGATCGACATTTCCATTTCCACTCGCCTCGGACAGTCCAAACTCGGATACAAATACCGGAAGTCCCTTGTCGATTGCAGTACCGATCTTCGCCGTCAGCCACTGATTATGGCTGGACTCAGAAGCATAGAAATGAAATGCATACATTAAATTGCTGTAGCCACGGATTGGATCATCCGCCGGCTCATACGTATGTCCCTGATTTCCAAGCTGTGACCATGTCGGTGTTCCTACGATAATGATTGCGTCCTTGTCATATGCACGGATTGTCTGAATAACTTCTGTCGCATAGCTCTTGATATCAGACCAAGGACAGTTGCTCGGCTCGTTGCAGATCTCATAGATGACATTGTCGTAATTTTTATACTTCTGTGCCATCTCCTTGAAGAAGCTTTTCGCCTCGCTCGTATAATTCTTCGGATTCACGTTTAACAGATGCCAGTCAATAATCGCATACATGCCAAGCTCTGTTGCATACTGCACGCCATCTGTTACTTTTTTCTTCATACCGTTCCGGTCGCTGTAATAACCGCCCTCATCGACATACATCGCAAGACGGATCGCATTTGCGCCCCAGTCATCGCGCAGCGTCTGATAGGCTGCCTTGTTATTGTACTGACCAAACCACTGCAGTCCATGTGTACTCACACCATGAATCTGGAATGGCTGTCCATTCTTATCTACCAGCTGTGTACCCTTGACTGCCAGCTTTCCATGTGTCGAAACTGCGGTTGCCGCAGCCGCCTCTGCCTCCTTCGCCGGCGTAAGCACTGTCACCACACTGAGCACCAGTACGACTGTCATCAACCATGCGAGAATCCTTCTCTTCGTTTGTTTCATTGCATTTCCTCCCTTTTCCCTTCTCTTTGTAACCCTCATTTATCTTCATCCGTCGTCCGGATTATATACTTGCCGCATACACATCCCGCTTGGAAATGCCACGATCTTTCGCGACCAGCTTCATCGCTTCTTTTTTGTCGATTCCCTGATCGAGATACATCTGCAGATGTTCCTCAATGCCCATCGCTTCCCATTTTTGCTGTGCTTCCTTCTCGATTGCTTCCCGCGACAAACCTTCAATCACCAAAATACATTCGCCCTTCGGCTCTTCCTGCGCGTAGAAATCGCTCGCTTCCTGCAACGTCGTTTTCCAGAATGTCTCATGCTTCTTTGTGATTTCCCGGCAGACCGTAACCGAACGGTTTCCAAGCACGCCAAGCAGCTCCTGCAATGTCTTCTTCAAACGATGTGGTGCTTCATAGACCACCATCGTACGCGTCTCCCGCGCCAGCTCCGCAAGTACCGCCTGCCGTTCTTTTTTATCCATCGGCAAAAACGCTTCAAATGCAAATCGTCTGGTTGCCTGCCCGGACGCGATCAGTGCATTGACCGCCGCACACGCCCCCGGCACCGGAACCACTTTGATTCCTGCCTCATAGCACTGCTTCGTGATTTCCTCTCCCGGATCGGAAATTCCCGGCGTTCCGGCATCCGTAATCACTGCAATATTCATGCCTTCCAGAAGCTTGCCTACAAGCACCTGTGCTTTTTCATATTTATTATGTTCATGATAGCTAGTCATCGGCGTCTTGATGTCGAAATGATTGAGCAGCTTGATACTGTTTCTCGTGTCCTCCGCCGCGATCAGATCTACCTCTCCAAGCAGCCGCACCGCCCGGTAGGTCATATCCTCCAGATTACCGATTGGCGTTGCAATCAAATACAATGTTCCTGCCATTTATCTGTCTCCATATCGTGTCAGCAGATCCTCGGTGTACGAACCGTCCCTGTTATATACAACAAGTGCCGGCTCTACCTTGAGCATCGTCCGACCGCCTTTATTTCCCTCAATCAAAACCATATTCGGTTCCTTGTCTGCATACGGCTGCACCATACACATACGCTTCGGTTCGATCCGGCACTCTGACATCAGACGTATGATCTCTGCCAGTCGGAATGGTTTATGTACCATCGCAAATGTACCGCCCTCACAAAGCAGATACGCCGCTGCCTTTATCACGTCCAAAAGCTCCATCAATATCTCATGCCGCGCAATGTTCTTTGGGGAATTCTCATTTTCCAGCCCATGATTCCCCTTGATATAGGGCGGATTACTTGTAACCGCAGAAAAACTTCCCGGTTTGAAAAGCTCCCGCACCTGCCGCATATCGCCTTCCACAACAGAGATCTCTGTCTCCAATCCATTCATCTGCACACTACGCCTCGCCATATCCGCGCTGTACGCCTGCACCTCAAGTCCGGTAAAATGTCTGCCCTTGCCGCGCGCCTGCATCAGCATCGGGATCACGCCTGTCCCGGTCCCAAGATCGATCACGGAACCATTCGGCGCACCTGTCGCAAAATCTGCAAGCAGCACTGCATCCATGCCAAAGCAGAATACGTCCTTGTTCTGAATGATATCGTAGCCACGGCATTGCAGATCATCGATCCGCTCACCCGGTTTCAGCCACTTCTCTTTCTCATCCTTAGTCCTCATCGAGCTTTGACTTTCCTTCCTTGCGCTCCAGATTCTCCAGTTCCTTCAACTCTTTGTCGGACGAGCCATCATTGCCGCCCTTCTTACCATGGCCGCCACCTTTTTGACCGCCTTTTTTCTTCGGTCTGAAACGAAGCTCATCGACCTTGTACTCTTCTATTTCAAATGTATCATCTTCCTGTGCCACCTTCAGTTTTACCTTCTGGCGCAGGACACTAACTGCCGTTACCTCGCCGGTTTTGCCATCAAATGTCTTCACGACATCTCCAACATTTGGAAGTTTTTTATTCAAATATTCATAAGTCTCCTGCTCATGAGCCAGGCAACACATCAATCTGCCACACACACCGGAAATCTTCCCCGGATTCAACGACAGATTCTGCTCTTTTGCCATCTTGATGGAAACTGGTCCAAACTCCGACAGATGTGCATTACAGCAAAGCCGTCTGCCACAGATGCCAATGCCGCCGAGAATCTTTGTCTCATCCCGCACACCTACCTGACGCAGCTCAATACGTGTCTTGAATACCGCTGCCAGATCTTTGACCAGCTCACGAAAATCCACTCTGCCATCCGCCGTGAAATAAAACAATACCTTGCTGTTATCAAATGAATACTCCGCTCCGATCAGCTTCATTTCCAGACCGCGCTTTTCGATCTTCTCCTTGCAGATGACCATTGCTTTTTTATTTTTCTCTAAATTCTCCGCATGCTTCTTCTCATCCGCCTCGGTTGCGATCCGGATGATCGGCTTTAACTCGCCCTGCAGCTTCGTCTCATCCACTTCTCTGCGTCCGAGCACAACCTTTCCAAACTCTACGCCATGCTGTGTCTCCACAATGACATATCTGCCCGGATCAATCTTATAATTGAGCGGATTGAAAAAATATATCTTTCCATTCTCACGGAAACGAACTCCGATTACTTCTTTCATTCTTCAGCCGATGCCTCCTCTTTTAAAGTCAGAAGCAACAGTTCGATTGTCACTTCAAAATTCGCATTGGCAAGCAGTCGCTGCTCTGCCTTTGCGATCGCATCGATCTTGTCCTCGATGCTCTTAAATGTTAGCTTTCCAGCCTGTTTCTTCAAGGTAGAAAACTCGTTTTTAAACAGGATTTTATCGACATTTCCGGTTACCTTCAGCATCATGGCATCCCGGTACCACATCATCATCAAATCCATATAATCATTCATAGACATCTTAAACTGCTCGATATCCTTGACCGCTTTTCCAAGCGTCTCCACATCCATCTCGTCGATATGCGCCAGCACGCCAACAACCGAATCCACGATCGCCGCATACTCGTCATTGCCTGCGAGCTTGATTGCCTTTCCAAGATTACCCTGTGCAAAATCGAGACAGAAATATGCCTTTTCCTTTGTCAGTCCCATTACATTCGTCAGATATGCCAGCACATCGCGCTCACGGATTGGCTTCGTCTGCAGCTTCAGGCAACGGGATTTCACTGTTTCCAACAGCTTATCAAGATTTGTCGTAAGCAACAGGATCACCGCATACGCCGGTGGCTCCTCAATCGTCTTCAACATGGCATTTTGTGCCTGTACATTCAAAAGCTCCGCATCCGGGATAATGTAAATCTTATACTTTCCTTTATACGGTTTGATGTCAATTGTATTTATGAGCTGGTCACGAACCTCATCCACTGAAATCAGATTCGGCTTCTCATGCGTTACCGTGATGATATCCGGATAGTTTCCGGTTGAAACCTGTAAGCAGGACTGACAGGTTCCACAGGCTTCTGTACCGCCTGCCTCACACTCCAGTGTCTCTGCAAATGCATAGGCAAGCGCTTTTTTTCCGCTGCCGGCATCTCCGCTTATAATATACGCATGCGCAACATTTCCCGTTTCGATGCTGCTCTTAAAATGTGCAATTATGTCCTCGTGGCCCACTATTCCTTTAAATCCCATAGCGTTCCCTCACTTTCTTTTTATTCGTTTATGTTGATATATCGATCAGCAATCCGCGGATATCATCGATCTTGCCGAGGATCGCGAGATGATCTTTCTCTTCCTTCATCAGTTCCTGTGCCAGATCGTCAAGGTTTTTATCCACCTGCCGGATGATACCGTACACCCGGTGTCTGCCGCGGCGATCCAAGAAATTTTCTCTTGAAAATTCATGTGCATTTGCCGCAACCTCATTCATAAATTCTTTGATAGAGGTGCGGTATTTCTTCATATCCTTGATATCCATGTGCTTGGCAATCTTCTCGCCCTGCTCCTCGATATCCTTCATCAGTCCGGTCAGTTTTTCCTTCAGATCGGCTTTATCTATGTTGCGGATGAGAGTAAACTTGAACTCTTCGTCCGTCGCCTTCTGGCTCTTGGGGGCTTCCATCTGCGTCAATTGCTGTAATTGACTGATCTTCACATTGTTGTCCACGTACTCTCCTCCTTTCGGTATCTTTGTTGCAGCTTACCTCGCGGCAAGCAGTTTCTCAACTTTGTCCACGATTGCCGCATGTATCGTGTCGATGTCCTGTGTCGCGTCAATCGTCACGATTCGCTCCGGGGCAAGTGCCGCCAGATCACGGTAGCCCTGCGCCACCTTCTCATGAAAAGCGGTGGATTGTGCCTCCATCCGGTCTAACTCTGCGCGGGATTTTGCACGGGCAAGTCCAACTTCCGCCGGTAGATCCAGATGAATCGTCAGATCCGGCCAGATTCCCTGCATTGCGAATCCATTTAGCTCATAAATCTTCTCGACGCCAAGTCCGCGTGCCATCCCCTGATAGACGGCAGAGGAATCCACGAAACGGTCACTAATCACCGCTTTTCCTGCGTCCAGCGCCGGTTTGATCACCTGCGCCACAAGCTGTGCACGTGCCGCTGCATAAAGCAATGCCTCCGTATGGTCATCCATCTCCGCATATTCCCGGTTCAGAAGAATCCCGCGAACTGCTTCACTGATCACCGTTCCACCCGGCTCTCTCGTCACAACAACTTCGTCATAGCCGTGCTGCATCAAATGCTCTTTCAATTTCAAAATCTGCGTTGTCTTGCCGGAACCATCCGGTCCCTCCATCGTCAGAAAAATTCCCTTCATTTGTCCTACCTTTTCCTTCGCATAGCTATTTATACTATACCATTATTAGAAGGATTTTACCATAGATTTTTTCTTTATTATATGTTATACTTAGTTGTGTTTTGCGAAAAGAGCGAAACAGAAGAATAAGGAGGTCTTATATTATGGCAAAACAGATTGATAAATCTATGTTAATTCACGAGATTATCGAGGTTGATCCAGGCAATGCCGCTATCCTTATGGCAGCCGGCATGCACTGTGTCGGATGTCCTTCCGCAGCTATGGAAAGCCTTGAAGAAGCATGCATGGTTCATGGCATGAATTGTGATGAAGTCATCGCTGACATCAACGCATACCTTGCTAAGAAAGAGGCAAATGCATAAATAACATGCGCGGCAAGTGGGAAACCGCCTGCCGCAGCATATTTTAAAGGAGGTAATCTTATGTCCTACAACAATGATTATAACAACGGCTATAACAATGGTTATAATAATGGCTCCAACAACGGTTATAATAATTACAATAACCAGTACAATTATCAGGACAACAACCAGTATAACTATCAATACAATAACCAGTATCAGTACAACAATGCAGGATATGATTACAACAATGGCTACAATGCCGGCTATGGCTCATCCGCAAAGATCATTTCCAGCGAGATGTACAATCTGATCATCGGCGGTGTACTGCTGTACGGCTTCATTATCAATGCGATCATGACTGCCGTCTTCGGCGATTCCATCGTCAGCTTTGTATTAACGAATCCGATTGCTTTTTATATCGGTTACTTCATTCTCGCCATCGCTGGTACATTTATGGTTCGTAAATCCGACAATCCGGTTGTCAGCTTCATCGGATACAATCTGATGGTTGTTCCAATCGGTATGGTTATTGCCGTATCCGTAACCTTGTATAGTGCGATCGGATACAACATGATAGTCGCAACCGCATTCGGTATTACAGCTGCCGTAACACTTGTGATGATGATTATTTCTTCCATCTACCCGAATTTCTTTTTAAGCATGGGAAGAACACTTGGTATCACGTTGCTTATCACCGTTGTGGTTGAAGCAATCATGCTGATCGCAGGTGCAAGCCTTGGTATCATCGACTATGTCGTTGTCGCAATCTTCTGCCTGTATGTCGGCTACGACTGGGCAAAGGCGAACGCAATTGAAAAGACCGTAGATAACGCGATTGATTCCGCTTCTGAGTTGTATTTGGATATTGTAAACCTGTTCCTGCGTATCATGAAGATCTTAGCACGTGCGAACAGAAATTAATCATACAAGAAACTTATTTAGAGGAGAGCATTGAACATGAGTAGTGCAATTGACACAAAATCCGTAAATTCCATTCGTGTGCTTGCCGCAGACGCCATCCAGAAGGCAAACTCCGGTCATCCGGGACTTCCACTTGGTTCTGCTCCTATGGCATATGAGCTGTGGGCAAACCACATGAACCACAATCCGAAAGATCCAAAATGGGAAAACCGCGACCGTTTCATTCTGTCCGGTGGACATGGCTCCGCCCTGTTATATTCCCTGCTTCACTTCTTCGGTTACGGTATCACAATTGAGGATATGAAAAACTTCCGTCAGCTTGGTTCCAAGACACCGGGACATCCGGAATATGGTCACACGGTTGGCGTAGAAGCCACCACTGGTCCACTTGGCGCCGGTATGGCAATGGCAGTTGGTATGGCAATGGCAGAAAAGCATCTTGCCGCAACTTTCAACAAAGAAAACTTCCCAGTTGTTGACCACTATACTTATGTACTTGGTGGCGATGGCTGTATGATGGAAGGTATCAGCTACGAAGCATTCTCACTCGCAGGCACACTTGGTCTGGAGAAGCTGATCGTATTATATGATTCCAACAATATTTCAATCGAAGGTGACACGAACATCGCATTCCGCGAGAATGTAAGACAGCGTTTCGAGTCCTTCGGTTTCCACACACAGCTTGTTGAGGACGGAAATGACTTAGATGCCATCGGCAAGGCAATTGAAGCAGCCAAGGCAGAAAAAGGCAGACCTTCCATGATTGAGATCAAGACGAAGATCGGTGCAGGCTGTCCTGCCAAGGAAGGCAAGGCAAGTGCACACGGCGAGCCACTCGGTGTTGAAAATGTTGCAGCCCTTCGTGCAAACCTTGGTATCGCAGACAACGGACCTTTCGTATTAGATCAGGATGTCTACGATCATTTCGCCAAGCTTGCTGAGGAGAAGGCTACGGTTGAAGATGCATGGAATGCATTATTTACAGACTACTGCAAGACATATCCGGAGATGAAGGAGCTGTGGGACAACTACCACAATACGGATAATGCAAAATGCCTGTATGACTTAGACGAGTTCTGGAATTCCTTCGACAAACCGGAAGCAACCAGGAATGTATCTGGAAAGCTTTTGAATATTATCAACAATGTTGTTCCTAATATGTTTGGTGGTGCAGCAGACCTTGCTCCATCAACCAAGACAAACATGAAGGATGCCGGGGACTTCTCCAAGGAGAATCCGCTTGGCAAGAACATTCACTTTGGTATCCGTGAAATCGCAATGGCAGCCATCGGAAATGGTATTGCCCTGCACGGAGGTTTACGTCCATTCGTCTCTACATTCTTCGTATTCAGCGATTATGTAAAGCCAATGGCAAGACTTTCCGCTCTGATGGGTGTTCCTCTTACTTATGTACTGACACACGACAGTATCGGCGTCGGTGAAGATGGTCCAACTCACGAGCCAATTGAGCAGCTCGCTATGCTCCGCGCTATGCCGAACTTCTATGTATACCGTCCAGCAGATGCAACGGAATGTGCAGCCGCATGGTACTTCGCAACAAATAAGAAGGATGCGCCTACTGCGCTGGTTCTCTCCAGACAGAATCTGCCACAGTTAGATGGCAGCAGCCAGGAAGCATTAAAGGGCGGTTACATCTTAGAGGATTCCACGAAGGATACACCAGATGCCATCATCATCGCAACCGGTTCGGAAGTTTCCCTTGCTGTCGAGGCAAAGAAAGAGCTTGCAGCCGAGAATATTGATGTCCGCGTTGTCAGCATGCCATGTATGGATCTGTTTGAGGATCAGCCAGATGAGTACAAGAATGCAGTACTTCCAAAGAACGTCACAGCCAGAGTTGGTGTCGAAGCACTCTCCGAGTTTGGATGGGGCAAATACATCGGTATCAACGGCGAGTTCGTCGGAATGAAGTCCTTCGGTGCTTCTGCACCAGGCAATCAGCTCTTTGAGCACTTCGGCATCACAAAGGATGCAGTTGTTGCAGCTGTGAAGAAAACTTTGAACTAACCTATTATAAATTCCATACATCATGCAGATAGAAATATCTGCATAATACACAAAAAAAGATCATCGACGTCAACAATAACGTCGATGGTCTTTTTTATTTCACATTCTATTTCACTGTTCTTTACAGCTTTGCAAGTGTCTGCAATGCATTCGCATCAATAATCAGTTTATAATGCTCACGCATGTGACTTGGTGTAGCATACGTTGCACGTACCCGGTTACTATATTCACCCAACAGGTTACAGGTCTTCACAAACTCATTGTCTGTGTTTTTATCCTTCGTCATATACAGATAAAAACGACTGTCTCGCGGATTCTTATACAAAGAATTCTCGCTGTCATAGATACCCTTTACAAGTTTTGCAGACAAGATAACTTGATCCAGATTCTTAAATGCATAGATACGGAAGATTTCCGGCTGTTCCACCGCCTGCGGAATCTCTGTTCTGCGATCCGATGCAGATGGATTCGTCTGTGTCGGCTTTACGCCCTTACCACTCATCAGACCACTTAAGTCTTCCGCCAATCCGCCGATTGCCTTCAGCAGTCCATTCACCGGATTGTCCTCGACAATGGATTCGCCATCGGCTTCATCTGCCAATCCAAGACCACCATCCGAATCTTCATCCTCCTCATCGTCCTCATAGGAATCATCCACATCCGATGGACGTGTAAATCTGGAGAATCTTGTATCCAGTTCCTCCGGATCATCTACTTTTGTAATAACCAGAATCAAACACTCTGGCGATACAGGTATTGCTTCTATCATAAGCGGAACATTATCCACTTCAAATCCTAATTCACTGGATGCCTGTTGCATCAGTTCCCGGAACAGTTCTTTGGCTTTGTCTGTTCCATATGCTAATTCCGTTAAATGAAGTTCCTTATCTGCCAAGTCTGACTTATAAAGTGTGCAACGTATCTGATTCTCGCTTAATCGTTCTAGCTTCATACTCGTCAACTCCTTCGCAAGTGTTTACAAAAACATTATTTTTTGTATTACTTAGTTTATCACAAAACTCCCACATGTAAAGCGATTTCTCAATATTTTCACAAAATATTACTGGAAATTCGATTCCAGAGACTTGCTTTTTTCCCAATAATATAGTATGGTAAATCTTGCATAGTTATTTACAATTCTTATTTCTTTACAGGTATTTCCTGTAGCTTTATTCCAATTATATTTACAGATGTGTCATATCATACGAAGGAATATAAAACTATCACAGAAGCTTCTTATATCTATACGGATATGATATGCGCGCAGCGAAGGAAGGTGATATCGGTCACATAAAATAATTTCCATATTGTAATATCAAGACATAAGAAAAAGAGCCTTGATTGACAATCAAGACTCTTTTTCTATATGTAATCATTTGACCGATTACTCCTCAGAGATAACACCTGTTGGGCAAGTTCCTGCACATGCTCCACATGAGATACATGCAGAAGCGTCGATTTCGTACTTGCCATCGCCTTCTGAGATTGCGCCTACAGGACAAGCGCCTGCACATGCTCCACACATAACGCATCCATCGTTGATCTGAAATGCCATGGTAATATCCTCCTTACTCTTCATTCAGTATTGATAATATCATTCTTTATTGATAATTATTATCACTGTTGACATTGTACCCCTTTTTGTCCCAGATAGCAAGTAATTTTTACAATTTCCTATAACTGGTTACTATCCTGTCCCTTTTGATAGAAATGCATCAGCAATTTCGCCATCCATTCCGGCCAGAATTTCCGATACATAGCATAATCTTCTGGACTTCGTCCATTGTTTTCTCCAATCACATGCGAGGTTTCTGATTCCTCATGTACACGATGCCCCATAATCGGCTTCTTCACATAGCAGAAAGCTCCTGGCAGCTTAGAATATCTTTCCCACGCTTCCCAATCCAAATCTGCCTTACAGCCAACTGTAAATGGTTCTTCTGGCAACCTTGCCTTCACATACGTAACGGACGGACAACATATTCCACATCCAAACGACAGAGATCGTCGACGCAGGAATATACTATTCCACGTTTTCCTTGTTGTAAATGGAAGCAACAACAGCTTCTTAATCGTCAACAACCGGTTCTTATACACCGGTTTTCCATCCCGAATCTCATAATATGCCGAATGTGCAAGAATCGGATCGTTTGCACGATTCAATGCATCTAACATCTCTTCCAGATAATTTGGATTATAAATATCATCCTGATGTGCAATCGTTACTAATTTTGTATGTGCCTGCCGATACGCAAAATTCCAATCCGTTGCAATCCCGGATGGGGCATCATTTTCATATAAAGAAATATGGTATTGTTCTGCCAAACCACGAATATATGCATTCCCTGTTGATGTTGCAATAAGAATCTGACTTTTCACTGTCTGGTTCTCCAGGGACCGGATACAGTTTTTCAGATATTTACTTTCTTTGTACGCACAGATCACAAATGTATGATCCTTTGCCGTAAAATTATTTTTCTGTTTCATGCTCCATCTGCTCCACTTTCTTTTCCAATTCACGCATACGTTTTTCCAAAATTGCCTGTGTCTGCACTAATGTCCGGATTCGCTCTGATTGTCCGGACGCAATCGACGTCAATGACAGCCCAATCAGAATCAGGAAGCAAACCCCAATAAAGAATACTGCATTTGCTTCAGAATACACACCCATCAACTGTGTAAAGAACCGAATGACCTGTGGAAATATCGCGCAAATCAGCAAAATCACACCGGACAGGAACCAGATCAATGAATATTTTAAACTCATCCGTCCCTTCCGCATCAATACCAGTATAATCGCGAGGTATAACAGCACGCCGATCAACAAAATTATACGAAATATAGTTGTCATCATCTGTTTACCTCCATTTTTTTCCTGCAATCCGGTAAATCACAATTGCCAGAGTTACCTTTATCATATAATATACCGACTTCCACGGGCTAATCGAAGACACACCTGCGGTTCGTTCATTCATGATTACGGGAACCTCCTTTACCTTAAATCCACTTGCATTCACTGCAATGATTGACTCCGGTTCCGGATAATCCTGTGCATAATTATGAGCAAAAAACGTAATGACTCCCCTGGACGCTGCGCGAAATCCACTTGTCGCATCTGTTACCCGGACATGTCCGCACAACCGGAGAACTGTATTCAGAATATTGATACCTGCGCGGCGCATACCCGATGTCTGAAATCCTTCTTTATTGATAAAACGTGATCCAATAACCAGATCCGCCTCTCCTTTTTCAATCAGGGCAATCAAATCAGGAATATATTCCGCATTGTGCTGTCCATCTCCATCCATCTGAATTGCAATATCATATCCATTTTCTGCTGCATACCGATATCCAGTCTGCATACCTCCGCCAATCCCCAGATTGATCGGAAGATTCAGATATGTATATCCATGCTCCTCACAGATTTTTGCTGTATCATCGCCAGAACAATCATTTACAACTACGTAATCCACGTCCGGGCATGCTGCTTTTAAGCTTTCTACCGTATGCACAATATTCGGTGCCTCATTGTAGGCTGGAATTATCACCAGTGTTTTCATAAACCCTCTCTTACTCTACGACCTGAACCTTCAACATATTTGTATTTCCGGAAATACCAAGTGGTACACCTGCGCCGATAACAACCTTATCGCCCGGCTGTAACAAGCCCTGCTTCTTACCTGCTGCCACTGCATGATCAAACAGTGTGAATACCTCATTCTGCTCTTCGAGATGTACCGGAGTTACGCCCCATGACATATTGAGCTGACGATATGCCTTGTCACTTGTCGTACCGGCAATGATGTTGCAGCTTGGTCTGTACTTCGAAATATTTCTTGCAGATACACCAGACTTTGTCACGATGATAACCGCTGCCGCATTTAAGTCAATGGCTGTTGTACAAGCTGCATGGCAGACCGCATCTGTCACGTTCTGGTTTGCTGCACGCTCATAGTGGAAGAAATTCTTCTTATAATCAATGGCTGCCTCTGCACGCTCTGCAATCTTTGCCATCATCTCAACTGCCTCTACCGGATATTTACCGGCAGCACTCTCGCCAGACAGCATAACCGCACTTGTACCATCATAGATTGCATTGGCTACATCCGTTGTCTCCGCACGTGTCGGACGCGGATTCTTGATCATGGAATCCAGCATCTGTGTCGCTGTGATAACCTGCTTACCAGCCATATATACCTTATTGATAATCATCTTCTGGATAACTGGGACTTCCTCGCAAGGAATCTCCACACCCATATCTCCACGGGCTACCATAATACCATCGGACACATAAATGATATCGTCGATGTGGTTAACGCCTTCAGAATTCTCGATCTTGGAAATGATATTGATGTTATTTCCACCGTTCGCATTTAACAGCTCACGGATTTCCAATACGTCCTTAGCTGAACGAACGAAAGAAGCCGCTATAAAATCTACGTCCTGCTCAATACCAAACAGGATATCGCTCTGATCTACTTCGCTTAAGTACGGCATATTCAGATGCACATCCGGCACATTGATGCCCTTGTGGTTAGAAACCGGGCCTCCGGTAATAACGGTACATAAAATATCCTCTCCACTGATCGATGTTACCTGAAGCTCGATCAGACCATCGTCGATCAGAATATGAGTACCAATCTGTACATCCTTATACAAATCCTTATATGTGATAGAGGTAATGGTGCTGTCACCAACAAGATCTCTCGTTGTCAGTGTGAAGAAATCACCCGCCTTAAGCTCTGCCTTTCCACCCTCAAAATCGCGGGTACGAATCTCAGGTCCTTTTGTGTCGAGCAAAATTGCGATTGGAAGTCCAAGCTCCGCACGCAGCTTCTTGACCATGTCCATACGTTTCTTCTGTTCTTCGTGTGTACCGTGCGAAAAATTCAGTCTTGCCACATTCATTCCGGCAAGCATAAGCTTCCGCAGTACATCCTCGTTATCCGTTGCAGGTCCCAGCGTACAAACAATCTTTGTCTTTCTCATCACTTATTACCTCGTTTTATATTTATTTGCCAAATCTTCTCCCATTTTGACATACACCCCTAGTATAATCGCTTATGTCAAGATTTACAACCATATTTCAAAAGTATTTTTATCATAAAAAACTAACAAATTTTTAACTTTTATTCCAGATAAAATCATGCTATTATAGTGATAGCATTATACATTTATACACAAAATATATAGGAGGCTTACATGTACGATAATTTTCTATTCCGGGCAAAACGAACCGTCTACAAATGGTGGTGTATCGTATATAAGCCGGTCTATAAACTCATCCATAGCGGCGAGTGGCCAGAAGAAAAAGAGCCGGACGTCAAATATGCGGCACCAACGAAACCATCGCAGTCAGAAACGCTCGATGCTCAGGCGCTTGCAGATGCCGTGCTTGACACGAACCGGCAGAGCCAGCATAATATCGACGATCTGGTTTCGGAGGCAGCACATATGTCTGCCGAACCAACGGCATCCGCACCGGCTGTCAATGCAGAACCAGACATAAGCAGCACCAATTCTGCATTAGATCCGGAAGAGATTCCGGCAGGTGTCGACGACGATGTGTTAGCCCGTGCCAACGAGATCATGGCCCGGCTCAACCGGGAAGCTGCAGAGGATGAAGAAAAAAAGCAACGCGAAATCGAAGCTGCAAAAGAAAAAGCCGCCGAACAGGAACGGCTGGCAGCCATTTTAAAATCAACCGAACGTAACATCGATGCATTTATACAGGAAGGACTCTCCAAACAGCATCAGCAAGACGACGGCAACTAGGAAAGGAGTTTAACTATGCGTTCGAAATCAAAAAAAATAACTTTAGGGTTGTGCCTGATCGTGCTTACCGCTTGTCTCCTATGTGGATGCAGCGGCAATCCCAAAAACTTCACCGTTGGCACGATGACCATTACCCTGACCGATACTTTCAAAGAAAGTAAGATGTCCGGTTTTGACGCCTACTTCGTCAGCGACGATGTATCATTTTCCGTAAAAACCGAAAATGCGTCCGACCTTGAATATCAGGGCTACGAAATTGCAGGACTGAAGGATTACGCAAAGGAAATCTGCAGCCTGAACGGCATTTCCACTGATAAGCTGGTACAGCGGAACAACTACTATTATTTCAGCAACACGCAGACCGTATCCGGTGCCAAATACACCTATCTGCACTGCATGCTGAAGGAAGGGAACAATTACTGGATCTGTGAATTCGTGTGCAAGCACCGTTCGTACGACTCTTTAGAAAAGTCCATGTTGCAATGGGCAGACAGCATTACATTCGATCAGCAATAAAAAATGCACCGCAGTTATTATGATTGCGGTGCATTTTTATTTTCATCCTGTTCTTCTGTTTCATCTTGCTCATCTTCCCACGCATCCTCCGGGCGCATCTTCTCGTATTTCTGCATACCGAAATTCAAGAAGCTTACAAAGAAGAGCGTCGGAATCGCAGCGATAATTGCGATCTGCGCTACATGAATCCAGTTCCCCTGCAATTTCCCCGTGAGTAACAAATAGCTGGCAGTCACAATGACTGCCAGCATACTTATATCTACACAGATTGTCAGAATCGTCTGTGTCTTCTTACTCATAGAGATACCAGTTTCCCTTGTACTTGATACATGTGATTGGATATGTGCTTGACTGATCGTAAGTCTCGCCACTCATTGTCACTGCTACGTTGAAAGAGAACTCCAGATCACAAGCGTCCTGCAGCTTGATCGTTTTGTCTGCATAATCACTGATATCCTCTTCAAGATCATCCAGATCATCGCTGTCATACATCTCTTTGCTCTCAACGCCCTCATACTTGAAAGTTACATCATATCCAGAATAAGAATCAAGCATATCCTCAATATCTTCCTGTCCTGGATCAAGGAATGGTGGACAAAGTGCTGCCATCTTATCTACATCCTGATCATTCATCGCCTCGATAAACTGCTGTGCAACTGCTTCTGGGGAAGATGCTCCTCCCTTTGCTCCGAATCCGCCCTTGAAGATCAGAACAAATGCAACTGCCAATACAACAACGGCTGCTGCAATAATACCAATGATCAGACCTTTCTTTGGCTTTGCCGGCTGCGCTGGTGTCGGACCACCAAATCCTGGCTGTCCATATGGTGCCTGTCCCGGCATACCCTGCTGTGGCATTCCGTTCATGCCCGGCTGTCCCATGCCGTTCATCTGTGGCTGTCCCATACCATTCATCTGTGGCTGTCCCATACCATTCATCTGTGGCTGTCCCATGCCGCCAAACTGTGGTGCTGCTGGCTGTGGGTTTGTCTGTCCTGCATCTGCCTGTCCATACGTACTTGTATCTGTCTTTAATGACAGACCTGACGGCTGTGCTGGTGCCTGATCCGGATCGATCAGAACGGTCTTCTCATCATCGCCATCCTGGCTGTTCATAGATGGCAGATCTGCGCCACAAACTGAGCATTTTGTGAAGACATCATCATTCTGTGCTCCACACATTTCACATACTTTCATGCTGTTCCTCCTAATATAAATCCTCTCTTATAGGTCGTAATTTTAATAAAAAACTACTAAAATATATAATGTCATAAATGCCGCATGAAGTCAATTGGCATTGCATATAAATTTCGTAAATTTGTTGTAATGTCAATCAATCGTGCTATAATATGGAATAAATATGGCTTCGCATGCCCCGCATGCGATCCAAATACATCACAAACAGAGATTAAGGAAGGCAGATTATTACCATGTATAAAGTAGATTTTGAAAAACCGATCCATGTGTATTTCATGGGTATCGGCGGTATCAGCATGAGCGGACTTGCCGAGATTTTATTGCAGGAGGGCTTTACCGTATCCGGTTCCGATATGAAGGAATCCGAGATCACAGAGATTCTGAAGAATCTGGGCGCCCGCATTTTCATCGGACAGAAAGCAGAAAATATCTCCGATGATATTGATCTCGTCGTATATACCGCAGCCATTCATGCGGACAATCCGGAATTTGTAGAAGTGAAACGCAGAAATATTCCGATGCTGACACGGGCACAGCTCCTCGGTCAGATCATGCTGAACTACAAATACGGCGTCGCAGTCAGCGGAACGCACGGCAAGACAACAACAACCTCCATGCTCTCCTATGTATTGCTGGAGGCGCAGACCGATCCAACCATTTCCATCGGTGGTATGTTGGATGCGATCGGCGGCAATATCCGCGTGGGACACTCCGATTATTTCGTTACAGAGGCCTGTGAATACACAAACAGCTATCACGCATTCCATCCATATATCAGTATCATCCTGAATGTGGACGCGGATCATCTCGATTTCTTCAGCGGCATCGAGGAGATTGCAGATTCCTTCAAGACATTCGCAGAGATCCTGCCAGACGACGGTCTGCTCGTCGTCAATGGCGATATGAAATATTACGAACATGTGACAAAAGATCTGCACTGCAACATCATTACCTTCGGTATGAATGCAGGAAATGATTACAGTGCCACAGATATTACCTTCGACGAAGAAGGACACCCTACCTACACACTCGTTGTCAAGGGTGAGAAGCAGGATCAGATCAAGCTGCATGCAACGGGTATCCACAATGTCATGAATTCCCTGTCGGTTATCGCAGTCGCAGATTTCCTCGGCATCGACCGCAAATACACGATTGCCGGTCTGGCACGCTGTTCCAGTGCACACCGCCGGTTCGAGCACAAGGGAATCACGGAAAATGGTGTCAAAATTGTCGACGATTATGCACATCACCCAACCGAGATTGCTGCAACTCTGGCGGCTGCCAAGAACACACCACACAACGAACTGTGGTGCATCTTCCAGCCTCATACATACTCCCGTACCAAGGCGCTTCTGGACGAATTTGGACAGGCACTTGCAACCTGCGATCACGTGCTTCTGGCAGATATTTACGCCGCAAGAGAGCAGGATACCGGACTTGTTTCCTCGAAGGATGTCTGTGACAAGATCAACGCCAACGGTGGTCATGCCATCTACCTTGGCGACTTCGACAGCATCACCGAGTATGTGAAAAAAAATTGCAAAAAAAATGACCTGTTGATAACTATGGGCGCCGGAAATGTTGATTCTATCGGAAATACACTGTTAAAAAAATAGTTATCCACATTATCCACAGACCTGTTTGGGGAAAATTACCAAACAGGTCTTTTCATTTTTAGTTAACATAATTGTAACATAAATCGTCTGCAAACGGCTTGATTCCACACCCTTATTTTTTATGGTAACTGATTGTCCACATTATCCACATTTTCCACAATTTTCGTAAACGCTCCGACCGAAAAGATGTTCGCTTGAATTTAATTTTCTTCATGCTATAATTTGAAATGCTTCTAAGCGAAGCGATGAAGGGAAGGTTCAAAAAACTATGAAGACAATTACGATTTCAACTGAAAATAGCGAGACTTATTCTTCCATCTCGAACTTTTTTATCGACTATTATATGACAGATGCAAACGGGGAATTTGTAAAGGTGTATCTGTATCTGATCCGGCTGCTGAACAGCAAACAGCAGATCTCGGTTGCCGAGATTGCGGATCATTTTAATCTCACAGAAAAAGATATCTGCCGTGCTATCAAGTATTGGGTGACCAAGGATGCACTGCGTCTGACCTTTGACGGAAAGGGACAGCCAACCGGGATTGTGGTTCTGCCACTGAAGGCACCGGAAATGGAGTTATCCACAGAATCGGATGCATTTTCCCTGCTTCGTTCCGATGATACATCTGCACATGTGGAAAAAGCAGACACAGCGGAGCGCTCAGAGAAGCCTTCCAACAAGATTGTACCGATTACAACACCTGCGATGGAACTTTCCGCACCACAAAAGCCGAAATTTACGCAGAAAGATATCGATAAACTCTTGCGCGATCAGGACTGGGAAGATATATTATATCAAGTAGAGACTTTATTTGAGAAGCCGATCTCACAGTCGGATACGCAGTCATTGATGTACATATATGATACACTTGGATTCAGTGTTGATTTATTCGAATATCTGATTGAATACTGTACCACAATGAAGAAGAAAAACTGCCGTTACTTAGAGGCTACTGCCATCGGCTGGTATCAGGACGGTATTCAGACAAAGGCACAGGCCAAGGAACAATACGCTCTTATGAGCGGTGTCTGCCGTGTCTTCTACAAGACGCTTGGCATTAAGCGCGGGGCACCGACAACGATCGAGCAGGAATTCTTTAAGACATGGACAAAGGACTACGGCTTCGGTGAGGATATCGTAGAGGAAGCCTGCAAGCGTGCAGTTTTACATACACAGAATCCTACGATCAAATATGTAAATGGGATTCTGACCGCATGGCATAACGCAGGGGTGACAGATTTTTCCGGCATCAAGCAGGAAGATCTCGCCCACGCCGAGACAGCCAGGAACCAGAAAGCCTCTGCTACCACGAAGAAAAGCGGAAATGCATTTACAAACTTTACACAGAGCAGCATGAGCTCCGAGCTTGATGAGATGGAGCAGCTGTTCCACAAAGAGGTAAACGGTCAATGAATTTTGAGTTGCTGAAAAAAGAAAATATCCTGCATGATTACGAACAGGTTCGCCTGCGCAACAAACGGCGCCTGCAGGAACGGCAGGAAGAAATCTATGCGAAGATTCCAGAGATCAAACAGTTGCAATCCGAAAACAAGCTTTCCTATATCGCGCTCGCGAAGAAAAAAGCACTCGGACAGGCAGCTGACACACAGGAGATCTCCAATCAGAACCGCAGCAATTCTGCGCGGATACAGGAACTGCTCCTGACACACGGCTACCCTGCTACATATCTGGAACCAATCTATGATTGTCCGGTCTGCAAGGATCTCGCCTATGTGGACGGCAAGGTCTGCGCATGCTTTGAACGCCGGATTGTGGATGCCTTATATCGCCAGTCCAACATGACACAGGTTCTGGATTCCGAGAACTTCGATACATTTGATCTGGATTATTACAGTCACACGATTCCGGAGAACCGGAACTGGTCTGTCAGTCCATATGACAATGCCAAAAATGTGCTGCATCTTGTCCACCGTTTCGTGAATACATTTGCGACACAGGATACCGAACGCGGAAACCTGTTATTATATGGAGAAACCGGTCTCGGAAAGACTTTTCTCACGAACTGTATCGCGAAAGCGTTACTGGACGAAGGGCACACCGTTCTCTATCTGTCCGCAAACGATCTGTTTGAACAGGTTTTCGGACAATATCTGATGAATAAAAAATTAGAACTTGAAGAATTATACAAATATATTTATAATAGCGAATTGTTGGTAATCGATGATCTGGGCACAGAGACAACCAATGCCTTTGTCTGCTCCAAGCTTTTTGAAGTTATCAACCAGAGGGGACTTACCGGAAAATCGACGGTCATCTCGACCAATCTTTCCATGAAGGAATTACAGGAGCGGTATTCCGAACGTATCATGTCCCGCATCATTGAACGTTACACTGTACTTCAACTGTACGGTGAAAACATAAGGTATCAAAAAAGAAAAAAAGAAATGATACAGGGTTCTAAGCTGTAATCACACAATGGAGGAAAAAATCATGCCAGATTCAAGTCATCTTATTACAGTTCCAGTTGGAAAGCTCGGAATCATCCCTTTGGAGAGCTGCAAAGCCCTCGGTGAAAAAGTGGATAGCTACCTTGCACGCTGGAGAGCAGAACGTCACAACGAGCACAAGGACAACATCACATTTGCAGGCTATGAGAGAGATTCCTATATCCTGAAATCCTCTTGTCCACGTTTTGGTTCCGGTGAAGCAAAGGGTACATTACAGGATTCCGTACGTGGTACTGATGTTTACATCATGGTTGATGTTGTAAACCATAGCATCGAGTACAAGATCTGTGGTAAGACAAATATGATGTCCCCAGACGATCACTATTCCGATATGAAGCGTGTTATCGCTGCCATGGCAGGCAAGGCAAACCGTATCACCGTTATCATGCCTTTCATGTACGAGAGCCGTCAGCATAAGCGCAGCAGCCGTGAGTCTCTGGACTGTGCAATCGCATTGCAGGAGTTAGTCGGACTTGGCGTTGACAATATCATTACATTTGATGCTCACGATCCTCGTGTCCAGAACGCGATTCCTTACAGCGGTTTTGAAAATATCATGCCAACCTATCAGTTCATCAAGACACTGCTCCGCACAACACCGGATCTGACTTTGGACAGCGATCACATGATGGTAATCAGCCCGGATGAAGGTGCCATGAACCGTGCGATCTACTTCGCAAACCACTTGGGTGTTGATGTTGGTATGTTCTATAAGAGACGTGATTACACAACGATCGTAAATGGCAAGAACCCAATCGTTGCACATGAGTTCCTTGGTGACAGTGTCGAGGGCAAGGATGTTATCATCATCGACGATATGATTGCTTCCGGTGAGAGTATGTTGGATGTTGCCCGTCAGTTAAAGGCTCGTAAGGCAAGACGTGTGTACTGTCTTGCAACGTTCGGTCTGTTTACTGCTGGTCTGGATATCTTCGACCAGGCAAAGGCAGAGGGTACCATCGAGAAAGTTATCACAACAAACCTGACTTATCAGGATCCAGAGCTCTTCAACCATGACTGGTATGAGTCTGCTGACCTGAGCAAGTATATCGCAACTCTGATTGATCACCTGAACCACAACGCTTCTATCAGCAGCCTGTTGGATCAGTCTGAGCGTATTCAGTCAAGAATTCAGGAGTACAAAGAGTTCGGAACAATCTCCGACAACTACAAAGCTCCAACAGTATAATTGGCAAGCAAGAATCGAACAAATAAGAAAAGCACAGTTCAAAATTGAACTGTGCTTTTCTTATTTATTCTATAATTCCTATATGGATGTTTGTTACTGTACGTAGACGTAAACCTTAATCTGCTCGTCATTTAAGTTGTTTGTGAATGTCAAGATTGCCGTTCCCTTCTTGCCCGGGATCACACGCAGTCTCGCTACCGATGGTCCGACTGGAGAAGTATCCCATGTGAAGCTCGCAACATCCTCATCCGAGGACTCCACGCTTACCTCGATATCACCGGAAATACATACACGCAGTACGGCTTCCTGTGGCGTCTGTGCCTCTGTCGTTTCCGCACCTTCCTCTGATGTATCAGCCTCATTTGTCGTGAACTTCAGGAATGTATCACTGACAAACATATCCTCATAGCCTTGGGATGGCACCGCATCCGTGAAGCTTGCCAGACCATCCATCGCCTCTTCCTTATCCTCAAGCGCGGTGATCTGCTTCTTATAGTCTTCTTCCTTATTCTGATAATCTGTGATTGATGCTTTCAGAAGATCAATCTGGGACTGCAGCTCTGTGATTGCATCCTCCTGCTCCCGGATCTGTGACCGGAAATAATTGGCTGCCACATCGCTTTCTGAAGCAATTGTATTTCGCTCATCGTTGGCTTTCTGTACTTTGTTACTGAAATAGAAGAATCCAAACACCAGACCACTTGCCAGAAATATCATAAGCGCGATAGATATTCCGATATACAGCTTCGTATTCCCCCGCATTTTCTCGCGGTCATATTCTTCATCTTCTAACGGTTTTCCACAGTTGCTGCAAAACAATGCACCATCTTCATTTTCCGCTTTACAATGTTTACATATCATAATCTATACAACTCCTGTTTTCAAATTTGAATCGTACGACATATTTCCCTTATGATACCCTTTTTTTCTCTATTTGTCCAGTATCAGCATGATATCCATCCAACTATCCTGTTATCCGGTCTGCTTAGCCGCGCAGGGCCTCAAAAGCACGTGATATATCCAGCACACCCCATCCCCACGCAGGGTTTGGATATGCAATATCGACGACTGTCCGCGCACCACGAATCAAAATCTGCCGGATCACTTCGGTATTCATCCCATAATAATTGCCACGCACGATGCCCCATTCGAAGAAAAGTGCCGCCGCCCCGGCGGTCAATGCAGCCCCGACACTCGTACCGCTCCGGCGCACGAACAACGGTCGCGTCCCGCTGCCTCCCGCAAGCAGCCCCGCCACACGCACGGCTGGCGCCGTAAAATCCGGCTGAATCCGTCCTTTTCTGGTATATCCACGGCTGGATTCCACATACAACGAATTATCCAGATGATTGTACCCGGCTACAGTTATCGTCCCACGCGCATTCGCAGGCGCACACAGGATCACCTCTGGATCTGGCCGTGAAAACCGCGTATTGCCGCCCAAAAATTGACGGATCGGCAGCCATGCATCGTACCCTGCCGGAAAGCTGCTGTAATTCTCTGTCACTTCAATCCGCCAGATACCGGGCGCAGGCTTCTCAAACCGCAGCAGGATAAACGGATCACCCGAATTGTTCTCGACCACTACACTTTCCGCATACAACGTCGTTCCCTCATACAAATATGTAATCATTCCAGAACTGTCACGGTTCGGAAAAAGCTGATCAAACCGCTGCCCGGTCGGGGAATATACCGCTATCTGGTACAGACTAGGCGCCCGCCCCCAGATCTCCGTACAAAAGCCCGGATTCTCATCTTCCACATAGATCTCCATCTCATTTCTTACTGTCCGTGTCCGCGGCTGTGAAATCCCGTTTTGATTGCCCAGATTGATCGTAGACAGGCTTGCAAAATGCCCGCCTGTGCCAAGCTCATTTCCAGCACTTCCGACCACGCAGATTCCCGGCAGTGTCACAACCGTATCCAGATAAAGCTCCAGATTCAGATTCCCATTGTGATCCCCCTGATTCGTCCCCAGTCCCAGACAGATTACAAGCGGTTTCCCCAGCTCCATCGCCTTGTTAATCAGGTATTTCACGCCAAGTATGATATCCGCCTCCGAATAACATGGAACGCCATCTGGAATCAGGAAGAAATCTCGCAGACGCTGCTTTGCCTGCTTTAATTTCACCATGATAATATCCGACTTCGGTGCCACACCGGAAAATATATCATCCCCATCCAGATAGGTGTTCCCGGCAGCCACCGATGCCAGAAACGTACCGTGCCCGTCCGTATCCCGGCTTGGTACAATCTGATACGGCTGTTCCGTCTGTATCGCCAGATTCAACAACTCCTGCGGATACTCCCTGCCATATCCAAAGATGGGACGCGTATCGATCTCCCCGCTCTGTACAGACATATTGGGTTCACCCGCTTCATATGCCGTCTGTGTCTGATCCCAGATTGCCGTCACCCGGCATGTACCGTCGGCTCTGCGGAACAGTGGATTCGCAAAGTCGATACCTGTATCAATAAACCCAACCAACACATCCTTTCCTGACAAAGAAAGTCCTGGCACCGTCTGAACTGCGCCAATACCAATCCCCTGCAATGCCGAGGTATCCATCAGTCCAAAGCATTTCGGTATCCGGTCATAACCTAACCGAAACAGTGTATCTGCCGAGAGTGCTGCTCCAGCCGCATCATAGACACTACGATACGCCACAAGGAACTGACTGTTAATGATCGTTCTGCAGTCCGGCTGTAGGATCTGCATCTCCCCCGCCAGATTGTTGTCGTATTTCACAAGGAAATCAAGCACATCCTCATCATATATATAGGCGCCACACGCCGAACCATACAGGCTATCCATCGCTCCTCCAACGCAAAAAATCCCCTCAGCAAAATGTATGCTGAGGGGATCTTATGTATGTTTATTTTGCAATATACGATGCGCGAACCGAAGTAATGCCACCGTAATTTTTCGCCGGCGCCGGCTGTCCCTTTGGAACTAAAATGATCTGAATGCCTTCCAGACGCTTTGCATAACCGGCTGTACCGGATGGTGCACCATTCTTCGCCCAATCAAGCCAGCCAAATGACTGTGCATGCACACGATAGTAAATGTCATAATGCTTTGCCATCTCACCGGTCAAATTGATCCGGATTGCTTCGAGACGTTTTGCCTCGCCACTCGTACCACTCATCACGCCATTCTTCCGCCACGTTGACTGATTATTCTCATTTCCTTGCCAGCCATAGCTCTGTACATGTGTTGTATACACGATGTCTCCGCTGTACTGCTGGTTAGAAAGACGGATATTGATACCCTCCAGCCGCTTTGCCTGACCACTTGTACCACTCATCTGACCATTGTACTTCCATGCCTGCCAGCCGTAGCTCTGCACATGGGTACGGTAGGTCACGTTTGTCTGTGCTTCACCTGCAATCTGCGGATCGGCATTGGATGTATTCTTTGCATTTACAACCGGAGACGTACCCGCCTTCGCATAATAGCCAAGCGCATATGCGGAATTGATATTTCCCATTCTCGTATTGAAGGAAGCACCTTTCTTTACAACCACAATCTGGATTCCCTCCAGACGTTTTGCATAACCGGCTGTTCCTGATGGTGCGCCATTCTTCACCCAGCCGAGCCAACCGTAGCTTTGCGCATGCACGCGATAATATACATCGTATTTGCCTGCATCCGAACCTGTCAGCTGAATCTTGATTGCTTCGAGACGTTTTGCCTCGCCCTCTGTTCCATTCATCTCGCCATTGGCAGACCACGGCAGCCAGCCATAGCTCTGACAATGTGTTGTATACTGGATTCCCAGATTATCATTGCCCGTCACACGAATCTTGATACCTTCCAAGCGCTTCGCTTTTCCGCTCGTTCCTGCCATCGCACCATTTGTAAACCATGTCTTTGCATCATTCTCATTTCCCTGCCAGCCAAACGTCTGCACATGGGTTGTATACCGCACGGTTACAGCTGGTGTAACCGGCTGACTTGGTGTTGGATCTGGTGTTGGATCTGGTGTTGGTGTTGGGTTCGGCGTTGGCGTTGGATCTGGGTTTGGTGTCGGATCTGGATTCGGATTTGGATTCGGATTTGGATCCGGATCCGGTGTTTCTGAAGAATCGGCCTTCTTCACTGTCATAACAAAAGAATCCTTGGCTCCCTGCCCATCCTTTGCCGTTGCTGTGATTGTCGCTGTACCTGCCGCCTTTGCTGTCACGGTTCCGTTCTCATCTACGGATGCAACACTTGGATTGGATGAAGTCCAGGCTACCGCCTTGTTGGCAGCGTTATCCGGTACCACTCGCAAATCCTCAACCGTATATGACTCTCCCACCGTCATGGTTTTCTTGCCACCTACAATCGTAATTGTCGACACCTTAACCAGTTTCGGGAGATTTTCTATGTCTTCACTATATCCACATGTTTTACAAACATGATATTTCTTTCCCGCCTGCTCATACGTTGGATTGATTGTCTGCACCGCTCCATATACATGAGAAGTGCAAAGGCTTACTTTATTATAAGTTTCCTGCCCCTTATAATTCGCAGTATCCGCAGTAACATAACATAAATCTCCATCTATAAATCCAAGTCCATATATATAGGTTCCCTTTGCAGTGCCTGATGGCAATGTGAATATCGTTTTCGTCGTTCCAGTTGAGATGCTATACTGTTCAATCGTTGTCGGTGTTGAGAAATAAATCACACCATTTCGTGCTGCCATACGTCCGAAATAAGCCGTCCACACGCCATTGTCTGCAGTTGTCCATTTCGCGTATGCCGGTCCATATAAACAGGTAGTTGTCTGGCTTGCATAATTATACTTGGAAATCTGATATTTCGCGCTACGATCAGCTGCCACATATGCGCCATCCAGATAATACCAGTTTCCATTGTATGGATACATATATGTCTGCACACCACTCCAGAATCCACTCTCATAGCGGCTGTCAGTTGCTTTGGTATAGGTATAGCCATACGGAACACTCGTTACATAATCCGTCCGATCGCTATCCAAAGATAACAAGGTTGCATCCGAAATCATAAAATACGTATGCTTCACTCTTCCGAGATTGTCCCATGTCGGATCATCCCATGTGGCATCCATGTGATACCACTGATTGTTCAGATATACGGCATTCCACGCATGATTTGCAGCCTCACTTGAAACATAACCGCAGACAATATTCTGGCGTTTCATCAGATACATGAACGTCAGTGCATATCCCTGACAAACCGCCTTCTTCTTAACAAGTGTGCCATAGATATTATAATCATCGCTCGACAAAGAATTTGATAAATAATTCTCATAATCATACGTTACATCTGTCACAAGGTAATCATGATATGCAAGCGCAATCTCCACATCACTCAACCCGGTTGTATCAATCGCAGCTTCCATCTTCGCAACTTCTGCATCAATCTCCGCTTTCATAGAAGTAATCTGTGCCTTCGTATAATTATATGTAATGATCAATTTTGTAACATTACTTTGGTTATCCAGATAATAACGAAATCCACCCGATACATAAAACAACTGTGGATTCATGTTCAAAATACCGTGTATAACATCTCCCACATTGGTTGTTGTCAATCCATAGCCTGTCACATCTATGGTATCCTGCATGTTCTCCATTGCAGCCACAATCGCTGCGTCATGCGAATGGTCATAACTGCTGTCCGCAACCGCATCGCCTGCTTCCAGCAAACCACCCTCCGACAGCAGTCCGCTTCCGTCCTCATGAACAACTTGTGTCGCCTCCTGCAACGGCTCGTCCAGCTCCGCGGCAACTCCTGTTACAGTATTTGCCAGCAGCATCACGAGCACAAGCAAATACATAAATAGTTTCTTTCCTCTTTTCATGTAACCCTCTCCTTTACTTATGCGCTACACCCCGTTTTCAATACTCATATTTATCTCAACGCATCCAGATATTTTCCATCCAAAACATCCTTCAAGTACTGTCCATACTGATTCTTCTTCAAAAGCTCGTACACTTCCAGTACCTCTTCCTTGCTGATCCAACCATTCAGATATGCGATCTCTTCCAGACACGCAATCTTGCGATGCTGATGCGTCTCCATCGTCTTTACGAAGTTCGTTGCATCAACCAGGCTCTCATGTGTACCTGTATCCAGCCATGTGAAGCCCTGTCCAAGCAATTCTACATTCAGATTTCCCTTCTCCAGATAAATTCGATTCAAATCGGTAATCTCCAGCTCTCCACGAGCAGAAGGCTTCAGATTCTTCGCATACTCTACAACATGATTATCATAGAAGTAAAGACCGGTTACACAGTAATTGCTCTTCGGCTGTGCAGGCTTCTCTTCGATTGAGATTGCCTTTCCATCCTGATCAAACTCTACAATACCAAAACGCTCCGGATCATCTACATAATAACCAAATACGGTAGCTCCTTTTCCGCTCTCTGCATTCTCCACAGCCGCTTTCAGGCGCTTCTTCAAACCATGTCCAGCAAAAATATTATCGCCCAATACCATTGCCACAGAATCATCACCAATGAAATCCGCACCAATGATAAACGCCTGCGCCAGTCCATCTGGTGATGGCTGCACTGCATAAGTCAGATTCACACCAAACTGGTGTCCATCTCCCAGCAGTTCCTCAAAACGTGGTGTATCTGCCGGCGTTGAAATAATCAGAATATCCCGAATCCCAGCATTCATAAGTACCGACATCGGATAATAAATCATAGGCTTGTCATAAATCGGGAGCAACTGCTTTGATGTTACTCTGGTCAATGGATATAAACGTGTACCGGAACCTCCGGCTAAAATAATTCCCTTCATAAATTAATTCTCCTTTTTATTAATTTGACTTATATCATTAACAAATTGTTTAATCTCTCATGGATAATATTCATATAATCCCTCTGCAAAAATAGGTGTCTTCCAAGAAATACAGAAGACACCTATAAGCATATCATATATAAACTATCAAACATCTGTCAAATTTTAGTAACTAGACTGCAATACACTTTAAGTGTAACGCAGGCGATTACTAGAGTCAATAGTATTTTTCGTTTCTTATTTCAACTCTACCGAATTCGGTGCCGTTCCATAATCATAATATTGTTTTCCCTCATCAACCAAATGCTGGTGGAGTTCTCCAATCGGGTGAGACTCATAAAATTCCGGAGTGATATCTGCGAAGTAAGCTTTTGCATTCATTCTGTCATAATCTTCCGTCCCAAATCCCCAATTTCCATGATGGCTCAACTGAACATAATCGCCCGTCAGCTCGTCTCCATATGTCTCAAACAAATATTTATTCATGTCGGCTTTGACATCACCTGTATACAGAAAACTTTCTTCCTGATTTGTAATTTTCATGCACAAAGAACCATCATTCTGATAATCCAAATCCGGACCAACATTCTGCTTCACAATATCATCAAACGCATTATACACATGGATCCGCAGACCGCACACTTCAAGCTCCTCATCTCTTCTCAAATGAATAATATTATCTGCATCCTTTGTTAGATTATGAAATGTCTCCAGAGGTTCCAATCCCATACTGTCATACGGTTCCCCCGCTTCCTTAATAAATTCGTAATCGTAGCCATTATCATATATCCTATCTATAGTCACTCCCTGTGGATCCGCATAAATCACATTAAATGCACCAACGTGATCACTATGTGTATGAGAGATAAACCATGCATCAACATGATTCCCATTCTGGGCAATAACCTTTCTTAATGCCGGGGCATTCTCAGCCCATCCACCATCTATAATAATCAAATGTCCACTGTTCGTAATTGTATAACAATTCGCCTGTCTTCCCGTCGCATCTGAATATTGTGTGATTATGCATCCATCGGTATTCATTTTCTCTTGATTTCCTGTTTTATTATGCATATGAACCACTGTGGAAATACCTCCCAGCGCTAATACACATAGCAAAGCAAAAATTACGATTCTTCTATTCATAGTTCACAATATCCTTAGATTAATATTTCTTCCTTCACACCCTTAAATTCCACTTTATCATCTTGGCATTATAATTGCAAGGTTCATTGTGACATGGTACAATATTATTGATATTATACGATAGAGGTAACAACATGAATAAATTAAAACACTTCCTATTAAATAGTAAAAATATTAACAAATCCAGTTTCATCTGGAATATGGCAGGAAGCATGCTCATGGCGTTTCAGTCTGTTATCATGCTGATGATTATTACTCGTACATTAAATCTATATGAGGCAGGGGTATTTACACTCGCCTATGCAAGTGCTAATCTCTTCCTGAATATTGGAAAATACGGCATGCGTAATTTCCAAGTGTCCGACGTCAAACGCCAGTTTAACTTCAAAGAATATAATACCTCCCGTATTATTACAACTCTATTAATGTTGATTGTTTCACTCGTTTACGTCGTAATCGCCAAAAGCAAAAATGATTATAGTATGAACAAAACATGGATCATCATATGGATGTGTCTGTTTAAGATTGTTGATTCTATCGAAGACGCCTATCTGGGGTATTACCAGCAAGAAAACCGGCTTGATGTAGCCGGAAAAATTTTAACTCTACGTATGATATTAACCATACTGGTATTTGGGTTGGGACTGATATTCCTACGTGATCAGCTAATGTCTCTGATGATCGCAACTATATTTACTACACTACTTTTAATAATGTTTGTGACACTTACTTACCCAGCTTTTCGAAAAGAAGAATCTGTCCACAAAGGAAAAGTCTGGGAATTGTTACGCGTTTGTTTTCCTCTGTTTTTAGGCTGTTTCCTCGCCTTTTATATTGGAAATGCACCCAAATATGCAATTGACAGTTTACTCAGCGACGAAATGCAGGCATGCTATGGTTTTATAGCCATGCCGGTATTTGTGATTGGATTGCTGAACAACTTTATATTCAGTCCGATGATTGCAAGAATGTCTATGATGTGGAAAGAACGGCAAAATAAAGATTTCTTTCGATTATTTTGGATACAGATTTTAATCATTGGAATTATTACTATTGTCTGCGAGGCAGGAGCTTTCGTTCTTGGAGTACCAGTATTATCCATGCTATATAACACAGATCTTGCACCATACAAAACAGAGTTGCTTGTGTTATTATTGGGCGGTGGCTTCCTTGCTTTATCCGGGTTATTCGTCACAATCATGACTATCATCCGGATTCAGAACAGTCAGGCAATCGGATATGGTATTGTAGCAGTTTGTGCATATATTCTATCCCCAATCTTTGTGCGGAAATATGCTGTTATGGGAGCCTCTGTTCTCTATCTTCTGCTTATGATCCTGTTATGCATTATCTTTGCGATCATGATGATGATTGGATTCAAAAAGAAAAGATCCGACGCATAAAGCACCAGATCTTTTCTTTTTATAATTCATCAACTTATCTCAACGCATCCAGATATTTTCCATCCAAAACATCTTTCAAGTACTGTCCATACTGATTCTTCTTCAGAAGCTCGTACACTTCCAATACTTCTTCCTTACTGATCCAACCATTCAGATATGCGATCTCTTCCAGACACGCAATCTTACGATGCTGATGCGTCTCCATCGTCTTTACGAAGTTCGTTGCATCAACCAGACTCTCATGTGTACCTGTATCCAGCCATGTAAAGCCCTGTCCAAGCAATTCTACATTCAGATTTCCCTTCTCCAGATAAATTCGATTCAAATCGGTAATCTCCAGCTCTCCACGAGCAGAAGGCTTCAGATTCTTCGCATACTCTACAACATGATTATCATAGAAGTAAAGACCGGTTACACAGTAATTGCTCTTCGGCTGTGCAGGCTTCTCTTCGATTGAGATTGCCTTTCCATCCTGATCAAACTCTACAATACCAAAACGCTCCGGATCATCTACATAATAACCAAATACGGTAGCTCCTTTTCCGCTCTCTGCATTCTCCACAGCCGCTTTCAGGCGCTTCTTCAAACCATGTCCAGCAAAAATATTATCGCCCAATACCATTGCCACAGAATCATCACCAATGAAATCCGCACCAATGATAAACGCCTGCGCCAGTCCATCTGGTGATGGCTGCACTGCATAAGTCAGATTCACACCAAACTGGTGTCCATCTCCCAGCAGTTCCTCAAAACGTGGTGTATCTGCCGGCGTTGAAATAATCAGAATATCCCGAATCCCAGCATTCATAAGTACCGACATCGGATAATAAATCATAGGCTTGTCATAAATCGGGAGCAACTGCTTTGATGTTACTCTGGTCAATGGATATAAACGTGTACCGGAACCTCCGGCTAAAATAATTCCCTTCATAAGCTTTTTCTCCTTTACGATACAATTTATTATAATTAAACCCGTCTATTTAAGCTCTATTCAAAATTAAGTTATGCTCTACAGATGTGATTTCTTCACTATAACCTTCTATACTTTTTAAGCCATGTTTGCATACTCTAAAATCGCTTCTTCTATCAAAATCTCCGGTTCATATCCAATATCTTCTTTTATATGTTCTAAAGATACATCCCAAATATAATCATCCATAAAATCTTCTTTTCCACTAAATATTATCCTGGAATCAGACTCTAACAACTTTACACACAATTCAGCCAATTGCTTATTTGATACCGCATTATAACTTGAAAGATTGTATATTCCATGCGCCTTCCCACTATATAACGCAAGATATAAAGCCTTTGCAATATCCCGAACATGTACATACGTCTGAACCCGACTTCCCTTTCCCGACAGTATCAAGTCTTCTCCGTTCTTTGCTTTTGTTACAAATGTCGGGAATATTGTCTTCGGATTCACACCCGGTCCTACTGGAGCAGATATTCGAAAACTAGCTGTTCTCACCCCATGCATATAATCTGCATAATTTGCAAGTAATTCTTCTGCAATTTTCGTTGCATGATACACTGTAGGCGGTTTCAAAGAATGTTTCTCTGTAATCGGATGCTCCTCTGGTTTTCCAATGACCGGTAAACTTGACAATTGTAAAAATACTCCGATATGTTCTCGTTCCGCAAATTCAAGCAGTCTCTGAGTTCCTACACAATTATGTGCAACAACTTCCACATTATAAGGTTCTTTACGCATATCCGCTGCCAAATGGATAATTGCATCAATCTTATCCACTTTAACAGATGCCATAATTCCATCTATCGCTTCTGAATCCATATCACAACAAATGTACTCATCAACTTCTGGTACAGACTTTTCTCTACGCCCTAAACCAATGACATATTCACCTTTTTCTTTCAGATATTTACAAACATGTCCGCCTATAAATCCGTTTGATCCTGTGATTAAAACTTTCATCTACATTTCCTCTTACATTTAGATAATATGATAACAATTTTTATATGCTTGTTCCCATTGTCCTCTTTGCCTTAGGATATATTGCATAACATCACGAAATGCGCCTTCCCCACCTTTTTTCGTTGAAATATAGTCTACTATTTCTTTTATTTCATCAGCAGCGTCACTTGGACATGCTTTAAATCCAGCTAGTTCCATCCCCATATAATCATTAAGATCATCCCCCATATATGCCAATTCATTAAAATTAATATTTCTATCGCCAATAAATTTTTTCAAATAGCCTACCTTATCAACAATCCCCTGTTCTAATAAATCTACTTGCATTTCCTTCATTCGACGTTCCGTAGCTTGGCACCTTCGTCCCGTAATTACAACTGTAAAAATCCCACATGCTTTTGCTGTAAAAAAACCAGCAGCATCCTTTGTATTAAACTTTTTAAATTCATTCCCCTGTTCATCATAATAAATCCCTCCATCCGTTAACGTTCCATCTATATCAATAACCATATACTTAATAGTAGATAACGCATTTGACTGAATATTGGGAATTTTTAAATTACCATTCATATAATAAGATGTATACATTATTTTCTCCTAAGGTTATCAAAAAGATATGTTATTGCCGTTTTTATTTCTGATGTTTTTACATCATGTACAACCAACAAGCTCATATCTGGTTTCATTAATACTGCTGTAAGATCTGTACTTGTTTGTTTTTTATCCTTTCTTATTGCCGCCATTATTACATCCATATTCATAGGTATACTCTGGATATCTACATGTATAATTTTCCATATTACATTTTCTATTCTATTTACTATTGACTCCTTTAACCATCCACGCATTAACGATATCCGGTTTGCCACAATCATTCCCATGGCAACTGCTGTTCCATGTGGAATTACATAATTACTCATTGTTTCAAATGCATGTCCAAATGTATGGGCATAATTCAAATGTATTCGAATTCCTCTGTCAAACTCATCTTGCTCTATAAACGCTTTCTTAAAGGCTAATGAATTATACACAAACTCTTCTAATGTTTTTTCATCTCTTGCCAAAAGCAAATTGATATTTTCTTCAACCTTTTTTATTCCCTTTTCACCATACATAACATTAAATTTTACAACTTCTCCTAAACCACTCTCAAAATCCTTTTCCGACAAGCTTTTAAAGAATGGTGTACATATTTGAATCTGATCCGGCGGATAAAAAGTTCCCAAAAGATTTTTAAATTTTTTATAATTTAATGATGTTTTTCCCCCTATACAACTATCACACGCCGCAAGAAGCGTTGTTGGATAAAAAGTCCAATGTATTCCTCTATATAATACATTCGCTACAAAACCTGTAACATCTTGCACAATTCCCCCACCAAAAGAAATTAACTTTGCATTTCTCTTAGCTGGAATATTCGTCATAATTTCACATATTTGTAATGCAGACTCAATTGTCTTATTTTCCTCAATTGATTCAAAAATATATAATTGATCTTTTGGAATTTTATTAAATAATCTTTCGACATATATATTATATAGCTTTTTATCAATTACCACATATGTATCTTTATCAATTTGAAGCTTCTCTATAACATCAAAATTATTATTTACTATTACTTCATAATCTTTCGAACTTGCCTTAATAATCATTTTTCTGAATATCCTCCATCTATAGTTATTTTTTGTCCCGTCAAATATGTGTTTTTATCACTACATAAAAAATAAACTACCTCCGCCATTTCTCTAGGTTCTGCCATTCGTCCCATTGGAATATCCTTATTGATACTTTCAATCTGCTCTAATGTATTATTTTTATATGTTAATTCTGTCAATGTAAACCCCGGGCATACTGTGTTAACAAGAATATTGTATGGTGCCAATTCTACTGCCAATGTATTTGTAACTCCATGTACTCCATTCTTTGTTGCACTATATACACATCGCCCTCCCTTAGAAACAGTTGCCCATATTGAACCAATATTTACAATACGTCCATATCTTTTTTCTTTCATCTTACCTACAAAACCCCTAAGCAATCTAATAGGTGAAATTAAGTTAATCTGCATCATCTGTGTTAATTCGTCATCTTTTATCTGTGTTATTTCATTAATCTCATTAACACCTGCATTGTTAACGATTACATCAAAATATTCATCTTTATGGTTAGCTATATACACCTCAACTGATCTAGGATCACTTAAATCCATCTCCTGCCTTGTTGGGCACACCAATATGTAGCCTTCTTCCTTGAATTTCTCGGCAATTGCTTTGCCTATTCCTCGAGATGCACCAGTTATTAATACTTTTCTCATTATTATCTCTCCATTTAACTACTCATCTGCAAATATAACCTTAATGTTATTATTATAATTTTTTACCGCATTTATCATTTCTTCTTTATTTTCATATTGATAATAAATATATGCAATTCGTTCGTTGAGGTAATCATTTATTGCCCCATTCTCACCCAACATATCTATTTTCTTAAAAATATGGGGACTTATACTATTATCGATTTCATATCTCCTTATCTTTCCATTATGAGGAGCCATTATACCATGATGTCCGCAATACTTATACTCTATATCTGTAAATTCCAGTCTATCACAGGATTCACCCAACGCAGCCTTTATATAAGCCTCTTCCCATGGAAACCCTGTCGTTTTATCCGCCAACATTAAAAACTGATTTCCAAAAGCCCTCCGCATTGTTTCAATAATGTATGGTTTTCCGTCTTTCATGATATATTGTAACGCTATGATTCCATCTACCAAATTTAAATCTTCAGCCATATTTTCTATAATCATCTTTAATTCAGGCTCCACCCTCTCTATACAATCCGCTGGTAGTGTCTCAGACTGAATTAAATATGGGTTTATAGGGGAATAACAATTACAACTTGTTGAAACATATACTTTTTTATTAATAAGAAATGTTACATATGTATGCTGTGTTCCTATCACAAACGGTTCAATAACAATATGCTTATCTCTCGATTTTTCATATGAATAATCTACAGCTTCTACAGCTTCTTCATATGTATTGGCACGTCTGATTCCCTTTCCTCCCGTCAAGTCATTCGCTTTGACAATAATTGGATATTCTATTTGCTTAATATAATTTAAAGCATCCGCCTTATCTTCTGGACAATATGAATGAGGAGCCGGTATATTATGTTTGTACACATATTGTTTGAACAGATTTTTGTGATGTAATAATTTTGCAATCTCATATTTATCATATCCTGGCCAACCCATCTGTTCTGCAACATACGCTGCTGTAAGAACACCAAAATCATTCGCGCAACTAATAACACCTTCTATATCATTGTCTTTTACAATCTGCAACACCTTTTCTTTATCTGAATAATCCGCTGGAATATATTCATCTGCATACTGATGTCCTATCAAATTTGGAGCATTTCCAGTCGTAATAACATACATTCCCATTTCTTTTGCTTTCTTTATAATTGGAGCTTCGCAGAAACTTCCATTTAAGACCAATACCCTTTTCTTTGCCATGTCAACCTATTCCTCCTCTTTATTTTCTATATTTATTTTTTCTTTAATTACGTATTGCGGTGCATTATTTATACATATATACATTCTCCCTATATACTCACCCAAAAGCCCAACAAAAAACATAAGCTCTCCCGTGAGGAATAATACCACGTTTATCGCAATAAATAACGAATAGTTCAACAAAATGCCCATTGCAAATTGTATAATCAAGATAATACTCCACAACAACGCAATGAAAATATTTACTACACCTACATAAGTAGCTAATCGCAAAGGCTTTTCAGAGAAAGCTGTAAATCCATTCATCCATAAACCTAATAGCTTTTTTAATGTATAACCTGACTGTCCATAACTTCTATCCTGATGATCAATGTATACATTTGCTACATTCCTCGTAGCCCTTAACATTAATCCATGCACAAATGGATATGCATTCTTATATTTTACAACCTCATCAATCACAAACCGCTGACATACACAATAACTGTTTAATTCAATTCCCTTTGGCATACCAACCAAATGTGTAGACATAAAAAAACTAACTTTACTTCCAATCTTACGAAACAATGTGCTTTTTTTTTCTTTATACCTTGCAGAGACTAAATCATATCCCTCTTCCAGTTTGTCTATCAATCGAAACATTTCAGATGGAGGATTCTGTCCATCATCATCCAAACACACAACAATATCCCCTGTTACTTCATTAAATCCTGCCATCAGTGCGCTATGTTGTCCAAAATTTTTCGCCATATTCAACACTTTTACTTTAGAATTATGTGCAAGATTAACTAACACACTATATGTATCATCCTTGGAACAATCATTTACACAAATTATCTCATAAGTGTATCTACCATCATTCTCTACTGTTTTAATAATATCATCAACAACTTTTTTTATACTTTTTTCTGAACAATAACACGGTATTACAAATGATAACTTCTTCATGATAATTCCTCTATCCTTTTATTTATTTTTTCCTTAACCATGGTATAAATACAACCTCCAATTAAAGCCATTAACCAAAAAATCAAAAAATTAAACGGCATAGGGATTCCAATACATAAGGGTTTAAATGTTACCTGCATTAAATATATTGATAATGTACTATCTCCAATAAGCTGAACACATCGCCATAGTTTATTTTCATTTCTTATTTTAATATCAGAAATGCTCAACATATAAAGTAAAACATTAATCCCAAAAATATATATACCTAAATGAATCAAAAACTGATATTTGTAAGCACTATTATATATCAAAATTTCAATATATTCCATAGCCCATACCAGAATACCACAAATACCACCGACAAAATAAAATTTGGAATACTTTCTCACTTTTTGCATATTTTTATTATTTATAATCTTTCGAATAATTCCTCCTGAAAAGAATGGTCCAAAATAAAATAAAACTTTAAACAATGAAAAACCTTCTAATTCAACACAAAATGTTGATAAATCCATTCCAAAAACATATGATACTATATATATTAACGCATATGCACACAGCACCCCTATGTATTTTTTTATACTCTGTCCCTTTATTGCAAAATAAAAAATAACATAATACAACAATATTGCAAAAACAAACCAATATAAATCGACATATCTTTTAATTAAAACACTAAAATCAGTATTTGCAAATTCGGATTTTCCGTCTATAAGTATAATTCGTAACAAAAGAAAAATTATTGTTGCTGGTAAAATTCTATTAGCTCTCTTTTTTATCCATTCTCTAAACCCAATATTTATGTTAGCTAAACAATATCCTGACAAAACAAAAAAAATAACGTTTCCTTGTCCTCCACCAATCGCCAACAATGAAATTGGATATAAATCACCACAATGACTATTTGTAATTAAAAGACACGCCAAAAAGCGTAATACAACTATTCGATTATCTTTATATTTTTTATTTTCCATTACCAATTTCTCATTTTTCAAAATAATAAACGTCTATTTCACCATACATATTGACTATTTTCCCTAATTCCTCAACTTTATATCCTAATTCCGATATTTTATCTATAACTTCTCTATTGCTTGCACGCGCGGGAACAATAAAATAAAATCGGTTATCTGTATCCAAGTATTTGTCTCCCCTCAACAGGATAAAATCAGAATATAATGTTTTTACCTTTAACATCTCGGTATCTTTACTATTAAATATTCTTTTTTTATTTTTATCGTCCCAATATATCTTATAACAGTCTGCACCACCGTAATTTCTTCCCGATATATTTATTTCATAATCTATAATATCTAATATAAATACATTTTTTGTTTTTGAAAAATCCATTTTTTTAAATGCACGATCCAACAAATCATCATAAAAAGAATATTCCAAATTATATGCATATAAATCACCCAATATCGGATATTTCCCATCTACACCCGAAACAATATTCATGCCTGCCCGCTTATCAGATTTATATGCCAATTTATATATTTCTTTTTTCCCAGTATTTATTGAATCCGCATATAAAATAATAGACGGATCAGTTGTCCAAAACGTCTGAAATATCATCAATATATCAAGACAAATAATTGATAGATTTTTAAGCTTTCTGCTTGTAAATGATTCAATGAACAAAGGAATCAGTAGTGCAAATATCAAAGAAAACAGTGTCGTATATCTTGGGCAATTTGCATCAGAATTATATAACATTAATAACAATAAAACCAACAAAGAGCTAAGATACAACGAATAAACGATAATCATATTATTAGATGAATCACCTTTTCGTTTATTTGTCCACACTATCCCTACTATTATCAATAACACCAATAACCAACGAAATCCAAAAACAAAAGTCTGCAAGAGTGTATTCATAATTTGATTCTTATCTAACAAATTAATCATCGATGTACTTACAAATGTTCCATAAAAAGATTGCGATGTAAAATAGTCTCCATATTTAAACAAAACCATAAAACATAAAACTGGAAACAGCCATAAAAAAACTTTTTTCCATGACCACCAATTCATAAACTGTTTAAAAAAGGATTTTTTATTTTTATTGATATATACATCTATTATCATATAAGTAAATAGAAAAAACACATAAAAAGCAAAGCCCGTTATCTTGGTAAACGACAACAAAAATCCAGTAAACGAAATCAATAAATCATTTCCTTTTATTACCGCAGCTAAGAACCAAACCGCAAAAAATGTAACATTCCAATCCATATCAATATATGAAAATAGACCAACAATATATGGAGAGAACGCAAATAACAAACTAATCATGGAGGCCTGAAAGTTTGTAATATCTAGATATATCTTCTTTATTAGCCAATGAAGTATACATAAAGTAATAACCGTGATAACAAGATTAGCTATATATACTCCAATTATCCTACCTGGTAAAACAGCTTCTAAAGGAGCCGCAAACAGTGCCAATCCCTGTGCCCATTTCCAACAATTAAATGCACCTAAAAAGGATAAAAAATCCAAATTAAATAATTTTGTTGCCCTTACTAAACTGCCATAATAAATATTTGCATCATACCTTGGGACATTATTAAATTGCAGCAATTCAACAACAATTACAACACCTATAACCAATAATAAACTAAATGGAATTTTAATTTTTGAAGAAGATTTATTTTGAAAAATAATCTTGCCAAATAATATTGAACATAGATTAACTAATATTACAAATAAAATATTTCCAAAATGTAAAACAGTTGTCCCCTTTACAAATATAAATATATCACAAAAATAAGAAACTATAATTGAAATAATAAATATTGCATTTATAAAATATTTATTATTCTGATAAATATTTTTTCTGTCTTTTCTATATTTATGCACTAACATCAGAAAAACACAGCATAATAAAAGCGGCAAAAGCATGAAATTAATCATATATGCCAAAAATGTAATAACACCTGTTCGCTTATATGTTAAATTTCCATTATTCTCCCACTCCAATAACTCAACGTCATCTGTACCCAGGAACAACCATTTTGCAATCGCAGCAGTAATAGAATTCTTGACCGCAAATTTTTCTGTTGATAAATATTGTGTTGTAACAACCGCGCTTTTTGCAGCAACAATACCTTTGGGCGCTAGTTCATAGTTCACGGAATAAGAACTGTATACTTTCACATCGTTATCTATTGCCACAATACCATACGAAGTATCTCCACTGATAGTTCCTTTATTTATACAATTCGCAATCGTGCCTTGATAAAACTCTCCCGCAATACCTGCCGCACTATTTCCACATATATTTGCATAGTTTATACAATTAGCAATTACGGCATTCTCCCCTACTGCTTGCCCCGCAATCGCACCCGCAACCCTACCTTCTATATGCCCACTAATTATCTTGAGATTGACTACTTTTCCTCCCAAGCTTCCAAAAAGGCCAGCATGCCCTTGCTCTGCAATATATAATTTACTAATACCATATCCATTTCCATCATAAATGCCCCAGAACGATTTTCCGCCTGAGGTATTTCCTATTGGTTCCCATTTTTCACTTTTTAAATCAATATCACATGTCTGTCGAAAATATATTCCTTGAAATGTTTCCCCTTCATTCACCAAATCTCTTAAATGATATAAATCTTCACAATTTTGAATTAAATATGGTTCTTTACCTGTCCCTTTTCCTGTAAAATCTTCACTTTTAGCATGCACATTCAAACACATCAACATACATACACTGATAACAGTGAGCAAAAAAAAGATTTTTTTTGTATAGAATCTCATAAATAATCCTTACTCCATTTACTATTCAAAATATTTGTATACTTTTGATATAACTTCATCCACAGTTTCTCCCATGTTATAATACAATGGAAGCCGAACAATTCGTTCACTTTCCTTTGTTGTGTATTTGTCCTCACCTGCAAATACACCATACTCTCTTCCTGCCGGAGCCGAATGAAGTGGGATATAATGAAATACCGTTAATATATCATTTTCTTTCATATAATTAATAAATTTCGTTCTTTCCTCTATATTATCAAGCTTAATATAATACATATGTGCATTATGCTCGCACTCTTCTGGAACAAACGGTGTCTCAATAACTCCCTTATCTTTTAGATACTTAAACGCCTCATTATACTTGTTCCAACTATTCATACGATCGTCAAAAACCTGCTGTGCAACTTCCAACTGTGCATATAAATATGCTGCATTCAAATCACTTGGAAGATAGGAAGAGCCCGCCGCAACCCACGTATATTTGTCAACTTGTCCTCGAAGAAATCTACTCCGATCTGTTCCCTTTTCACGTACAATCTCCGCTCGATCAGAATCTTTTGCATCTCTGATAAGAATTGCACCACCCTCACCCATACTATAATTCTTTGTCTCATGGAAACTATAGCATCCATAATCACCGATTGTTCCTAGACTTTTTCCCTTATACTTTGACATAACACCCTGCGCAGCATCTTCAACAACCTTCAAATTATATTTTCCAGCTATTTCCATAATTGTATCCATTTCGCAAGATACCCCTGCATAATGTACAGGTACTATCGCAACCGTTTTATCAGTAATCGCATTTTCGATCAGTTTTTCATCAATATTCATTGTATCTGGACGAATGTCAACAAATACAACTTTTGCGCCACGCAACACAAAGGCATCTGCAGTTGATACAAAAGTATAAGATGGCATAATAACTTCATCACCAGGCTTTATATCACATAAAATCGCAGCAAGCTCCGTCGCATGTGTACATGAAGTCGTAAGCAAAGCTTTAGCAATTCCCGTTGTGTCTTCAATCCATTTATTACATAATTTTGTATAATATCCATCACCACATATCTTGTTTCTGGATATCGCATCCTGCATATATATTATTTCTTTACCCGTTACTGGTGGTACATTAAAACTAATCATAATCCCTTATCTCCATTATCATGTTTTTACAATGTGTATATACTTTTTGTTAACAGATTCATCTTGATTGTCTTATTCATTCTCTGCATCATCTGATTTACATATTCATTCAACTCATCTGTATGCTTTATTCCATAATCACAGCGTTCTTCATCATCTAAATATATGCCATTATGTGTTTCATTAAATCCGTCAATTCCGCCCAAATACACTTCCTTGACGCCTACTTTTTCCATTGTCTTTAACAATACCGCAAATGCGACATCGGGAATTGCATTTTCCTCAGTATCCAAAACATCTTTATAACGCACAGTATAATCAAATGCACCGCTTGTTTTTGTAACATTCGATGTTGCTATAATCTTATATTCCCCCTGATGTCTTGAAAGTTTACTAGCAATCTGCACATATTTTTTCGAATTACTCAGGAATATCATATCAGGCGAAATGTTATCTGGTATATAATTCATAGAAATAACTATTGGATTATTCTCGTTAATAAAGTTCTTTAAGAGTTCTTCCTGTTCCGTCACACTATCCCCAGTTCCCAAAAGAAGAAGCTTTCTGCTTCCAAACAATTCCTTTAGTGCCTGTACATCTAATGTATCATCTATATCATTTTCCTGATACTCCAAGTACAACTGTTCCATATATTTTTTATCATATAACAGTTTTTTATCTCCCTGAAGTCGTCCCAACAATTCATTAATCTGTTTAACTGAAAGTGTTTTCTTCTTCATTAAATCCGATACATATGTTGGATGGCAATCATTAGATGCTGCCAAATAGAAGAACATATTATACCCCCATGTTGCCGGAGTATAAAAACTTGTTATATTGGCATCAATCGCCTCTAAGAATTGGCTAATATCATAATTTTTACCTAAGTTACTGTTCATGTACATGGCAATCAATTCGATAGGAGCATTACCGGCGCTTTTGCCCATGCCATAGATGGTTCCGTCTACAAGCAAAAGTCTGTCTGTAACCTGACTCATCATGGTAATGCAATTTGCATAACCCATCTGGAAATTATTATGTGCGTGATATCCTAACCCAATTTCTGGCAACAAATATTGATCTAGCAGATCAAAATAATGTTTCAAATTATTTTGATGCATCAATCCATAAGTATCCACCATGGAAACTGCATATGGTTTCACTTCATTTGCGAGTCGGATCAAGTCCATCATTTCGTCATCTGTATAGCTTGTAACCGATACCAACTGAGCAAAAACTTTATATCCAAGTTTCTTAAGCTCAGCGCAAAAACTCATAGCTTCATTCCGGAGATGTTTTTTAAAAATCACTCGAATCGCATCTAAATATGATTCCTCACATGGTTTGATATGCGCCAACGAACATGTACCATAATCAATCATCCCTACAATCAAAGAATTTTTTCGGTCAAGATTTCCAAATATCTTCTGAACACAATCCGTATCTGGCATAATACTTCTATTAATATCAAATGGTCTTCTTTCATCTAAAAATCCAATCTCGATATAATCTACATTTGCATCTACCAACCGTTCAAAGATACTAACCATATTATTATGTCCAAACTTCCAGTCGTTAACGTATCCTCCATCTCTCAGTGTACAATCTAACAGCTTTATTTCTCCCATGTATGAAATCTCCATTTATCAATATTCGTGCCATAATGACGCCTTTTTTAATTTTATAGCATCACATACTTTATGTCAATTTTTATTTAACTCAAGTTTACAGGCACCGCGCATCTGTGGTAAAATTTGCATTATAGGTCTTCTTTTTATCAATGATTCATGGTACAATAATAGTTAAAATTATCAATGAAAGGTTTTAAAATGTTTAAAGATAAATTAACCAACAATAAATTTATTGTATCTTTACTTATAAATCTTACTTTCCTGTTTCTTGCTCTATTATTCTGTGACATGAAATATGAAGTATCTGATGACTTTATTATGGATGCGATATTATCCGGAGCTCTTGGACATAATTACAACGAACACTTACTTTTCTCTAACATCCTATATGGTTATCTTCTTAAGTTTTTATATTCCATTACCGAAAAGATAAGTTGGTACTTCGTTTTTCAAGTCGTAATTTGCTTCGTTTCCTTAACATCTCTCTGTTATATAGTTTTGAAGCGAAACAACTCACTTATAGGATTAATTTTTTGTCTTATTTTTGTTTCCTTTTTCTCTGACGATTTGTATATTTTGGTACAATTTACCAAGACCGCTACGGTTGCAACATGCGCAGGAGGAAGTATGTTTTTATATGCTATTTTTTATTCAGAAAAAAGGCGAAAACATATGATAATCGGTGCACTATTAACAATTCTTGGGTCAATGATCCGTTTTCAATGTATCTTTATTGTACTTGTTTTTCTTTTTATAGTATTTATAAAGTATGCTTTTACTATCAAGGAATTCAATACTCATTTTTTTATTAAAAATTTATTGTATTGTGTAATTCTCTTTATATCAGTTTTATGCGTTATGGGAGTAGATAAAATTATTTGGAATAATTCACCGTCCTACAAACAATACCGAGAATTAAATGAATTACGTGCATCCATTACAGACATTAAAACATATGATTATTCGTCCTATGCTTCTTTTTTTGAATCAAAGGGATTAGATGAAATTGACTTTCATATGATTGAATCATGGAATTTACTAGATCAGAACATTTATACCCCTGAAATTCTAACAAACTACTCCACTGTCAAAAAGGAGGTTCATAAAAAATATATACTCTCTGTAAAGCACTTGATAAACGCTTTTCGTGACAGGAAATATCAATCATATACTGTTGTTTGGGGTTTAATATTAATGATGTTTATTCTATTATTTATTGATCCCCATAAATTTATTTGTATGATTCCCGATTTTATTATAGCCGGATTACTTCTTGTATACTTTTTTATACGCGGTCGAGTTGTATATCGAGTGGAATACTGCATTTTTTTATGTCTTGCAATTGGTCTGATTACTTCGTTAAATGTGACCACACTAAATAATACATATAAATTATCATTAAATATTTTAGGTGCTTTCATTCTATTATTGAAGGTTCCTTTATACATTCCAGATACAAATTATAAGACAATGTCGGATGAGATATATTCACAATATATTTCTGATACCATGTTTCGTTCATATGATTTCAATATAAAAAAATACCGATGTGATATCTCACACAGACGACCACATGCGGATTTAATAGGCTACATTGAATCAGATAACGAACATTATTATTTAATGGATTTTTCCTCAACCATTCAATTAATATATTATAATTACAAGCCATGGAAGCGACTTCCAGTCGGATACTATAATAATAATTATTTTTATTTGGGCGGAGTTACTTATGGTTATCCTTCAAATAATACATGCTGGGCAGAAAACAATATTAATTTTAAATCTCCACTAAAAAGCCTTGTAAATGACAAAATCATCTTGGTGGACAGCCGCCAATACACTACGAAATTTGAATATCTGAAAAAATACTATTATAAAGATGTATCTGCGGAGCTTATCACCACAATCAATGGATTTAAATTATGGAATTTTTACGAATAAAGAGGACTATATATGTATATGATTACCCTTTTCCCAAAATGCAATTTAGAATCTGCTTCAAAAATATAACCTATAGGCTTACCAAAAGAATGATTGTGCATCTTAGACACAATCATTCTTTTTTATCTTTCTAATCAACTGTTTTTCCAACTCAATTACCAAAGAATCTTTCAATACCGTCATCACAATTCCATACACGCCAAAAAAGCAAACTGCAGATATCACAAGTGTCGGGAATATCCCGACTCCTAGCATATTTACCCAGAAAGATGCGGCACTTCCAAGTCCGACTGCGATAAGAATCTTTCCATATGGAAGCTTCTGAAATATCCCCATTTTCAGATCTCGAATCGCTACACATTGCCAGCCTAACACAACAGCTTCCGCAACCAGTGTACCAAGCGCTGCACCTGCTGCGCCATAGATTGGAATAAAAATCGTATTTAACACCAAATCTACAATCGCTCCTGCAATCTCAGAATATAATACCTGTTTTTCTCTTCCTAATGGTACCATCATCTGAATGCCAGTCACATTGCTGATGCCAATCAGCGTAAGCGTCGGCATGATTATCTGCATTGGTATAATAGCTCCGGCATACGCTTTACCAGATAAGAAGAAAATTCCTTCTTTCGCATAGATCATAAAATAAATCGAAAAAGGGATCGCCACAAGGAAGATAAAATGCATTGTTTTCTTCAATATTCTTGAAAACTCGTCCATCATACCTTTATCCACATAATAAGACGCTCTTGGTAGTAAAACCGTGCTTGCAGAAGTCACTACGCTAACCATGATTGACTTGATCTTTACTGCGGCTGAATAGTATCCAACCTCCACCTTATCTTTCATGAACCCAAGCATGACATTATCCAGATTTGTATATATCGTTGTCGCCACAGACATTGAGAAAAAGACCAATATCATCTTGATATGACGTCTAATATGATAACCTCCGATTGGTTTTAAATAAATAAATTTACGAAGATTTATAAAATTTAAAACATTCGAAGCAGATGTAGCGAGAATTGTCAAAAAACCATACTGCAAACAATCCTCTGGATCACGAACAAGCATAAATGTACTGATCAACGCTACAACCTTGAATATCAAAGAACGTACCGTAATATACGTATATTGCTCTAATGCCTTGTATAACCATTCTACACCAAGTGCATTCAACAATATCGTCGCACCAATAATCAAAAGTAATGTATGTTCTTCCCGAAACTTTGGAACGACCGCAAGCGAAATAAAGAACACAGCATATACAATTGCAGACATAAAAAGATTAATAAACAACAATTCATGAACCGCACGGGTTAACCCTTCTTTATTGTCTCTCACTTTTGCACATAGCCGGATACCATAGGTCGGAATTCCAAGCTGCGCAAACATTGCAAAATACGTCACAACGGCCGTCGCAAAAGCGACTCTTCCTGTTCCTACCGGAAGCAGGATTCTTGACACATACGGGAATGTAATCAAGGGAAAAATAAAGGATGACATAGAAAGCAATGCATTCATCACCATATTTAATTTTACAGACTTTGTCTTTATCTCAGCCATTACAGTTATTTCCGGGTATCAATCACACCAAGTATTGATACTTCATTCTCCACACATAAATCAACCATATCATACACTCGCTGATAAAGCGATACACCCTTCTTCTCAATCATAACTGCCGCTCCTTCTGCAAAAAGCTTGGACATTGCCTCGCTATCAGTAACAATCTCTGCTAATACATCCAGCTGAATACCTTGTTTTTCAAGTTTCTTTACGAGATCTTCCTGCATATTTTCACTAATATTCCTCATATCACTGGATATCAGCGCTAACTTTGTAATCTCTTTTTTCTTACATGCTGCCAAAATTTTTGCTACCACAAATCCTAGTTGCTCCTGCATTTCAGATTCTGATATGTTTCCCAGCAATTTCATCCCCATAGTAAGTGTGTAATCCGTATCTGCAACAATAACTTTGCTGTACATAAAACATAATAACAGGATCACAAAGGAACCTGCCGCGCCCAATACACCTCCTACCAGTCCATATTTTATGAGTTTTTTCTTATCCACATGTGGCGCTGGCACCGCATCTGCAGTTGTTCCCGTCTCCTCCAGTTTTTCTTCTTTTAACGCCTGTTCTTTCTCGTCCTCGACAATGCCATTATAATAAGTTAATGTATTCCCAGATAGTGCATCCACCGCATTTTTCAGCCGATCCTTTGTATTCACACGTTCTGTATATATCGTCCTTTGCACATTATAAACTGTATCAGAACGAACGACCGCAGTCTGAGTATCTGTCATCACAAGGGTATGTTTTTCCACATTTTTTAGTTCACCTGCATATTGAATCAAAGTCTCTTTTGCAAGTTCGTCCAATCCCGGAACCAAATTTGTCCCATATACATACAGGCATAATCCTCCGTTTGTTTGCATAGCGGAGTCATAAGATACATCCAGCAGCTCTTTAATCTGTGCAGCTGTATAATCCCCTTTCAGTCCCTTCGATTCAGCCACAGAATCAGCCAATCCACCATTTCGAATATACGCAATATATGCTGATAAAATCTGATTCTGAGCCTCTGTCCGTTCTTCTACAGTATCCAGTGCCACATCCAATTTTATTTGGAACTGATATGTCTTTTGCTGCATATGATATGGCTCAATCTGCATATAAAGCGACTCATCCAAATATTGCTCCATCTCAGCCATACGATCATAAGAATACAATGCATATGAGATATCCGCTTTTTCTGTTTCTGAAAATTCCTCGTACATATCTTCCAGCTTCACCGGAGTCTGAGACTGTTCTGCATCAATTTCCCGTTTATTCTTCAAATAGCAAAGTCCTGCCAATCCCACTGCTCCGCATAGCGCTAATACAATAACAAGCGCTATATATTTTCGGATATATGCAAACACATTTTTTACTTTAATTACTCTGTCATTTTGTTGGTTCATTTATTCTGTCCTCCTATGCCACTTTGTTTAGCTTCTCAATCGCTTTTATGGAACTACATGTTTCAATACCGGAATTTTACGAATTATCCATATGATAGCAACACAAACTGCAACAATTCCTATTGGAGAAAGCAATCTCCATATTAACGATACCTCATTAACTCTTGTCAATCGTATAACCGCTTTTAATACCGACCAATGCAAAAGATAGACGCCAAAAGTATATTTATTTAAATATACTACTATTGCCCGTATCCACTTTACATCCATTATCTTTGGAGCAATTTGTTTAATTAACACAAAAACACCTATCGCGTAGAGAATACATGGAACATCATTGTATCCATTAAACGTTTTATTTACAGTCCCATCACGCATGGATAAAAAATAAGTTCCAATCATATTTGTAAACAACCCTAAAATAGCCAAAATATATATGACTATTCTATCTTTTCTTTTTATTTCTTGTGTATGTAAGAGCCAACCAACCACAACATAAAACAGATATGACATATTTACAAATAATCTAAATCCAGGATTATAAGGAACCCAATCTGTAAACTTCGCCGCAAAAGGAATTAATACATTCAACAAAAAACCTACAACACTTATATATACATATACCGATTTTCGTTTTTCCTTCTCCACTGCCGAGAATAAAGGGATTGCTAGATAGGCCGCGTATAACGGCATAAAAAACCAATAAGTCGTTACTATAGAACCGCCATTTACTAATCCCGTAATAACGTATTTAATGGTCACATTATTCCATTGTAAATTATGCATACATATGTTAAATCCTATACCTATAAAACTCCAAAATATATATGGAACGACTGTTTTTTTCACTCGTTTGATTAAAAACGTTTTTGTATCATATCTTTGTCTGTAATCAAGCAAGTTTGCTCCTGTTATCATAAAAAAACACGGAACAGCAAAATACAATCCCGCCTCAATTATATTCGCCGATTTCCAATATCTATCTGTGCTAAAAGTCCAAAAGCAATTATTTGAATGCAAATACACAACTGCCAGCATAGATATTACATTCATCAGCATTATACTTTCACTTTTTCGCGTACTCTCTTGCATCTCCCATCCCCCTTTTTACATTTTTATCTACAATTGATTTCTGTCCTGCTAATGTAAGCACAATAAAAGGATTAAATGTAATATCAAAAAGTCTTGGTTCCGTTATACAGAAGATCATAATTATCATCAATATCCATGTATAATAATACTGCTTTTTCTGTATTGATTTTTTTAACATATATGCATATGCAAGCAATACAATACCTAAAAATAATATTCCATGATCCAACAAAATTTTTACATAAGAACAATCAACATAGTTATACGTCCCTCTTAATGTTTCTTCCATATTAAATCCAATCCATTCAATATCTTTTCCAAATAAAGAAATGCCATATTCTGACATTGCGTTTTGCCCAAGAGCCAATCTGCCTGACAATAACTTATTTAATTGAAAATATATCGTATTCTGCGGATTATAGAATGCATGTAACAAAATCGCAAAAATTGCAACTACCACTGGGGACGCAATAAATACGCCTTTTAATTTCTGTATAAATCTTCCATTGTTTACATTTAACCGATAAATTGCAAAAATTATAATTGTTATTATACTAATCAAAAAAGCGAATCTGGAGTTTGTCATTTTGTATAAATACAAACTAATTCCTAATGCTATAATATCCTCCCAAATTGACAATTTGCCCTTTTTTAAATATATATACTGCAACAATATAAATACAAAAAGAATTGCTCCCGTTGTTGTCCACGAAAAGCCAAGAAAATGGCGTATTCGACCTCCATCCTGCCTAACATAATCTTTTATTACTCCAATTCGCGATCCGATAACGCATACAAACAATATAACAGATTGTACTGCACACGATATTTTAATAATATAGTTTTCCTCCACATTACATGCAGCGATAAAAATCAGCAAATAAAAAATTATGGTTTTATTAAATGAGCCCAAAAAGCTTATAGCAATCACACAAGATACGTCTAAAAATAATTTTATCCATTTGCGATTATATATATTTGAACATATTACTTTGAAAGCCAAAAGAATATATGCCACATATCTTGCCATTTTTGTAAATATATTTATTAACGATACTCTGTCATTACCCTGTCCAAATGCAACAGCAGTCAAATCCAAGGTGTTTGCAGACATATAAACAAAAAACGCAAGAAGAAATACCACTTCTGTTTTTCGGATATTTAATTGATTGTTACCCTCATTACGAGCTATTTCTTTCATACTTCCACTTTTATTTCATTGCCTTTTCAATAGCTTGTTTTGTATAAAATCCACTGGTTAATCGTTTTGATATAAGCTTCGCGTGTTGTAACATATCCGCATATTCATCTTCTGTGAGTTTTTCAAAAATATCTTTTATCTCATATAATGAAGAAATCGTAATTCCAACCCGCTCTTGTTCAACAAATTCAGCCAAAGCTGCTTCTTTCCATATAATGACGGGAATTCCACTTGCAAGATATAAGGAGGTCTTATGTGGGTTATTCACCTTTAGGTATTCCCCATAAACGCCTGCACATGTATCAACGGATATTCCATCCCACACAAGCCCAAAGTTTCCTTCTAATTCATAAGGTAACTCTGCTGGCGGAAAAGATCCATGATAGCAAATGTTCCCTCCTGCTTGTCCTGTATAATTAGGACCATACAAATCAAACGCAATATCTTTAGGAAGCTCATATACATAAGCCGATTTCTGCTTGTCCAGATTTCCTGCAATAATACAGGAATATCCCTGCTTCCGCTTACCACGTTCTTGTATTTTTTCTCCCTCTTTACCAATCAAATAGTCAAAGATATCTAATTCAATCATCTTCTCTGATGGTATTCCTAATGCCTCGTGCATTAGTTTCTTCATTTGATGATTGTGGACAACTATATTCGTCGCATTCTTTAATACAGACACTTCCTCTAATTCCATTCTTTTTTTCTTCTTAAATGGTATTGATTTGTTTTTTATATGGCGCATATACTCTAAATCATGAATAAACAATACCACGCGAATATTTTTCTGCACGAGTTTTTTTAAAACCGATGCAAGAAAAACTGTGTGATTTCTTACCGGGAATTGAATATATATTGTATCACCTTCATGTACACAGGCTAATTTTTCTTCCCAATATTTTTTTGTAGCTATGTGCCCCATTATTTTGCTTATAACCCCGGCACGTGTTCTCGTATCTTCACCAACCACAAGATTAATCATTTTCATCCCACATTGCTTGAATATAACATCTAAATCCTCACGAGCTTTAATTCCCGCCGTACGGTTCAAATATTCATCTTCTGTTTTTTCACATATATACCAATCCATTGAGCACCTCTTATTTCTCGAATAATGATTTACATGGCAATATCTTTTCAAATGCATGAACAACCTTTTGTTTTGTTTCCTCATAATTCTCAACTTGTGATTCATTCACACATATCATCTTATATATTCCATTTTCTATTGCATGACACATGTCTGTGATATTGTTATCTTCCGAATCCCCATCATTCATATGAAACGCTTTGCCGTTTTTTCTCCAATTGTATGGTGAAAACCTTCCAGTCACTAACTGCTCATTCTTAAATATATACTGATTAACATCCTCCGCACTGCGAAACTTATTTCTACATACCCGATCCAATATCTGCTCATTTTCTCTCCAAACCTGTTCATATGTAGACTTTAAGTATGAAGATGACAAATGAGAATATTCAAGTCCGAAGAAATCATGTCTACGCCATAGCCAAAAACTCCAATTCATCATTAGTGCTTTTTTATCCTTTACTAAATAAAACTTCTTCCTTTGCTTTTTTAATACTTCCTTCCTATCATATTTAGAGTTTAATAAAATCATATTATTTAATAAAATATGCATAAAAACATCTTGTTTATTTGGAGATATCGGATCTTCTACCGCCATATCACACGGAAGTCCATTTTTAAAAAAATCTTCCGGTTCTACTTTTGAAGTTATAAACACATCATCATTAAAATAGACAAAATGCTCTGAAAGATTTTTTATTCTATGAAAATTCAATTCTATTGTATGCGAACTGAATGTCGGTAAATATTCATGGGGAATATAATCCTCATGATTAACAAGCACTAATTTATCGTGATTTTCATTTAGCCAATCTGGTTTCTGCCCACAAGTAACAAAATATATTTTATGAACCCATGGCGCATATTTCTCCACACCACGAAACCAATATTTTAAAATATCCCAATCCCGATACCTCGCATCCGTTATATCTACTGGCTCATCAATTTTTCCACTATACTTATTTTTATTCTTTCTCCATTCTAGGTCACTACCATCCACCCATGGAATAACAAAATCAATATCCATTTTTTACCTTTTCTCTCCTAATAAAGTTTCTAATCGTCCAACCTCTGTATTTATATCATATCCGGCTTTCATAGCTAATTGGAATAGCGTGTCTCTTTTTTCACAGTATTCCGCATTTAAAATTCTATCCGCCCATACTTCTGCCGATTCTTCCAGTGAAACAAATTGCAATTGTGGTGTTACCTTAACTTCTTCAGGAATTACATCTTTCGAAGCAATACAAGTAAGTCCCGTAGCCTGTGCTTCCAAAAGCGCTATCCCAAGTCCCTCAAACACAGATGGAAATACAAATACATCCATTGCTTGTAATAAATTCGGCACGTCATTTCTGACTCCCAACATTTTTACAGCTGTTCCTAGATTTAACTTTTGTATCTTTTCCCGTATCTTATCTTCATCTTCCCCCTGACCTATCATCCATAGAATTGCTTCGGGTTTTTTCTTCAACACACTAGCAAAAATATCCAATAAAAATAATTGATTCTTTTGGAATTGCAATCTTCCTACGTTACCAATTACAAATTTATCCTCAACACCATATTTCTTTCTGTATGCTATTCTTATATCTTCATCATATTTGTATTGCGATATATCAATTGCATTCTTTATTTCTTTATAATTTGCACCTTGCATAATTTGTTTTGAATAAAACCATTCTCCAGCCTCTTTGGAACAGGCCCAAAAATCTGTTGCATATTTATCAATATGCCTCTTATTGTATGCATGCAACAATCCTCTAAGTTTGCTATCCATATTCATAGAATTATGACTGTGAATAATTCTTCGTTTTATTCCATATTTTTTTGCATACTTTAGATAATCAATATTTGCCAGACTACATACATTAACCCATATAGTATCATACTGAGAGGCATTTTCTTTAAAAAATTGCTGCATCTCTCTTTTATACTTCTTATAATCCTTACTTCTTGCTGTGATATGATAAATCTCACAGCCATAAGAGATCAATTCGTCTTCATAAGCAATTTTATCATGTGAATTGCACAAAAAATCAAATTTAAAATTACCACGATTTATCTTTCGAATGTAGCTCATCAAAAAGCTTTCCACTCCACCGGGATTCTCTGTCATTCCAAATATCAAAATGTTGTTCATATACTGTTTATTCCCCTTTTTTCATGCCCTTCATTCTGTTTGACACGAAGCATATATATTATTCCGGCTAACCAATTTAATTTCATTTTCATAAGTAGCACCGGTAGCATTCTTGCACTTTTACATTCTTTAACCCTAATTACATCAATTGCATTTTTGAAAATTGCCGTTTTCGCAACCGACTTCATTTTTTTGCATTTTACTCTGAACGAATACGTTCGCTGTTGAAACACCTCTCGCACCATCATAATATTAAAATGCATCATTACATATTTATCATACGCTTTTTTTATGATCTCATTTTCATCCTGTATCGCCTCTGCCGTTTTCTCCATGGCGCGAATATATTTTTCTGTTTTTTCTCCCGTCTGCACTCGCATAACAGACTGCGGATTTAATGTATAATGGTACACCATCTCTGGCTTCCAGCATATAGACACGATATGCTTCATATACCGAAGGGTAAAATCACTGTCTTCTGCAAAAGGTAGCTCTGCATCAAATCGAATATGATTTTTCTCAATGATGTCCCTTCGAAACAGCTTCGCCCACACCTGCATATACCGCGTAGGATTTTGAATCATCTGTACTCTACCCTCATCGAGTTTTCCCCCGTCAAACACTCTTTTTCGATCAGTAATCGAATTCTGCTTTTGTCCAGCTACATGTCCATATGCGAAAAAATCATATTCCCCATGTCTCGCATCATTCATCATCGTTGTAACGCCTGACCTTGCCAGATAATCATCGGCATCAACAAATGCTAACCACTCGCCCGTTGCATTCTGAATTCCCAGATTTCTTGCATTGGACACACCTTTGTCGGATGTGAATATTTTTATGTTACTATATTTCTTTTTCAGTCGCTCCAAAACCTGCTTGGTCTCATCCGTAGATCCATTTTCTACAATCAATACTTCTGTCCGTGGTACATCTGTCAAAGATTGCACAGCTTTTTCTATTGTATCCGCAGCATTGTATGCCGGAATAATAAAAGATATCAAAACATCTGTCTGCATTTTATTTTATTCCTTATTTCAATATAATCCAAGTCGGCGTTGTATCATACATACCAATTGGCACCTGTAAAATACCAGTTACATATCTGTATACACCCCCACACCCTTTTTCTTCCTCATCCGCATTCACAGTTTCCATACTACAATCCATGAATACATATTTCGGAGACACCATGTTATAAAACTCCGCACTCAGTGTCCACCGTCCATTATTATTTGCCTGCACATAATCTGCATTTAGTTTATCATAATTTTTCTCTATAATATGGTCCTCTAATGGATGGGTTATTTTTGATAAATATAACATGGATTCTTGATTTGCCTGGATTCGAAAACAAATAGAACCGTTGTATTCTTGATATTCCCCAATTGCATCCGTTTCATCATCCCACGCATGTAATACCTTGAAACTAAGCCCTAATGCTTCAAATTGATCATCTTCTTTTACATAGTTTACATTCGTTTCTTTTTCTAAAGTTTCCCGGAACATTTGCACAAAATCCGTGTTCTGCCATTCTTTTGCATCCCTCAGATAAGTTGCATACTGCTCGTCGTTTATATGCATCGTGTAGATCCGATCAATCTGAATTCCCTGCTTGTCCTGTAGAATTTCACAAAATGCATGTGCATTGCTATCAATCGGGCTTGTCACAATCCAAGCCGTTACATGATTATCATGCGCCCGGATGATTGCTCGCAGCTTTTGTTCATACCAGCCATATCCACCATCAATGATGATCAGATTATTATTTTTATCCTCGATTGTATAACACATACTTACTTCACTTGTATTCGGCCCATACTGTGTTACAATCCATCCACCCAGATCCCGTTGTTCAACATCCGCGCAGTAATACAGATTATATCCGGCTACATTTTTATAGATCTGGTATCCATATTGATTCAAAAGGTCTTCCGGCACCGTTTTATAGTCTTCGAGCACAACAAAATCATAATTTTTCGCCATTGCCTGTGCAAAGATATAGTCATAATTTGGATTCTCAGAACGCATCTCATTCGCGATTCGAAGGCTCAGATCGTCAATGACATTGATATATCCTTCCACATTTCTGCCGTACATTAATTCAATGTCTCCGCAATATTGACGTATCTCATAACTTAAATTAAGTGCTGCAATACATTTTGGCGTTTCATCCACCGCCAGCATCTCATCACATACCTGTTGTACTCTGGCATCCACCTTCTGTTGATTGGATGCCTTAGCCATCCCAGAATGTGTATATACATTTGTGCCTTTCCATACAACCGCTGCCAGCACGAGTACAAATGCAATCACCTTTACGGCAATATGCTTTCGTTTTCTCACAAACAAAACTGTAGCATACGCAATTGCAAGGGTATTTGGCAACAGCCACATCAAACGCCAATAAATGATTTTGGAATATACATATTGGTACAGAATTGGGTTCAATACCAAAAAAGCCAGCAACACACTTGGATACACAATTTTCCGTCTGCTTTCCTTCGTTGCAAAAAATAGGTATATATATGCGACGACTGCAAAAAGCAGATACCAGCGATTTCCATAATATTCATTTACCCAATATATAATCGGCTGCATCCAAGCTCTCATGTTTTCACCTATTGTTATCTCTAAAAACTGCTATCATATTTCTTATGAAATACCTTTGCCTTTAAAAAGGAAATTCCTTTTCGGAACCAGTTTATCTTCTCCATATAGATAAATGGCAGTTCCTTCACATCTTTTTGTGAAATCTGGCCTGATTGAATCTGATAATCCAGCCATACATTAAATATAATTTCACTTACCCGTCCATAAAAACGGCTCTGAAATGCTGACATCTCCGGTTGTTTCTCACCAACCCTTTTTTCCAACTCAAAAAGAATCGCAAACAGCCATGCACAATACGAATCAAACAAGGCTCGTTCCATCACCATCATATTAAACATATAGCCAGAAGTTTGTTTGATCACTTTATCATAAGAGTTCAGATAATCCGGGCATTGTTCTCCAATAATTTCCCGCACACAATCCAAGTGTTCTGCGTAATGTGTGTGTGCATAATGTGAATACAATGTCTCAATATAATATTTACGCTTCTTTGGCACTACTATACGGTGCGTCTCAAAGATCTTCTCCATCTCTGGTTCAGTAACGATACACGCAAAAGGATCCTTACTTTTATTTTTCCCTTTAAAATAACGCCGATAATGTACAAGTCCCAGATACTCTGCTGGTATATTTTTCCAAGCGTAATAAATACCTGTCAGTTCACAGTAATATGGATTTTTCGCTGATATATTGTCACCTTCATTATCCTTCTGATACCCCAGATCAAGAGGCGTTCCATCTGGATTTTTCTTTCCCTCTGCGCCAACATGCAATGGTACATACATAGTATCTTCCGGCATACGATAAGGTTTGTGTGCCGCTATTACAATCTTTATGTCTTTCTTACTCAATTTTCCTTCCTCCATACATATCCCGAAATCAATGTAACAATGTTGAAATTCCAAGATATGCGATATTGACCAGACATGCACTCCACACCATTACCGCAGTGCGTAAGCTTTTCTTTGCAATTCCATATACGAATCCAAAACATCCAATCATAACCGTTGAAAGTATATAGCTCATACTTGTAAGAAGCGCAACTGCAAACACCGTAAGCCATACCATACAGATTGCTCCTTTTTGTTCCGCATTATATACTGTCTTTTCTTTCCATCGTCTATCATCTGGAAGTAATCGATACAACCGCAAAAAAGCATACAGAAGTGCCGGTATTCCAACCGCTGCCATAGTTGCTTTCCCCTGCCATAACCGGATTATCGTAAAAGTTTCCGCATTGTAGATCGAAAAATATCCATACATATACATTACTAGCAGAAGAATCACAAACAAAGACCGGTATATATGTTTATCAAATAACTCGCCTGCAATCAACCAGAAGATGCACATCATCACCGCCAGCAATACCGGTGGTAAAAATGTATGCATCATGCTTGCCGCCGAAATGCCTGTTATCTTCGACAGATATGCTGCAAATACCGCCCACGGAGATATCACATCCTTGAACAAATCTCCGGTCCAGGATAATATCTCCTTTCCCGTGTTCACATCTGTAAGCAGCATTCGATTCGTACGAACTGTATCAACTGCATTGACAACAAATCGTGTATCATCCGCATTTGTGAGCTGTAATCGGAATGACTGTACAATCATATATATTCCAGTTGCAAGCATAACAAGGATTCCAACCCACGCAGATGGCTCTACCTTTGGAATTGTCATACTACGATATGTTTTTTTCACAATCCCATAAACAATAATCCCAATAAGGAATATAGAATACACAACAACATCCACAAGGAAACTTACCTTCAACAGAATAAGCGGAACCGTGATAATCTGAAAAACTGCCCACATACTCAGATATCCCATGACAAAACTTCGAGGGATCGTCCCCCGCATGCTCAATCTGTTACATATTGCATTACCAACAAATACAGGCGCAATCCACAAAAACAAGATATATAAAACTATATTTCCAACGGACGCCGTCATCTCCAACCTATACCGATCCCTTTCTCTTCAACACAGTAAATACGGTCTTTATCAGTATCTTAATATCCAAACTAATACTGAAATTCATAATATATTCGTTATCCAGCCGAACTACTTCTTCAAAATCCGTAATTTCACTACGACCAGACACCTGCCACATCCCTGTAAGACCTGGTTTCATAGCAAGACGGCTCTTATGATGCTGATCATACTGATTATATTCATCCACCGTTGGCGGTCTTGTTCCAACCAAACTCATATCGCCCTTGAATATGTTGATAAACTGCGGAAACTCATCAATGCTTGTCTTCCGCATAAACCTGCCGATTGGTGTTACACGCGGATCATCATCCATCTTGAACATCAAACCGGACATTTTATTCTGTGCCATAAGTTCTTTCTTCCGTTCTTCTGCATCCATATACATAGATCGGAATTTATAAATCTTAAACCGTCTTCCATTCTTTCCAACACGTTCCTGTTTGAAAAAGATTGGTCCTGGTGACTGTATAAAAATAATTGGCGCAAATATCACAAACAATATCGCCGTAATTGCTATCCCTATAATAGATACTCCAATATCCATCAATCGTTTAATAACCTTTTGTTTGAATGACATGATATTAATGCTTGTTGTAATTACCGTATAATGACTAATATTCTCTACAGCTGCATTCGGAGTTCCCGGAAGAATATTATTGATGCTTACGTGTACTACAACACCCATCGCAAGAAATCGTTTTGTGATTTCTGCAACGCCTTCTCCATCATACTCCAAAAATATCTCATCAATAATATTGGATTTTACATATTCATACATTCCTCCAGCATCTGCAACAACATCAATACCATCGATTTTCTGACCGGTCATATCCTTATCCAGAATAACGATTCCATGGATCAGGTAATTTCGATATCCACTTTCTGCCAACCCTTTTACCAGGCTTTGCGCATGTGCATGATTCGTAACAATAAGCATCTGTCCTTTTCCGCGCTCTTTGTCCTCATTGGAATATAATACTTTCTTTCTCACAAGACGTACAATATACATGGTAATTGTGTCAATGACCACAAACAACGCAAACAATATTCGAGAATACACCGAAGATTGTTTCGCAAAGAACAATATAAACAAAATCACTGCAAACATCTCTGCATTATGAATCACTACTTTTTTCAATTCCTGTATGGCATTCCGCATTAAAATTCCAGAATACCCTTCCGAAATAAACATGATGGATAAATGGATTAAAATAACCATAATATTCATCATTGTATATTCCCCTGGTGTGGAATTCACAAGCCTTCCAAGCCTGATATAATATGCCAACCAGTAAGACACCTCTATACAGATAAGATCCAATATGATGAAATCCAAATGTTTACTTCTGCTCGTAAATTTATTTTGCATGTTGTATCATCCCTTTTAATTTTTCCCATCCTTTGACACTGGCTGCCTTTTCCTGCACAATCGCAGCATCTGCCTGAATGGTATAATCAAACTCTATCAAATAGGTGTGTTCCTTCATGTTTTTAATATAAATCTGTGGATCGCCCTGTTCCATCACATACGCACGTTTGTCAAACCGGCATCCATTTGTCCGATACTCTAATTCATAAGATGCATTTTCTGTATATCCAACTGCCTTCTGAATATATACAACACACGGAATCTCACCCGGATCAATCCTTAAATTCCGCAAAGCATCAGGTAGCTTTCTTTGCAAATGAAACTCACCTTTTTCATCTGGATAAATACGGATGATATCACTTTCTGCTTCCGAATATCCTTTTCCCGTATCATAATACAGTTGAACCTGATTTGTTCCATTTTCATTTCCCTTAATTGCTTCTTCGAGATCCAGATTCATGACATACTGTCCCATTGTTCCATACAATGCATATAAATCGCTCCGATCTCTGTAGCAGTATTGCTGCAAAAAATGCAGTTCCATCTGCCGGTAAGCGGATACATTCTCAGGTGTAACTCCAAGCATCCGATTCATCTCTGTTTCATCAATGCTCGCACGGTTTGCATAATTCTCCAAATATACTTTACCCGCACGCCAAAGTAAAAAATCCACAGGAATCGGGAAGTCAAAGGTCCACTCATAATCAATCACTGTCCATGTATTCCCCTGTACCATAATGTTGGAAAATATTAAATCAATATCTACCCCTTTGGAAAAAGGTACAGATACCGGAAGTGTTATTTTCCCGAACGCCTTTTGATATTGTTCTATTTCGTCCTGACTTCTTTCTTCACAAACCGATTGTCCGTTCAAATATACATGTCGAATTTCGGAAGCATACTGTTTTACTAACTCCGCAAATCCATCCTTGTCATCATTTGCCAGACATGCATCTAATGCAGCCTCTAGTGTATCTCCATCTATATATTCAAATTCGATATATGCATCTGTAAGGTTTGCCCGATTTGCACACAAACGACTCCCTGCAAACTCTTTTTGCAACAATCCATATACCTCATTCATGTGTTCAATATGCGGACGTGCCAATCGCGTATCTGCATATTTCCGCACAACTCGGCTTCCGTCCTCCCGACAAACAATATCGGTACGAATCGCGTAGTCTGGATGACGTTGATTCGAATATTTTGTATAAATTAATCGCTCCATCCTACACTCCTTTGGCTACAATCAAAAATGAGTTTGAGAACTCTGGAAACATTTCTGCTCTAATCAATTCCCCATACACTTTATTTTCATCAAATAAACGCACACGATTCCGATCGAAATTCCGATGATTTACATTCAGTTCATTCTCATGTGGCAGATATTCATCCGAAAAGATCTTTTCAGGCAGCTTATAATCCGGGTATGGATAATAAAAAGTATGCTCAGAAAAACCAGCCTGTTCCAACATATGGGCTAACTCGTTTTTAGAAAATGTCCGCACATAACTATCTTTTGCATACCCTTCAATTCCGCCAAAAAATGTTGCTATATGATCTTCCCGGCATCCTGCCCAATATTTCAATCCAAATTTATTTTCTATCGCAAGAATAAGTCGCCCATCTTTGGTTAAATGCTTCTTGATAATTTCTAAAAATTCTGCATATGGCTGTTCACTATCAATATAACTACATGCATATTCAAATACACCAATCAACGTGATCACATCATATTTCTTCTCCAGATGTTGTTCCACTTCCTGAAAATTACCAACTTTAATTGTGATATTATCTGCTTCCTGATGCCGATACGCGTTAATCAGCGAACGTTTCATAGAAAGTTCCACTGCATCTACATTTTTTGCCATACGAGCAAGTACACCAGTAATTGCTCCACAACCTGCTCCTATCTCCAACACACTGTCTTCTTTTGTAATCGGCATGGATTGTACAATATTCTCCCTGACATTTGAAAAATGATACAAAATCGCCCAGGATTTTCGCTCTGCTATCACACGATTATACTCGGAAACCGGAACATTTTTTGCTATATCCAGCATTTCATCTTCAATTTCGCCGTCACTGTACAAATCCTTGCCAGGATAGTATGTGTCATCAATTGTTATGGAACCTATTTTCTGCATATATTCGTCCCTTCATAAGTCTGAACTGTAATCTTCGAGTTCATATCGTAATATCCAACTGTATTTTTATCTGACACGACTGTGATATTGCATACATCATATAAACGATGATATACCGTGAAATCCGTGCCATTATAACCAGTACAACCAAATGAAAGAAGATACTCGCCTCCTTGCAGATTCATATCCTGCTCAAAAGATATCTCCATAATGGGGCCAACCTCAAAATCAGTCTTTTCAAACATCGTATTTGTACCAGTAATTTCTGTTCCCTTTGGATCTTTGATGGATAATGCAAATATCGGATACTCAATTGGGGCATGCATCTGCACCTTCATGCGTACCGTAAAAGGTTTTCCCTTTTCAATCGTATTGGTAATATTTCCGCAGCTATCTACAATCGCATAATCAATAATCTCTGCTTTCTTATCACCATACTCAATGGCATTTTCATTTTGTGAAAGCAAATCCTTCCAGCATTTTGCTTCTTTTACAGATTTTGCTGCCTCCATACTTGGTGCCTTGGCAATATTTTCTGTTTCCTCGTCCACATGTTCCAAATCCAACTGACCAACCAGTACCTTTTTATACATGTCAACCATTTCTTTGGGACGTCCCTCTGCCAGTTTTACACCCTTATTCAACAGCACAACACGATCACAATATTTACTGATACTGCTCAGGTCATGGCTTACGAACAATATAGTTTTCCCCTGTTCTTTAAATTCCTCAAACTTTTTATAACACTTTGTTTGAAAGAACACATCACCAACAGACAATGCCTCATCTACAATCAAAATTTCCGGATCTATGTTAATCGCTACTGCAAAAGCCAACCGTACAAACATACCGGAAGAATATGTTTTAACCGGCTGATGAATAAACTCTCCAATATCTGCAAATTCCAATATTGAATCCAGCTTTGCATCAATCTCCTTCTTGGTAAAGCCAATCATAGTTCCATTTAAATACACATTCTCAAGTCCTGTGTATTCCATATTAAATCCGGCTCCCAACTCAAGCAATGCAGAAATACGTCCATCGATCTCCACATTACCACTTGTCGGATTCAGAACTCCGGTAATAATCTTGAGAATCGTTGATTTGCCAGAACCATTTGTCCCAATAATTCCAACACATTCCCCTTTTTTAATATCAAAATTAAGATCATGCAATGCATAATGTTCGCGATGCAATACTTTTTTCGTTAAACCCAGAGACTCCCGGAATCGATCGGATGGTTTATCATATAATTTATATAATTTCGTTACATTCTGTACACGAATCGCCGTCTCGCTCATAATTTATCTCTCTTTTTCTTATAACACATCTGCAAAATGCACCTTCAGTCGATTAAACACATTCACACCTATAACAAAGAATAGCAATGTAATAATCCAAAAGGCAAGTGTCCATAACGGCTTCTCCCAAAACCAAATATGATCCAGCAACGCATTTCGAAATCCATCTACAATATAATACATCGGGTTTAATTTAAATACTTTTGCTAAAGTTGGATGGTTCACCAAAATATCCGATATATTCCACATAATTGGGGTCATCCACATTCCAATCTGTAATACAATATTTACAATCTGTGTCAGATCCCGGAAAAAAACAACCACCGCAGATGTAAAATACGCCAATCCTAACACAAGCAGAAAGTTACAAATCATATAATATATAATCTGCAGCAAATAAACACTTGGGATATATCCGTTGCACCAACATAAAACAATCGTAAATGCCGTAAATATCACATGTACAAAGATTGCCGACAATACTTTCACCAGCGGTAATATATCAATATTAAATACAACTTTCTTTACCAGATAATTGTACTCGATCAATGCATTTGTTCCACCGTTCAACGCCTCCGAAAAAAAGAACCACGGAACAAGTCCTGCCATCAGCCACAGTACAAACGGGTGCCCGCTCGGTCTACCCTGGCGCAATCCCACGGTAAACACAAACCAATACACAACAACTGTGACAATCGGCTGCACAAATGCCCAGATCACACCCAAATAAGAACCTGCAAACCGTGTCTTAAAATCATTCTTCGCCAGATTTCCGATCAATGTCCGATTTTGAACTAATTCGATCGGAAGATTTATAAATTGTCGAAACCGTGAAGTTGTTTTCTTTTCCATGCCTATTTTTTATACTCCTTAATACCACTCCACTTGGTATCCTTCTCTGAGAATGTCAGATCTTCTACCGTCATTCCTTCTGGCATCGGCCATTCTACGCCAATTTCCGGATCAGACCAGAGCAGTCCGCCCTCATCGTTTGGATGATAGAAATCTGTACATTTATAACAAAACTCTGCATGATCGGATAATACGATGAATCCATGCGCAAAGTTCTTTGGAATGAAAAACTGTTTCTTATTCTCTGCAGACAAACGAACGCCAAACCATTTACCAAATGTCTTTGATCCTTCCCGCAGATCCACCGCCACATCAAATACCTCTCCACTTACAACACGCACAAGCTTATCCTGTGGATAATTGATCTGGAAATGCAATCCTCGAAGCACACCTTTCTTAGAGCTGGACTGGTTATCCTGTACAAATGTACAGTCAATGCCTGCCGCTGCAAAATCATTATAATTGTAAGTCTCCATGAAATAGCCTCTATCATCGCCAAACACAGAAGGTGTGATTACCTTCAATCCCTCAATCTCTACACCATCTGCTTCACAAGTCTCTACTGTGATTTTTCCAAATTTCTGTTCCATGTCCTTTTCCTTTCATCTATTTCTTATATTTTCTGTCCTTTTTTATTATTTAAAATAAAGTATAAATTTAAAATAGCTGTTAACAATAAATCCTTATTATTTTGATATACATAATTATTGAAATTGTAGCATATAGCTAGCAAAACTGCAAGTTTTAGCTGTTTTGTTCACAAAAACGAGATAGCCATAACGCATTATTTATATTCTTCCATTGTCTTCTCTTTTTGATAGGTATAAAATAATAAGTAATATTGGAGACGTATCGAAGTGGTCATAACGGGGCTGACTCGAAATCAGTTGGCCGGGGTAACCTGGCACGCGGGTTCAAATCCCGCCGTCTCCGCTAATAAAGAAAAATCCTCCCAACATTGCATTTCCCCTGCAACACTGGGAGGATTTGATTTTTCGATTAAATATCTGCTTCCTTCAAATATCTGCTTACCGCATCTGTCCAGACTGGAAGTGGCTCGAAGCCATTTTCTACAAGCTTCTTCTTGTCCAGGCGGCTGTTGTATGGTCTTGCCGCCTTACTGAGACCGTACTCTGCTGTAGTAACTGGCGTTACCTTCGTAGAAAGTCCATACTGGCGATAGATTTCCACGCAGAAATCATACCATGAGATATAGCCTGTCTTGGCTCCATTTGCGTCAGCACCCTCTGGAAGCTCTGCATTTGTGGCATGGTAATAACCATATTTTTCGGTCTCGCACATATCTACGAGCAGACGCGCTAAATCGTAGGTATACGTCGGCGTGCCGATCTGATCACAGACCACGCGTACCTCGTCGTGCGTCTTGCCGACATTGATCATCGTCTTGATGAAATTCTTGCCATTTAAACCAAATACCCACGCGATACGGACGATGAAATATTTCTCTAATATAGAAGAAACTGCCAATTCTCCGTCCAGCTTTGACTGTCCGTAGACATTGAGCGGCTTGTAATCTTTGCAATCCGGCTCCCAAGGCGTCGTGCCCTGTCCATCAAATACATAATCCGTTGAAAGGTACAACATCTTGCAGTCCAGCTCCTTGCACACTTCTGCAATGTTTCTTGTGCCGTCAACATTTACCTTTTTTACGGTCTCCTGCTTGTCCTCATCTTCGGCTGCATCCACGGCTGTCCATGCTGCACAATGAATCACAGCGTCCGGTTTGATCTCCATGATCTGTTTCTTCACGGCTGCCTGATCAGTGATGTCCAGACTTACATATGGCATTGTCGTAACTGCAGACCCATCCTGCACGCCTGCATAGGTCTCTCCGAGATCGGAACCCACGCCTTCGTGTCCTCGTTTGCTCAGCTCATTCATCACATCGTGACCAAGCTGTCCATTTACACCTGTTACAAAAAATTTCATTTTCGGTATCCTTTCCATTCAAATCTTTTTATATTTTTCAAAAAATTCGTCCCAATTTTGATTTTCTTTTTCCATTTTAACAACCATCTATGTGTGCGTCAAGCGATGAAAATCGTCATTTTTGACTTAATTTTATTAAGTAAAATTCAAAGTATGCTCTCCAGCGCGTCAATTATGCCAGCCCCCTTGTTTTTTTGCTCACTTATGCTACGATGAGGTTGTCCGAGGCAAACACCCTTGGGCAGGAGGAGAGCTGGGGTTATTGATGTTCGAAAGCAATAACTTCAAATGTGTGTTTACATAGAAACCGGACGGAATGGGGAACCGTCCGGTTTTGTATTTAGCTTTTATCTTCGCATTGCATCCCCCCTACATCTCGATTATAATATCCTTATATTACTTCGGAAGAAAGCGGGGAGCTACAACTATGAAGATCATCTTTTGCAAATGGGGAAGCATCTGCGAAAAAGGAATTGCAAATGCAATGCAGCGATTGGGCATTACGGTTATCACGATGGATCGCAAATTCGAAAGCGTCGACTACGACAAAGGCTATCTGGAAACACTGGCGGATCTGATTCAGAAAAATCCAGATGCGTCGTGTGTATTCTCTGTCAATTTCCAGCCAATCGTAGCGCGCTGCTGCAAAGTATTTAAGCTTCCTTATCTTTCATGGACGGTAGACTGCCCTAGCTTCCAGCTTTATTCAGAGACGATTGCCTACCCCACAAACCGAATCTTCGTCTTAGATCGTATGCAATGGGAGAAATTCGCCCCGGTCAACCCGGACTGTATCTTCCATCTGCCGATGGGCGCGGATGTTGCAACATGGGACGAAATAAAGGTAACCGCCGAAGATCATCAAAATTACGACTGTGATGTTTCTTTTGTTGGTTCGTTGTACTCTGAGAAAACACGCTACAATTCCATCGAAAAAGATCTGCCGGATGAAATGCGCGGCTATGTCGACGGACTGATTGCCGCCCAGTTAAACGTCTATGGGTACAATCTGTTGGAGGATTCCATCACTGACGAATGGGCGCAGGAGTTCCGGAAATATGCTGACTGGGCACCTCTTGGCGAAGACTATGCGGAAGATGTGAAAGGCATCGTTGCCGACACCTATCTCGGCTACAAATGCACCGAGCAGGAACGCATCCGCACCTGCAATGCAATCGGAGCGCATTTCGATGAATTACGGGAACAAGGGATAAACTATCAATTTGACCTGTGGACGCTGACCGATACCGCACCATTAAAACATGTCCGGTGTCGTGGCGGCGCTGATTCCAACAATATGATGCCGCAGATCATCAAATGCAGCAAAATCAACCTGAACATGACAAACCGCCCGATCAAAACCGGACTGCCTCTCCGTATCTTCGATCTCATGGCATGTGGCGGCTTCGTACTGTCGAATTATCAATCTGAAATCCCGGAAATTTTCGTCCCGGACAAGGATATCGTCCTCTATGACAGCATCCCGGATATGCTCGCCAAAATCGACTATTATCTGGAACATGATGATGAGCGGAAACAGATTGCGAAGAATGGATACGAGAAAGTGAAAGAATATCACAGTTACGATGTAAGAATTGTGACCATGTTAAAAACAGCCGGGATTATTTAATCCCGGCTTGTAATCATTATGGATTCCCTAAAACGACTTAACACCTCCGACATCAAATCAGACATATCTCGCGATGATCTGACTCTCATATTCTGCATCGTGAATATCTTCCACCTGATCTCCCCCAGCAACCTCATTGTTGTACTTTGTCTTTACCTCAGTTTTTCTGCCTTTTCCAGCCAAGAACCATTCATATTCAATATCCACATGACCGATATCTAACGCCTGATATCCTTCAATTGCCAAATCATATGCCAGAACCGTTGCTGTTGGTCCAAGTGCAACCAGCACCAACTTATCCTTGCCTTGCTTTTTGGTTTCTGCAAGCAATTCCTCATATCGATCAAATGCATGTTCTGCCGGTCCCAAAATTCTTACAATGCTTTTCGCTCCAGCAAACAAATCATTTCCGATGCCAAGACGACTTTTCTCCCCTTCCACAATCACCAGGTTCCGCCCCTGCCATATCTTCTTCAACGCATCAAATCTCTGTTTCGGTGCGTCTGTATTATTATCATGATAACTGGCATACGGGCGCGTCACATATGCATCGTAATATGTCCGATCCATATCTAACAAATCATAATTCTGCTTGCGCACCTCTTCCGTCAGATACGCACGGATATTGTAACGGCACTCTGTATTATACTTAGATAAATCCCCATAAATATCTGGAATTCCTAATAAAATTTCTTCGTTCTCCATATGTAAAACTTCCATAAGCCGTCTGGCAAGCTCCGCATCCGCATGCTGAAACTTCTGCCGGTTTACACCGGCGATTACCGCAAACTCACCATCCCCGAACCGAGCCATAGACTTCCGCTCAGATATGATTTTATCAATTGCTTCCTGACCTGATCGTATCGTTGGCAACTGCAGCTTATCCTGTGTGGCAAGCACTTCGTATTTCAGATTGTCCACAGACAGATTCATAGCATATTGATTCGTCGACAGCTGTGCAATCTGCTGCTTGTACGCATTCGTAAGATTCGAAAGCATCGTCTGCAATTCGCCGACCTTCCGTTCCAGTTCATCTATCTGCATTTTATCTGTCTGTGTTCTACACATGCGCTCTGTAACCTGTTCAGCAAACATTGGCACATCAACACCCGAGATACAAGAAATTCCATACAGATCTGCCATATCCATATATCTTACATTGTCCGTACTACGATTCGTAATATATCCATCTACCTGCCCAAACAAGCTCCTCTCATCTTCAGGATTGGCAACAAATAGATTCACATAGCAATCCACATCCTCATACTTTGAGAAGATATCATCTAATCTCTCTAGCTTTTCCTGCAGATCAGCATCTTCCCTGATATACAGCAAAAGTTCGTAATTCGTATCTGCATAACTATTTACAAATGCTTCAATCACATTTGGATATGTCGGATAATCCTGTTCAAAATCCGGTATATACAACAATCTCCGATCCGGTCCGGACTTTGTCTTCTCCATTGGAATAATATCCGCCATCGGAATCTGTTGAAGTTCCCGCTGTGCATCCGGCAGAAATGCTTCTATAAAGGTATCTATGTCTCCATACAGCAATCCAGCCGCAGCACGTACCTTCTCTGCAGTCCAATTCCACCACCGGATCAGTTCCAGCGCTTCTATTTGTCTCTTATCACAACGATAGCCAATTACTTTTGCAGGATTCCCTGACACAATCGCATATGATGGCACATCCTTCACAACAACTGCTCCCGCTGCCACGACAGCGCCATTGCCAATCGTTACCCCGCTCATTATTGTAACATCATCACCGATCCAGCAGTCATTCATAATAACCACCTGACCTTTACGCCTGATTCTCTCTGGCCTGCGATATGGAGCCCCATTAATCCGTCCCTGACAGACACGTCTATAATCGTGATTCATATCCACAATTATCTTAACATCGCCCGCAATTGACGTATAACGTCCAACCTGCAGATTATATATCATGCCGGAATCAAAAACGACCTCTGCCCAGGCTTCTTCAATATAACTGTCTCTGCCAATCACCAGCACAGGGAAGTTCTTCTGTTCACCCAGAACATCACTCATATATGCTGTATCCGTCTGTACACTATTTTCAGGTATGTTTAACTTTATGCGCATGATTTTCTCCTCACGTACCAGATTATACTAATATTCTATCTCTGTCGAAGCAAGCATCACAGGTTTCTCGCGTAGCGTAAACGCATGTACATACGGAGATGGAGAACCATAATACGCATCACCGTTCATCGCCAGACGCTCTCGATAAGCCGCGAGATCTTCCTGCTTCTGCGGTTTCTCCAACGTACACCATGCCTTGTTTGTCTCTGCATAAGTACGAAGCATTTCTGTTAACGTCTTAACCCGCTGCAGATCAACCTCCCAGTCCGATAATCGTGGTGGATAGAAGCATATCTGCACCTGCAAATTCTCATGGTTATCTGCAAATATCTGTAGTCTGGATTCCACATGCGCAAGTGCGCGCTTTCCAAGATTGGCAAGCTCAGTTTCTCCGATGCAGTAAAGGATCGTCTTCTGGGATGTACCCTTTCCTGCTTCACTCTGGAATACAAACTCCGATACAGAGATTTTCCGCTCCCAGATTGCCCTGTATGCTTCTCCCGAGAATTCCACCAGACACTCCAGATACCGCTGCCGCATGTTCTCCGACTGCACATAGATCTGATCTGCATACATAAGTGCCGGTGCCATCACATAATGCTTCATGTTATATCGATCCGTTGTGTCCTCTGCTCTGAATTCCTTCACCTTATACGCCGGAACATAGATCAGATTCTTCGTATACTTCCGAAGATTTCCCGCATAGTATATCGGCGGAATCGTCAGACATGGATTCTCACCATCATACGGATCCTGAATATATATCGTACCCGGTGCCAGAAGTGCCGGATTTACCTTCTGCCATGGCATGAACTGTATATTATCCGCAAATTCTCCGTACAGATTCTGTATATGATCTTGTATACGCATTGTGTTTGCATCTTCCGTGTTCTGCCCATACTCTGCATGTCCATAAATATCTTTGAATACTGTCGGTACACAGGCGATATATACATCCGTATCTGCCTTTTGCCGTTCCTCATCACATAGATGTTCATACGCATGCCACTCCCGCATCCCTGTACATATAAATAGCACAGAACGGCGTGCAATGCAGAATTGCTGTATCTCCGCTTTCATCTCTGTATAGCTGCGAGCAAACGCCTCATACGAAGCACGAACTGTTGCATCTGCATCCGGCACATCGACTGACTGCTGTCCTGCTTCCGGTACACCCGGTTCCTGTAACCGGATATTCAACTGCTCATACAGCGCATACAACGCATCACAGTATTCCTGTATCTTCGCAACCACTTTCTGCACGCATGGATTTGTTTCCCCACGTACCTCTTCGAGCAATGTGCCAAAGTCTACGACCAATTGCTGTAATTCCGGCAACACCGATAACACATCCTCATACTGTTGCTCCTGCATCTGTGCCGTACAGTTCTCCATCATCTCATCAAGTACCGATACATATTGTCCGGCAATGTCTGTAAGTGTCTGCTCCTCTACATCCTTTTCCTGCTTACAGGATGACTTCTTATCCACTTCCTTGCACACACGACCTGAGTTGTCACACAACGAATGCTGTGATGTGTTATCGAACGCATTTGCATTCCTGCACACATGACCTGTGCTGTCATATAACATCTCTGGCCGGAACGTAAACTCCGGCAGAGGGAAATCCGCTACCGCCTGCAGGTTCTTCCGCTGCCCTTCAAAATACGGATAGTCGTGTCCACCCCAGACCTTCCGTATCGTCATATAATCCCCATAACGATAGCGAAGTGCCGTGTCATAATCTGCAGGCACCGGTATCGTAATCTCTTCAAACGGCAGCCGCACAAGCGTATCATAGCACTTCTTCGGCAATCCCCGATTTCCTTTGAGCACCCACGGAAAGATCTGTGCAACCGCATCCGATTCATCTGCCGGCACCCGCGCCATCTGTAATTCCGCAAGCCGGTACAGGGGAATTCCGAGTTCCCGTGCATTCTTTGTCCTCGGCAACTTCGTCTGGTATTTATTTTCAAGTTCCTGTAAAAACATTTCTCTTACAGAATCCTGCATGCGTCCCTCTATGATCTGATCTGCCACCGCCAAAATATGCTTGATCTCCTCGCAGCGCGCTTTCTCCTGTTCCTCGTCCCTGTACAGATAATCCATCACGAAGATATCAACCGTTGCGATATATGGGAAATTATGATACTTGCGCAAATGCTCTTCTTCAAAACAAATCTGATTACAATTCACCACGCGCGACAAAAAGAGCCAGTGATTCTCCTTCGTTGCATAATCGTGAATCGCAAACTCTCCCGGAAGCTCATCCTTCGCCATTTCCTTAAAGCGCTCATAATCTTCGCGCAGCATACCGATATCCAGATCATCATCCCACGGCACAAATCCACCATGGCGCACGGCACCGATCAGCGTCCCCCACTCCGCGAAGTATCGAATATTACATTTTTTACAGATGCGGTCAATCTCTGCAAGAATCTGAAGCTCTGCCCCCCACGCCTGCTTGATTGCCGTCGGCACGTAAAATCCATAACGCACCTCATCCTGATAAAATTCTGTGGTTAATTTCATTGCATCCATTTCCTGTAACTACCGAAAAAATCTCGCATCTGAATATTTTTCTATAGAAAAATATTCGCGAAACAATTTTTATCTATAGAAAAAGTCGCTTTACTCATTCACACCCATGATCTTCACATAGTCTTCCGTCTTGTCTCGCATGATTGTAAACCCCTGCATCAGCTGCTCCATCGGAAGTCGGTGTGTAATCAACTTCTCCGGATGCACACGCCCTTCCGCAAGCGCACGCATCACATAATGCCAGTCATCATCCTCACTGCCGGTAAAGGACGAATTCCACGTACCGGATACGCGAAGCTCATTCCGCAGGATCTTCCAATACACCGCTTTCGGAAGCGTCATGTCTGAATATGGATTCCCCACAAATACAATACTGCCACCGGGTGCAGAAAGTTCTACCGCGTGCTGTACCGTCTCGTTTTTCCCGACACATTCAAAGAACAGATCTACTCCGGCACCATCCGTCCGTTTCATAAGCCAGGCAGCGGCATCTTCCTTTCTCGAATCGCAGAAATTCTCCTCCGGAATTCCCAGTTCCCCGACATGGAGCTTCTGTGCATCTTTATTTCCGATCACATATAAATCCTTTACACCTGCATCCTTCAGGAACATCGTAAGAAGCAGTCCAATCGTTCCAAGTCCCCAGACAGCAACCCGGCTCTTCGAAATATCCCCCGCCAGCGCCATGCCTTTCCGCATCGCATGTACAGAAACCGCCATTGGCTCCAACATAGCAGCCTGCTCGTAAGTCACGCCCTCCGGCAACTCAAGCAGGTTCTTCTCCGGCACTGCCACATACTCCGCAAAACCGCCATCACACCGGGAGCCAAGATAATTATAATTCCGGCACATCTGGTACTGTTTCTTCTGACACGGTCCGCACGTCCCACACGGAATTAAAGGAAATATACCAACCGGTTTACCCTGCCATTTCGCATCCACATCCGTTCCACACGCACAGACCTGTCCGGAAAACTCGTGTCCGATAATAATCGGATGCACATGCGCCCCTGTCACAAAGGCACGGGGAATATCCGAACCACAGATACCCGCTGCCTTAACCGCAACCAAGACTTCATCTGATTTTGGCTGTGGTTTCTCCGTCTCTTCATATGTCATATTGTTTGGGTTATGTAATATCCATGCTTTCATATGTGGGGTCCTCCTTTGTCTACACCAACATCACACGCCCGGTATGCAGAATCTTATAATCCTCCGCATGATGCATAAAATATAATGTCTCCAAATTCTCTCCTAAATAACCAATATAACGATCTGCTCGTTCCCAGCCCTTCGGATCCGACAGTTCTTCTGTACGCTCCAAAATCGGGAACAACCATGCACAGTAATCTCGAAGCACCTCTTTCTTCGCCAGAAGGATATTATAATTGTACATATAATTTCCCTTGAAAATCCGATGATAAGTCTTCATATATTCCGGATGCAGTTCTTCAAGTGCCTGCACCATCGCATCCCAGTCCGAAGTTTTCACATACCGCTCATGATGCTCGAAAATATCCGGTTCACACATCGTCGGACATGGCAGCACCACATCCACATCGTGCTCTGCAATATAGTTCATCTGGTCATCATTGATATCGAGCAGACGACGGTATTGATATAATCCGGTATATCGCAGTTGCTCTTGTCTCGCATCTTGAACAGACTTACCGCCATAATCTGTCACATCATGCTGCAGCTGATTCTTCCAGATCCAGTAAAGTGCCGTCAGTTCACAATAATTCACATTCTTTGCCGAGATGTTTTCTCCGATATCATCCGTCAGTGCTGCGACTCTCTCATCCGTCAACGCAGCTCCAACCTGAATCGGCTGTACCCATGCAGGAACCGGGTAATCGGTCTGCACCTGCTTGTCCCGGTAGAACTTCGCCATGTAACAGTATGCGTCAAATTCACGCTTCTCCAATCCGATTGCAGTTTTATCCAGCGTCGCTGCTTCCGGAAGTACAGCAAACTCTCCACGCTTTGCATAATACGCACCCATCAGCTCCGCTTCCAGCTGCCATGTCATACAGATATGATTGTGAAATCCCTGTTCGTCCAGAAACTCCACGATCTTATGTTGAATATCCTGCGGCGTCGCAATCAGAATACAGAGATCTTTGTCTGTCAATTCCGCAAGCTCATAGACTTTCAGATTGTTCAATATTGATGGGTTTCCGCTTCGGGAAGTTACCACAAATCCCTCCAGATGAATTTCAGGGTGAACTGTCTGAATCGCATGGGAGGTACCAAGCGCGAGGCTTTTTGCTCCGAAGATTATTAACTTGTGGGGGAATTTGTACTCTATCATTTTTATTACTTCTCTCTGTTTTCCTTAACAATCCAATTCCAACAACGCAGACATAAATTGTTCCATATATTCCTTTGCCCCAATCGAAACGCGAAGGCAATCTCCAAACTCACCAACATTTGCATATGTTTTTATCAGTATTTTTTTCTCTTCCTTCATCCTTGTAACAACTTCTCCGGCACCTGTTTTTGGCTCAATAAAGATAAAGTTTCCTGCCTCACCCTTATGGCGATATCTATTTTTATCCAATGCCTCTATCAAATATTCCCTGCCCTCTCGAAAAATCGCAATCAAACTATCCACCATTCCTGGAGTTTCAATAATTTTTTCAGCAAACAACATAGCAAATGCATTTGTGTTATGTGGTGTACAAAATTTCTGCACCAATTTTACATCCTCTGGGTGTCCCACAACATATCCTAACCGGCAACCTGCCATAGAGAACATTTTTGAAAAGGTTCTCGTCACTAAGACTCTTCTTTCATTCAGAGCATACTTAATAAACGTTTTTGGATAAAAATAATGATACGCCTCATCAATAAGCAAGGTAATCTGTTTTTCTTTGCAAACCTTTAAGATATGTTCAAATTCTTTGTCTGTATACACGTTTCCCATTGGATTATTAGGATTCAACAGGATTAACATCTGTGTATTCTCTGTAAGTACATTCAATATATTGTCAACATCCATCGTCAAATCTTCATTGTATGGAACTCCAACAAAATCTCTTCCATACATCTGAGAATAAACCTGAAACATAAAATAAGAGGGAACAACTCCCACTATTCGTCCATGCGGTGCTGTAAAAGCCTGTATTATGTATCTAATTCCCTCTGCAGATCCGTTTACCAAACAAATATGCTCTGGATCCGTCCCAAGAAAATCAGCTAAAACTTCGCTAAAATGCTTTGTTTCCGGATATTGAGAAATAAAATCCGGGGTAATTTCTTCCAAAGTTTTCTTAATAAATTCCTCCGGAAGTCCACCAGGATTTTCATTCAAATCCAGTCTTAAAAACCCTTTCCTTTCATTTTGGTCAAACACTCTTACCAAATCTATAATTTCTTTATTTGTATAGTACATACTTCTTTCTCCCTTGAACATTATATTGATGAATAATCATGCCATGGATAAAAGGCTACATAATTTTCACATCCTAGTTCTTTCAACTGCATCTCAACTTCCTGATATTTTGAACACGTAATAATGATTGGTATATCTGTTTTTTGAGGAGCAACAACCTGCACGCCATTAGCCTTTAACCCCTGATAATCTTTATTATTATCAAAAATATATTTAGGTTTATGGATATCTGTAAATTTTTCAAAAAAAACATTATAGTATGCACCTATACCCCACAGTGCATATTCTCCTTTAACATATTGTTGTAATCTTTTATATTCTTCCTTAAGATCCAATTTAAGAATAGCATTTTTAGCTACCGGACAGTCCTTTTTTTTAACAATCATTCTATTGTTAAAAAGAGTTCTACCCCCATCTTTTGCAATAAATGATCCTACATATTTTGCACCTCGTTTTTCGTAGTATTTTCGTGCATAATCATTTCCTTCCACATACAATATCTCTAGCTCTTTAATACCCTCGCTTACCAATATTCCTATTAAGACGTCAAACAATTGACTACCTATTCCTTGCTTCTCCATCTTTTCAGACACATGAAAGTAATCTAATATCGCATTTTTATTTGGCATATTAAATAGACAGAAACCTAAAAATCCAACTATTTCTCCATTTTTTATATATACAACCGTCCTGCAATCTCTTCTATTTAAATAGACTTTCCATGATTCCCGATAGACATCCTCACTCAAAGTTTCAAAATATCTTTTTATATAAATTCCCTTATAGGTTCTCCTAATATTACTTATATGAAGTTTTGCAATTTCTGCTGCATCCTGTTCATTTGCAAATCTAATCACTTTACCACATTCCTTTATCATTTACTGATCACTAACGTTCCACATACATCAGGGATTGGGATTTTAATTATACGATGTCCCACTTCCTTTTCATATTCATCAACCGCTTTTTTTACACCCTTTAAATGATCTGATTGGTTATAATCATGTAACATAATATACCCACCTTCATTCAGCCTCGGATAAAAATATCTCAAACCGGCTAAGATAGGTTCATAAAGATCACAATCTAACGATACTAAGGCAAACGTCATTTCTTCCTCTGGAATTGTATCCGGGAAATATCCCTTTCTTACAATACACTGATCTCTATATTTCATTTTCTCCAACACTAAATCGATGTATGTATTTTTGAAATTATTCCAACTGTCAAACCATTCTTGAGTAGTAAATCCATTATCTATCTCAACATTCATGTCATTATTGTCAAAGCCATCAAATGTATCAAATAAATATAATTTTTTATCAGGAAACATCTGATTCATGCACTTTGAGAAATCCCCCCTATACACCCCCAGTTCTGCCAAATTACCTGGCACATTATTATTCTTAATTTCTTCTATAATCAATCTCAATGTTCCAAATCTGCAATAATCATCTGTAACAATATATTTTTGACCAAATAAATTCTGTGCATTATCACATCCGAATATATCTATATCCATATTCATTACCTCTGTAACAACATATTTCGCACCTTTCGGTGATCGATCAAAATATTCATTAAATTTTTCCGCAAACACGCTGTCATAAGAAATATCTGCATTTCCCTTTGTAAGACAAAGATAATCACGATTCAATTTTTTATTACACAGAATAATTTTATCTTTGCTTATTCCTGCTTTAAGTAAATTATTAATTGTTTCTACATATGAATTTGTCACATAAATTTTATCAATGTTTACGGGGATTTTTTCTACTTCAACTACTTTAAATCCACGAAAAGCTTCTCTTGATTTTACAGTTTCAATTACACCTACTAACTCCTCGCCTGCAAAATCATGATTATCGATAAAATAATCCGCTACCATTCCTGTTCCATAAATTAAGATTTTTTTCATTTGTGTCTCCTTATATCTCATATAAATCTACATGGTTATAAAAATCATTTACTATTTCTACCATTGCTCTTGAAACATCTTTTGTTATATACCCCGGATCCTTTCCGTTCTCTATAGCTCTGCAAAATGCCAACAACAGAAAACGTATCCCCTCTCCATCCAACTGATAGAAATACCGTTTGTTTCTTTCCATATTTTCAAAACGCACCTCAAAGTAATCTGTTTTCCACCACGGAGCAGGAACATATATATACCCTTCGGTTCCAGCAATAATCAGGCTTCCTTCTGACTTCACGCCCTGTCCAACCTGAATAGATGCAACTGCAGAAGGGAACACAAAATCAATCTTCGTAAATAAATCAAACTTTGGATTCTCCTTCAGTAAATTGGAGGCGATCGTTTTTCTTATAAACTTGGTTCCTAATATTTGAAAAACCGGAAGCATTGCTGTCGGTCCCCACTCACATATGGAATTCCATTGTTCCTCAAGGTTATTTTCTATAAGCAATTGCTTATTCTTCAAAGATGTACATGTTGCTTCGACGAGCTTAACCTGTCCTATCATACCACTCTTTATAAGTAATAGTAACCGCATGTATGCAGTAGCATATGCCGTGCGCAAAGAACTCATTAGAATACATTTTTTCTCCTTCGCCAGTACTTCTAATTCTTTTAATTGCCCTGGATCAAGAACCATTGGTTCCTCACACAATACATGTTTTCTTTGCTCAAGTGCCAACTTGATAAGTTGATAATGATTTTCAGGAAATGAGTGTATATAAACTGCATCGACTCGCTCTAATAATTCATCATAGTTATCTGTTATAAAAGTAATCCCCTCAAAATCCGATTCTGCTTGTTCTATATTTTTCTTATAAAGCGAAACCGATTCTATAGAATTAACAAATTTACTTTCCTTAAAAATACGTTGAAGATATACGTCGTCTCCTGCAATTCCTAATTTTATTTTTGACTGCTCACTCCTTAACCCTGAGCTGGAAACTCCCTCCGTCCGTTCAAGATACACCACTTTACAGTACTCGTTCAGGTAATCAAATTTTCCAACCCAATCACTGCCAACTGTAAAAATATCTATACCATAGCGCTTAATATCATCAATCTTTTGCCCCTCATATTCTTCAACTATAATTTCATCAGCAATATTAAGCGCTTTTACAGCCTCAATTCTTTCCATCAGTGACTGCTTTACATTAATCTTACCCCTGTTACGATCAAAATCCTCGGACGTAACTCCTACAATTAAATAATCACCCAATGCTTTTGCTCTGGTCAATAGATTTATATGCCCGAAATGCAAAAGATCATATGTTCCATATGTAATTACCTTTGTCATATAAATCTTCTCCTTTATTTGAAAATTTCCAACAGTTCATCCGTTTTCTTGTCAAACAAATTTCTCAATTCTATATGTCTTGCTCCAGAAACTAATAATTTTTTCTGTTCTTCTTGAATAACAACTGTTAAATCAGAATCACATCCCTCAATATACTCAACCCTTTTCGAAATCAATTTCTGCTTTATATTATTATAGCTTTCTTTCCGCACCAAAGATTTGCCATCCAATATATATATACAATATATATTATTTCGTCTTAATTTTACATAAATATCATATGCCTGATCAACTAGATCCTCACTCGAAGCCACTATTCCTACGTACTTATTATTTTTTCGAAATCTTGTTGAAACCGTCTCTGTAAGATGTTTACATGTCAAGTCATCCGGATAAGTTAAATAATCTTTATAGAAAATTTCAAGCATTTTATCTACCTGATTCGGAACAAAACATGTAAATCCCTCATACTCTACTTTTTTTAATGGATTTATATAATTTGCTGGAATCCAATTATCTCTGTCATAAATATAGGAATCCATATTGTCTAATCCCCAATAGACATTATTACTTTGTAAAGTGATTGCATCTTCTTGCTCGATTGCACTTATAACCACCTCATTCCCCCTTGTCGTATATCGTTTATCTTGATATTTTTGAATTACTGCATTATGATTCTTAAATTCAATTTCATCTTTATAATAGTCATATGAGAAAAAATCAATACGTCTAAAATCAATCTCTGAATATCCAAGCGCAATCTGCATACAATTTGGAGAAACGATCATTATAAATTCTCCTGGATGTTCAAGAATAATTTTTCGCAATTTTTCATCATCTGTCTTATCAAATGATGCTTTAACTTCTACATAGACATAATGTTTTTTCCCGTACTCTAAAAGCCGCATATATTCCACTCTGAATAATCCAAAATCAAGATCATCATCCCACGGAATAAATCCACCATGTCTGTAATATCCAAGAAGTGATCCAGCAATAAGAAACGGATGTAACGCCAATTCCTTAACATCTCTCAATATCAATTTTGCTACTCTTGCCGTATCTTCTTGAACGTACGCCAAATAACCCGTCGCCTTTTTCAACGATTTGATATCTGCAAGCTGTTCCAGATAGTCCAACTGTTTCTCAAAATTATTAGCCATTTCAATGTACTGATTTTTTTCCAGTCGGTATCTCTTGGCATCATCTTTAAGTTCATCTAAAAATTTAGAGGGATCTATTTCTACTCTATCTATTAACGCATCGTTTATAATAACAAAATCATCTATCCCTTCCTCAAGTAATTGCCTTGCTACCACTTTTGAATTTGCTGAGTTCATAGTGAGCAAAATTATACTCTCCGCTACAATTTCCCTTAAATGGTCAACTGTAATATATGGTATTTCATATCTACTCCCCTCTGTTTTACAGGCATTATCGCAAAATGCATACACATTCTTTTTCTCTAGTGCCTGTAAAACTCTTAACCCATACGCACCACTGCCAAATAAAATAATTTTTTTATTCATGCTGTCTACCATACTTTTTTAAAATATACTCCAACGTATACTCCTTTTCCTCACCTAACACTATCTTCTCACTATCTGCATATCCAGTGCAGAATTCTATTGGTTCAGATGTAACAACCGCAGCCGCATCTTTATTTGCCCATTCCGAAAATTCAACTCCCAATTCAACAAGTTTAGCTTTTATTTTTTCGGATTGTACATCCAAAACAACATTACAGTATTTATTCTCAATTATATATACTGCATATATACCTTTTTCTCTTAATTCTTTATAAACATCCAACATCTGGAAAATATCATTCTTATTCGTCAAATACAAATCGATTTTCGGAAGTATCCACTTTATAGCCTTTGCAATTTGAGTTAATCGCTTTGGAATTCCTATATCCGATGGTGTCCCTCTGTATCCCGGAATTTCATATGTCAAATACCCATTTATATCATTGGGTGCAGGAAGAGATATATCTTCAAATTGCGCCAACTTCGTTGGAAATATCGTTTTTTTGTCTAACCATGTATTTACATGCAGGCATTCATATGGAATCATAGTATCGAGAGAAAATCCTATTTTATTTGAATCATCCACTATATGTTCATTTTGTCTGACTGCCTCACGTTCCAAATCGAACTTCTTTTGTACATCTTGTTCTATTTCGATTTTTTCTTTTATTTGAAAAACAATATTCTTGTATTCATCAAACTTATAGTCCTCGTCAAAACAATCAAACGCAAAAAAATCCACAACCGAATAATTTAAAATTGAAGTACCACAATACAAACTTGCACAATATGGATTAACTGCGAAAATATACTGGTTGGGATATTCCTCCATCAATTCTGTTAATTGCTTATATTTTTCAATTCCATCGCCCCTTCTCGTCACTGTATGCCAATGGCTATTAGCGTATTGAAGCAATTTATTGTAATCTCTTCTTAACATTCCAAAATCTACATCGTCATCCCAAGGCACAAACCCCTTATGTCTTTCTGCTCCAATCAAAGTTCCTCCAATCATAAATAATTGAAGCTTTAAATCTGCAAGTTCTTCTAGGACTTGTTTCGCATATTTGGTATTTTTCATCTGCTCCTGACGCAGATATCCCTCTGCTTTGCCAATTTCATATGGATTAATAAGTTCCCGCATATATTGAACTTGTTCGGTTCGTTCTGTTGTTAGCTGTCGAAAATATTCAGATTTACACCAGAATCTATTTTCTTTTGCTTGCAAGTAACAAAGGGTATCTTCCTGACCATATTGTATTACTCTTTCCCTTACCACATCATAGTAAAAGACATAGTCTGTACATCCCTTAGATTCAAGTTGGTGAGAAATTTCTATTGCATTTTTATCATTTGCAGCAATTAAAATTATGTAATCATGTCTTTGTTCTATTAAATTTTGCGGACTGATAATTCTTTTACCAAATCGACTCTTGCCATGTAAAGATGCATTATTGTCGCAAAATGCATCCACATTTTCGAGTCCCATTACATGTAACGCAACCGCCCCCGCTTCTCCGGCTCCAAATATTCTAATTTTTTTCATAATCCTTCACCACCAGCTATTTATTCACATACTCCCCCCCATATATAGGGTGCAGACAACATCCAAAACATTTTTTAAAATCATTTAATCCCTTTTTCTTTCCTCCTCTAACATATGTATATGCTCCACCCGTTTCAAAATAAAATTCATTGGGATTCATTATTGGATATTGCATATCAGGATGCGTTCTATAATCTTTTGATACGATTATCATCGACTCCCATAATAAATATTTATTAACGCCAACTTCCTTATCATTTACAGATGCCCCCCACCAATAATAAGCTGTATTTTTATATAGTAATATAACTGTTGTTGCTATTGCCTCTCCATCTTTATTTTCCAGGAAAAAAACTCTACACCTTTTTTGAGGAATTAAGTTAAAAAATATATTGCGATTATATTCATCATAAATAATTTCTTCAGCAGCACCTGTTCTTGTATATGTAATTTCATGCAACTTTTTATATGTTTGAAAATCTTTCTCAACCGCCTTTGCCTCAACAACAACATACTTTTCCGACTTTCTCAACTTTCTAATCGCTTGTCTTGTTGTTTGTTCGCAATTTCCAAGCAATTCTTCCTCAGTTTTATTCATTTTAACTATCCATGTATATCGAATAGATGGATTAAATCCTAAATCCATTAAGGGATTAATTCCCGTCACTCTTCCCGGCCAATTATTTTCACTCAAAGGCGGCATATATGCATCAAAGCAACGGACACTATATTTTTTAACCATAAAATCGATATATTGTTTATACAGACCACATACCTTTTTCTTTTCTTTTACTGTTAAGTTATCATCTATGATAGTTCCCCACCTTGAATGCAACCTATAAAATTCATCATTTTGTGTAACTCTTTTTTCTAAATGTAACATTGCAATAAGAACAATTTTCCCATTTTCTTCATTAATGATGCAAAAAGACCTATTCTTATCATTAATCCACCTATCCAAAGCAATGACATCATACAAATAATATGCATACCCTCCTCTACAATTGTAAACAAAATCATCCCAAACTTTGCTATCCATATCATTATACTGCTTAATAACTGGTTTCATAAACTCTCCTTTTTATTCTCATAGCTTTTATATGTTTAATTTTCCTCGAAAAGTTTCACAAATTCATTTAACCTAACGAAATCATTTTCCTTATAAACTTTAGATTCTATCTTATTTTTTTTCATAATCATATCATGCTTAGAATTGTTAATGTTAATATCAATTATATTTAATAATCTATATTGAGAATCATAAATATTTATTTTTCCTTTTTTACAGACCACAAAACCTATATTTTCATAGTATTTAGCAAAATATATATTTCCATCTAACACATATGAATTGTTAGGGCTGTTTATATTATATATAAAATTTTTCTTTTTCGATCCATATAAGAAAACTATATCCTTAGATGCCGCTATCCCATTAAAATAGCTTTCCATTGTATCAAATATCTTGTCAATTTCTATTATTTGAGTTTCTTCCCTAGAATTCCATTTTATAAAATAGTTACCATGGTGTGACATTATGTAAAACGTATCACCTACATTTACTATTCCATCATTTTTATATTTATCCCGTTGTTTACATTCATCAATAAATATTTTTTTAATTTTAGCATTATATGTATCGATACACATCACATTACTTTCCAGCCGATTAGCAACATACAGCTTATTATCCAACTCTGCTGTACTCTCTCCCCAAAAAGCATATTCCCCCTGCTTTTCTAACAATTCTGTAATCTCCCCACTTTTAACATTCACCTTTAATATGCCTTTGTATTTGAATCCATATAAATATGCCATTCCATTTTTTAATGCTCCTCCAACAAATTTTGCTTCCATATTTGGATCGACAAAATCATCAAGTGCTAAGCCCTTCCATGTACATGTTACAAAATTATATATCCATAATTTCTTTGCATTACAAGGGACCAACATCATTTCATCTCCATCTATATAGATTCCAAAATAAAGTCTACTCACCATGCCATCTTCATCTGGCATATTCGTCATTATTTCAACTTGCAAGGACTCCTTGTTTATTTTTAAAATAATATTCATTTCCCGAGCCACGCAGTACATGTATTCATCCTTTATTGCAACACACTCTGTAATCACTTCATAATTTTTATTTCCCATTGCCAACTTCACCCCATTAAACGAAACTATATATCTATTAAGCCAAAAAGGCCAACTCCGCGCACAATCTCACAGAATCAGCCTTGTTATATCTCATCCGACCTCCATGTCATGAATCACGATACATCTATATGATATATCGACATTTTACATATAATGCTTAACCAACAAACGCCGGAGAATTCGATATCTTCTCCAGCGTTTATGCACATATCTATAAACTTATATCTAATATTTTCGATCTTCCCGAAACCGTTCCAGATCCCCCTGTGTTGTGATCTTGTAATTCTTCTCATCCCCGGGTATCATGGCAATCTTCATTCCTGCCAGAATTGCCGGTTCAGATGAGCCATTGATTGTGTAGATATCATCAGGGAGTAACGCTTTGCAAGCCTCATAATATGGTGTGAATCGAAAGACTTCCGGTGCCTGTCCGGCAAATAACTCCTCTCTGCGAAGCGTACTGGTGATTATCTTTCCATCCACACTTTGATAGATCGTATCCTTCATCGGAAGTACCGGCATTACGCCATCTTTCCCTGGTAACGCCACAAAGCAATCGCTTATTATCTGCACCGTCAGATTTGGGCGCGCAGCATCACAGATCATGACATTGACATCTTCGGACATTATGCGTCCTGTTCTAATATTCTCTTCAATATCTTCCAACGCATACAAGATAGACAATTGTCGGTTGTTACCCGGCGCGGAATATCCCATGAATATTTCTTTCCAAGTCGAGGCTGTCAGATGTTTTCGGATATCCGCTTCGATATCGTCCTCCCACATATCTGCACAGACTATCCGTATTCCGTCAATCTCCGGTGCCTGCACACAGGTTGAAAGCACATATGTCAGAATCATCTTATCATTTACTTGTATATACTGCTTCGGGATATCTGCACCAAGCCTGGTTCCGGTTCCTCCTGCTAATATAATTGCAATGTTCATATCTCTACCCAATCTCCCGTATCTCACGCAGGATATCGCCATATGGACGGTTCTTCCCGAACAGAACCGTCGTACCCAGTACGAACCCATCGACGCCCTTCGGCGCAAATTCCTTAATTTTATCCTTGCCACAGGCACCATCCCAGTAGACCTTGATGCCCATTTCGTCTTTCATAGATACCAAGCGTTCTACTTTCTCACCAACATAAGGCAGGTACATCTGTCCGGCATTCCCCGGATTCACGGTCATGACAAGCACCTTGTCCACGATATGTAACATCTCATACACCGTCTCGATACTTGTTCCCGGATTGATTGCAATCCCCGGTATCATGCCTGCATTTATAATCTTCTGCAACGTCGTAGATGGATGATACTCCGCTTCCGGATGGATGTATACCGTATCACCTTTTCGAAGGTGATTCAGGAACATCTGGATATTGTTGTTCGGATGCTCGATCATCAGATGGACATCTAGTGGTGTTGTCGTTGCCGATGCGATATATGCCATATCATAGAGTGACATCGCGAAATTCCCTACATATCGTCCGTCCATGATGTCGATATGGAAGGAATCAATTCCCGCCTTATCCAGTTCCTTCACTTCTTTCTCCAGGTTTCCAAAATTCGCACACATCATGGATGCATTCAATTCAAACATAATACATAACCCCTTTCTCGCTTGTTCCCCAAACCACTTCTACCTATACATCTACATTCTCTATCATAACCGGTTTCTTAAGTACTTCACATTTATGTGCCAGGCTATCGGAATCTCCATAATATGCATCACACACATGGATTGCAAGCTCACTATCCTGTGTATTATCATAGATCCCCCATGTCTGTTCCTGATAATTTCGGACAATCGACCGATATTCTTCGATTCGCTCCGGACATGCCTTCTCGACCGCCTGCCCGAAGAGCGGATGCGGTCTCCATAATAGTACCACATCTTCCTTGCTTTCTTCAAATATTTTCAAGCTTCTTCGAATCTTATCAATCGTTGCACCGCCATGCTGCATCAATGTTGCCACATTCGTGCCATACAGGATAATCTTCTTCCTGCTGCCATCTGCACGACAGATCATGTTCTTCCAGTTCGATGGCATATTCCGCAGATATTCTTCCCGTTCCTGCTCCCGCTCATATCGTTCGGCATCATCAAGTGGGGAGCCATCTCCGCGAATTTTAGTCTCCCAGATTCCCCGTGTATCTTCCCCGGCGAACTCTGTCAGATAATCAATATACGCCTGCCGCATAGCCTCTGACTGTACAATCGTCAGGTCTGCATGCACAACACCTGGCATACGACAGTAATAATCCATCACCTTCCGTGCCTTCTGATTCTCTTCACTTGGCACATCCACCTTGAACCACGGGATATAGATCAGCTTGTCTGTATAATTCTTGATCACAGAAGAATAATACTGCGGAGCCACGGAAGTCGTGTAGTTATAGCTGTCATACGGGCTTTGGATAAAGATGATATCCGGATGCACCTTCTCGATATCATAGGTCTGATAATCCTGCACATCGAGATAGTCCGGATACTGCATACCCTCGTAATAAGCTTCCTTCTTCGCACCCTGCGCATCCCGCAGATAATACGGAATCGGAAGCACCGTCACTTCCGTCCCCACTTCCTCTTTTTCTCTCCGCCATACACTGTCAAACGCCTTCCAGTTGGATGCTTTGTATGCCAGGAACAACACACGCTTCTTCGGTACACATCGCTCCACACATTCTTTGAACCCATCTGCGATTTCTGTCAATACACCTGCCAGATCATCCACATCAATTCCAACACCCTGTTCCACGGCCTGACCTGTCAATTCGCCTATCTGATATAGCAATTCACAATACCGCTCCAGAAGCTTTACAGGTTCTGTCCCTTCGCCCAATCGTTCTTCCAACAGATTACCTATCTGGACAGCGCTTTCCTGGCAGACTGACAGAAGCTGTACCGCTTCCGTATATTGTCTCCCCGCAACTACTTTCAGAAGCATGTTATGAGCCTCTTCCATAAGGCCTGCGAGCTGTATCGCTGCCTCATACGGCTTCTCCTTCTTCTGTCTGTGACTTAGATCTAAATCATCCTTGGAGAAATGATACTCAAACGGATATGGCGATACCAGTGCTTTCAAATGCTCTTCCTGCCCTGTAAAGAACGGATAATCGTGTACACCCCCGCTTTTTACAATCTTCATATAATCCCCATATTCAATCTGCAGCACACCATCGTATGCCGCCGGTGCCGGAATCTTCGTAGTCTCGAATGGCACCATAACTGTCGTATCAAAATATTCTGCCGGGTATAGGTGATTATCGAAGTATACCCAATATGGCATGAGCGCTACATGGCTGCCACCCTTGCTTGCATACAGGGAAAATACTTTCTCTCCTGCCTGAAACAGTTGCTGCCTGATACACTGTGTATAATCAAATTCTACTAAGCAGAGTTCTTCTATCTGCTTCAAAACATCTTCATACTCTCCTATATTACTGTTGTCTTCCTTTATTTCATCCCCTGCTGCCATGATCAAAGTTGCTAAAGCTTTCCGTTCTTTCTCTTCTTCCTCATCCTCTGCTATATAATCAAGCACAAATATATCAATACCTGTTGCATATGGGCAGTCATGATATTTCTCCAGATAATTCGAGTCGAAATTCAGACGATGTCCATTCGTCACGCGCGTCATATATTCGAGATACAGTTCCTCTTTATGCATATTCAATACAACAAAACTCTTCGGAAGCTCCTGTTCTGCCACCTGATTGAACTTGATATAATCCGGACGAAGCATGCAGATATCCATATCGTCGTCCCAAGGAATATAACCTCTGTGCCGGACTGCGCCAAGCAGCGTGCCACAGTCTGCAAACCAACGGATATTGTGTTTCTTGCAGACTTTGTCAATCTCTTCGAGCACCTCGAGCTGCGCTGCCCATGCACGCTTCATGGCTCCCGTAATATAGAATCCTTCCCGGATTTCATCTTCAAAATATGTATGTGGAAACTGCATATAATTCCTCCTGAAACAAAACAAGCTGGCCCATATAGAGCCAGCCGTATTTTGTCAATAATATTTCAATTACTGAAGTAATGAGAGTACGCCCTGTGTAGACTGATTTGACTGAGCCAGCATAGACTGAGCTGCCTGCTGAAGAATGTTGTTCTTCGTGTAGTTTGTCATCTCAGTAGCCATATCTGTATCACGAATCTGTGATTCAGCTGCTGTCAGGTTCTCAGAGTAGTTCTCCAGATTGTTGATCGTGTAGTTCAGACGGTTCTGAATAGCACCCAGTTTAGAACGAGCTGTAGATACATCCTTGATAGCCTTTGAAATAGCTGTCATTGCGGATGCTGCAACCTTGTGTGAAGATACTTTAAGAGCATTTACACCGATGCTTGTAGCTGTCATAGAGCTGATTGTGATTGACATGTTCTCACCTGCAACTGCACCTACCTGAAGCTGCTTGTCCTTGAAAGAACCTGTCAGAAGCTTTGTACCGTTGAACGCTGCCTTCTTAGCAATAGAATTAATCTCATCTCTAAGCTGTGTCATCTCATCATCGATAGCCTGACGATCATCAGAAGCATTTACATCATTGGCTGCCTTTGTAGCAAGCTCACCCATACGCTGAAGGATGCTGTGGATCTCATTCATGTTACCTTCTGCTGTCTGAATCAGGGAAACACCGTCCTCAGAGTTCTTAACAGCCTGATTGATACCACGAATCTGATTTCTCATCTTCTCACTGATGGAAAGACCTGCAGCATCGTCTGCTGCTCTGTTAACCTGGTATCCGGAAGACAACTTCTCAGTTGACTTAGATACTGCCTTAACATTCTGTCCCAACATTCTGTTTGTGTTTGCTGCCTGCAAATTGTGCTGTACTACCATAATAATTCCTCCTTGAATTTATTCCCGCGTCCTTGCGAGAAGTACTAGGGCACCGCCCCGTGTATAGTATGTATGTTAGAACCCGCTTGGGTAATAACCTTGTTCACAGGAACTTGTTTGTTCCTTACACCTTATATATCGGACAAGGATTCATATCCTTAACCCTCTTTTTATTATTTTTATAAAAATTATTTTTTCTGATCATAAAGCAGGGAATCATTCACCATGCCATTCGCCATCGATTTATAATACTTGTTCGCAACCGTCTTCGACTGCTTGACCTGACGCACGCCCTGAAACTTCATGGCAAAGACCTGTTCCATCGCCGCACGGTTCCGTTCCTCGACTGCCTCAATCTGCATTCCCAGATCTACACACTGACGGATCAGATTCTGGATTGCCTGCAATTCTTCCCGATAGCGCATTGGATCCGCCTGTATCTCCTGCTTCACACGATCATATACAGAAGAAAATCCTTTATCTCCTTCATTGATATTACCAATCAGTATCTCCTTTTGGTCTACCAGCTCAGCGAACGCATCTTCCCGGAACTTCTCTTCCGCGGCAAGCTCTGCTTGTTTATTTGTAAGCGCGAGTATCTCCTCTAGATACCGCCTCTTGCGTTCTAGAGACTCCCGCAGAATCTTCACATAAGTTCCGATCTGATCCATGTCTGCCTCCTAACTCAAAGTAAGCTGTGGTCCCCGCGCACGTTTCATAACTTCCTTCCAGATATCACGCATATCGCGCAGCTCTCCGAGCGCACGGTTTAAGATGTCCATATCTTTTTTCATATTCGCCTCGGTCAGAAGTGCAAAGATATAGTCATACATCCGCTTGAAGTCCTCTGCCACCGGATATTTCATATCCAGCGTTGAGGTAAGCTCTACTATAATATTCCGGCACTTCTGGATATTCGTATTCGTCTTCTCATAATCCTTCTTCTCCAGTGCCGTCACTGCAATATTGCAGAATTTCACAGCACCTTCATAAAGCATCAAAGTAAGATCCGCCTGTGTTGCTGTCTCGACTTTTCTTGTTTCATACGCTTTTGCCGCCATATTATATGCCATGTTCTACCCCTCCGAATAACCGACGTCCCCGGCTCATGTACGCGGAGACGTCATGTCTTTTATCTATCCTGTTTCTAAAATATAGTTATATTTCTATCTGCCGCTGTCTTTAAACTGTAGTCCATCAGCTTCCGAATAAAGACGAAAGATAGGACTGCTGGCTCTGCATCTTCGCCATCGCAGCTTCCATCTTGGAAAACTGATTGTAATACTTATCCTCTAAGTTCTGCAGCTTCTCTTCCCACTTGTCAATCTCATCATCATAATCGTCGATTTCACTGTCAAGTGTCTTGTCGTTGTAGAAGGTCTGTGTACTCCGGACACCCTCGATTCGCGTCATAGATTTTCTGAGATAATCATACATCTGTGTTCCAACGCCTTTATTGTCTGTCGTTCCACCGATAATCTGGCTGACTAAGTTGTCATTTCCTTCAAGTGCCGCGCGAAGCTTGTTTTCCTGTGACGCATAATTTTCATCATCTTCGTCACCCAGAATGTGCAATTTACCATTCTCCGTATAATCACCTGTCACGATACCGATCGATGCAAGCGACATCGTCTTTGTGCTACCGTCTGCAAGTGTCACCTGTACACCCTTGTTCAGCATGGTACGCATGTCAGAAAGCAATGTCTGCAATGTAGAATCCCGGCGCAGCAATCCCTGCTTTGCCTTCTCTTCCCACTTCTCGATCTGCGTGTCGGACAGCTTGCTTCTCTCATCCTCTGTTAAGGCATCATACCCGGCATCCTTCTCACTATAGTATTTGTTCATCTCATCGATCAGCTCATTATAAGCCTTCACGAATTTCTTGACGTTATTATAAGCGGCATCTGTATCTGCAGATACTTCGACATTCACATCTGTATCGGTCTTTGCCTTTGCAGTGATGGTCATGCCGTTGATAGTCATCGTGTTGCTGTCACCCGTGTATTTGACGCCGTTATAATAGATGATGGCATCTCTTGCATCCACCTTCTTAGAACCACTGCCAAGTCCCAGTGCCTCCAATGCACTCGCATCACTCGATGTGATATTGAAATCATTGGCAGCACCGGTCTTCGATGCATTGACATAGAATCTTCCCTGTGCGGCATCGAAGCTTGCGGAGACACCCATCTTGGAGACAGCTGTCGTGAAATCATTGATCGTTGACTTGTCATCTACAACAAAATCCTTGCCATTGACTGAGAATGTTGTTCCAACCTTGATTCCAAGATCCGCTAATTTCGTGGTTCCCGAGATATCTGCGCTTGTAAAGTTATTTGCCACCTTCGCGGTAAATGCAGCGCTCACGGTATTTCCGGCTGCTGCATCCTTGTCGTAACCGACGGTACCATCGATGCCAAGCGCATCTGCCTTCACAGTATAAGTTGTTCCACTCTTGCTGCCATCGTCTGCTGTTTTCGCGGTTGTGTTCGTGAATATCAGCTTTCCGTCCTTAATGCTTGCAGACAAGCCTTTGAAGTTCTCTTCCTTCGCAAGCTTCTCGTTCAATTCGGAAAGGGATGCAACACCATCTGTCCCGGTTCCGCCAAGCTCATATTCCACCGTGTTGGTTCCATCGGAGATAGAGATCTTCTGTCCTGCCAGACTCAGATTCTGTCCGGACACATCTGTCATATCCGCAAACTTTGTAGCAAGTCCTGCGTCATTGTATCTGGTATAGGAATTCCCTTTTATCTTGATATTGTCCCCCGTCAGATATGCAGAAGATGCGGTCTGCTCTACGGATACCGAATGTGTACCGTTTGAAGCATTTGCTCCGACGCTGACAGACACCTTTGTCTCATCGCTTGCCACTGCTTTCTTCGCATTGTAGCTACTTACAGTCTTGAATGCAGAAAGCTCTGTCTTATAGAAGTTATAAATCTTCGTATTGAGTCCGCTCCAGATCTCCTTCCTCCACTCAACATCCTGCTTTTTCTGTTTGATTTTATTTACTTTTTCAGAGCTGGCACTAACCAGTTCTTTCACCATGCTCTCGGTATCCAAACCGGATGCGAGACCTGTCATACGCATTGCCATATTGATTCCTCCTGTTCAAGGTATCGCCCCTCGCATTCGCTCGGCGGCAGTTCGTCGAACCCATCCTAAATCACTCACGTCGTTCGTGACGGTGTTCTCCTCTATCTTCTCTCATCAACCAGAAGTCCTGCCATCTCCCATGCCTTTGCAAGCATATCGAGTGTCTTCTCCGGCGGAATCTCACGGATGACTTCATCGGTGTCACTATCTGTAACGGTAATCGAAATCCGGTTTGTATCCTCATGATACTTGAAGCTAAGCTGGGTGTGATGAAGCGGACTTGCCTGCTTTACGGTCTTGTTCAGATCATCGACCGCTGCCTTGATCTTGTCCGGTGCAACTTCCTGATCCGTCTGTACCGCACCACGATCCTGCTGCTGGCCCGGCTTGCTATTATTATCGCCACTACTGCCTTTTCCAAAAACCGGTGGCAAAGTCGCAGCCTGCACCTGTTGCTGTCCGGCAGTACTGCCTGTGTTTACATCCACCGTCTCCGATTGCGGACGTGTCACTCTTGTCTGTGAACTTACATTTAAGGCTCCTACGCCTCCGATTCCATCCATTCCCATAATCTATACGCCTCCTTGCGTGAACCTTGTATGCCTTCCATCCATGAACGGCATACGCCTATAGTTTCCTACTAGTTGTATCGTCAACTAATCACTCATACTTTACCACTTTATAAGAGTTTTTTCAAACTTTCTACGTCGAGATTCGCCACAGCTTCGCGGTTTTCTTCCTGAATCTGTGCGTAGATTTCCTTGCGGTAGACAGGCACGCTCTTCGGTGCGGAGATACCGATCTTGACCTGATCGCCCTTCGCCTCGAGCACAGTGATCTCAATGTTATTGCCTATCACGATGGATTCGCCTTGTTTTCTGGATAGTGCTAACATATTACTCACCTGCCTTTTCTTTCATCTTCTGGATTGCCTCGTAGGCATTGAATTTCACCTTGTAATCTTCGTTCTCCACGATCACCTGGATGGCTTTTCTGCCCTCTGTGTTGATGATGATCGGTGCCTTCAGATTCGCTGTCATCTTCGTTAAGTCCGAAGGAATCGACAATGTGACAAACATCAGAATATCCGCATCTGCAGGATCACCGATGTTCTTCATCAGCTCGTCCTCCACGATCGGACCGTAATCATCAATCAGTTCAGATGGATGGATGATCGGAAGTGCCAATGCAGGCTCCTCCATGGACTGCAACCAGCTGATCTTCGAACGCTCCTCACGGTCGCTGTCATAAATAATCGCAAATTTCTTTAAATTTTCAAAACCGATCAGCCCCATCGGGAACTCCAGGATCTTGTCCTCCGCGATGTCGACTGTGCCAAATAATCTTGTTTCTGCTACCATGCTTTATCCCTCCTCAAAAATTAGAAATCGTTCCTCATTATAATGTATACAATAATAACGATTTCTCCGTCATATAAATATGCAGCTCCGCCTGCAAGCAGTCTCGCTGCTTATTTGCATGACGGAATTATTTTCTACAAATAATCAATCAGCGATGCTCTGACCAGATTGCTTGTCGCCGCAAGTGCTGCCTCATATACGACGTTGGCCTCCTTGAAGTTCAGTGCTGCCTCTTCCGTGCTCACATCCTCATTTTCAGACTTCAATTCCTTGAATGTGCTGTACTGTTCTGTCACGCGAGTTCTGATCATGTCAAGTTTTGTCATCCGGCTTCCGACATCGGACTGGATGGCAGATACCTGATCCATATAGCCCTGGAAGTTCGTGATATTCTTCGCAAATGTCTTCTGCATCGTCTCTTTCTTGATTGCGATTTCAACGTTGATATCTTCCAGCATGGCGTTAATCTGCTTTACCGCATCATCATTCGATGCATACTGGTTGTCCTCCAGCATACTCTTTAACTTCTTCTCTGTCTTTTCCGCTGCATCTAACTCCTGCAGCGTATAGATCAGATCGTTGATGTTGTTGCTCATATCATCGTTGATAATATTTTTGCCTTCCGTATTAACCTGAATACTCTGGCTGAAATTCACTTCATAATAAATCGACTGTGTCCGGTCATAGGTATCATAATCTACCGTCTTAATGCTGCCATCCGACTGCTCGGTGTACTGCGTACAGTCAAAATAATGCTCCGGGCGGAGGTCGCCTGCTTCGAATTTATTTTTCGCGTAGTCAACTACGATATCGTCTGCCTGCTTGAGTGTGTTATACACGTTCTCACCGAAGATAATCTCGCCGGTCTCCTCGATGATGTTGATTTCATCCGGTCCAACCTGATAATACGTATCTGCATCCGCCGTTGTCTTCACCGTCTGGGTAAATCCACTCAGATCGATCGTGTTACCATTTGCGTCCAGTGCTTTCAGGGAAAGTGCTGCATTGCCCTGACTATCCTTACTTGAAATGCCCTCATATGCCAGATTCAGGCGATAGACCTGTTCCTTGTCCGGCTTTACATAGGTACTTGTGCCTGCCAGAATCCCATCTACATCTTCATTGTTCACGCCGTTTAATACGACCGTTTTCATATCCAGATCATCCGCATTCAGATGCTGTGTGATCTTATAAGAATATTTCTTGATATCCTCTGTCTCGTTAAATGCCAGAGAACGATCCGTCTTATAGCCAGAGAAAATATAACGTCCAGCGTAAGTTGAATTTCCCTCACTGTTGATCATATCCTGCATCTCTTTTAACACATCAATGATCGCGCTTCGGTCGGAGGTATGGAACGAATCCGTCGAGCCCTGTGTACAATAGCTCTGGATATCTTCGAGTCGTGAAGTGATGTTGTCCAGAGAGGTTGTCGTAATCTTCAGCCACGACTCTGCATCACCAATATTCTTATCCTTGTACTGTTCCAGCTGCGTTACCATCGTACGAAGCTTTAAAGCACGCACAGCAACAACCGGATCTTCGGATGCCTTTGTAATTTTCTTTCCCGTCTCCATCTGCGTTGTGCGGTTGTCCACATTTGCCATCGTCTTCTGCATATTCCGCAGAGAGTTATTGGAGATCATCTGATTTGTAATTCTCATATTCCTACCTCCAAGGCGTCAGCCTTATACACCAGTCTCGTTAATCAGTTTGTCATATACTTCATTCAATACAGATATTACCTTAGATGCCAGCCGGTACAGTTCCTGGAACTTCGTCAGATTCGAACCTTCCTCGTTCTTATCGACACCGGAAATAGATGCTCTCTGGTTATCAATCGTGTATCGGATATCATCCTGATTTGCTGCAAATACCTCATTTTTCTTTGTATCGACCGCCATGTTTGTTGTGATTGCCTGCAGGAAATGTGAGACATTACCCTGCTGGAACATCGATGTATCCGTCAGTCCAGCCATCATCTTTTCTAAGATGCCCCTTGCCTCTATGTTGCCCTGATCGATATCTTCCTTGTAAGACACAACAATCTTCTTCGGATCGGTCTTCCACTGCTGGTTCAGCTCCCAGTTCAGTCCGTTCAGACGGTAATAGCTGTCGTCGCCGGAAGAAATCGTTCCAGTTCCCTGCATGCTGCCCTTCAATACGAAATCGTGTCCATCCGGTGCCTGTGCGGTAAATGCATCAAGTCCCGGATTTCCATCGGCATCGGCACCCGCGCTTGTCAGGTCGTTCATGTACTTGGAGAATACACGCACCAGCTCGTTTAACTTTGCCTGATAATACGGAATACCCTTTGTCATATTTTTGACGCCAATCTGTGCCTGACGTCCGTCGATACCTGTCGGGAAGATAGCTGTTACTTCCGCATTCTTCTCATCAATCATCGTCATATTTTTAAATGTAAAGTTATTCAGCTTTCCGGCTGCATCATACTCGGCCGTCCAGCCGTCGTACAGATAATCTTTACCGTTCAGGGTAATTGTTCCCTCGCTTGGAATGTTCAGATCTTTCATGGCAACACTCTCTGCAAGCGATACTGTCACTTCCGGTGGATTGTCCGATACAGCAGTTGTTTTTCCGGAAAATACCTCACCATTGTTGCCGTCACGGATGTTGAACAGACCTGCGATTCTTCCGGTTGTATTCGCCGTATTGAAGAATTCTCCCGCAGTATCATCCGCGTTCTTCCAATAAATATCAACCAGACCATCCTGATCGTTCTGGTTCACCTTCTGCTCCCGTGGAACTATGGTCAGTTCATTGTAACCAAGCTCATCGACCAGGATTTCACCATTAATACGGATCGTCAGAGTCTTGGCATTTGCTTCGACCTGATCATTTCCCACACCATACATGATGCTTCGCTCGTCCACATCAACATTGATATATTCGGATAATGTGTCGATACATACGCCCCGCTTATCACGCAGGTCGTTTGCATTTCCACCCTTTAATTCGACTGTGATAATCTCCTGTGTCAACTCGTAGATCTGCTTTGCAAGCGAGTTCACTTCGCTGACTGCAAGTTCAACCTCATCGTTGATCGTCTTCTGCGTCGATTGGAAATTGCTTGCAAGCTCATTCACCATGTCTGTGAAAGAATCTGCCGTAAGCGCAAAGGAGATTCGCGTTGTATAATCGGCTGGCTTTGTCGAGAGATCCTGCATAGCATCGGACATCTCTGCCATCCATTTTGTATAGCCTGCCTCGGAAGTCATTTCGTTCATATACGTCTGTAACTGTTCGAGATTGGCATGCTGTGAATTGTACTGACTGTACTTGGAATTTGCAGACCAGTATTTCGTGTCGTAATATGCATTTCTCTGACGTTCTACGGCTGAAGCGGTAATACCGGTTCCCATCATACCATACGTCTTGTTCAGACGTAAGGCGTCCGATGCGGAAGCCTGCACGTTCTGTCTGGAATATCCTTTTGTATCCGCATTGGATATATTGTGCGCGGTTGTATTCAGCGCCGTCTGGAAATATGTCAGTCCCGAAAGACCTGTATTGAGTCCTAAAAATGTAGATGGCATCGCTTCCACTCCTTCTTTGTCAATTGCGAATTATCGTTTCTTTTATGCACCCAGCTTCTCGATCAGATAAGCAATCATCTCGGATACGGTGTTGATGTATCGGGAGGACGCATTATATGCATGCTGGAATTTGATCATGCTGGATAACTCCTCATCAGAGGATACGCCAAGCAGCTGCTGTCTCGTATTCTCGGCGTCGGACACTGCCTGCTGTCCGGTTTCCATCATGGATTTGTATGTGTAACCACGGTCTGACAGATCATCCATCATACCGCTGTAATAATCTTTGTAATTGCACTGCACCAGAGAATTCGGACTGACCGTTGCGAACTTATCGTTCCACCGTGCCAGCAACTCATCTGCGATCGTCTGTGCCTCCTCACCCGATACACGGGAGAGTGGAAGCAGGGACGGATTCTGTAACAGCTTCTCGTTCACCTTCAGGTTTCCGATCGTATAAAGCGAATAGAAATCGTCCGGATTTTCTTCGTTATATACCTTGAACGTCTGTGTCGTTCCATCTGCCAGCGTCAGTGTACGCTCCGTGTACCGCTCCACGCTGTTTCGCGTAAACAACTCGGTGCCCGGATACTCATTACCTGAACCCATGCCAATACCTGCAGTATCCTCGTCCAACACCTTTACGGTAGAACCATCTGCCAGCGTCACGGTTTTGTTCGGACACAACGTATCGTTGATCTGTGTCACCATCGCATGAATCAGCACATCAAACTGTGCCTCCAGATTCGTAATCGTGTATGGTTCCACATACGTATTAAAATATTCCAGATCTTTTACATAATCTTTGACGTCCTGCTCGTACTGCGCCATCGCCGTCTGATAATCCGCATTGTTAGCAAAATCTTTCTCCAGCGGTTTCGTCGGCTTTGTCGGTACGTCCGTGTAGTTACTGATAAAATAACCCCGCGACATCATAAGACCATTCAGAGAACCGATATCGCTGTTACTGTCCGCGGTCGGTACCCGGTTTATATTAAACAAAGGATCGCCATCCTGCTCCCATACCGGCATCAGGAAGTCCGTCGAAGAACCTGTGAATCCGTAATTCTGCTGATATTTCTCATTCTCACACACCTTCTGTGTCGTCAGTGTGTAGGTTCTTCCAAGCGTAACCAGTGTATGTCCTTCCAGATACACCTCTACCGTACCGTCTTCGTTGTTTACAACTTCGGTATTCACAATAGAAGAAAGCTTATCAAGTGCCTGATTTCGCTTGTCCTTTAAGTCATTTGCTTTTTCCACATTTCCTGCCTCAACCGCACGGATCTGCTGGTTGAGTTCATAGATGGTAGATGCAAGATCATTGACTGTCTTGACCTGATCCTTGATCTCCGTGTTCAGATTCCGCTGATACTCGATCAGACTGGAACGTATCGTCTGCACACGATCGATCAGGGTGAGTGCATTGGAGATAAAGGAGCTCCGCGTTACGATACTGTTCGACTCCTTCTGCAGCTCCTGCATGGATGTCCACATATCGTTTAACGTCGTGTTAAAATCCTTACCCTCTAACTCACCGAAATAATTCTCTATCTCTGAGACGGTTTCATACTGCGCCTTGTAGTAGCTCATACGCCCGCTCTCTGTGCGGTAGGTATCATCTGCAAACTGGTCGCGCACCTGTCGGATCTGCGCCGTTACAACTCCCATACCTACGTTATTGATATAATATGAGTCCGTTGCGACTCTGTTATATGACTGGTCTGTCAGGAGTACCTGCTGTCTGGTATAGCCCTCAGTCTGTGTATTTATTAAATTATGTGCGGTTGCATTTAACGCATATTGACTTGTCTGAAGTCCTGTTACTCCAACCGTCAACCGTCCCATCGTTCCTGCCATACGTTTACTCCCTTATTCCCGTTAATTCTGTACATCAAATCTGCCCGGTACATCGGCACCGCCTGCATATGCAGCGTTGCTCTTGAACATCTCTTTCGAATACTCTGCCGTCTCCGGCGCCCGGTTTAAATTCTGCATCAGATTGATGTTATACTCGATCATTTCAAGTGCATCCTGAATCAGATTCTGATTATGTCCGTTTACTTCCCGCACCTTCCGTGCAAGCTTCGCCAGCTTCTCGTTGATCGCAAGCAGCGGATCATGGAATTCCGGCTGTCCTTCCAGAAATGTAACAACGTCCATCACCTTGACATCATCTGGTCGTTTGCCTAAGATATTCGCTACATTTGTCATTGTCTCGCGCCGTCTGTGTTCCACGCTTGCAAGCGCATCTGCCAGACGCTGCTCCTTCTCGGTTGTCTCAGACAGACGGTCAAGATTGTTCGATACAATCGCCCCCGTCTTCTCCATCGACACCTGCAGAAGCTGCTCATACAATGCATACTCATCATTCAATTCCGTAATCAGATTCTCAATTATACTTGCCATGTCGCATCCTCTTTTAGATATTTGTCTTGCTGTAACTGTCCAGTAATTTCTGTGCGAAATCATCCACGCTCACATCATATGTGCCGTTGTCAATCCGGCGCTTCAGATCCTGAATCTTGGACTCTCTGACATCTGGTGTATTGCCCAGTGCTGTCTTTGCTGTCTGCATATCTTTTCCCATGCTTGAGAAAGATACCTGATCCAAAAAGCTTCCTGATCCGGTTGTTCCAGAAGTCTTCGTCTTCTTGGTGCCTGTGTTGCCATAGATCTGACTGATCATATTATAGGTTCCTATTCTCATTGCTTCTCCCTCCTTTTTCTTATCTTTCGCAAGCCGCAGTCTCCTGCAATTACGATTCTTCAATATGAATATCGGAAGTTTTCCCTGTATCATAACCCTTTTTATGTAAAAAAAGACACATGCACCAGCATTTGTGCATATGTCTCTTCTCTTGTTTATGTATTTTATCCAGAAGCAATCCCTGCCTGCTTTTCATCCACTGGATTAGTCAAGAAATCGCATCTTACCAGCGGAACTCTTCCGAACCGCCTGCTGGCGTTCCCGCTTGTAAGCGTTTGTCATCGCATCTGCCAGTCCGCCTGCACACTCCTTACAGAATCTTCCGCTGTGGATCATCTTGCCACAGCGCTCACATTCCAGACCAACCAGAGAATCATCGGTAAAGGATAAACGTTCCTCGCGCACCCAGTATTTGATCTGCTTGATCGTAACATCACACGCTTCCGCTACCTGATTGATATTCTCGCGTGGATTCTCCTCGATATATTTCTTTACTTTCTGAAACTTCTCTTCCAGCTTTTCTTTACATGCAGGGCACAGCTTTTCGCCCGCAATATAATTAAATAACTTCTTACAGTTTCTGCAATTCATCAGTTCCATGATTTGTTCCTCCCTCTATCTATTCTGACACAATCTCTATATCACTTTCATCTTCCGGTTCCGATTGCTACACTTGTATAATAAACATCCGGGATTCCCGCCGCATGCAGACTCTTCGTACATGCCTCGATCGTAGCCCCCGTCGTGTAAATATCATCGACCAACAATACTTTCTTATAGCTTACACTTTTTTCTATACATTGAAAAGCCTTTTTTAAATTTTGCTCGCGGTGCTCGGGGTCCAGACTTTTCTGTGGTTCCGTATTGACCACACGCGCAAGCAGCTCCCGTTCAACCGGTATATCCAGTTTCTTTCCAAGTGCATCTGCCAGAAGCTCCGCCTGATTGTAACCACGCTTCTCCAGCTTGCGCTTATGGATTGGGATCGGAATCAGCGCATCAATCCCCAGACTCTGCAATGTGAGTCCATGCCGTTTCACGATCTGTCCTGCATAGAATGCTGCATAATCACGCTGATTGTGATACTTGAACCGCGCCAGACTCTCATCAAGTGGATACTGGTATTTCATCGCCGGAAAGCCCTGTATATATGTCCGTGTATGCCGCGTACAATCCTCACACAGCTCCGCTTCCTCATCAGTGATCTCGCACCCACACCGCATGCAAACTGGCTGTGCCGGATAATCAATCATCGGTCTGCACTCGTCACACACCTGTCCAGCCTGTCTCCCTGTCACATCGCCACAAAGCGGACAGGTCGGCGGATATATCCAATTCACAAGTTTATTCCATACTCTCATTTAACTCCTCTAACCGAAGTGCCAGCGACGTGTACCGCTTCTGCTCCTCGGAATTATCAACCATCTGGTTTACCAAATTTACATCACCGACGATAATAACCAGCTGTCTCGCACGCGTGATTGCTGTGTAAATCAGATTCCGGTTCATCAGTTTCCGGTTTCCGCCAAGCAGCGGAATGATAACTGCCGGATACTCACTACCCTGTGATTTATGAATCGTCACGGCAAATGCATGCTCGATCTGATCCAGCTCTTTATAGTTATAAACACTCTCTCGTCCGTCGTCAAACAGGATTGTCAGCTCCTCATCGTAATCACTGATATCGGTAATCACGCCCATATCTCCGTTAAATACACCGACACCTTCATCCAGCACATAGCCTCTGCCGGTACCTGTCTTGGAAACACCGTAAATCTTCCACTCCTGTTGGTAATTATTCTTGATCTGCATGACCTTGTCGCCCTTTCGGAAGGTCACATCGCCACGCACATGCTCGGGCTTGTCCTTCGCCTTCGGATTCAGACGGTTTTGCAGCTTCTGGTTCATATTCTCCACGCCGACTTCGTATTTCCGCATCGGACACAGGATCTGGATTTCCTGCGGTGAAAATCCATAGTAATTCGGCAGATTCTTCATCGTGAGTGTCTGTACTTCCTCGATGATCTGCGATGCTGTCCGCTGTGGGATAAAGAAGAAGTCCTTGCTCTTGTTCGTCAGGATCAGATGCTCGCCACGCTGGATCTTATGCGCATTGAATACGATGTCACTGCCATCCTCCTGCCGGAAGATCTTGTTCAGCGTCGTAACCGGGAAGCAGCCCGAATTGATAATATCCTTCAGCACATTTCCGGCACCCACGGAAGGAAGCTGGTTTACATCCCCGACGAAGATCAGTCTCGTTCCATATGGAACCGCCTGCACGAGTGAATAAAAGATATACGCATCAACCATCGACATCTCATCCACGATGATCGCATCACATTCGAGTGGATTGTCTGCATTTCGTGAAAAATGCATGCCGTGATCGTCCTGATTTTTGCTGTCCTCATCCATCGCACCGCTGATTTCCAGCAGACGATGAATCGTCTGTGCCGGCCATCCGGTCGACTCGGTCATACGCTTCGCTGCACGCCCGGTCGGTGCACAAAGCTTGATCTCCATACCTTTCTTGGAGAAATATTTGATAATAACATTGATGATCGTCGTTTTTCCGGTTCCGGGACCACCGGTAATAACTGCCACCCCGGCTTCGATCGCCGATTTTACAGCTGCCCGCTGCAGCTCATCCAATGTCAGTTTTTCTTCTTTTTCAATCTTCTGAATTTCTCGTTCCAGCTCGTCCTGTTCCATATCATAGCGAAGCTGCAGATCGGTAAGCAGTCTTGCAGAATTCAGCTCCACATAATAATTCGATGCCAGATAGACGACATCTTCTTCATCGATCTGCTTGATCATGATCTTGCCTGCGATCAGCAGCTCCATCAACTGCTGTTCAAACAGGGAAACCGTCTGTTCGTACGCCGATTCCGCACTTGTCGCGTCTGCGTATTCTGCATAGCCAAGTGCTGACTGTCCATAGATGCCCTCGACATCCGTCGCCGTGTCACGCGTCAATTCCACACAGCGACGCAGCAAAAGCTGTTTCGGCAGGTACATATGCCCTTCGCCGCCTGCCATATTCAGCACATACAGCACAGCCGACCGCAAACGGAATTCAGAATCCTGTGCAATTCCCATGCGCTTTGCGATATCATCCGCGATCCGGAATCCGATACCGGAAATATCCTCCGCCAACTTATATGGATTGCCGCGCAGGATATCATAAACTTTATTTCCATATGTATTGAAGATGCGAATTGCCAGATTCACCGAAATTCCATACTGTGCCAGAAAAATGGCAACCTCCTGAAATTCCTTCTTCTCCATGTACGAAGTAGCAATCGCCTGTGCCTTTCGCTCGGAAATTCCGCTGATCTCCGCAAGACGTTCTGGTTCCTCCTCGATGATCCGAAGGGTGTCATCCTTGAATTTCTTGACGATCTTCTTCGCCAAAACGGCGCCAATGCCCTTGATGATACCAGAGCCTAAATACCGCTCGATTCCAAGTGTATCCTTCGGCATCTGAATCTCGCAGGAGGAGAATTTGAACTGAATATCATACTGCGGATGATTCACGTATTCTCCCTCTGCAATCACATAGAGACCTTCACCGGCACCCGGCAGGGTGCCAACGAAGATCTCTTCACCTTCTTCGCCTTCCACGGACATCACACAATAGCCCGTTTCGTCGCTTTTATATACGATTTTTTCTATGTAGCCTTCTCTAATCATGTCATGATCCTATTTGTATTTTATGCATTTTGTGTCTGCGTAGTTGCCGCAGCCTGTTCCTGCTCATGCAGTTCCTCCGGCGTGATTGCCGCGTTCTGTTTCTTCATGGATTCGTATAACTGCTGTGCCAGACCAAGCTTGCCCTGATCGCTGACCAGCTTTGCATACTGCTGTGCCTGCAGGTCATATGCGTAGTCTGCATATGGGTTGTCGTCCTCGTCGCTGTCAGACTTGATCGTGGATTGTACCTGCTTATACACCTGCTCGACCAGATATGCTTCAAACTCCTTGCATGCCGCAAGCATCTCCTCATCAGTTGCTTCCGAGGAGGTTGATTTCTTGATCTGATTGGTTAAGTTGCTCGTCTGTGCCTGTGTCACATAGGATGAATAATCTTTATTTGTAAGGTTTGTGATGTTTTCCATAAGGTCACCTTTCCTCTACCTAACGAAGAGCGTTAGCCTGTTGCATCATTTCGTCGGATGCCTGAATTGCTTTGGAATTCATTTCGTATGCACGCTGTGCCACGATCAGGTTAACCATCTCATTTGCCACATCGACATTCGATGCCTCCGTGTAATACTGATGCGTCTTTGTCTGCTTCACTGCCGCATTTCCATTCTCCGCAACTGCCGCGCCACTTGCGACGGTTACCGAATAATTGTTGCTGCCTTCCTTGGAAAGACCTGCCGGATTATTAAACTGGTAAATACCAAACTTGACCGGACGTCCATTCGCATCTGTAATCACTGCTGGGTTCCCTGTACCATCCGGGAATGCCAGAGTGCCATCCTGATTAACTACCAGATCCGTTGCCACACGATTAGATGGCAATATGATTTGATTTCCATATGCATCCAGAACCGGATTTCCGTCAGATGTACAAAGCATGTTTCCATTTGCAACCGGCGAGATTTCAAACGAACCATCTCTTGTGTACTGCAATTCTCCACTCTCCGTGCGAATCTGGAAGAAACCATCCCCTTCCAGCGCTACACTGAACGGATTCTCCACATGCGTCAGGTTTCCCTGTGTAAATGTACTTGTAATCGCTGCCACACGGCTGCCAAGACCTACCTCTGCCGCAACCGGCTTGTTCTCGCCTGCATTGTTCGTCGATGTCGACTGCAGGTTCTGATACAGCAGTGACTTGAAGCTCGCCTGCTGTGATTTATAACCAATTGTATTGATATTTGCTACATTGTTCGCAATTGTATCTACATTGACCTGCTGTGCCCGCATACCGGATGCAGCCGTCCAAAGTGATCGCATCATACGCTACTACCTCCTATCTTCCACTATAACCGTCCGATTTCATTGACTGCCTTGTCCAAGGTCTGGTCGATCGTCTGAACCATCTTCTGATTTGTCTCATACGCTCTTGTGACCGCGATCATATCAACCATCTCTGTGACCATATTGACATTTGACATTTCCAGATATCCCTGATTGACTGTTGCATCCGCCTGTGTCTGTACGGCGCCATTCACGGCTTCGTACATATTCTCACCATAGCTGGATAACGCGTCGTAGCTCTGAAAATCAACCAACTGCAATTTCGCAACATACGTATTGCCAGAGTAAATTTCTCCCGCCTGATTTACGCTGATCTTGACCAGATTTGCATTCGGAATCTGTATACGATTACCGCCTTCCGCCAGCACATAATCGCCATCCTTTGTCACAAGATAACCGTCCCTGGTTACAGTGAAATCGCCATCGCGCGTGTAGCGTGTCGTTGTCGTTCCACTCTTGTCTGTTGTGCTGATGGTAAAAAATCCGCTGCCGGATAATGCCAAATTGTACTGGTCTTCTGTCTGTCTGAAATTTCCCTGAGACATATCATAATACGTCTCTCCGATCTTCACGCCGAGGTTCACGCCGCCGATGCCCTGCTTTATGTTCGGTCCGATCGTTGGATCGTCAATCTTGACTGCCAGCTGGCGGTCAAAAGACTGCGATGTAACGTCCACCTTTTTGTAGCCGGTCGTGTCCGCGTTCGCCATGTTGTTTGTCACAACATCCATTCTCTTTTCCTCGTTGCGAAGTCCGGTCCATGCCGTGTACAACCCTCTTACCATCGTTTTCCTACTTTCTACTTTCGCTCACTCAAAAACTCAATATACTTACCTGTACCGATTGCCACTGCAGTCAGCGGTTCCTCGGCTGTCATCGTTGTGATTCCGGTGTTCTCCTCGATCAGATCTTCGAGTCCGTGCAGCAATGCACCGCCACCAGTCAACACGATTCCACGGTCTGCGATATCAGCTGCCAGCTCTGGTGGTGTACGCTCCAATACCGAATGTACTGCATCCACGATCTGGGATGTCACCTCGCGCAGCGCCTCCTCGGTCTCATCCGAAGATACCGTTACCGTCTTTGGAAGTCCGGTTACCAGATTTCGTCCACGGATATCCATGGAGATATTCTCTGGTCGTTTGTAACAGGTTCCAATATTGATCTTGATCTCCTCTGCCGAACGCTCACCGATCAACAGATTATGACGTTTCCGCATAAAACGAACGATCGCATCGTCGAAATCATCGCCCGCTACCTTGATGGACGATGATACAACCACGCCATCCAGTGAAATAACTGCGATATCCGAAGTACCGCCTCCGATATCTACGATCATATTTCCGCATGGTCTGGAAATGTCAATACCGGCTCCGATTGCGGCTGCAACCGGCTCCTCAATGATATAGACATCTCTGGCACCCGCCTGATAGGTCGCATCCTCAACAGCACGCTTCTCTACATCCGTAACACCGGATGGCACACATACACTAATACGTGGTCTTCTACCGAAGAAGCTCTTGCCCACTGCCTTCTGGATAAAATATTTCAACATCTTTTCTGTCGTTTTATAATCGGAGATAACACCCTGTCTGAGCGGACGCACCGCAACGATATTCCCAGGTGTTCTTCCGAGCATCAGTCTTGCCTCTTCCCCGATTGCCATGATCTGTTCGGTATCTCTGTCATAGGCAACTACGGACGGCTCCTTCAATACGACGCCCTTTCCTTTGACATAGACTAATATACTGGCGGTTCCTAAGTCGATTCCAATGTCTGAACTTGCCACGTCTTGTTCCTCCTATCTATATATCGGAAATTTCCTAATTATCCTTAGCTTTTTTCATAATAATCATGGTTGCAGCGCCTCCCTGTAACCATTCAATCGGCACTTCCGTGATATCCATGATCTCGTCCAATGCTGGCACATAGCTGCACCAGTTTGTGATCTTCCGTCCGGCAATATCCTTGCGGACACCATCCATATGCTCAAATTTATCGCGCAGATTCTTCAGGATCTTGCGGCTGTCGCCACCAGTCAGATCATACCCAAGCATGTCATTGAGTGCCTTGTTGGAGAAGAATACATAACCCGTGTACAGATCCCGGATAAAAATGCCCTCATGGAAACTATTGTATGTTTCTATCAGATGTTTATTCACATTTCGCACATTATCATCGCCATCTGCATTTTCCAGCATATTCTGGATCAGCAGAGAGATACTCTGTGAGAAACGAAGTTCTTCTTTTGTCCAGATTCGTTCCGATTTCGACTCTGCAAAAATCAAAATACCGTACAATCTTCCTTCCAGATAAATCGGATATGCGATCTCCGCCCGGAAATTATACCGCATCAGGTTGATTACATCGCGCTGTGTCATATTGGTACGGTCAAGCATACAACAGCCATTGCCGCGCTTGATCGCGTCTACCACAAGATACAAACGCTCCGGAAGCAAAGTCAATATATCGTCACTCGGCATCTCACCGGATACATCGAAATAACTTCGCAGACTGAATGCTTTTGGATTGTCCTTGTCAAATGTATATAAGAACATGCGGTCCAAATCCATATGCAGCGCGACCTCACGCAACGTCTCGCCAATGACCTGTTCTGCATCTTCGCTTAATTTGCTGTTGATCTTCGACAATGCATTGTTGACAATGCTCTGTCGTGCAAGCTCCTCACGCAGCTTCTTGCCCGCGCCACGTGACTTCGCAGATTCCACAATAGAATTATAGCTTTGCAGCAGGAAATCCGATACCAGTTCTGCTGTCGTCCAATGAAGCTCGTAAATTTCCTCCAGATGCTCTGTCTCATCCGGTGTATAAGAGCCAAGCACCCAGAACCCCTGCAAATTATCACCGACGAAGATCGGTGCCATTGCCAGCTTTCCATAACCGCCTTCCTCGCGGTCAAAGATATGTGGCTTCATCTCTGCCAGTACTTCTTCCTTCATCGTTTTGAAAAACTCTTTGTAGGTTGGCGTCTCAAACAGATCATAGAAATCACCCAGATCCGTCGCAGGTCCGACTGGTGTAGATTCCACCTTGCCATTCTCATCAACAAACACAGAATACAAATTAGTGAGTTGTGAAAATCCACTCATGATCATTTCCATCTTCTGAATCTGCGGAATCATGCCCGGATTATCCAGCTTGCTGATTACCAGGGATCCCGTCGGCGAAATCTGCATGCGTCTGTTTGGCTCTTCAATCGCCCGTTTGATCTCCGCCTGTTTTTCTTCTTCCTTCTCCGCAGAGATATCGCGGATATAAAACTCTACTTCATATGTATTTTCTTCTTCTGACACAACTTCGATACAGATATTGACCCGCACCTGTCGAAGCACCCCATCGTCTCCAACCATACGATATTCGTGCACGTAATCCTGAACACGATTGTCAATCGCATTATGAATGGTCTTCATTACCATCTCACGATCCGACGGATAGATATAATCCTCGGACAATTTCATTCCTTTGTTCAGCATCTCGACATTCATACCAATCTCGGATGCGTTCGGTGAAACATATACCAGACTGGAACCCGGCATATCGATAATATATCGTTTTACAAGCACAATATATTTTGTCTTTTCAATCGCTTTTCTGAGGTATTTGTTTTCAATTACCATGCCACTCGCCCCCTTATCGTATCGTAAAGCCTCGGTATCTAATAAGGCTGTCACACGCAATGTGCGACAGCCCCGTCTATACTGCTTTCTGAATCGGACTAATTGTTGCTGATCTCAGGGAATGCCTGATCTGCAACCTTAATCGTATTGTCTACGGAAATAACTACATTATCAAGTGCTGCTTTCATCTGTGCCATATATTCGCTTACACTCTCGCACTCACGCTTCACAGACATACGTGTATTGTATGCCTCTGTTCTTGCCTGATTCCGCATCTCCTCACACTCTGCAGTTGCCTCTGCGCGCATATTTGCACAGGTTTCCTCTGTATGATCGTTCAAAGACTGACATGCGCTCTCCGTCTCTGCACGCAGGTTGTCTGTCTCTTCTCTTGTCTCACGCTTCACGCGCTCACACTCTGCATATGTGGATTCCTTGCGCTCCTGACATTTGCTCTTTGTCTCTGCATCGAGTCTCTCACAGGCTGCAACTGTCTCTGCATGCATACGCTGGCACTCTGCGGTTGTCTCCTCTGACATCTGACGGCAGGCATCACTTGTCTCCTGTGTCAGTCTGTCGCATTCTTCCTCTGTCTTTGCGCGCAGCTCCCCGCACTCCTTCTGTGTCTGCTTTGTCAATGCATCTGCACTCTCACGTGCCTCCAGCAAAGTTCTGGAAATTGACTCGTAACGGCTCGCTGACTCTTCTTCTCTTGTCTCGTACGCTGTCATCTTGTCACGGAGCTGTGTCACTTCTACCTGCAGCTCATCGTTTACCTTCTTGAGGTTCTCGATCGTGCTGGAAGATTCGTTCAAGTTAACCTCTCTCATCGTGTGGAGATTCTTTACTGTCTCTGACAGCTTCAATACGTTTGCCTTTAAATCTGCAACCTCTTTCTCGTGTTCTGCTGTCAATTCGTCTATATAATTTTCTACTGCCTTCTTGTCATATCCACCAAACGATGTGGTCTTCAACGTTACATCCATTCTGCAATTCTCCTTTCGAATGTCCATTATCCAATATGTTTCTTAATTATATCATAAGAACTTCGTTTATGCATCATTTTTTTACACGGGATTTATGATTAACAATCTATATACAAATTACTTTAACGGACGTTTGAATTGACGATAATGGTTCACTCCGGGACCGCATTAAAAGGTTTAATAAAAAGTATGTGTGTATTGATATTTGCTTTCACTTTATGATACACTAAGGGTATGTTTAATCATATAAAAATTATTACGAGGTGATCTTTAAATGAACTTTTTCATGAAAATTCATGCAAAAAAATACAAACGATTTTCTCTTTTGCCGATTTGTATGCTGTTAATTTTTTCATTAACCGCATGTACAGCGAATGTGGAGAAGCGGTATCAGACCTACATCAAGAGTTTGATCGCAATCAATTATCTTGGTGCAACCAAGGATTACATTGCGGCGTCCGGTGCCAATCAGGAGGATGCAGATGCCCTTTATCAGGCAAACATTGACCTGCTCACTGACAATATCCTCACCTATTACAGTGTGAATATTGACGATGCGCCAGAGATGCGGGAGCAGTTCGAGTCTCTTGCCAAAAATATTTACAGCAAGGTTAATTACAAGGTAGATAAAGCAAGAAAAGACGGCAGTGTTTATCTGGTAGATGTCACGATTTACCCGATCAACCTGTTCGCACAGACCTCTTCTGAAGTAACTGCTTATGTCGACACATTTAACAACGATGTGAAGGCTGGAACTTATAACGATTATTCTCTCACTGATTACGAAACATTATTCTCGCAGGGCTTGATTGACATCCTGAATGCCGGTTGTGAAAATATGAGTTATGCCGACCCGCAAGTTATAACTGTTGAAATTATTGAAGATGGAAATAAATATTACATCAGCGACCGCGATTTCATGCAGATTGATGCTGCTATGATCAGTTCCGCAATCGTGACTGAGACTGCAACTTCAACAGATGCGAATTAAATAATGAAGCATGCAGGTAATATATGAAACAACATATAAAAACGACCGATTGGTTTTAAACCAACCGGTCGTTTTTGATATATTATTTTATTATTCCTAGCTGATCATTGCTCCAGCCGGCATATCCTTCTCTGCGGTAAGCAGTGCCAGATTTCCATCGAAATCCTCTGCACAAAGAAGCATACCTTCGGATAACACACCTGCAAGCTTTGTCGGCTTCAGGTTCGTGATAACAACAACCTTCTTACCAACCATCTGCTCTGGTGTATAGTAATGCTTGATTCCTGATACGATCTGCAGGGTTCTGCCCTGTACCTTTACCTGTGAGCAAAGCAGCTTCTTGGACTTTGCAACTTCCTCACAGGAGATGATCTCACCCATCTGCAACTGCATACGGCTAAACTCATCAATTGTGATCTCTTCTTTCACTACAGCATCAAGTGTAGGAATCTCAACCTTTTCTTCCTTCTTTGCCTTCTTCTCCGGCTTTGGCTCTTCTTCAACCACTTTGGATGGGAAACGCTTCTCGATCTCCTCGAGCATCTTTGGTGCATCGATTCTTGCGAAGAGAATCTCCGGCTGATCCGTTACCTTATTCCCGGATGGATACAGGCCAAAGTTCGAAAGTTCTGTCACACGACGCTTTTCTGCATTGAGCTGCTTTAAGATCTTCTCAGACGTCTCCGGCATATATGGCTCCAGAAGGCTTGCGCCAACCACGATGCTCTCTACCAGATTGTAAAGAACGGTGTTCAGACGATCTGCATTCTCCGGATCCTTGGCAAGTGCCCAAGGCATTGTCTCATCGATATACTTATTGCAACGCTTAAACAAAGCGAAGATCTCTGTGATCGCATCTGCCACGCGGAGCTTGTCCATGCATGCATTTACACGGAGTCTGGTGTCGGTTACAACAGCCTTCAAGTCATCATCGACCGGCTCATGTGCACCGGCATTTGTCACAACGCCATCAAAATATTTATTCGACATGGAAATCGTACGGTTCACGAGGTTTCCAAGTGTATTTGCAAGTTCTGAATTGATACGCTCAATCACAAGCTCCCATGAAATAACACCATCGTTCTCAAATGGCATCTCATGCAACAGGAAGTAGCGGACCGCATCCACGCCGAACAAATCTACCATATCATCTGCATAGATTACATTTCCACGGGACTTACTCATCTTTCCATCACTCTGGATGAGCCAAGGATGTCCGAACACCTGCTTCGGAAGCGGCTCGCCAAGCGCCATGAGGATACATGGCCAGTAAATGGTATGGAAACGGATGATATCCTTGCCGATCAGATGCAGATCTGCAGGCCAGTAACGATGGTACAATTCGTCCGAATTGCCATCCACATCATAGCCAAGACCTGTGATATAGTTGGTCAACGCGTCGATCCATACATATACGATATGTCCCGGATCAAAATCTACAGGAATACCCCATTTGAAGGATGTTCTTGATACGCACAGATCCTGCAGTCCCGGAAGGAGGAAGTTGTTCATCATCTCGTTCTTGCGGGACTCCGGCTGGATAAAGTCCGGATGTGTATTGATATGCTCGATCAGACGGTCAGCGTATTTGCTGAGCTTGAAGAAATATGCTTCTTCCTTTGCCGGCTGTACCTCACGGCCACAGTCCGGGCATTTGCCGTCCACAAGCTGTGCTTTCGTGAAGAAGGATTCACAAGGTGTACAGTACATGCCTTCGTACTGACCCTTGTAGATATCGCCCTGATCGTATAATTTCTTGAAAATCTTCTGTACCTGCTTCTCATGATAATCGTCCGTTGTACGGATGAATTTGTCGTAAGAAGTGTTCATCAGATCCCAGATACGCTTGATCTCAGCCGATGTCTCATCCACGAATTCCTTCGGTGTGGAGAGATTCTCAAATGCTTTAATCTCGATCTTCTGACCATGTTCGTCAGTTCCTGTCTGGAAACGTACGTCGTATCCGACGTATCTCTTGTATCTGGCAATGCTGTCTGCAAGTACAACCTCATACGTATTGCCTATATGAGGCTTACCAGATGTGTATGCGATTGCGGTTGTAATGTAGTACGGTTTTTTAGGCATATGAAACCCCTCCCTTATTTTTGTTTTTAACCCACTCTTAATTTAAACTTCTGGACATCGCGCTCGTCATCAACTACCTCGATCTGACCGCCAAGTCCACGGATCTTTCCATCGAAATCTTCGTAACCACGCAAAATATACTTGATATCGTCGATCGTACTGAATCCTTCCGCTGCCAATGCTGCAATGACAAGTGCGGCACCTGCACGCAGATCCGGTGCTACCAGATTCGCGCCTGTGTATCCATCCACGCCAGTAATCACTGCGGAATTACCTTCTACTTTGATGCGTGCTCCCATGCGGGAAAGCTCGCTTACATATTTAAACCGGTTTTCAAATATACTCTCCGTAATCACGCTCGTTCCCTGTGACAATGCAAGTGTTACCGCCATCTGCGGCTGCATATCTGTCGGGAATCCCGGATATGGAAGTGTCTTAATCTGTGTTGCCTTGAATCTGCCGTCCGCCATAACACGAACTGCATCATCGTATTCGATTACGCGTGCACCAATCTCATTCAGCTTCGAAGAGATTGCCTCTAAGTGTTTTGGAATTACATTTTTGATGAGAACATTTCCCTTTGTCGCTGCCGCCATCGTCATAAATGTTCCCGCCTCGATCTGATCCGGAATGATCGAATACTCCGTTCCTCTCAGCTTCTGAACACCACGGATACGGATGACATCCGTTCCGGCGCCCTTGATATTTGCACCCATACTGTTCAGGAAGTTCGCTACATCTACAATGTGTGGCTCCTTCGCAGCATTCTCGATCGTCGTCTTGCCCTCTGCAAGCACGGCTGCCATCATGATATTGATGGTTGCACCAACCGTTACCACATCGAGATAAATATGATTTCCAATCAACTGGTCTGCTTTCGCAACAACCTTACCGCCATTTACAATCTCTACTTTCGCACCAAGTGCCTCAAAGCCCTTGATATGCTGGTCGATCGGACGCAGTCCAATATCACAGCCGCCCGGCAAAGCAACCTGTGCATAGTTGTATTTACCAAGCAAAGCTCCAAGCAGATAGTAGGATGCTCGTATCTTCCGAATATATTCATCATCCACACAGACATCCTCGCCGGTTCTGATTGTTCCGCCGCAGATAGAAACTGTATGGTTATCAATGTATTTTACCTTAGCGCCAATTGTCTCGATTGCACGAAGTAATGTCTTTGTATCTTCTACATATGGTACATTCTCAATAATGCATTCTTCGTCTGTCATGACTGCTGCTGCAAGGATACCGAGTGCGGCGTTTTTCGCACCGGCAATCGAAACTTCACCTTCCAGAACATTGCCGCCTTTTATAACATATTTTTCCATTTCACACCTCTGTGCTGCCAGTTATTTTTTACGCTACTAGCCCATAATCTTAATAATTATAACACATTCCATTATTTTGTAAAGCATTTTACTTGTCTGCCTCACAATAAATGCATCGATAAATACGATTTTTTTCATCGGCTAATTTAAATATATGCACAATTCCTGGTTCTGTCGATGTGATACAGCGAGGATTTTTACATTTTTTCACATTGATCAGTTTTTTGGGCAATGCCAGCTTCTTTTTCTCGACCGTCTGTCCGTCCTTGATGATGCTGACTGTGATATCTGGATCGATGTAACCCAACACATCCAGATTCACATCGTACTCCTTATCAATCTTCAGGATGTCCTTCTTGCCCATCTTGCTGCTCTTGACGTTCTGCAGGATGGCAACGGAACAGTCGAGCTTGTCAAGTTCGAGGTCGTGATATACCTGAAGTGCCTTGCCAGCAGTAATATGATCCAGCACAATACCATTTTGAATACTATCTATCTTCATGATTTTTCCTCCTTAATGCAAATCCATTTCCTTACTCTGGGATCTTGGCAAGCTTGTCCGCAGACAGATTCAGCTTCGCACCATTCGCCTTGAGCAGTGTCAGCATCAGTGCCATACGCACGAATTTTCCATTCATAACCTGACGGAAATAGCAGGCACGTGGATCGTCATCGATTTCCACAGAGATCTCGTTCACACGTGGAAGCGGATGCAGGATTGCAAGGTCAGACTTTGCATTTTTCAGCTTCTTTCCATCAAGAATGTATGTATCCTTCAATCTGACATAATCCGCCTCGTTGAAGAAACGTTCCTTCTGTACTCTTGTCATATAAAGCACATCCAGCTCGCTCATCACTTCTTCCATCGACTCTACTTCTTCATATGGAATATTCTTTGCTTCGAGCACTTCGGAAATAATGTATTCCGGCACGCGGAGTTCCTTCGGTGCAATCAGGATGAATTTGATGTTCTCATAACGGGACAATGCCTTGATCAGGGAATGTACGGTACGTCCAAACTTCAGATCGCCACACAGACCAATCGTGAAATTATCCAGTTTTCCTTTCTCCCGCAGGATTGTAAGCAGGTCTGTCAATGTCTGTGTCGGATGGTTATGTCCGCCATCCCCCGCATTGATAATCGGCACGCCACTCACCATGGAAGCACGCATCGGCGCGCCTTCCTTCGGATGACGCATTGCGATGATATCTGCATAGCAGCTTACCACTCTTGTTGTATCGCCCACGCTCTCGCCCTTCGTTGCTGACGTAGAATCAGCCGAAGAAAAACCAAGTACATTTCCGCCAAGCTCCATCATTGCTGATTCAAAGCTAAGTCTTGTTCTTGTACTTGGTTCAAAAAATAATGTTGCAAGTTTTTTGCCCTTACACGCTTCGCTATACGCTTCTTTGTCGTCGATGATATCCTGTGCCAGCTTCAAAATGCCATCGATTTCTTCTACGGTCAAGTCTGTTGAATCAATTACATGTTTCATTTCTGGTTTCCTCCCATTGAACGCACGTTGTTTTTTCGGAATATCTCATCGATTGCAAACCGGTCTTCCCGGTTGCAAACGAGGATATATGTTTTTCGATTCGCACGAATCTTCAGTACGATTACATTGCTGTCCTCCCCCTGGTTCTCCAGGAGAAAAGACCGCATGAATTCCCATTCGATAAATGTGGTTCCGACCAGCACTCCATCTTCTGTGATGCCACTCTGTATCCGGGTGGACAGCACGATGAACAACACAAACATCAATACCGCAGGCACAAATATGTAGATCTTAAAATATACCAACACAACAAGTCCCACAAGTCCAAGGTTCGCATAGACGACCTCAGAGATATTTAATTTGTGATGCAGCCGGCTCTTTATGACGATCCCCGACTGTTTTTTCACGGCAGAGACGCAGACAAGCGCGCCCGTACCAAAGCCAAGGAAAAGCACAAACGCCAGTACCGAAAGCCACACATCCATATATTATACCACTTAAATTCCTTTTATCAATGTATACATGACAGCTTTTTCTGCGTGTCTTCTGTTTTCTGCCTGATCGAGAATATGATCAAGGTTCTTCATCTCCACGTCCTTCGAAATCTCGAAGCCTACATGCATTGGCATGTCGTGGAAGACAAGTGCATGACTGCCCTCTAAGAACTCATCGTTCAACTGATATGGCATCATCTTATCCATGAGTTCTTTCTTCTTATCCTGATATGCAGGATCGTTAAAGAACTCCATGTCAAGCCATGTATCGGTGTAGCAGATATCCATATCCTTGACATATTTCTTCACTTCGTCCATCGGCATGTTCGGATCAAGCTCTACATAGTAACCAGTCTTCTTTGCTTCCTCATAGAAGTCTGGACCGCAGGCAGTATCATTTACAAGCGGGGTAAGTCCGTACAAAGTTCCCTGCTTCATCTTGGAGAAGAATTCTACCAGTGAATTGAATACGTTGTTCTTTGCACCGATATATAAGAACTTGACATTCAGACTACCAAACTTCTCGATGATCGTCAGTGCATCTGCCAGAATCTGGCAAGGATGGTACGAGTTATCGCAGCCATTGATAAATGGTACCGTTACATTGTCACCGAACAGCTCAACGGTCTCATTTTTCACGAGACGTGCCATGATGATGTCCACATTGCGGCATACATATTTGATCTCAGAAACCGGCTCGCCAAGAACAAAGTTGCTGTCCTTCCAGAGCTGGTTGTAGTAGGTTCCGCCAAGCTCTGTCATTCCTGTCGTGAAAGAAAGGAATGTACGGGTACTTGTCTTCTCAAACAACGTATAGAGCTTCTTGCCCTCCAATGCGTGGCTGTACTTCTCCGGGTTCTTCTTCATATCCAGTGCAAGATCAAGAATCTTCTGCAGCTCTTCCGCAGAGAAATTCTTGAAGTTCAACATATTCTTCATGATATCTTCCTCCTGTTTTCTACAAATATTTCTTTAAGTCGTCTACCTTGTCGGTCTTCTCCCACGGAAGGTCGATATCGGTTCTTCCGAAATGTCCATAAGCGGCTGTCTGCTTGTAGATTGGTCTGCGCAGATCAAGCATCTTGATGATACCAGCCGGACGCAGGTCGAAGTTCTCACGGATGATCTCTACGAGCTTATCATCTGCAAGCTTACCTGTGCCAAATGTATCTACCATGATGGAAGTTGGTCTTGCAACACCGATCGCATAAGAAAGCTGGATCTCACACTTCTCAGCCAGTCCGGCTGCTACGATATTCTTTGCTACATAACGTGCGGCATACGCTGCGGAACGGTCTACCTTTGTGCAGTCCTTTCCAGAGAATGCTCCGCCGCCGTGACGTGCATATCCACCGTAAGTGTCTACGATAATCTTACGTCCGGTTACACCAGAGTCACCGTTTGGTCCACCGATAACAAAACGTCCGGTTGGGTTGATGAAGAACTTCGTCTCATCGTCGATCATATCCTGTGGAAGGACTGGATCAAATACATATTTCTTGATATCCGCATGGATCTGCTCCTGCGATACATTCTCGTCATGCTGGGTAGAAAGTACAACTGCCTCTAATCTGCAAGGCTTTCCGTTCTCGTCATACTCTACCGATACCTGTGTCTTACCATCTGGTCTTAAATAAGGAAGTGTGCCGTTCTTACGAACTTCTGTCAGCTTTCTTGCAAGCTTGTGTGCCAATGAGATTGGATATGGCATAAGCTCTGGTGTCTCGTTTGTTGCATAGCCAAACATCATACCCTGATCGCCAGCGCCGATTGCCTCAATCTCCTCATCGGACATATGATTTTCCTTTGCTTCGAGTGCCTTGTCAACACCCATTGCGATATCGGTTGACTGCTTGTCAAGTGCAACGATCACACCACAGGTATCGCAGTCAAATCCGTACTTTGCACGGTCATAACCGATCTCACGAATTGTCTCACGTACGATTGTCTGAATATCGATCTGTGCCTTTGTTGTGATCTCACCCATAACAAGTACCAGTCCGGTTGTTACGGCTGTCTCACAGGCAACACGGCTCATAGGATCCTGCGCTAAAAGCGCATCTAATACGGCATCGCTGATCTGATCACAGATTTTGTCAGGATGGCCTTCGGTTACTGATTCTGAAGTAAATAATAACTTCTCCATTTGTTCCTCCTTTGGAATGCATTTGTCTATGGTTCTTTGTCTCTTTTTCAGCGGCAATTCATAAAAAATAAATCCGGCTGCAAGCAACCGGATTTGAAAGTCGTTATCAAATCTTCTTATTGCTCGACAACTTAATCTAAGTATCGCTCAGGTCGGCACCTTCCGTCTCCGGGGTTGCCGTGGCTTCTTCGTCCCTTATGACTCCACCACTCTGAATAAGAGAGACATGTTTAACATATATCATATATTTCTAATTGTCAATGGTTTTATTTGCTAATCTCGTTGTATTTGCGCATATTCTGGCGATTTTCATTCCTGTGTGCCATGCTTTTTACGGATAAATCGAATCAGCGCCGCAACAAGCATCAGAATCAGCACGCCTACTGCTGCGCCACAGCTATCGAGTAGCACGTCCTTTACCTGTCCGCTCCGTCCAGGAACAAACAACTGATGAAACTCATCCGTCGCCGCATACACCGTCGCAGTTCCCCACGCGAATAACGCAGACACCTTTCGTTTTCTTCGGACATCCAGCCATACACCACAGAGCAGCATTGCAAAGACGGCATATTCCGTCGCATGTGCCAATTTTCGGATCGGATGATCGACCTTCGCTGCAAACGCAAGCTGTGCTTCCTCCGACCAGTTCTTAAAATCCGGATGTACAATGCGTCCAAACTCCATACCGACCGTATAACTGTCCTCCGTCGATTCCTCGCCATTTCTGGCAGAGAAACAGAAGATCATAATCGCGAACAGTACCGACAATACAAGAAACACAATCTGCCGTTTCGACAGCCTCCCCGACTGCGTCTGTTTATCCTTAGATATGCTTCTTGATTGCATCTGCCAGTGCCTTCAAGGATTCTGATTCTGTCTCGCCCTGCTTCCATGTCACCTGTACGTCATCCCCTGCGTGACGTGGAATCACATGCATATGGAAATGATGCACAGTCTGTCCAGCTACTTCGCCATTGTTCTGCACGATATTCAGGCCCTCGCAGCCAGTCTCTTCCTGTACCGCTTTCGCAACGTGGGTTGCAAGCGAAAATACCTTGCCTGCAGTCTCCTCATCAAGCTGGTAGATATTATCGTAGTGCTCCTTCGTCAGAATCAGCGCATGTCCCTGATTGGCTGGTGCCAGATCCAGAATTACACGGCACTCTGGTGTCTCATATACCGTTGCAGATGGAATCTCTCCATTTGCGATCTTGCAGAAAATACAATCATCTTTTTTCATCTTTACTTACTCCTTTTTATTTTAACTACTTATACTTTACCATTTCTGATAAAGCATGGCATCGTTTTGCTCTTAGACCTGGTATCCACGTTTTTCGTAGTTTACACCCTGTATACTCTCGTTCAGGGTTCCTTTCCCATAGGTAAGTCCAGCGTACACCTGATGTACATTCTGCATCACAGCGCCCTCGTTGTCAAGTTCGTGTAAATGTACAAATCCGACACGTAAATCATCGACCATCTGCACACATCGATCCAGTTCATCCGGCTGTCTGCGTACTTCCGAGCGCACAAGCTTCCCATAGATAAATCGCAAAATGGCAACCACATTTCTTCCAAGCGGATCTTCCTTCGAGAAACATTCAATCAGCTCCTGCATCGCACGCCGCGCCTGCCCAATCGTTTGCAGGTATGTGGTCATATTCTCCGCTTCGTACGCTGCCATCGCATCCATGCCGTATGTATGAAATATATCACATAGCACCAGAATCAGACCGCTGTGGTTCTCCTGACTGATGCGTCGTGTAAATTCCTGTTTTTGTTCCTGTGTCATGGTGGTTTCCTCATATTCCTGTCTTATACATATTATCCCAATCCGGTCTGCGCCGCCTACTGCAGCAGCTGTAACAGCGATTCCGGTCTGTCGTTCGCCTTCTGCATCATGGAGATTGCCGCCTGCGACAAAACCTCCTGCTGCGTATATTCTGTCATCTCCTCAGCCATATCCGTATCCATGATCCGCGAATAAGCCTCCGTGATACTCTCACTTTGCACTTCGAGATTCGAATGCACATCATCCAGCCGGTTCTCATACGCACCCAGCTTCGAACGTGCAGCCGAAACTTTCTTCACTGCCTCATCAATGATATCAACTGCCTGACTTGCATATTCATGTGTGTACATGATCAACTCATCCACGCCAAGTGATTTTGCATTCAGCTCTGGAATGTCGATGGCTAACTGCTCACCCTCGTTGGAACCTGTCTGTATTACCATCGTTCCAGCCGACAGCACTTCGATCTCTGCTGTTACAGCTCCACCATTTTCGGCAACAGCGCCCGGATCTGCTTCAATCGTCATAGAGAAGCCGCTTCGGTCTGTGACTTCAATCTTATTTCCATTTGTCTTCAAAGTTGCAGTCGTAGAAAATCCATCTTCTGTGATGTTCAAAGCTGCCTGACAATCCTTGCCCTGCATCATCGTGCCATCTGTCACTCCAAACACCGCTGCCAGCTCCGGATTTCCCACAGAGATGCTGATTTTCTCACTGCTGCCATATCCCTTTGTGCGGAACACCACCGGTGCTCCACTGTCAAAGCTCTCCTCTGTCGTTCCGTCATTCGACGCAAAGACATCAATATTGATCTTGGCAAGGCTGGTCTGGATCTTTCCATATACATCCTCCATCGTCATGCCCTCCTCGATCTCGATTGCAAATCCATTTACCTTCAAAGTTCCTGCCTGCTCTTTTGTGATCACGGCTGTAGAATAGGTAAATCCTGTCGTCATAGATGCCTGCTCTGCATCGGCTGTGACATTGATCGAATAAACACCCGTGCTTACCTCTGATGAAATGTATGTTGCTTTCACACCATTGACGCTGGACAGAGAACGTCTCGTCAGATCCCCATTCAGCAGTGTCTGTCCGTTAAATGCGGTCGTATCGGAAATCTGTGTCAGCTCAGCCGCCAGGGAATCAATCTCCTCCTGAATCGCATCACGATCGACCTCATCATTGACATCGTTTGCCGCCTGCACAGCCAGTTCCCGCATACGTCCTAAAATGCTGTGCATCTCCTCCATGCCGCCCTCTGCGGACTGGATCACAGAGATACCATCGTTAGAATTCAAAGCCGCGCGGTCAAGTCCCCGGATCTGTGCACTCATCTTCTTTGAAATCGCAAGTCCTGCCGCATCATCTGCCGGGCTTGTAATCTTATAACCAGAAGAAAGTCTGGACATCGACTTTGCAACTTTATTATTTATTTTACCGAAATTCGTCGTGGCATTCATCGCCAGCGCATTATAATTAATTCTCATGGTCTGCCTCCTTAAACTCGTTCGTTATGCTTCAGCTATCCAAATGTCTGCTTCTTATCCGGCATCATGTCCGCGGCACATTATACGTCCGCATCCCGGTTTTACTATGTTATATATCGGTAAGTTTCGCCATAGCCTTAACGAAGAATATTGCCGCCCGACACAGTTTTTGTGTGTCCGCTCCCCCGTTCGTTCCACGCGCCGCTGTACGGCTTTCTCCAAGCGCAACTGCCGCATCCGCATATTCACTTCCGGCAAGCAGTTCCCGGAACGCATCCGTCTGTCCAGCAAGCCATGTATTCGCCTCCGAGGAACCGCCAAGAATCTCACCCGTGCATGTTCCCGCTTCGTCCATCCGGATCTGCGCCTGCAGCATACCATGCACCCCTGCCGCCATCCGGATCGTGATGCCGCGGGCTTCTACTCCGCCCGTCTGCATCGTCAGATTCACTACCTTCATACCTGACTCTGTCTCAACCGGGAGCTGATACTGCCTTCTGCCCGCCATGGCTCCCAATATTCGGAATCCTGCCTGCACGACCTTCATGCCCTGCAGCTGATCTGATGTTATATTTCCTTCTTCTGCCTGATCATACATCTGCTCTACCATCTGTTGCCGGATATCCGCATACATCTGCGCCAGATCTGCGTCTGCTTCGATCTGTTTCAGCAGCATCTCCGATTCAAACGGCAACGCAATCTCCTCTCCTGTGAGGGACTTCGCCATAGCATCCGTCTCTGCGTCAACTGCATCCTCCTTCGTATGGTCCTGCCATCCAATCTGCTTCCATACCTGTGATGCAAATGTATAGAAATTCATGGACGCCTGATGATTGACAGCTTCTGCTTCCGGTCCTACCGACATTCCCTGCAGTATATAATCCGCCGCTTCCAGATTCTGTGCGCTCTCTTCAATATCATTTGCCTGCAGAAGCTGTTCTGCCTGTGCAAGCATCGGAGAATCAGAGATTTTCTCCCATGGGTTTTTATATTCTTCCTGCGCAGCCATCGGTTCATTTCGGCTCATATATTCATCTTTCTCTCCCATGCGGAGCTGTCCGGTCCAGTTACCATCCGCACCAACCCGTCCCGCATATGCACGCGCGATCTGATCATCCATCTTCTCCCCACGTGTCTGCAGATCCGCAAGCATACCGAACGAATCATCGACCACAGCCTCCATCCCGGCGGCCTTCCGGCTTCGCATCGCAGTAATCAGATTACGCACGGTAAGCCGGCTGTTGTTCGCGAACAGATACCCGGCTTCCCGGTCGCCGGATTTCTCTAACTGCTTAAATACCCGGTACACCCCGATATATCCTGCGCGTTCCTCGCTGCTGATCTGTCCACGCTTCTCTACATCACGCAGATACGTTGCAAAATCGTCTGTCTCCTTCACACCTGCTTTGTAATTTTTGTCCCGCAGTGTCTGATTGAGTTCATCGACTGTCATATCAAGCGGGTTGATACCATCCCGGATCATAGACAGCACCGCATTCGGATGGCATGCGGCAAGCATATCATTGACCGCTCTGTCATACTCTATGATCTGTGCGATATTTTCCTCCGTGATTTCCATGCGGTTATACCCGAGAATCTGTACCGCTCGTGTATGTTCCTCATCCACCGGCAGCTCCATATCTGTCAGTATATCTTCGATATTTGAAAATGCTTTGCGGATACTATCTCCCATATCCGCACGCGGGGCTGTACCAAGTGCCTCATATCCGCGCTCCATCGCTGCGAAATCAACGGAACGCCGGATCGTCTGTGTCGATATATCTGCCACCCCATCCGGCACATTGTTATCGGACATCCGGCGTTGCATATCACCCGCCTGTCCACCGATCTGGTGTTCTTCCTGTACAAGCTTCGCAAATCCATGTACCGTCACCGACTGCAGCGCGTCCGTACCCGCCAACACGCCAAGCCTTGTTGCCGGTGCCGTGCCAATCGTCTGCAGATCTGCCTGCATCTGCTGATAGATTGCCTTGTTTTCTTCGGTTGGCGCAACACCCTGCTTCGCAAACATCTCCTGCGTAAGCTGTGCCTCTGCATTTCGCAGCTTCGCCACCACCTGCGCCAGTTCACGAGTATCAATATTGATATCCACGGAGAGCATCCGTACCGCAACACTCTGTGTCATGGAGAGCCGGATCTCCTCTAACTGCCGCAGTGCCGTTACCTCCCGCAGCGTCTGATTCTGTATGTCGGAACCTGCGCTCCGGCCATCCTGTAACTGTGTACCCTTATCCGCGGTTTCGTCGTATGCTCCCACCGGCTGTCCACCGGTCTGTCCATCCCGTACCCCATCATAATGCGCCGCCACCAGCGCAGCGATTGTAAGCGGCCGCTCTGTACGTACTGCCTGTGCCACATCCTCTGCTGTAATCGAAGCTGCATCCTGTCTGAGCTTTGCCGCTCTCGTCTCAAGCTCCTGTGTCTGCCGCTTCTCTGCCTGCTGTGCCGTCGGCAGTTCACCGATATCCTTCCCGATCTGCGCCTGCATCTGCATATAAGCCCGCACGGAATCCGTCGTGACCGGAATATCATTTGCCAGAAGCAGATTTGCCCCGGCCATACTTGTTTCATCCACGACAAATCCAGCCTGCATGATCACATGTGCGAGCTGCGCCTGCAAGCCGGAATCTGCATTTCCATCTTCACCCGAAGCATACACCGATTGTCCAGCGCTCTGCTGCGGCCTGGATATTGTCTGTTGTGCAGCCTGTTTCGCCGCATATGCGGTGTCTCCTCCCAATTCATCCACCGCGGCAATCTCTCTTTGTCCACTGTAATGCGCCTTGTAGAGTGTCTCCTGCGTGAGTGGCTGCCGATTCTTCAACAGGTACAGAATGTCCTTGTTCCCCACCTGCAGCTTCACATCTGTCCCGGCTATCTGCGCCCCGCTACTTGTAAAAACCAGATTCGAGGCGTCTCCCTCCTCGATCTGCGCCTGCGCGAGCACATTTACAAGCGCGTCCTTACGCGCATCTGCACGCATGGAAGTAACCAGCCCTTCTATGTCCGAAAGCGATGCCGAAGCGACATCCACGCCCATCATACGAAGCTTCTTTATCTCCTCGGAAGTAAGGGAACGCGCAATCTCCCGTGCATCTGCACGCTCCTGTTCTTCGTCGCTTGTCTCTTCCTGCTGTTCCTGCTTCGCCTTCTCCTGCATGTCCTTGCGGTACTCATTGAAATTATCCATGACCGTCTGCGCATTCGTGTCGACCGAAGAATTCCTGTCGTACTGCACCTGCCCGACCTTCTCGAAGGCATCGAGCTGATCGACCGAAGCAGTCTTCATCTTTGTTCCACTGTAAGCATTTGCACTGTCACTATACGCTTTGATGGCATCCTGTGAATTTTTGATATTGATATTCTGCATAAAATGCTCCTTGCATCATTAATTTGTATGATATTATTCCTATCTTGCATCGTTCCGATCCTGCGTTCCGGTTGCCCGAACTGGTTCTCTGTCTTTTATATCGGCACAGTCCGCCCAATCATTAAGAAGCTGCATGGTGTCTGAAGCACAATGTCCAAGACGCAATGCCTGAAGCACAATGTCTGAAACGCAATGTCCAAGACGCAATGCTTGGTGTTTGCATGAAGATTAAATGCAAAAAGCATGGACGGCTCATTATGAACCAACCATGCTTTTTCATTACTATCTCATGCGCATCTGTCACTGCTTACCGGTACAAGCACATGTATAATATTTCATCATTTAATTGAAAAATGGTGTCCCGGGTGCTACCGTCCCATCATAGATCAGACCGGTTTCCGGCAACTTCCCTGCGTTACTATCAACCCGCATATTTGCGACCTGTTCTTTGGACAGTTTCATGTCAGCCGGAAGCTTATCATATGAATCTGAATACCACCAGTTTCTTCCGTAATACGACTTCACTGCATACCAGCCACCTCGTTGCGCATCATATTCATACAGGACATCCTGTGTGACGGTTTTGCCGGATGCATTTGTAAATGTTTTATTCCGGACAAGAATATCCGAAGTCGGATGCTGTGCATAAGTTGCCTTCAGGTCAATACAGTTATTCTTATTGACATATCTTCCGTCCACCCATACATCCTCCATATGGTGGACGCCGTTTCCAACACCTGTATATGCACTCACATACGTATATTCCGTTCCATATCCCCAGCCCTCAGCAGCAACCTTCAGCCAATTGCCTGCGCCAATCTTTTTCTCAAATTCATCTCCGGACAACTGATTCCGATATGTCTGTAACTCATCGGTCGATTGTTTCTCATATTGATGAATTTTCCTTTCCAGTTTATCGAGGGACGAAGAAAATGCGTAATCATTCGCTCCACCGTCAAAGGTAAATAAACTTTCAATATATTTGGACATAACCGGATCCGTATTTCCGTTTCCGGCACCACCATATGATTTCGTTGTTCCGTTCCATGTTACATCGACCAGATAATGCGCCGAGCCTGACGAAACCGTACAATCCGGCTGCAACGCTTTCGCTACATTCGCCATAACGCCCGGAACTCCTACGGATGACAACACCATCGGATGAAGGTATTCCAGGAACATCATCTCATCCGCCGACTGCCACATCGAATAGTGTTCATTCAAAGACAATTCCGGGTATGGAGATGTTGCCAGCAGCGGATACGGGCGATTCGGATCCGGCTTCGATGTGTCAACGATGTTTTTCGGATAGACAGAAAGCCGCCCCAACGCTGAGTTCACACTTTGCAGATTGTCGAACAAGCCTTTTGATTTATCCGTGTAATTGTTAATCAGATAATCGGTCAGACTCTCCACCGATTTGCAGGAAACCTGAACCGGTGTATCCGTATAAACCGGCATTGTTGAATACGACACATTTCCCGAATAAGTGACTTTATAGGCACGATCAGCCTGCTGCAATGTATATGCTCCGCCATCGGAACCCGATTCAGACATCTCGAATATATATCCGCCCTTCACACGTCCGGTTTCTTTATTCTCGTATTTGACATCGAAAAATCTCCGGGTCGTCGGGATAAGATAAGCTCCTTTTCCGGCCTTATACTTACTGTTTTTATCCTCAAAACGAACATAGGAAACATCCGGATTATTCGTCTTCACATAGAAATACTCATTGAAAGGCTCCAGCAGAGGAACGATTTCATATGAATATCTGGTAACATCGTTCTTGTTTGCTCCGGTTGAGCCCGTTGAACCCGATGTTCCGTTTGAACCGGTGCTTCCGTTCGATACTGGATTTTCCGGCAAAGCAATTTCAGGCCGGTTCACAAAACCCGTTCCAACTGTAGATACGATACCTGCAACATTTCCCGGAGCCGCCCCGTTCTTTTGAACAAGAACGATCTGGATTGCCTCTAACCTTTTTGCATATCCGGCCGTTCCAGCAGCTGCTCCATTTCTTGTCCATCCAAGCCAGCCATACGACTGTGCATGTACGCGGTAATAAACATCATAGTGATTGGCAAGTTCTCCAGTAAGGTAAATCTGGATTGCCTCCAGCCGTTTTGCCTGCCCGCTTGTTCCGGACATCTCGCCATTCATTCTCCAGCGGGACTCCCAGCCATAGCTTTGTACATGTGTGCGATACACAATATTTCCCGTATATTGTTGATTGGTAAGTTTTATCTCTATACCTTCCAGGCGTTTTGCACGTCCGCTTGTACCTGCCATCACTCCGTTGTTCTTCCATCCCTGCCAGCCATAGCTTTGTACATGCGTACGATATGTAATGTTGGTCGTCTCCCGACCTCCGACATTCACATCAGAGGCGCCATTGAGCGATACGTAGTTTCTCCCATACCTGCTTACGATACCATTGACATTATTCTGAACCGTTGTTCCCCTTGCGACAACAACAATCTGAATTGCCTCCAACCGCTTAGCAAGCCCTGCTGTTCCGGCTGCCTGTCCATTTTTTGCCCAGGCAAGCCAGCCATATGACTGTGCATGCACACGATAATAAATATCGTAATTCTGTGCATTTGCACCGGTTAACTCAATTTTAATCGCTTCCAGACGCTTTGCTTCGCCCTGTGTTCCGCTCATCTCACCATTCGAAACCCACGGGAGCCAGCCATATGTCTGGCAATGTGTTGTATAACGGACCCCCAGATTATCTCCGGAGACTGTGATCCGGATTCCTTCCAGCCGTTTTGCTTTTCCGCTTGTTCCGGAGGCTTCTCCATCACGCTTCCATGCAGATTCCCAACCAAATGTCTGAACGTGTGATTTGTATTGTACCGAAACCCCTGCGGCTTCCACATTTTGAACCGGGACATATGCAAATACAGACAGCACCATCACGATTGAAAGCACAAGTGCCCATACTCTTCTCTTATTCATAAATAACCCTCCCTTGTCACCACACGCTTACGCGGTATAGATCTTCTCCGTCACCGTATGAGATTCACCCGGTGCAAGCTCCTTGTAACCAGATTCCTCTGCTGGGATTGGCTGGTTTGGTGCATCGATGATCCATGTGCAAGGCTCTGGACAGAAGTATCCTTTGTCTCCATGATCGTTCCATACAACCCAGAATTTGAAGTCCTTACATACTTCATAGCAGATACGCTTGCCTGTTGCAGCATCCGTTGCCACTGCGCCATAGAATGGCTTGCCATCCAGACTTCCTTCCTCTGCAAAGAATACGTCATTGTCAATATCATGCAGCACTGGAACCTGTGAACCAGTCAGATACTGTCTGTCGTGATTTGTCTGTACGAGCATGTCACCTGTCGGAATGCAGGACTTTGAAAGCTCCCACTTCTCGCCAACCGGGATATACAGACGCATATCCAGACCATTTCCATCCTTTGTGAAAGGTCCGTTAATCGTTGTATGGTTGCACATACCATATGGCATCTGCTTGTCAGATGTATTTGTCATTGTAAATGCATACTCCAGACCGTCATCGGACAAAGTAAATGTGAACTCTGCCTTGAAGCTGACTGGGTATGTCTCGAAAAATTCATCGTTCTTGTCATATATGTACTCTGTCTTTGCGATTGCCTTCTTGCCGTCCACGGCTGCACTCACAAGTGTATGCTCACGCTTATGCAGGAAACCATGAATATGGTTGCCAAGCGGATCATTCAATGGAAAATGATAGGTTGCATCGCTTACCTTCAACACACCATTTGCAAGGCGGTTTGGAAGATACAGGGTCGGAAGTCCATACACCTCCGGGCTCTTCTTCAGATCCTCAACAGAAAGGGATTCGTCATAACGGAAAATCTCAATGTCATTTTCAACATCCTGCATACGGATGACATTACTGCCTAAAAAAGGTGCCACGATTGCTTTGTACTTTCCTGCTGTCAGTGCAACTGCCTCTTTCCCTTTATAATCAATAATCTCTGCGGAATAACTCATTGTTTTTTCCTCCTTTTCAAGATTGCACCTTTCGTGCAATTTCACTCAAAAATTTTCATTTCAAATCACATAAAATAATAGCACATCGACCATACTATGTCTAGGAAAAAAGAACACAAGACATGCTTTTTGCGTATGATATGGATAGGCACGCATGCAACCGATTATTCACAAGTCTTTTCGAGTTTTACCATCCATTTCTCCCCCTTGCTAAGATACCACCCGCGCGGTTGCATTTTTATAAAAAGGGACCGATTTGTTTCGGTCCCTGTAATTTATTATCTGTACTTTTATAATTTGAATTTGATCTGCACTGGCTCCTTCAACGACTGTCCGCCTCTCGACTTCACATTTTTTGTGATCGTCAGGAAATAGTATTCGTTCGTCGAATACGGCTCCAGCGGTTCCACCTCGATAATCTCATTTTTCGTATCATAACGGATATAGGATTGCAGCTTCTGGTTCTGCGAATTCGTCACATACATCGTATCCTTGTTCACCGTATGCGGGTCCAGCGGAATATTGAACCGCACGCGCCACACAAAATTCCCCGTCTTAAAACGCAGATCCTGCTTGACCTTGTTCGCAAGCTGTGGTGGAATATCTTCTATATCAATCAAATTTTTTGCCATTTGCAACTCCCTCTGTCGTAATTCGATGCCGCATTTCCAGCATCCATCTTTTGTACTCACTCATGTTTTAGTTTATCACAAAGCGCATGCGCGAACAAGAATTTTGCCGCTATCTGTCAGAATTTTGTACACGCATTTTCTTTACATCACAGATTTGTAACACTACAATAAAATTGTTACGAATTTGTTATCGTGCATTTCAATATATCGTCACATTTTCCATATATTTGAATAGCGTATGCCATATATGGGAACACTGACTGCAAGTACATATTTCCGTAGGAGAGCAAATCATGAAACATAAATTCCAGTTTTCCTACAAAAGACAAAAATTACTGACATTTACTTTGGTCGGAAGCAGTCTGCTCGTCTGTCTGATGAGTCAGGCACGCGAATTTCCATCGATCAAATTACCGCAAAAAGAATACCTACTAACCGGAACATCCCTGCAAAGTGTAAAGGAAATCGTTCCTTATTATGATTCCTGCAACACCGTCTACGATGATTCCCTCTATCAGGGCGAGGTCGTCGTCACACAGGAAGGCACCGCTGGCAAGCAGGAAACAACTGCTTTGATCACCTATTTAAATGGACACGCTGTGTCCGAGGAGATCATCGATTCCCGCGTCATCACGCCCGCGATTGCCCGCGAGGTACATGTCGGAACAAAGGAGCGACCGGACTTTCTGATTCCGGTCGATGATTATGTCATCACTTCTTACGTCGGTCCGCGCTGGGGCAGAACGCACAACGGAATCGACCTCGCGGTCAATGTCGGCACGCCTGTCAAGAGCAGCACCGCCGGAACCGTCATACAATCCGGTTGGAACGGTGGCTACGGCATCAGTGTCTATGTGGACTGCGGCGATGGCATGGTCATCCGTTACGGACATCTGTCTGAAACTTCTGTCGAAGTCGGACAGACCGTCGCACAAGGCGATCTGCTTGGACTTTCCGGCAACACCGGAAACAGCACCGGACCACATCTGCATTTTGAAATGCGGGTGAATGATGAGGTTGTTGATCCATTGGAATACGTGAAGCTACAATAAAATAGCTGGGGGTATTTGATTGGAATAATTTAATTTTTACATTTGGGTGGGGCGGAAATTTTCATAAGAAGATATGTAACAGGATTTCCAATCACTGCTTGTCCCAACACACACCCAAGTGTATTATCAAAGATATCATCAAATTCAAACAAGCCCCGGCACAGCCAAAGCTGCAAGCCTTCAATACTTGTAGAAATCAGAATTCCAGTAACCAACGCCAGCCAAATACCTCGTTTCCGTCCACTCGCAAGCGGCAGCAATGCACCAATCGGAACAAACAACGCAATATTCAGCAGAATCTCCCAAAACAAGCTATGTGTATATCCCTCTTTAAAGGCATGATACACTACCTTCCACGACCAGAACCATTCATACTCCGCCTGCCTTGTCCCTGGCTGCCGCATAAACACAGTCGAACCAAATACAAGCATCAGATATGTCACAAGCAATAACACAGAAACTGCCTGCACCCAACGAATATGCTTGCGTAGCACTTGTATCAATAAAATGGCTGTTACTCCTATCAAAACCGAGAAAAATACAACCGCTTCAAACGCGGTCCACTCTGGATAATATTTTATAAATATCTGATTGAGATCCATATGTTTCCCCTTTCCTTGTGTAGTATAGCACAAGTTTTTATCCTCAGATACAACCTGTATTTTTTATCAAAATTACAAAAACCGGACTTGACGATTCTGCATGAAATATAGCAGAAAATGCGCGAAAGTGAAAAAGTATGCTCTCCAGCGCGTCAATTGTGCCAACCCCCTTGTTTTTTCTTCCACTTATGTTACGATAAATGTGTTCAAAGCAAACACCTTTGGACATCTTGGGGAGAGGATGAGTTGCTGATGTTCGGAAGCAGCTCAGATGTGTGTTTTATATAGAAATACCGTGTGGATTGGGGAATCCACACGGTATTTTGCGTTACTGTTTTAATTTGATGTGTCTTGACCTATAGCTTAGTCAAATATTATTCTGACAAACCTTTATAATAATCAATTACGTTTACAAACGGAATAACAACTTTTCCGCTGTCAAAAATATTAGATGTTATTGATTCTATTTTTCCTCTTGCAATGCTAATCAGAGCTGCAGCTCCATTTATGATCACAAGCTGTTTAAAATCTTCTTCCTCAGTATCTTTTTCTGACAGGAATGCTCCTTCTAAAGATAGTTCTAATTTAAAATTTCGATCTTCTGACTGCTCTATCTCTACTTCAAAATCTATAGCCATTTGCGAAAAAAGGCCTTCGTCAATATTTTCAAAACTAGGCTCATTAATATTAAGACCAAAACTTCTTTTTGCCTCTTTTTGAACATTCACTATGTTATTTTCAACAGAAATCTCTTTAATCGTTGTACCAACTAACTTTATTCCTGTTGCAATTCGATTTAACTCCATTATGCAATCGCCCCCTTATCATATACAAGTCGTAAATAACCATTATCCCGTCTTTTCTTTCCTACCTTTTCGCTCTCCCATTCCACAATATTATAATCAGATTTTACACATGGTTTATCCAAACTAACAAATAATTTCAAGTTTGTCTTTTGACAAATTTCATTTAATGTTCTTATCGTGAAATTATATTCCCTACTTTCCCACTTAGAAACCATCGCCTGCGTTACGCCCATATATTCAGCAAACTTTTGTTGTGTCATGCCCATGTCAAGTCTGCATCTTTCAATCTGCGCAGAAATCTTTGCTAACTCAACAATCGTTTTTACTTCAGACTTAGAAATACCTTCTGAAACCCAATTTGACTTCTTTGCATTTGCAATCTTTTCTGCAATTCCCATTTTCATATCCTCCATCTATAATCCTTTTAAATTAACTAAACAACCACTTTAGCCTCTTTTGAGCAATTTCAATTGCTCTTTGATAATCTCCAGCATTTTTCTCTAAAAAGGCAGTAAGCAGTATTATGGTGTCATCTTCAATCGTATAAAGTACTCTTACATTTTTCCTGGATTCTGGATGTCTAATACTATATAGTTTGTCAAATCCCGTTAACTTTTCAAATTGCGGCAAATCAATCGCTCGATCTTTTTCCTGTTCTAAAACTGCCAGATCTGCAATCAACTTTTTCTGATATCTCTGCCAAGGCGCATTTTCCCTCCACGCCTCATCAACTGCTTTTCGAAACTCTTTCTTTACACTTGAAATTGTCTCTTCTAATTCTTCAATAAGTAATTGTTCTAATTCCACACCCCAAGTCTCCTCCTTCGTATTGTTATAATATAACTTATAAGTAATATTTTCAACAGTTTTTTATATTTATTATATTCAAAACTTTATTTTATATTCAATTTGATAAACTTTCTCTACTCGCCTCCTCACACTTTACCATAACAAGATTTGCCTGCGTTAACAAACTATCCTGTGACAAAGAATACATTTCTCCACATTTCCTAATAAATAAGTTTTCTGAGATATCCCATATCTATAAACAAATAAATGATTTTTCGTGTTTCTCTGAAGCCAATCAATCAACACATTTCTCCATGTTAAATCCGACTCTCCCAGCGCCAAACCATATGTACAAATCGTATCCGCAGAATTGATTATATTCACCGCCTCAACAACCCGCATCCTGTCATATTCTTCATTAAAAAAAGGTTTAACAAACGCTCTTTTTCCATTTCTTGATAGAGGATATGCTGCTTTCCATTGATTTTCATTGTCAATTCCTAACGTTGGATCATCCCCTAATTTACCATGAATATGGATTATCTGAGGTGCCCGATATGAATATTGATCAAACGCTTTCTCCATAGCATAATCAAAAACCTCTGTGTAATTAAACGAAATCGCCTGGATATTTCTACGCAGCCCTGCATCTCTTATACTCATTGTAGAATTCACATTATGAGATATTCCTTTGTAAAACCCAGAAAACGAATCCACCATCTCATCATGAATTATTTTTTCTTTTGCTTCATCATTTATCCTTTTGAAAAAAAGTTTCTGTTCTCTATCTAGATATTCTCTCATATATACAGAAAAATCCCTGACACATTCAACAAACTCTTTTTCCGTTTTTAGGGATTGCGCATAATCACACATCTCCATCTCGAAATCACCCCAACGATCTATATCCAATGATATTTCTCTTTTGAATGCCTCAATAATAGGAGATTTCGAATCTGAATTAACCATCCGAGAATCTCGTATTCATACCACAATTAAATCAAAACCATTTCCAATCAAAAATAAAGTCATTTTATCCCCCTTGTATAATCTTCAAAACTATTCAGCTCTACTATTCCCGCCGTGTATCAAACAAAAGTAACAACTACTGTGCTGCATACGACAGACAAATCATCATCACAATTTTAAATGCGAATTTTGTCTCACTTTCGTACATGGGAATTTTTCAGAGGTTCTCAACTATCGACATTTTTTCTAGAAAAAAGAATTTGCAATAAGAACGATAACTATATAGAATTCCCCTCACCCCTATAAGTCATGCTCCCACACATGTCTTATAACCATTATTCTACACAAATCTACAATTTTTTCCAGCACCACCTGCAAAATAAATTCTACCGCTTCAACCTTTCCATCCAGCGCCTCGGAAAAGAAGTCATCATCCATCAGCTTCAGTCTGTCAATCCGATTCAGATACTCTTCCTGCCTGTTCAACTCCATCTTCGCCATACACTCCTCCTGTATTGCCCCGGGGTGATGGTTCATCCATCCAACCTTGTCGACACAAAAACCATATCACAGGTGAAAATACATTGTAAAGCGTAAGTTTGGAACATTTAGGAAAAGCACGCAAGAATGCGGGGTACAGGCGAAAATAAATTTTAAAAACGTAAAAAAACCGCCGAAAGCACTACGCTCCCGACGGTCTCCCATCCCTAATCTCTCCTAAATATATCTCTCGTATACACCTTGTCCGCCACATCATCCAGACAAGCATCATACCGGTTCGCAATGATCGCCTGCGACAGATCATTGAACTGCGCCAGATCATTCACAACTCTGCCGCCAAAGAATGTGCTACCATCCTCCAAAGTCGGCTCATACACGATCACGGTTGCGCCTTTCGCCTTGATCCGCTTCATGACTCCCTAGATGGAACTCTGCCGGAAATTATCCGAATTACTTTTCATCGTCAAGCGGTACACACCAACGACAACTTCCTTTTCCTTCGAAGCATCGTAGTCTTCATTCGGTCCATACGCTCCAGCAATCTCCAGCACTCGATCCGCAATATAATCCTTCCTCGTCCGGTTTGATTCCACAATCGCTTCAATCAGGTTCTCCGGCACATCCTGATAGTTCGCCAACAACTGCTTTGTGTCCTTCGGCAGGCAATATCCTCCATAACCAAAACTTGGGTTATTGTAATGTGTGCCGATTCGCGGATCCAAACACACACCATTGATGATCTGCTGCGTATCAAAGCCCTTCATCTCCGCATATGTGTCGAGCTCGTTGAAATACGATACACGCAGTGCCAGATATGTATTTGCAAAAAGCTTGACCGCCTCTGCTTCCGTATACCCCATGATCAGCGTGTCAATATTCTCCTTGATTGCGCCTTCCTGCAACAGCCCCGCATATGTATGTGCCGCCGCAACCAGTCTCTCATCATCCATATCCGTTCCAACAATGATACGGCTTGGGTATAAATTATCATACAACGCCTTTGATTCCCGCAGAAATTCCGGACTGAAAATAATGTTTTCACAACAATATTTCTTCCGGATGGATTTCGTATATCCCACCGGAATTGTGGACTTAATTACCATAATTGCAGATGGATTATACTTCATTACCAATTCAATGACCGATTCTACTGCAGATGTATCGAAGAAATTCTTCTGACTGTCATAATTCGTCGGTGCCGCAATCACAACAAAATCTGCCCCCGCATAAGCCTCCTCTGCATCCAATGTAGCTGTCAGATTTAACGTTTTCTCTGCCAGATACTTCCCAATATATTCATCCTGAATCGGACTTATGTGATGATTGATCTTCTCACACATACGCTTGCTCGCACCCATGACATTTGTCGGATTGACTGCTTTATCTGTACTGATCAGCACAAAACGGTCGCAGTGATTTCGGATTGCCGCAAGTGCGGTTTTATAAGTGCCAAATACGTTGTTTTTGATCGCCTCGCAAGGACTTCCCTCCATGAGTGGCACATGCTTGTGTGCCGCCGCATGGTAGACGATCTGCGGTTTATACTCTTCAAACACACGCTCGATTCTGCAGCTGTCACGTACCGATCCAATCAGTACAGTCAGATTCAGTTTCGGGAAGTTATGTCGTAATTCCTGTTCAATCTCGTATGCATTGTTCTCATATACATCAAAGATGATAAGTCGTTCCGGCCGGCTTGCCGCGATCTGTCTGCAAAGCTCACTTCCGATCGAGCCGCCTCCACCGGTTACCAGCACACGTTTGCCCTCGATATAGCCGGTTATACTAGCAAGATCTGTCTTGATCGGTTCTCTTCCGAGCAGATCTTCCATAGAGATCGGCCGGAGCTTACTCAGCTTCACATCACCATCCACAATCTGGTAGATACCTGGCACGGTCTTCACAACACAATCCGTCTCGTTACATATATTAAGTATCTCCCGACGCTCATCCTTTGTTGCCGTTGGAATAGCAAAGATGATTTGATCGATCTTATGCAGCAAATATATCGTCTCTTGTTCCTGCTACCGGAACACCCTCGATAAAACGTCCATTCTTGTTCTTATTGTCATCAATAAAACATTTCACAAGCATGTTGTTGAGCTTGGATGACCGCTGGATTTCCCGCATCAGCGTCTGTCCTGCCGCACCGGCTCCAATAACCATGACATTGTCCACCTGCTTGCCATGTGCCCGGTTTCGTTCTGTGACAAAGATACGATACGAATACCGCAGTCCGATCACACATACATATTCCAGAACAAATCCTAATATATAGTAGGAAATCGGCATACGCTGCAGGAAGATCGTGATTCCACACAGGTTGATCAGTCCTGCGATCAATGTCGCGTTCGTCATTGGCAGTAATTCACGGATGCCAAGGAACCGCCATATTCGTTTGTACATACTTGTGAGCCAGAAGACTGTCAGCGTGATAACCGTTCGAACCGGTATATATGCGATCCACGCTTCCAGATATTTGATATCAATTGCTGAGAACCGGCAGTCAAACCGCAACCACAATGCAACCGCATACGCAAAATTAACTACAATTGTATCGTACACCATAAGCATCACTGCGACAATATGCCAGTGCTGAATTTTGAACTTTTTCTCTCCCATGTTTCCCATTTCTCCCTGTCACCGGACGCCACGCCCGGAAATTTTATCTTTTGTTACCATTCATCTCCAAAAATATAGTATAGCAATTTGTGAATTGCAATAGACCTTGCAAAATTGACACTTAATCTGTCATAATTGGTATTCGTCCTTGTAAATAGGGAGTTTTCTGGCATACTTTCTGCATTTTTCGTTTGTGCAATTTGTTGCCTGAATGCGAGAATTTTTGTTGTGCTTTGACTATTTTTATTATATAATGAGGACAGTGTTTTATGAAAGGAAGGTATTATACATGAAATTTGGTTACTTTGATGACGCAAATCGTGAGTACGTCATTACAACGCCTAGAACTCCATATCCATGGATCAACTACTTAGGCACACAGGGATTCTTCTCCTTGATTTCAAACACAGCAGGAGGATATTCCTTCTACAAAGACGCTCGTCTTAGAAGAATCACTCGTTACCGTTACAACAACGTACCTATTGATATGGGTGGCCGTTACTTCTATATTAACGAGAATGGCACCATCTGGAATCCAGGCTGGTCTCCAGTGAAGACAGAGCTGGATGCTTACGAGTGCCGTCATGGTATGGGTTATACCATTATCTCAGGTAAGAAGAACGATCTGAAGGCAGAAGTAACTTTCTTCGTACCACAGAATTACGATGGCGAAGTACAGCAGGTAGTTCTGACAAATGAGAGCGACAAAGCTAAGACATTCTCCTTCTTCTCATTTGCTGAGTGGTGTCTGTGGGATGCACAGGACGACTGCACAAACTTCCAGAGAAACTTCAGTACTGGTCGTGTAGAGGTAAAGGATTCTACCATCTACCACAAGACTGAGTACAGAGACAGACGTGATCATTACGCATTCTATTCTGTAAATGACACAATCGACGGTTACGATACAGACCGTGATGCATTCATCGGTTTGTACAATGGTTTCCACAATCCACAGGCAGTTGAAGCTGGTAAGGCTAACAACTCCTTTGCAGATGGCTGGTCACCAATCGCTTCTCATTATAAAGAGATCACACTTGCTCCGGGCGAGTCTAAGACACTCATCTTCATCCTTGGTTATGTAGAGATGCCAGTTGAGGAGAAGTTCGAAGCAGATGGTAAGACTATTAATAAGGTAAAGGCTCTTGCTATGATGGACAAGTACAACACACCTGAGAAGGTTGCTGCTGGTCTTGCAGAGCTGAAGGCTACTTGGGATAATCTCCTTGGAATCTTAAATGTTGACACACCAGATGACAAGGTTAACCGTATGGTTAATATCTGGAACCAGTATCAGTGTATGGTTACATTCAACCTTTCACGTTCTGCTTCCTACTTCGAATCAGGTATCGGTCGTGGTATGGGATTCCGTGATTCAAACCAGGATATCCTTGGTTTCGTTCACCAGATTCCGGACCGTGCAAGAGAGAGAATTATTGATATCGCTTCAACACAGCTTGAGGATGGCGGCTGCTACCATCAGTATCAACCACTGACCAAGAAGGGTAACTCCGATATCGGTGGTGACTTCTCCGATGATCCATTGTGGATGATCCTTTCTGTTTCCGCTTACATCAAGGAGACAGGTGACTGGGGTATCCTCGATGAGATGGTTCCTTATGATAATGACGAGTCTAAGGCTAAGCCAATGCTTGATCACCTGAAGGTTTCCTTCTACAAGATCGTAAATAACCTTGGACCTCACGGACTTCCACTTGCAATGCGTGCAGACTGGAATGACTGTATTAACTTGTCATGTTACTCTGACACACCAGGTGAGAGCTTCCAGACATATACAAACCCTAAGTTCGCTGCTGAAGGCGGTTACTCTAAGGTTGCTGAGTCTGTTATGGTTGCTACACTCTTCACATATGCAGGTCCTAACTATGTATCTATCCTGAAGCACCTTGGCAAGGATGACGAGGCAACAGCTGCTCAGGCTGAGATCGATAAGATGAAAGCAAACATTATGGAATCCGCTTGGGATGGCGACTGGTTCATCCGTGCATACGATGCAAACGGCGAGAAGATGGGTTCTAAGGAATGTGAAGAAGGTAAGATATTCATCGAGCCACAGGGCTTCGCAATCATGTCTGAGATCGGTAAGGATCAGGGCTGTGATATGAAGACACTTGCAGCCATCGATGAGAGACTGAATACAAAGCATGGTCTTGTACTGAACAACCCTGCTTATACAAAGTACTACATCCAGTACGGCGAAATCTCTACATATCCGGGCGGATACAAGGAGAACGCTGGTATCTTCACACACAACAATGCATGGATCATCTGTGCAGCAGCTTACGCTGGTCAGGGTGATCAGGCATTCAAGTATTACTCAGAGATCGCTCCTGCATTCACAGAAGAGACATCTGATATCCACAAGACTGAGCCATATGTATATGGACAGATGATCGGTGGTAAGGATGCTGGTTCTGATATCGGTCAGACAGGTAAGAACTTCGGTCAGGGTAAGAACTCATGGCTGACAGGTACTGCTGCCTGGAACATGGTAGCTATCTCCCAGTACATCCTTGGTGTACAGCCTGACTTCGACGGTTTGAAGATTGATCCTTCTATCCCTTCTGCTTGGGATGGTTTGAAGGCTTCCCGTCAGTTCCGTGGCGACACATATGATATCGAGGTTAAGAACCCAGATCACGTATGCAAGGGTGTTAAGAGCATGACTGTTGATGGCAAGGCAATCGACGGAAATGTAATCCCTGTTGCTGGTGATGGCAAGGCTCACAAGGTTGAGGTTGTTCTTGGTTAATTGATAACTAACGAAACAATTCACAGGTAAAAATAGCAGCGGCTGCACGATGTGCAGCCGCTGTTTTGTATGCAATGGATACATTTTCATAATCACATAAAAAAGGCACCACCCGTTGGGTGATGCCCTCATATGTAGAAATTCGGTCCTAAGTCCCGATTAGTCCTCGATACCGTTGTTCTTAAGGTAATTAACAACATCCTCTACAGTTGCCATAGCAGCTACGTCATCTGCAGGGATCTCACAACCATACTCCTCTTCCAAAGCCATAACAAGCTCATAAAGATCCAAAGAATCTGCGCCAAGATCATCCTTGAAAGATGTTGAGAGTTCGATTTCGCTCTCGTCAACGCTAAGCTGGTCTGCAATAATTTCCTTTAACTTTTCTAACATACTATTAGTCTCCTTTTACATTTCATTTTATAACTGCACTTGCATATCGGCTAAGTGACTCTCATACAGAAAATATACAACAGCCCTATACTATATGTCAAGCTAGTATTCGTATTTTTAATAAGCGGGGTTAAAAAGCAATCCGCTCAAACTCTGGTACAGGCATTGGCTTTGCAAAATAAAATCCCTGCGCGATATCACAGTTGGAATTCTTCAGGAAATCCACATGTGCCTTTGTCTCGACGCCTTCCGCGATTACCTGCAAATGTAGATCCTTCGCCATACCGATGGTGTGATTTACCACAATCTTGCCCTTCTCCGAAGCGATCTCACTATCAAGGAATTCCTTGTCGATCTTGATCGTATCGACCGAGATATTTCGAATCAGATTCAATGAGGAGAATCCGGAACCGAAATCGTCCACCTCCAGCTTAAATCCCAGCTTCTGAAGACGGTCAAGCACACGATTCAGCTCCTCCGGCTTGTCTAAAAACAGGGATTCTGTAATCTCCAGATTCAGCATATCCGGTGTGAGATCGTATTTGTGGATCAGCTCCATCAACGCCTTTTCCAGATCGTTGTGCTGAATATGATATCTCGATATATTCACGGATATCGGCACAACCGAACGTCCCTGATCCAACCAGCGGCGGATATTCTTACACGCCTCTTCCCACATGTATTCATCCAGCTTCAAAATAAAGCCGTTCTTCTCAAATAACGGAATAAAATCGTTCGGCGGGATCAAGCCCTTCTCTGGATGCTGCCATCTGCAAAGCACTTCGGCACCACACAGGGAGTTGTCCTTCAAACGATACTTCGGCTGCAGATACATCTGATATTGATGCTCGGTCAGCGCCTTCTCCATATCCTGCTCGATCTGTCCGGCACGCAGCATCTCCTCGCGGTAATGCTCATCATAAAATGCACAGAACTTCATGATATTACCCTTTACGGTACGCTCTGCCATCATCGCACGGTCGCACATCAGATTCACCGGAATACTTCGGTCATTCACCAGATAAATACCGAACTTTGTCACGATATCATACTGGAATGGATTGTTGCTGATCTTCTTGCGCAGCTTCTCAATCTCTTTGATGATCTCGCCCTTTTTATCATAGCTCATATAAAAGACGAACATATCCGAATGCAATCTTGCGTAATTGTTCTGATTGCCATATGTCTCCTGCAATACCCGCGCTACAAAACGGAGCACCTGATCGCCCTCCGCAATACCGTGGATATCGTTAATATTCTTAAAACGCTCAATGTCTAACAACACAATTGCATAATTATTGTATAAATCCTGAATCGCAACCTGCGTCTGATCATAAAACCGAATCCGGTTCGAAATGCCAGTCAGCTTGTCCACCTCGTCTGGTGTATGATCCATCAGCTTGACTGCCTGCTCCATCATATTCTGCATAACTACCTGCTCATTGTCGCCAAGTGCGACCAATGTTGCAAGCACAGCGTCTCTGCCATCAAACCATGCAATATCATGATAACGCCACGTTGCCACGCCATCAAGCAGCTCCTCATAACGCTCCCGCACCAGCGGTGCCTGTGTCTTGATATGCTGCATCGGGCAGTCCATACACGGAGTTTCCTTCGTACAAAGCACCTCATGACAAATCATGCCGACACGATTTCCCATCAATTCAATCGCCTTGTCATTCTGATACAGAATCTCAAAGCTGGAACGGTCAATGACGATGCTTGCCTCACATCCGGCATTTAAAATGGAGTGAATGACCTGCTTCGTCTCCTGCATATTTAATTCATCGGTTATCATACCGAAATTCATATATTCGCTTCCTTTTATTAGGTAAATATTTATTTAGTAAACAACACAGATTTACTATAACAATGATGGAATTTTATGTCAATCGAAATCAGTCAAATACTTACAAATACTTGTGATCTTCTATGTTTTTACTAGATTCTTTTCCTCGTTTTATATAATTTTTTGGTTGACAGAATGTGTATTATTCACTATACTAAATAATAAGAATTATTACTATTTTATGATATAGTATCAATACTATTCGTATACAGATAATGTGCAGAGTACGTTAACTCATATATTGTTCAGAGTGTGTTAGCTCATATATTGTGCATACAGTGTATTAGTATATATAGTAACGGAGGTATCTATGGCAACAAGCAAATATAGTCATCAACGAGAAGCAATTATAAACTTTCTGACTGGCAGAACCGATCACCCGACTGCGGATGTTGTCTACCAGTATTTGCGGAACGACCTCCCAACGATCAGTCTCGGTACAGTATATCGGAACTTAAACCAGATGGCTACGTCCGGCAGGATTCTGCGTCTGCATGTAGACGGAAAAACCGATCACTACGACGCCTGCACCGACCCACATGCCCACCTTTTATGTACGAAATGCGGTGCCGTGCGTGATATCCATATGAATTTCGAGGATGATCTGATTGCACAGGCTACAGAAATCTCACCATGCCGCGTGGACGGCGTATCTGTATTGTTTACTGGTTTGTGTGAAGAGTGCGCAGACAGTGTAGACGATGAACTGTGATGGATGATAAATCATAATTGGTGTTGAACTGTAATTGATGAAAAATCGCCGGTTCATAACAAATTCCCCAATATTTGACTTCTGTGTCTGTCTTACTGGGTAAATTATACGTAAAAACAAAAAACTCCCCAACCATTTACGCTCTCAAGCAGCTTCCGGTTGGGGGATTTTTAGTTATATGAATTTATTCCCCAATCAGCCATTTTCTAGCCAGCTTTCAACTGGGGGGATTTTTATTCTACTGCATTTTTTACCCAACAGTCACCCAATAATCAGTACTACTGCATCAGAATCATTGGGTTGATTGGCACGCCATTCTTCATCAGCTCGAAAAATACATGTGTACCTTCCTCGGTATAGTAACTGCTTGGAGGAGCAACCTCGCCGATATTCTGCGCGGTTGTAATCGTATCACCCTCGGCGACAGTGACATTCATCAACTGTCCGTAGATTGCTTTGAATCCATTTCCCATGATTACAGTCACCGTCGTTCCATGCTCTTTGTCCTCGCTGACAGACTCGACAACGCCCTCATAGGCTGCCAATACATTTTCTCCCTCATCTGCAGCGATCAGGATACCCGGATTGCAACGATAAGAACGAAGTGTCTTGAAGTATACGGTTGTGTCCATGCTGTATGGCAAGATGACCTTTCCATCTACTGGCCATACGAGCGTGCCACCTTCGTTGTAGGCATTCGCAACAACCACACCATCTTCATTGACGATCACGCCATCACTGCTTGTCTCTGCAGTCGCTTCAGATGATGCATTGCTGTCACTTGTACTTTCATCTGTATTTTGTGCGCTTTCATTTGCGCTGTTTTCTGTATCCACACTTTGTGCATCTTCATTTGCAGCTATTTCCTGTGCTGTCTGATTGTCCGCATCGGTATCACCAGCAACTGCTTCATCGGAATTTGCCTCTGCTGTTTCCGGCATCTCCACCTTTGTCTCAGCAACCTGTTCCGTTGTTTCTGTTACCTCCGGTGCATTCAGATCCACCGTCTGCTTGTCTACTCCAAACTCGCTTTTGTAAGTATTGTAATTATAGATTACCATCAGACCAACGAACGCCAGAACGCCTGTGCCTATCGCAATATACAGTCCCTTTGTCCGCAAAAATTCTTTGAATCGGTCCATACTCTGCCTCCTTTTGATTTGCTAATGCTAGTATGGACACATTATTTTCCTTTTATTCAATTATTTTCTTTTTGCTCGATTATTTTTCCTTTGGTGTCGATCACCGCACGCTCATAACGCGCCTTGACGGATTTGTAATTCTCCCTGCCCCATTTTGCGATGTAATCTTCTTCCGTATAATATTGAAATTCCAGATCTGACGCCTGTATTACGGTCGCGTCTCCCATCGCATAATACACCTTCGTCCGAAGCGCGACCGCCTGTGCCTGCAAATAGCTGTCATCCGCGCTTGCATCCACGATTCCCGGCATGATATGCGCTACATATTTTTCCACATCCACCAGCTCATTTCCCGCTTTCGTCTGCACCAGCACATCTCTCCCGGTTGAAATGCGTTCCAGCGAGACAGTCCCGTCCCCCTGCTTTCCATTCACGCAGAATGTGACGAGACACGGCACCACGATTGCACAGACAACCGCCACTAAAATATATGGAAATACTTTCATATACAACAACCCTTTTCTTGCTCGTTTTATTATATGTACAAACGCGGAGCAGCATGCTGTATTTTTGTATGTGTGCTCGCGATTGCTTCCGGCTTGACATATTCCGTATAATGTCTATAATAATAGCAGAGTGTTTGTCATATATGGCTGCGCGAAGGGGCACACCACCACGGGTGTGGTTTTTTCGCGTGGCTTTTTTGATATTTTATAAACGGAGGTTTCAAATATGGAGAATAACAACGATGTTTTCATGCTTGGCGGACATGAGTTTCATTCCCGCTTTATCTTAGGTTCTGGAAAATACAATTCCCACCTGATCCGTGCGGCAGTCGAATATGCCGATGCCGAGATCGTCACGCTCGCCCTGCGCCGTGCCAATACCAGACCAGAAGAGAATATTCTGGACTTTATCCCGAAGAACGTAACGCTGCTGCCGAACACATCCGGCGCAAGAAATGCAGAGGAAGCAATCCGTATCGCCCGCCTCGCCCGGAAAATGGCTGGCACTGATTTCGTCAAGGTCGAGATCATGCGCGATTCCAAATACCTGCTTCCTGACAATCAGGAGACGATCAAAGCGACCGAAGTCCTCGCGAACGAAGGCTTTGTCGTTATGCCTTACATGTATCCAGACCTGAATGTTGCCCGTGATCTGGCAAATGCAGGCGCCGCCTGTATCATGCCGCTCGCATCGCCGATTGGTTCCAACAAGGGTCTTGCAACGAAAGATTTCATCCAGATTCTGATTGATGAGATCGACCTCCCGATCATCGTCGATGCCGGTATCGGACGCCCTTCACAGGCTTGTGAAGCAATGGAAATGGGTGCCGCTGCCATCATGGCAAATACCGCGATTGCAACTGCCGGTGATATCCCGATGATGGCGAGCGCATTTAAGGATGCGATCATCGCCGGTCGTAAAGCTTATCTGGCAGGACCTGGGCGCGTACTCGACAAGGGCGGCGCAGCTTCCGATCCTCTGACCGGATTTTTGCGATAGGAGGAAAATAACGAATGGAACAAGAATATACAATAGATAATTCCTACCTCTCCCCGGAAGCGCAGAAGCGCAAGAAGGACTTGGAGGAAAACCCGGCATCCCGCACCAACCATATGGAATATATGGACGGCATGGAAGTGCTGGATTCTGATATCAAGGACAAGGTGCGCGCAGCCATGCAGTCCTATGATTACAACGCTTACACTGACGCAGATGTCCGCACAGCCCTTGCAAATGCGAAGCAGGGACACTGTGGCATTGAGGATTTCAAAGCACTTTTATCCCCTGCCGCACTTCCACATTTGGAGGAAATGGCTGCTCTGGCACAGAAGGAGCGGTTGGCACATTTCGGCGACTGTGTGTACATTTTCACGCCATTATACATTGCGAACTATTGTGAGAATTACTGTGTATACTGCGGTTTCAACTGCTACAACCACATTCACAGAAAGAAGCTTACCGAAGCAGAAATGGAAGCAGAGATGAAGGTCATCGCAGATTCCGGCATTGAGGAAATCCTGATGCTGACCGGCGAGAGCCGCGCCGTAAGTGACGTGAAATACATCGGCGAAGCGTGCAAGCTGGCGCGGAAATATTTCCGGAATATCGGTCTGGAGATCTACCCGGTCAATACTGACGAATACCACTATCTGCATGAGTGCGGTGCCGACTACATCACTGTCTTCCAGGAGACTTACAACCCAGACAAGTATGAAACGCTTCATCTGATGGGACACAAGCGTGTGTGGCCATACCGTTTTGACGCACAGGAGCGCGCGCTTCGCGGCGGCATGCGTGGTGTCGGATTCTCCGCTTTGCTGGGGCTCGATGATTACCACACAGATGCTCTTGCAACAGCTCTGCACGTATATTATTTACAGCGGAAATACCCGCATGCAGAAATGTCTATTTCCTGTCCGCGTCTGCGCCCGATCATCAACAACGACAAGATCAACCCAAAGGATGTCCACGAAAATGTCCTCTGCCAGATTTTATGTGCTTACCGGTTGTTCCTGCCATTTGCAGCAATCACCGTTTCTTCCCGTGAGGAAGCGCGTTTCCGTGACGGCATCATCCGCATCGCCGCAACGAAGATTTCCGCGGGTGTATCGACTGGTATCGGCGATCACAAGGAAAAGTACGAAGCACACGAAGTAACAAAGATAGATTCTGTCCAGAAAAGTGTGAATAATAGCGCACAGACAGACGACGGTCTGGCATGCGCAAATGACGGTTCACCGGCTGATGCTGCAGATGCTGGTGATGAGCAGTTCGAGATTGCTGACAATCGTAGCTTCGAGGAAATCTACGATGCCATCCGCGCGCAGGGCATGCAGCCGGTATTGAACGACTACTTGTACACAGAGGAATACCATAATTAGGTTGTGGGGATTCTAATTTAGACTGGTAACATCATGGCTTTATTAGTTATTGGTTGGGGAAATTTTAGCTATTTAGATTTTTTACCCAAGTTTCCTTAATTTAATTGTCTACTTGTTGGGGAGATTTCCTACAATACGGTTTTTCTCCCCAACTTGCTATAGTCTAATTACCTATTTATTGGGGGAATTTTGTACTATTTAATTTTTCACCCAATTTGCCATAGCTTAATCGCCTACTTGTTGGGGGACTTTTCCTATAATATGAATTTCTCCCCCCCAACCTACGCCATAGCGGACATATCAAGACTAGGGAATATTTACAATTATCAAATGATATTTTCGAAAGGATTACAGAATATGATGACACAAACACGAATCGCAGTAACAAACCGGACTATATGTTATGAATTATACAAACAGGCAGGCTTAGCAAGTGCAGAGGACACACCGCTCACTTGCTTATCCCGCCAGATTCGTGTGCTTCTAAACAATAATTCTTACGACAAAATTCTAGTTCGTGAAAAGGATCTAAGCGTAGAGGAATACCATGAATTTATCGCTGATATTTTCTCTGCCCAACATTCCTATCGCTCCGCAACTAACTTGACCTCCAATAACTGTACATCTCCAAAGAATCCGCTCACCATTAACTCAAGATCAGATAATTCTACCCTCACAAAATCAATATGCTCCGATGGATTCAACATAATGTCCTCCCGCATCATTGTACACAATTTTCCAGCGGTTGCCGAAGAATTTGGTACAGATCTGCATCTGCCATTTTCCATGTTTACGAATTTACTTTGTCAATCAGGCAATTCAGGACAAAATAATTTTCAGAATTCCCTATCTAATAGTTCTGTCCTGGCTTCTGATGCTTCTGGTACCTCTGTTATAACTTCAAATAACGATCTGACTCATGGTACCTCTGTTATAACTTCAGATAATGGTCTGTCCCATGAGAATACTACATCCGCAACAACATCTTCTGACGGCTTCCGAAGAAAATATCCGCACATCAAAAGGATCGGAACCTCTATCCACAGTGTAGAGGACGCTGTCTTTGCAGAATCACATGGTGCAGACTACATCACCGCTGGACATATCTTTACAACAGATTGTAAAAAGGGGCTTCCAGGAAGAGGTATTGACTGGCTGAAGTCAATCTGCCATGCTGTTTCTATTCCAGTGTACGCCATCGGTGGAATTTCAGATGCAAATGTTTCCATGTTATCCGATTGTAATATATCTGGATATTGCATGATGTCGGCGTCCATGAAACCAATTCTATCCGAATAATTGAGCGTTCCATTTTAAGGAATTAAGTTTATTTCTGACAGATTACCTACTTTAATAAACCTAATTAAACTCCTTACAATTTGGAGCCTTTTCCCTTTTGGTTTACTTTACCACTACTCTGTCACATACTTTTGGGATTTACTATATTGTAACTTCATCACATATTTTTGAATTTTTCTCTGTTGCAACCTCATCACTCGTTCTTCGTTTAGTACAAATCTTATATTTTCTCCATTTTCCCCCAGCATATTCCCACTTGAATTTGTGCAAATCTCCTAAACTTGCATTTTTTACTCAAAAAGTTCTTTACAAGCAATCATAATCCATGCTATTGTCTATATGGTTAATTCATTTAATTTCTAAAGTGAATTTATCTACATGTTCTTATTTTTACCCATTATTTTATTACATAATGAACATTATAACGAAACAGGCATAATTGTATCAAACTATGTCATGTCATAACACTTTTTCTGACCCGGATTCTACTTCCCCCGGTCCCATATTTTTCTTTCTGACTAGGGACATTTTCTATCAGTTTCCTGTCATGTTCCTAGTCAATTTCAAAAACTATAATTATTTTATTTAACAACGGAGGTTTTTATGGACGTACAAAAAATGCAAAAGGAACTCGAACATTTATTAGCTGAAGTACACTGGATACAGCAAAAGCTAAAGAATCTACCAGAGGAAAACATATCTTGTGAACGCGACAAACAATACATTCGATGGTACTTAATATCTGAAGGGAAACGAAACTATCTGCCACGCTCACAAGAGAAATTAGCCAATAAATTAATGCAGAAAAAATACTATCTCGCCCGTCTAAAAGATGATTTGGATGAAATTACATTTCTAAAAAAATGCTTGAAAATTGCACCACCACACACACGAAGAATTGACAAACTTCTATCTCCAGATTCTTCCTATCACAATCTTCTACTTTCAGCAGTTTTCAATGATGAAGTTTCATGGTCAACAACCGACTATCAAAGATCCAATAACTATCCAGAAAAATTAATTCATAATACTTATGTGGGGATTCTGGTACGTTCCAAATCAGAAGTTCTTATTGCCAATGCCCTATTTTCAAAGCAAATTCCTTTTCGATATGAAGCATGTTTGCAACTTGGATCTCATACTGTCTATCCGGACTTCACGATCCGACATCCTGTCACAAAGAAAATATATTATTGGGAGCACTTAGGAATGATGGGGGAGGAAGGCTATCTCGACAATGCCTTAACGAAAATCCGACGTTATTGCCGGAACAATATCTATCCTGACGGCAATTTGATTCTTACATATGAGTCGCGTCAAACGCCACTTGATTCTGAACTTGTCCTACATATCATCGAACACTACTTCTCGTAGCTTCCGGTTGGGGAGTTTCTCCCGTTCCGCCATTTTCTACCCAACCTGCTTGCTTCTCTTTACCTTCCGGTTGGGGATTTTCTCCCGCTCTGCCATTTTCTACCCAACCTACTTGCTTCTCGGCAACTTCCGATTGGGGATTTTCTCCCGCTCTGCCATTTTCTACCCAACCTGCTTGCTTCTTCTCAGCTTCCGGTTGGGGACTTTCTCCCGTTCTGCCATTTTCTACCCAATCCACCCCAATATCCACAGAGACAAGATGCGCTCTGCGCATCTTGCTCTGATTAGCGGTCATCAAATGCACCGCATAAATGCGGGAGTTTTCCCACTCCACCACATTCTACCCATTCCACCCCAATGTACTCCAAAAAAGGCTGCCACCAAACAGTGACAGCCCTCTCCCATATAACCGGCATATGCACGCACAGCCGCTCATATATTCCTATCTATAAAATTACAATGTAACTTCTACTTTCTCAAGCTTCCAGATCTCCTGTGCATACTCTTCGATTGTTCTATCAGAAGAGAACTTACCTGCACAAGCAGTGTTGAGCATAACCATCTTAGCCCAGTTAGCCTTATCCTTGTAAGCCTTGTTTACACGCTTCTGTGCATCTGCATAAGAATCGAAATCCTTCAATGTGAAGTATACGTCCTTCATTACAAGAGAATCATATAAGTCACGGAACAATTCCTTATCGCCATTTGAGTAAGTTCCATCTACCAGCTGGTCAAGAACCTTCTTAACCTTTGGATTTGAATTGTAGATGTCCATTGGATAGTAACCGCCATCCTTCTCATACTTCATTACTTCCTCAGCTGAAAGTCCAAAGATAAATGCGTTCTCCTTACCAACTTCCTCTACGATCTCTACGTTTGCACCATCCATCGTACCAAGTGTAACAGCACCGTTCAACATGAACTTCATGTTACCTGTACCGGAAGCCTCACGGGAAGCTGTTGAGATCTGCTCCGATACATCTGCTGCTGCGAAGATGATCTCTGCGTTTGATACACGGTAGTTCTCGATGAATACAACCTTGATCTTGCCCTTGATAGACTTATCATTGTTGATCACGTCTGCTACAGAGTTAATCAGCTTAATTGTAAGCTTTGCTGTCTTGTAACCAGCTGCTGCCTTTGCACCGAAGATAAATGTTGTCGGCTCAAAATCCATATCCGGATTTGCCTTCAACTCATTGTACAGATGCATAACATGAAGGATGTTAAGCTGCTGTCTCTTGTACTCATGAAGTCTCTTAACCTGAACATCGAAGATAGAGTTCGGATCTACATCGATACCATTGTGTTCCTTGATGTACTCAGCCAGACGAACCTTGTTCTTGTACTTAATGTCCATGAACTCCTTCTGAGCCTTCTTGTCTGTTGCGTACTTCTTCAGACCTTCAAGTACCGGAAGATCTGTGATCCAGCCGTCGCCGACCTTCTTTGTAGCCCAGTCAGCAAGCAATGGGTTTGCATGGAGAAGGAATCTTCTCTGTGTAATACCGTTTGTCTTGTTGTTGAACTGCTCCGGACGCATCTCGTAGAAATCACGAAGCTCACGCTTCTTCAAGATTTCTGTATGAAGTTTAGCAACACCGTTTACGGAGTAAGATCCGGCGATAGCAAGGTGAGCCATCTTAACCTGACCATCATAGAGGATAGCCATGCTGCGAACCTTATCCTGGTTGCCCGGATACATATCTTCAATCTTAAGAACGAATCTACGGTTGATCTCATCTACGATCTGATATACTCTAGGAAGAAGCTTCTGGAAGAGGTCGATTGGCCACTTCTCAAGTGCCTCAGCCATGATTGTATGGTTTGTATATGCGCATGTTCTGCAAGTGATATCCCAAGCATCATCCCACTCAAGATTCTCCTCATCAACAAGGATTCTCATAAGCTCTGCTACTGTTACAGTTGGATGTGTATCGTTCAGCTGGAATGTAACCTTGTTTGGAAGATCATGGATATCTGCGTTGTTCTCCTTGAACTTCAGGATTGCTCTCTGTACAGAAGCGGATACGAAGAAGTACTGCTGCTTTAAGCGAAGCTCCTTACCTGAATAATGGTTATCGTTTGGATAAAGTACCTCAACGATGTTACGGGCAAGGTTTGCCTGCTCCACTGCGTTCTGATACTCACCCTTATCAAATGAATTAAGATTGAACTCCTGTACCGGCTCTGCATCCCAGATACGGAGTGTATTTACAACATTATTGCCATATCCAATGATTGGAAGATCATATGGAATCGCACGAACTGCCTGATAATCCTTGTGTACGAAGTAATTCTTTCCCTCTCTGCATTCTGTCGCTACATAGCCACCGAACTTAACCTCTACTTCATACTCCGGACGCTTTACCTCAAATGGATTGCCGTTCTTCAACCAGTTATCCGGCTTCTCGATCTGGTAACCATTCTCGATTGCCTGCTTGAACATACCGTAACGATAACGGATACCACAACCATATGCAGGGTAGTTCAATGTAGCAAGGGAATCCAGGAAACATGCAGCCAGTCTGCCAAGACCACCATTACCAAGTGCTGCATCCGGCTCCTGATCCTCGATCACATTCAAGTCAAAGCCAAGCTCTGCCAATGCTTCCTTCACCTGCTCATAGCATGTGAGGTTGATCATATTATTACCAAGTGCACGGCCCATAAGGAACTCCATAGACAGGTAGTAAACAGTCTTTGCATTCTTCTCCTCGTATGCCTTCTGCGTAGCGATCCAGCGATCAATGATATGATCCTTCACTGCGTAGGACACTGCCTGAAATACCTGTTCCTGTGTTGCTTCATCGATAGTCTTACGGAAAAGGTTTTTGACGTTGTTAATGACGTCCTTCTTGAAGCTTTCCTTATCGAAATCAGCCATCTTCTTCATAGAATTAATCCTCCTTGTTTATGTGCGTATGTGCATCCGAAAATGCCCACACTTATCTTACGTAACATGTCCATATCATCCCCGTTGCTAATCCTCTCATTACCGTTATCGTAGCTTATCCGGCAGCACACCATCATCCGGCATACAATCCTAATTCTCTACGCGATACTCTCCCGTCGCAGACATGTCATTTCAGGGCATCCCAGCCCCATTCCAACACATTCAGTGTAGCAGACATAATTACACGATACAATGAAAAATGTATTTTTCGTTACATCTGCCCATGAATGTGTGAATTAACAAAAAATTTTATACAATTTGCTTGCAAATCCTCTGTTTGATTTGCAGAACTTTACTTATTATTTTATTTACTTACTTCCACGCCGATCGTAACTTTCTCGCCGTTGATGTTCCACTCTTTTGAGTTGTCACACGCTGCATCCATCACAAATGCATCGCCAAGTACGACTCGCTTGATCTCATCTGCGTTCTTCTCCATAACCTCTGCGATCTTCGCATTGCCGGTTACATAGACCTTGATGCGGTCTGTTACCTGGAAGTCAGAATCCTTACGCATCGTCTGGATCTTGGAGATCACCTCACGCACATAGCCTTCCTCGATCAGCTCCGGTGTCAGGGTTGTGTCGATAACAACCGTTACATAGTTATCGCCCTCTGTCACATATCCGTCCATCTTCGCTACTTCGATCAGCAGATCTTCCTCAGCGAGTGCAATCTCTGTATCATCGGCTGTGAACTTGATCACACCGTCTGCCTTGAGCTCGCTCATCGCTTTGTTGCCATCGACATTTGCAAGGTACTCCTTGATTGCATTCAGATGCTTGCCATACTTTGGTCCGACTGTACGAAGCTGTGGCTTGAACGAGTATGCGGTAAATGCAGACAGGTCTTCCTTGAACTCTACATTCTTCACATTCAGCTCGTCACGCAGGATATCTACGAAATAATCATCCAGTGTCTTTGCAGCCTTGATGTACATATTTGCAATCGGCTGACGGGACTTGATGTTCGCAGTATTTCTTGCGGCACGACCAAATACAACGACCTTCAGTACTTCATCCATGCTTGCTTCAAGCTCCGGATCGATCATGGACTCATTTACCTCCGGGAAGTCACACAGGTGGATAGATTCCGGTGCATTCTTATCTACCGTGCGAACTAAGTTCTGATAGATATCCTCTGTCAAAAACGGAATCATCGGTGCTGCAGCCTTGCAGAGTGTCACAAGTGCTGTATACAGTGTCATGTACGCATTGATCTTATCCTGTGGCATATCCTTTGCCCAGTAACGCTCACGACAACGTCTGACATACCAGTTACTCATATCATCGACAAACTCAGCAAGTGCCTTGGTTGCCTCCGGAATACGGTAGTTGCCCAGATTATCATCTACGGACTTCACCATAGAATTAAGCTTTGACAACAGCCACTTGTCCATCACGGACAGCTTGTCATACTCCAATGTATACTTCGTTGGATCAAACTCGTCAATATTTGCATACAGTACATAGAATGCATATGTGTTCCAGAGCGTACCCATGAACTTTCTCTGGCCTTCGACCACTGCATCCTCATGGAAGCGGTTTGGAAGCCAAGGTGCGGAGTTGCTGTAGAAGTACCAGCGGATTGCATCTGCGCCGTATTTGTTCAGGGCATCCATCGGATCAACCGCGTTACCCTTGGACTTACTCATCTTCTGTCCGTCCTTATCCTGTACGTGACCAAGCACGATAACATTCTTGTAAGGCGCCTTGTCAAAGAGCAATGTGGAGATTGCCATCAGGGAATAGAACCATCCTCTTGTCTGGTCAACCGCCTCACTGATGAAGTCAGCCGGGAAGTTGTCCTCGAAGATATCCTGATTCTCAAACGGATAATGCCACTGTGCAAATGGCATCGCACCGGAATCGAACCAGCAGTCGATAACCTCCGGCACACGCTTCATCTCGCCGCCACAGTCCGGACACTTGATCGTCACTGCATCAATGTATGGACGGTGCAGCTCGATATCATCCGGGCAGTTGTCGCTCATGGATTTCAGTTCCTCGATGGAACCGATTGCATGACGCTTACCACAAGAGCACTCCCAGATATTCAGTGGAGTTCCCCAGTAACGGTTACGGGACAGCCCCCAGTCCTGAACATTTTCCAGCCATGCGCCGAAACGTCCCTTACCGATACCTTCCGGAATCCAGTTTACAGTATTATTATTCTTCACCAGTCTGTCCTTCACTGCGGACATCTTGATGAACCATGTATCTCTCGCATAGTAGATAAGCGGTGTATCACATCTCCAGCAGTGTGGATACTCATGCTCGAACTTCGGAGCGTCGAACAGAAGTCCTGCCTTCTCCAGATCGACAAGAACCGGCTTATCTGCATCCTTTACGAACAATCCTGCATAAGGTGTTTCCTTTGTCATATCACCCTTGCCATCAACAAACTGTACGAATGGAAGGTCGTATTTTCTTCCGACGTTTGCATCGTCCTCACCAAATGCCGGTGCGATATGAACGATACCGGTACCGTCGGACATCGTTACATAGGAATCACACGTAATGTAATGTCCCTTCTGTGGAAGCTTTGCCACATACTCCTTTGTACACTCGAAGAGCGGCTCGTATTCCTTGCCCTCTAATTCCTTACCCTTATAGGTCTCGAGGATTTCATATGCAGGTGTTCCCTCTGTAATCTTCTCTTCCTTGACAAGCTTCTCTGCCATGCCGCCAAGTACCTTGTCAAGCAGAGCCTCTGCCATGTAGTAAGTATAGCCGTCTGCTGCCTTTACCTTGCAGTAGTTCTCATCCGGATTCACACAGAGTGCCACATTACTTGGAAGTGTCCAAGGTGTTGTCGTCCATGCAAGGAAATACGCATCCTCGCCGATTACCTTGAAACGTACCACAGCGGAACGTTCCTTGACTGTCTTATAGCCCTGTGCTACCTCATGTGACGAAAGCGGTGTTCCACAACGTGGACAATAAGGCACGATCTTGAATCCCTTGTAGAGAAGTCCGTCGTCCCAGATCTTCTTCAATGCCCACCATTCGGACTCGATAAATGTATTGTGATATGTGACATACGGATTATCCATATCTGCCCAGAATCCTACCTTGTTGGAGAATTCTTCCCACATACCTTTGTATTTCCATACGGACTCTTTACATTTGCGGATAAACGGATCTAAGCCATACGCCTCGATCTGCTCCTTGCCATCGATACCAAGCTCCTTCTCGATTTCAAGCTCAACCGGAAGACCATGTGTATCCCATCCGGCCTTACGGATAATCTTATGTCCCTTCATTGTCTGATAACGCGGAATCATATCCTTGATCACACGTGTCAGCACATGGCCGATATGCGGCTTGCCGTTTGCAGTTGGAGGGCCGTCATAAAATGTATAGGTCGGCAGGTCTTTCTTCTCTTCGATACTCTTCTCGAAGATCTCGTTCTCTTTCCAGAACTTGAGTACTTTTTCTTCCCGACTGGTGAAGTCCAGCTTTGTAGAAACCTTTTCGTACATACTTCTATATTTCCTTTCTTATTATGTTTGATTTTCATGCATATCTGTATCTGTCATAAAAATAGATTTCCGTCTGATTCACAGACCTATCCAAGTTTTCAGTATAACGCATAACCCACGAAAATGTCAATAAAACCCTGCCATGTCACTTCCGCCAGTTATAAATATATTTTGTTATCCATTCCGTGAAAACTTGCTCCTTCATTTTTGTAAAAAGGAAATGACATACGACTGTAATTTTGGTATAATAAACGCAGATCGTCAAAAGCTGACACGGAAGGAGTTTCATATGATTAATTTTAAAGTTGGAATTATGGGTGCCGGAAAGATTGCCGGTGTTATTGCAGATACATTAAAGGATTTGGATGCATTCGAAGCATACGCGATTGCTTCCCGCGATACAGAAAAAGCAGCAGCATTTGCCAAAGAACATGGCGTTACAAAATACTATGGTTCTTATGAGGAACTTGTGGCGGATCCGGATGTCGAACTCATCTACATCGCAACCCCTCATTCCCATCATGCAGAGCACGCAAAACTTTGTCTGAATGCAGGAAAACCAGTGCTTGTCGAGAAAGCATTTTCTTACAATGCCGCTACAACCGTGGAAGTTCTGAACCTTGCAAAAGAGAAGAACCTGTTCTGCGGCGAGGCAATGTGGATTCGTTTCATGCCAATGTACCGCCTGATGGCAGAGTACATCCAGAAGGGTGCAATCGGGCGTGTCAATAATATCACCTGTTCCCTTGGCTACTCTCTTCTGAAGGAAGAACGGCTGACCAAGCCGGAGCTTGCCGGTGGTGCACTGCTTGATCTTGGTGTATATCCGCTCAATCTGATCTCCATGATCTATGGCAGCGAACCTCCGATGATCGGTTCTACCTGTGCCAAGCTTGACACAGGCGTGGATGCGCAGGAAGCATTGCAGATTTCATACAAAGGTGGCAGATGTGCAAACGCATTTGTCACAATGATGTACCAGCCTGACAACAATGCAAAAATCTATGGTGACCGCGGATATATCGAGATTGACAACATCAACTGTCCGGAGACATTCCGTATTTACAATCAGGATCACAAGCTTGTGCTTGAGACAAAGAAACCGGACAAGCAGACAACCGGTTATGAATTCGAGTTTATCGCTGCCAGAGATGCCATCATCGTTGGTCAGACCGAATGCCCGGAGATGCCGCATGCAGAGACACTCCGCATCATGCAGATCTGCGACTCACTGAGAAATACATGGCAGATCAAATATCCGATGGAATAATCATTTCCGTTAGTAACGCACGCTGCCAGGCGCACATTTAACAAACACCGGACAGAGAGAACGCTTCTCCTTGTCCGGTGTTTTAATTTCCATTCATATATATGTTTGCCGGTTCATTCAAAAAACATACGACGATTCTGTCTCCGCTGCCATAACTCCTGCATCGTCGGAAACTGTTCATGCAGCGACCTCACATACGTCGATCCAATTGCAATCTGATCCGAATTGCACATCGTAATAACGCGGTTTGTATAATCAATATTGCGTACATAGTTTGCATTAATGATTCCACTGCGGGAACATTGCAGGAAATACCATACATCGGCAGCCTCCAGAAGCTGTTGCAGGGTAACATATCGCACAGGATATTTCCCACCATTATTCAGACAGACCTCCATTGACCGGTTAGATGCCAGTATATGACTGACCTTGGCACATTGGATCGGGTATATCACATTCTGGTTCTGGATATACAGCATGCGTGCCTCTATTTTATCCTGCCGCAGCATCGGACATGTGTGCGGACTCGTGCACCAGAGTTCCTCCAGAGCCTGTACAAGTGTTTCACACAACCGATGTTCGAGCGACAAAGTATCAATTACCGCAAAACAACACAGCTCCCTATCACAATAACCATTCGGATCTTCCACGTCAGATATCAATATCATAGGCGTATCCCGATAACGCTTCAACCTGCGCGCGGACTCCATAAACCGGTATGCATCTACAATATTCTGGTGAAACTGCTCCTCCGCTGGCCCGCACACCATTACATCAACCTGATGCTCTACAATAATCTTATAGGCCGCACTATAATTTCTGACAATCTTCACAGAATATTCCAGCGCTAACTGACTTACAACCATACGACTACGTTCTAATATCTCTTCATCCCCCATGACAAACAACACAATTTTTCTTTCCCTCAACACATTCTCCCCCTCGTAAATAAAAAGCAGAAAAACCTCCTCTTGTCTTTCTGCTTTCTTGTCCCCTAGTTACAATATTTCTCTATCAATGTAAGTGCTTCGTCCATCTTATCAACCGGAATCTGTCCGGGTGCCGATGCCTCCGCAAAGCTTGCAAATGTGATTGCACTGCCGAACACCTGACCGCTGATCCGGCTGATTGCCCCCATCTTCCCCATCGACATCGTGACAACCGGTACCTCTGCATACGCTTCCTGCATCATAGCCGTTGCAGCAAGCAGATTCACCACATGCATTTTATTCTCCGGCATCACAGCAATCTTTGCAACATCCGCGCCAAGATCCTGCATACTGCGCAGCCGGTCCACGATCGTGGATGCATCCGGTGTGGTCTGGAAATCATGATTTGACATGATGATCTTTACCCCTTTTTCCTTTGCAATCCCGATCATTTCCTCTGCCTGCTCTGCCCCGGAGAATAACTCGATATCCACCATATCTGCCATTGCTTTTTCAATCACGTGCCGGTTGATCTCGTAGATCGTCGGCGTGTTAAAGGCAAGCTTCTCGCCGCCCTCCGCTTCACTCCGGATCGTAAATAACAACACTTTTTCTGGCAGAATCTCTGCTACCTTCGCAAGCAATCTATCTAACACTTCATAGTCAGGCAAAATATCCAGATAATCGCCACGAAGCTCCACCATATCAATGGCAGAGCTTCTCTGTGACTGTCTTATCTGATCCGCCTGCGCTATGATCTCCTCCTCCGACCGTCCGACCAGCGGCACACAGATCTTCGGCCGGTCAAAGCCGATGATACAATGTTTGATCTTACAATAACGAATCATATAATTTTCCTCTATTTTTACTGTATCTTCTCATAGTACTTGGATTCCAGTGCCTGCAACAGCTGCTCCACAGTATAGTCATCGTCATCCAGATAGATGCTTGCTTCCATACTCAGGAACACACCCGGTTCTACTTCGATCACGGCTGTAACATCCATACATTTCATCTGGAATGCGTTATAAGTCTGTACGTTATAAAGCACATCCTTGTCTTCTACTTTCGCTGTCTGGTTTAACTGTGTATCCAGAATCTCGTAGCTGTCGATGTTGGACATATCATAATAGACAGAATCCAATGCGTCAGATGCAGATTCTGCAGTATATAACCCATACTGTATCGTAGATACCTGCTCTGTCTCAAACATAACACCATACTCATTCGCATACTCGAAGTTAAATCCGTCGATACATCCCTTGATCTTGTATTTCGCACTTCCATCATAGGTCATAACTGATGCATTATCGAGGGTAATCTCATCTGTATTATCGTCGCTGAAATCTGCATCGCTATAGGTAGCTGTGTCTTCGTCGATATCTTCTTCCACCTGATTAAGCAGATCGGAATTTGTTCCAAACAGACTGTTCAATGCATCTATCAGATTTACAAATGCTGTATTGTCAGATAAACGCTCTACCCAAGCATCCATCAACTTCTGGCTTTCTTCACCAAATGTCTGCAGATCGTCCTCTGTCATGGTTGCAAGATCATACACCTTTTTGCTTGCATCCATCTCCTGTACAGAAATCTTCGATGTATCGATCGTCGTATCAATACTTCCATTGCAGAGCGTCTGGTTGGCTGCCTTCAGCTCGAACGAATCAATCGCCACAGCATAGCCGACACCCTTGTTGATGTCTTTGTAAGCACCCTTGTAATTAAACACATAGGTATCTGCGCCTACAATATTGGCATTAACCGTATTCTCAAATGTATTGTCCGCCTTGTTAAATGTCTTCTCCCAGTCAACAGACAGGTACGAAGAAGCGGAGATCTTTACCTTTGTCGTAACCGTATCACCAGACTCTACAACATCCTTTGTGAAATCCAGTCCAATCTCCTTGTCACCGGCAAATGCCTTTACATTTCCATATGTATTTCCGCTGATATCATGTGCCTCGAACTTCACGCCAACGGAAGTGTCTGACACATCAAAGCTTAAGTTTCCTGACAGATCATCCTTACCAGCATCCAGCCAGAAATCATAATCGATCTTCACCATATTCAAGATGTTGATCTTATCGCTACATGTGATCTTAACAGCTCTCTTGCCCTTCACATATACTTTCACACACAGATCATGCTTAATGACACTTGGCACAGCCGCTTTCAACTGATCCATATAATATGTATAGTCGTCTGCACTCATACCAAGCTGATCAAGCGTATCCTGCGAACCTGTTACCGCTTCTGTCAAACCATCGATCGCAGATACACACGCATCCTGCAGATCTTCCTTTGCCCATGTCACATAATATTCCTTGGCTGTTACATTCTCGCCATTGACTGTGATCTTGGCACTTCCCTGCTTCTTAAATTCTGCAGCATCCCAGATTGTCTCCAGCGCACTCACATATCCACTTGTAAGACCTGATCCATCAGAACCAGATGCAAATGCGTTTAAACTGTATCCGGTAAGTGCCGATGCGTCCAGACCAAGTGACTGTCCGGCTGGTGAATTCGCAAGCGCGCCCATCGGATCGTCCGCCGGGTATACAAGATAACCTGCAAGCAACTCCGGTATACCGACTGTCATCGTATCTTCATCGCCAAAAACCTCATACGACAGAAGATCATCGCCACCGATCGTTATCGCGCCATCTGCAGAAAGCTTCTTATTTTTCTGATCCACTGCGTTATTCTGATTCCAACCGATTGCGTAAGCATTTTCACCTTCACCAGCGTTAAATGTCAGGTTGAGACTGCTATCTCCACCTTTCTCATTATACGCCTTCATAACCTCATCGAATCCGACTACATCGTTTCTCTCTCCGCCAGTGCTGTAGGAAGAAAATGTCTCTTCCATCGCATCTAATACGACTTCCTTGTCCGACTTTAAAAGCTTTGGAAGGAAAATGACGCCACATACAACCAGTGCAACGATTGCAACGCCAGCACCGATCAATGCGCCCAGCTTGCCCTTTGTCATTGGCTTCTTCGGTTTCTTACCGCCTGTCTGTGGTTGCATCGGCTGCTGTCCGTAATATCCAGTCATGTCCGGCTGTCCCGGCTGCTGCCCGTAATATCCAGTCATGTCCGGCTGTCCCGGCTGCTGTCCGTAGTATCCAGTCATGTCCGGCTGTCCCGGCTGTTGTCCGTAATATCCAGTCATATCCGGCTGTTGCGGATTTGCATATCCAGTCATGTCTGACTGTGGTGGATTCATATATCCGGTCGTATCCGGCTGCTGTGGATTCACATATCCAGTCGTATCCGGGAATCCCCCCGGCTGCTGTGTGTTATTTTCGTCCATTCTATCCCTCCAACTATATGTCTACGCTTAGTAAACCTTTGCTTCTTCCTCGCCATTTAATACACGAAGTGCGCCCTGTGCCAGAGCAAGAAGCTCGTCCTCGCCACCGTATACGGTAACCGGTGCGATGAACTGTACTCTCTTTGTGATCTCTTCCGTTGCATACTTGCCATATGCAATACCGCCTGTCAGGATGATCTGATCAACCTTACCGGAGAGAACCGCTGCCTGTGCTCCGATATCCTTCGATACCTGATATAAGAATGCATCGAATACAAGCTGTGCATGCTTGTCACCATTCTTAGCCATAGCCTCGATGTCTCTTGCGTCGTTTGAACCGCAGTATGCATTGAAGCCTGCCTTACCGACAAGCTGCTTGATCATTTCCTTCTCTGTATACTTGCCTGAGTAGCACAGACGAACCAGCTCGCCGTTTGGAACACCACCGGCACGCTCCGGAGAGAATGCACCATCGCCATCCAATGCATTAAATACATCTACAACCTTACCACCTGTATGGGCACCTACAGATACACCGCCACCCATATGAACAACGATGAGGTTCAAATCCTCGTACTTCTTACCAACTTCCTTTGCATAACGCTTTGCAACTGCCTTCTGGTTTAATGCATGGAAGATACTTGTTCTAGGAAGCTCCGGATGTCCGGAAAGTCTTGCAACATCCTGTAACTCGTCAACAACAACCGGGTCTACGATATAAGCAGGGATTCCAAGCTCGTCAGCGAAATCCTTTGCCAGGATACCACCGAGGTTTGATGCATGCTCACCACGCTTTGCCTCTACCAAGTCCTTTACCAGTTCATCTGTAACTGTGTATGTACCACCCGGAATTGGCTTAAGCAGACCACCACGGCCTACAACAACATCCAGTGTCTTAATATCGAAATTATTCTCTGCTAAAACCTTAGCGATAACATCCTTACGGAAATCCTTCTGTGCAACGATCGAATCGTACTGTGCAATCTCCTCAGTCGAATGACGCAGTGTCTCCTCGAACAACAATGTCTCATCTTCAAATACACCAATCTTTGTAGATGTAGAACCCGGATTGATGATCAATGACTTATAACTCATTTTATTACCCTCCTTTATATGTATGCAAATGTGCAATAAATATGTGTATCGGTTGGGCATACGTATGTCCAACCATATCTGCTATATCTTTCTGCACATTTGAATATGCTTGTAATTACTGGTTTTTCTTTAAGTTCTCAGCTACGATTGCTGCAAGGGCAATGGAATTTACCTTTGTCTCAAATGTATCGGAACGGGATGTCAGGATAACCGGTGCCTTTGTACCTGTTAAGATACAGCCATTCTTAACCTTTGCTGTGTGAACCAGTGTCTTGTATGTGATATTACCTGCGTGAATGTCCGGGAACAGTAAGATATCTGCATCACCGACAATCTTACGGTTCGTTGCTCCCTTATGCTTTGCAGCTTCCGGATCAATTGCAAGGTCCATGGAAAGCGGTCCGTCCACGATACAGCCTGTAATCTTACCCTCTTCATTCATCTTTGTAAGCTCAGCTGCGTCTACTGTAACAGGCATCTTCGGATTTACTACCTCTACCGCTGCAAGCGGAGCTACCTTTGGACACTCGATACCACATGCATGTGCAACTGCAACTGTGTTGCTGATAATATCCACCTTGTCCTCCAATGTTGGGTATGGAATAAATGCAACATCAGTCAGGAAGAACATCTTCTCGAAGCCTTCAATCTCAAACAGACATACATGTGACAAAGCCTTACCGGTTCTAAGTCCCACTTCCTTATTGAGTACACTCTTCAGGAATCCCTTTGTGTCAATGAGACCCTTCATGTACATATCTGCCTCTCCATCATGTACAAGCTTGACTGCTGTCAGGGCTGCTTCTGTCGGATCCTTCACGTCAATAATCTCAAAACCCTCTAAACTCATATCCATGCTTGCAGCGATTTCCTTGATCTTATCAGCATCTCCGACCAGAATCGCATCCGCGATATCTTTATCCTTTGCTGCCTTTACTGCTTCAAGGACTGCATCATCCTGTGCAACAGCTACGGCAAGCTTCTTCTTGCTGCATGATTTAATCTGCTCAAGTAATCCTTCAAAATTCTTCATTGTTCTGTTCTCTTCCTTTCCTCTTCCATCCTCTTTTATGAGTCTTTGTTGTTCTTTACGTCCAAGATTGCTGAAACGGTGCATAAAGCAATTGCTATAAATCCCATAGCATGATCAATATGCTTATTTATCTGCTTTCTTCGTTTTTCCTTAAGCTTCCGCTCTTTGCGCGACATACGCTTTGCAGGTTCTCTGTAAAGTAATTTCGCAGGCTTTGCCTTCTTCGGTTTTTTCGGAGTCTTCAGTCTTGACATCTGTTTCACCTTCTTTGACGAATTTATAATGTGTTTTCCGCATTATTCCGGCTTGTGTGAACACAGCCTATATAATGCTTATTATACCATTTTAAGCAGGCTTTCGCAACATCTGTTCCGGCGGCTTCGCGAAATAAGCCACCGTCAGCAGAATCGTCATGCAGACCCAGCTGATCGGTTCCGTAAGTGCCACACCGAAATAAGCAAGCCGCGGCACCAGAATCGTTGCAGAAAGTACCTTGATTGTCATCTCAACAACGCTCGAGCACACCGGTATTACCTTCCGCCCCATCCCCTGCAGACTGCACCGCAGAATAAATAGCGGTCCGAGCACATAGAAAAACACAATACTGATCCGGGAATACATCACCGCAGAATCTACAATTGTCGGATTATCGGTAGACGCAAGCCATGTAAATACCGGTCTGCCAAATGCAAAGCAGATAATTACAAGTACCGTTGTTATTCCCGTTGCTATAACAACGGCATGACGAATCCCTCTGCGAATACGTGCCGGTTCCCCGGCTCCCATATTCTGACTTACAAAGGTTGTCATTGCATTTCCCAGACAATAAAGTGATACCGTAAATATATCGAACACTTTTCTTGCCGCTGTATGCGCCGCAACGATTGCCGTTCCCAATCCATTGATTGCGCCTTGCAGCACAATCGTTCCGAAATTCACAACAAGCGACATAAATCCCATTGCAAGCCCCGTCGTAAGAAGCTCACTGTACTGTCCTTCCACCGGTTTCCACTCGTCCTTCTCCGGTATAATATCCCGGAACTTAAGCAGGATATAACCAAGGCAAAGCACTGCCGAAAGTGCCTGCGAGATGATTGTCGCCCAGGCAGCACCCTGAATCCCCATATGAAATCCATTCACAAACAGCAGATCCAGTCCAATATTCACGAACACGGAAATAATCAGACAATAAAGCGGCGTCCGGCTGTCGCCAACCGCGCGCAGTACATTTGCACACATGTTATAAACAGACACAAATATAATGCCATATAAAATGATTCGCACATACGCAAGTGCCGGGCTCATAATATCTTCCGGTGTTGCCAGAAGTTTCAAGATCGCAGGAATCAAAAGCAAGATTAACACGGTAAGCACAACTGCCCCTGCCAGCGTCAGCAACACAGTACCTGCCACCATGCGGCGCATCCGCTTATAATCCTTTCCTCCAAAACTGTTCGCAATCGGAATCGCAAATCCAAGTGTCAGGGAATTCAAAAATCCGATTAAAGTGTTCGATACAACACTTGTGGCACCGACAGCCGCAAACGCTTCGGTGCCAACAAATGTACTTACAATCTTACTGTCCGCAATATTATATAATTGTTGAAATATGCTGCCGAATATCATCGGGATGGCAAATAAAATTATCACCTTTGCCGGGTAGCCTTTTGTCAAATCTTTCATCCTGTTTCTTCATTCCTTACAATACAAATATTCTCTGGTATAAACACAACACCCCATTCTGCACAAGAAGTACGAATGGGGGTTGTATATATGTAGCATTAATTACTCTACCGTTACAGACTTCGCCAGATTTCTCGGTTTATCCACATCCAGTCCCTTTGCCTCGGATGTATAATATGCAACTAACTGCAATACAACCGCTGTTGCAAAGGATGTAAACTCACTATCCATCTTCGGAAGGCGGATATGCTGGTCACAGATACTTGGATCATTCACTTCCTCATCCATGCTGACTAGCACAACATACGCACCTCTTGCCTTTACCTCACGGATATTCGAGATGACCTTCGCATAGACATCCTCCTGGGTCGCCAGCGCGATAACCGGAACATTCTCAGAGATTAATGCGATTGTTCCATGCTTGAGCTCTCCTGCCGCATATGCTTCGGCGTGCACATAAGAAATCTCCTTTAACTTCAATGCCGCCTCTAAGCTCATCGTGTAGTCCAAACCTCTTCCGATATAGAACGTATCGGTTGCAAACTTGATATGATCTGCCACTCGCTTGATATCATCCGCGCATTTCAGAGTTTCCTCAACAATATTCGATGCATTTGTAAGCTTTGTCATAAAGCGTTTTGCATCATGCTCTGTGATAAGTCCCTTCACCAGTCCGATCCGGCATGCGATCAGATACATCGCTGCGACCTGTACCGTATATGCCTTCGTCGATGCAACCGCAATCTCCGGACCTGCATGTGTATATAATACATAATCGCTTTCTCTTGCGATTGTGCTTCCCTTCACATTGACGATAGAAAGCACCTTGGAACCGCGATTTTTCGCAAGCTTCAATGCCTCTAACGTATCAATCGTCTCGCCCGACTGGGAAAGCACGATTGTCAAAGTCTCCTCATCGATAATCGGATCTTTATACCGGAACTCGGAAGCACAATCTACATGCACCGGAATCCGAAGCTTCTTCTCGATCAGATGCTTTCCAACCATACCTGCATGCATCGCTGTACCACATGCCACAATAGAAATACGCTTGCAATCCTTAAATATTGCATCGTCAATTCCATCCTCTGTGAAATCCGGAAGTTCCTGATTGATACGTGGTGCAATCGTATTGCGGATTGCATCCGGCTGCTCATAGATTTCCTTAAGCATAAAGAATGGGTAACCACCCTTCTGTGCACTTGTGATATCCCAGTTTACAGTCAACATCTGTGGGGTTACTTTGTTTCCCTTCAGATCCTGAATATCAATACCGTCCTTTTTGAGTGTCAGAATGTGATACTCCGGTACTACGAAATACTCCTTCGAGAACTCGATCAGCGCAGTCAGATCGGAAGCGATAACCGAACCTCTCTCACAGGACGTTGCAACCATCGGGCTGACGTTCCGGATCGCGTAGATTGTATCCGGGATATCCTGGAACATAATACAAAGTGCAAATGCACCGGAAAGTACCTTCACTGTCTTCTTGATTGCCTTGACCGGATCACCCTCATAAAACTTGTTCAAAAGCGCCGCAACGACCTCAGAATCTGTCTCTGATACAAGCTGGTCAGCCAGTCCGTACTCTGTCACAATCTGACGGTAATTCTCGATGATACCATTGTGAATCAGTACGACCTTTCCGACACGGTGTGGGTGTGCATTCACGTCCGTTACCCCACCATGGGTTGCCCATCTTGTATGACCGATTCCACAGGTAGCAGGCATTTTCTCTGCCTCGCAGAGCTTCCGTAACTCCTCTACCTTACCGGTACGCTTGCGCACCTGAATCTGATCGTTCGACAAAAGTGCTAATCCTGCGCTGTCATATCCGCGGTACTCCAACCGTTCCAAGCCGCCGATGATAATATCCTTCGCTGGTTCATTCCCCGTAAAACCAATAATTCCACACATAATATCTACCTCTATTCTATTTTTAATTTTCTATGTCCTTCATGCTGATTACAGAACTTTGTTTTGCAGTTACCCACATATTTTTTTCTGTATACGCACTCAGCTTGTGCGGAAACGCATCCGCCGAATCTTTCGATCACGTTTCTCCTCGTCATCCTGAGTTTTTTCCGTCCCCTCAGGACCAGGCGCTAAGGTTCTTACCTTTCGAGTTCTGTGTCCTCCCATATCACACAGTTGCCTTATTCTATCATACCAATATTTAAAATGCAAACGAAAAGAAAGGGCAGATGCACCTGAACATCTACCCTTTCTTCTCTGCGTGCTTCTTACTTAGAAGCTTCCTTGAGCAGGCTTGCGCGTGCGGCTGCCGGCTCCTTTACCTGATGGCTGTGCCATGCAGATGCGCTATTAACAGTCTTCTTTGCAGTGTTGTAACCGATCTTTGCTACAAGTTTCTCAATCTTCTTCATACCTTGTACCTACCTTTCTTTTTCCTATCATTGCCAACACTGCTACAAAGGTTACAGTTCCAATATACACAGTGCCAACAATCACACATGATCTCCAAAGAAATACCAGCAAAGAGCCAATCCCTAAAACGAGAAATCCGTTTCGTTTGTTCCGCTTTTTCTGCACTGCGGTCAGTGGCTTATTGGCATGTGCAACCGGACCGAGTATCGCAAATACACACAGATCTGCGGCGAGCACAATCCAAAGCACGAGTGGTACTTCCGCATATGCTTCCATGTACCGTGAAAGTATCATGACCGCACCCCAGCCACCATAGCTGACGAGCATGCAGACCAGCGACGTCTCCGCATGATACCCACCGAATGCACTGCGAATCAGGTAAAATGTTCCCAAAAAAAGAGCGGTCTGTAACAGGTCCTTCGTGACTATCCCAAGCAGAATAAATCCGATTACCTGACACATCTGTTCAAGAAACACTGCGTATCCATATACATAGATATCGTAGTCCTCTTTCTGGATCACATCTCTTCGCAGCAGATGATCTGTGATTGCATATGCAAGACGTTCCATGGACTTCCTCCTCACTTCATTTCCCGCTACTACAATACCTGATTTTTGACATTTTACAACCTGTCTGGCAAAGTTGGTTGTTTTTTGAGCATACTTTTTACTTTTTCGACGTTATACGACAATGTTCGAGATGAAGAACCCGTTTCGTTCTTCCTCATAGAAAGAACCTTCCATATCCCGGATCAGCTTCTTTACACTCTTTCTTCCAAGTCCGTGCAGACTTGCATCTGCCTTCCGCGTGCGAAGCTCCGGGTTGTTCTCCATAACCGACTGACTGATCCGGTTCCGGACAGTTACCAACAGCAAGCCCGCACTCTCGTAGATCTGCAGCTCAATCAGTTTGTCTTCCTCCAGCTCCTCTGCTTCAATCGCATTTTCCAACAGATTCAGCAGTGCAATCGCAAACTCCATCTGTCCTTCCGGCAAATGTGCACTGATTTCTGTCCGAAACGTGATCTGTTTCTGCCGGCAGATTCCATCGCAATGATTGAGCACAGCATCTAAGATTTCATCGCCTGTCATATAGACACCTTCTGGCTGGAGCTTCGTGTTTAAGACGTCCTCCACATATTTCTGTGCTTCTTCCACATTTCCATTCGCAAGCATTTCCTGAAAGAGCGTGAAATAATGGCGCAGGTCATGCCGAAGCATCCGGTTCTTCTCCTGCAGACGCATCATGCGCTCCATTCCCTCTTTCTGCTCTTCCTGCGACATACGGAGAAGCTGATTTTCCATCAGCAGCTTCTGGCTTTTATTTAATTGATAGGTTGCCACGTACACAAACACATTGATCGCCAGAATTCCGACCATCGCGATACCGATCGCAATCTTTCCCTTTTTGTCAAGATACGGGTAATCCAGCATAATATCTAAGATAATACCGATCAAAATACTGATCACGAACACGACAGCATTCATCACCGGCATCGCGGATTTCATCTTCGTTTTCTTCAGGATCACCATGACCAGAAGCATGCACAGGATCAGATTCAGCTTCGAACCCATGATGTAATGCAGCCGCTGTATCGCATCCATCTCCCATTCCATGCCATTTGTCCCGCGCACGACATACCCGTAAACTGACGCAAAGATCAGTCCACATGCCATAAGCAGGATATTCCAGATTGCGACATAGATGATCTTCTCTGAACTTTTCCCATTCGTGCATACAAAACCAAAGAATATGGTAAGTAAAATATAGACAATATTGTTCTCCGGACTATCCGGAAATACTTTCTGCAACACAACATTTGCCACAGGGACGATCAACGCCAAAACGACAAACAACCAGTTCGGCATGCTCTTCTTTTTCCCAAGTATCATCGTCAGAAACACGATACCTAATATAGCATCTAATGTATTTGCAAATATTTCAACGAGATTCTCCATACCTGATCCTCTCCAATAACATCTTATAATTCTTCATCGTCTCTTCCTTATAGCTTCCACTGATCGGCAATACAGTTTCATCTCTCAGAATCAGTTCCTTTTTGCCAATCTGCTTGATGTACCGTATGTTTACCACATACGCGACATGCACGCGTATAAAGCCATATTCCCACAGCTCTTTTACGATCTTTGCCATGCTCCCCTTCGAGACGATCGCTTCATCCTCCGTATGATAGATGATCTGATGTTTGGCTGCCTCTATGTACATAATCTCTTCCACCGAAGCATCCATCACTTCATTCTTTGCTTTTTCGATCAAAACGTGTCCATCCGTCATCCGCTGTTTTGACAGATTCATCAATGCCGTATCAATCTTCCACGGTTCCGCCTTCTGAATAAACCGGAATGGTTTGTATTTGAGCATATCATAAACCATCTCGCCCCGGTTCGTAAAAAATATAATCTGGATTGACGGATACTTTTCCGTCAGTGCACTGGCAATCGCATCACCCGATATATGTGGCATGTCGATATCCAGAAATGCGACATCCATCTCATGTTTTTCCGCCATTGCCATTATCTCCGCCGAAGATTTTGGATTCCACAGCGTATAAATACTCACATCGATCTGCTGATCTTTGCCAAACTGCTCCACATGCAGTCGGACCATCTGCAGGTCGCGTCTTTCATCATCACATATCAATACATTCATATCGTTTCTCCTGTCTCATCATTCATCCCCCTGTTTTCTAAATGCCCCGGATATGCAGCCCTGCTGCCTGATATGCGCAAAGCTTCTCCACGGTCTCTGCCGTAATGATCTCCCCGGTATTCACGATGTAACTTCCGGGCGGATATACATAGATTGGTGCTCTTGCCAGCGTTCCCGCCAGTTTTTGCAATTCCTCCTGCCCGGCACATCGCTCCTTCTCATGATCCCCTTCTTTCGTCAGAGCGACATCGCACATCTGCAGTGTCCGGTATAACTGTTCAAAATCTTCCTGCCCGTCCCGCACCGTCGAGATCAGTACCACATGTTTTCTGCCTGCCATCTCACAGACGACATCCCCCTTATCCGCAAGCATCGCAAGCAGCTCCGGTCCCGGCACAGCTGCAGAATATACAAGCCGTGTCTCGTCATATCCATATGCACCTGCTGCACATACGGCTTCTTTCTCTATCATTGTGATCTGCGGAAGCTTCGCACAATTCTCCCGGAATTCCCGCAGATTGTTTTCATATTCCGTAAAATCATGGTCTGCCATATAGCAGATTGCCGCTTCCATATTCATCATGAAAATATACGACGGCGAAGAACTTAAGAATATCTCCAATGCCTGCTCCACCGGTTTCACCAGTTCTTCTGTACAGACATGAATCACCGCTGTCTGCGTCATCGCTGGAAGTGTCTTGTGCAGACTCTGTACAACGACATCGGCACCCATGCGGATCGCAGAATATTCCGGTTTTAAAAATGGCAGATGTGCCCCATGTGCTTCGTCCACGATCACCCGAACATGATGTGCATGTGCCACACGTGCAATCTGCGCAATGTCGGATATGACGCCCTCGTATGTCGGCGATGTCACTACAACCGCCGCGATCTCCGGATGAGACTCACACAGCCTTTCAACATCATCGGCATCGACATACCCATCAATAAATGATGTAAATGCAAAGGCATCTTCTGCCTCTTTCTTCCATGTCGGCTCCACATAAATCGTCTGTCGCTGCAGCATCGCCGCCGCATTGTAGACCGATTTGTGGCAGTTTTTTGCAATCAGGATCGCATCGCCCGGCTTCGTGCATGCCGCGATTGCCGTAAAAATCCCTCCCGTCGCACCATTTACCACGTAATACGTGCCACAGGTCTGGTAGATTTCCTTCAGCATGGCAAGTGAATCCCCGATAAATTCCTCCGGCAGATACAGATCATCTGTCCCCGGCACCTCCGTCACATCCCATGCGAGAAATGCGTCCTGAAAATCTCCATAGCAGGCTTTCCGCTTATGCCCCGGCATATGCCATACCGCATGCGCATCACTCAGATATTCACTTAGCCCATCCTTGATCCATTGTTTATGCATGTTATTCCAGCGTCTCTGACTGCACATCTGCAAGCGTGAGCTTCGTCAGATCTTCCTCTTTAAAATTATTCTCCGCGATCAGGCGGTTAGCCTGATTGTGAATCACGCGATCCAGATAATTACGCACCGAACGCGCATTACCGAAATTCTCCGGCGGACATGCAAGTATCCTTGTAAATGTATCCTGCACATACTGCACCGCGTCGTCCGTCAATGTATAATCGAGTGATTTTGCCCGGTTGGTCATGATCTCCAACAGCTCTTCCGCATCATAATTCGGAAATTCAATTGTCCGGTTGAAACGGGAACGAAGTCCCGGATTTGCATCCAGGAAATCCTGCATCTCATCATGATATCCTGCCGCAATGACGATCAGATCTTCCCGGTTATCTTCCATCGCTTTATTCAGGATGTCGATTGCCTCCTGTCCGAAATCACCCTGCTGTCCATTTGCAAGGGCATACGCCTCATCAATAAATAAGATGCCACCCTTGGCTTTCTCGATTACTTCCGTAACCTTCTCACTCGTCTGTCCCATATATCCAGCGACCAGACCAGACCGGTCTACCTCCACCAGATGTCCTTTGGAAAGCACGCCCAGCCCATGATAGATCTTCGCAAGGATTCTTGCCACGGTCGTCTTACCAGTTCCGGGATTGCCAAGGAACACCATGTGATTTGTAACCGGCGGCGTCTGCAATCCATTCTCCTGACGGATCTTACAGATCTTCAACAGATTGATCATATTGTTGATCTCCGTCTTCACGCTCTGCATGCCGGTCAGCTCGTTCAACTGCTTAAGTAATGCCTGTATATCCATCTCCGTATTAAATTCTTTTTTACGCTCTTTCTGATCCGGCAGCGTCTGTGCATCCGGTTGTTCCACCCGCATACGGAATGGCTTTCCAGTTTCTTCTGTATCTGCTGCCCGTACATACTCCGGTGTGTCCATATCTCTCCGGCTGTCTGTATCACTTACTGCCGGCGAATCTTCCTCCTTACGCTCCGGTGTAGAGATCTTCGTCCGCCGCATCTCAAGCGTATCGGACCAATACGAATAATCCGGCTTATCCTCCTGCTTAACCTTGCTTCCGGGCTTAAATGCGATCGTCGGCTTGTAATCCTCCATATCCCCACGTACACGATTGATTTCCTCTGTGATCAATTCAATATACGAGGACAATGCCTGAACCTCTGATGACGCAACCTCCTCGTTGCATGCAATCAGATCATTTCCAATATAATTAAAGGTTGTAACATACAACTGTAACAGATCATAATAACCGTCTGATATCTCCCCGGTTTCTGCTCCGATATTTGAGCGCACAAACGAATTTAACGACCGTGGCGCATGATCCCGGATGCTCTCACTCCGAAGTCCCCAACGGTCTGCATAATCACGGATCATCTTCTCATCAAACTGTGTTCCGAATAACAGATTGATGTATTTGATTTCTTCTTTGTTGACGGAACCATCCGAATATGCGAGATATATCAGGAAATGCAGCATATCTGTACGGAAGGTATGTGCCAGATCCATCCGTCCATCTGTCCGTACATAATCCGCACGCCCGATACTCTGTGCCCGACGCATACATAGATCAAACATGCGTCGACTATTATCTTTCACTTTTACGGTATGAAAACTCCACATTTCTATATCCTTACCCTCTCTGTCAATTTCGCCATACTTATCTATATTATACGCACAGATTCTTTTCTCTGCAAGAAAAAAGAGGCTGCCAAGCAACCTCTTTTCGTAACCACCTTGGATGATATTCCCTTATGTAACACCCTCTCTTTTGTCACATAAGGAAATACCACTGCTACACGTAACAAGACCTTCACATAACTTCGAGCTCTGATGCTCACGTGTATATTACAACATCACACTCCGTATCCCTTCCCCCTGTACGAAGCTATGACGCTGATATGCAAAAATCAAGCAACAACCCAACTTGTTGCTACATGTATTAGTGTAGCACTTTTAAATATTTTTTCAACGGCAGAATAGACAAATTTTATCTCTGTTTTTAGTCATAATGACAGTTTTTTCGTCTAATTTCTTTATTTCCGTTTATTTTCATTCAGTTTCAATCACATTTTTATTGTGAGATTTATTAATTTCTCACGCAAAACGTGATAAATTTTTGACAACGGCAATCCAACCACGTTCAGGTAATCGCCTTCGATGCCCTGGATATACTTCGCGGCTCCGCTCTGGATACCATAGGCACCTGCCTTGTCCATACAGTCACCCGTAGCGACATAGTTGTCAATTTCTTCCTCCGTCATCGGATAAAATGTCACCTTCGTATGACAGTGGAAGGTATTTCCATGTATCTCTTCCTGCGTATCGGAATCTGTCCACAGAATACACACACCGGTGAATACATCATGCGTCCGCCCGGACAATCGTGCGAGCATCTGCTTCGCCTCATCCTCTGTCTTTGGTTTTCCAAGCACACATCCATCGACAGCAACGACAGTATCCGCACCGATCACCGTGATTTCTTCCACGGAATCTGCTGCCTGATTATCTGTCGTTGATTTTTCCATATTCTTACTGCAGTTTCTGCGGTACACATCTTCCGCTTTCACACGCGCCAGTTTTTCAACCAGCTCCTGCGGTGTCAGATTCTCCAACTCTTCCGGTGGAATCTGTTCCTCTGCCGAAGATACGCATACTTTATATTCATATCCACCCAGCGACAGAATCTCCTGTCTGCGTGGAGACTGTGATGCTAAAATGATGTTCTCCATTTGTTCTCCCCTTTAAATTTCATTATCAACAAGGCGTGCAGCAATTACAGAGCAAATTTAACAGGCACATATCCATGCACCAGTTATCGGAACGCACATCCGGCATTCCATATCCCATGCCCCGCTGCACATACCAGTTGCTGCCACCCTGCATACGCTGCTTCATCTGTTTGTATTCCATGTTGTTCGGTTCCATCGCGATTGCACGATCGATATGTTCCATCGCTGTTGCCTGATTCCCGGCACCTAAGTTCGCAGCCGCACTCAGATAATACCATCTGCCCGTCCGGTCGTCTATATCCTCCAGCGTGCGAAGTGCCTCTGTAAACATCCGGTTCATAATGAAATTCTGTGCCGCGGCCAGATGGGACTCATCCTGACTCATGCCACCACCTTCATTTCTGGCACGCCGGAATGCATCCGAACCGAATCCTCCGAATCCGCCAAATCCATCAAACTCGCCATAACTGTTGCTGCCATACGAGGAACCTGTATTTCCGTCCATGATGCTCTTATATGCCGCCTGCACTTCCTTGAATTTTTCTTCTGCCTGCGCTGCGTTTGGGTTGTTGATATTTGCATCCGGGTGGTATTTCCGGCTTAGATTTCGATATGCTTTTTTCACTTCTTCTTCCGAGGCACCATGTGGAAGCCCCAGAACTTCATAAGGATCTTTCATGCTAATTCCTTTCTCAATGAGTAATTGTGAAACATATATACATCTGTGGTACAGTTTACACATGAAACATATTCTACGCAGACACGCTCCCGCTCGGTTCATCACGCAATGGTACTAAATTCATGACAAACAAGTTTGCCATTCATTAAGTACCAGCGTGCTTCAACGGTCTGCTTAAGAATTATGTTTCATGTGCAAACTCTATCCACTTCTATGAAATGTTTCACAAATTACTTATTTCCTGTGTCATTTTGTTTCGTCATAAACCTTACCCAGATTCCGGAATAGATAATGTTGCGGAGGATGGCTGTCTCCTCGACGATTGGCAGACACTCATAGATTTTTGCCATATCGGTGGCGATCATCATGAGGATTTCCTTCACGTAACTGTCGAACTGCTCTTTTGACAGCTCATGGTATAACTCCTTTAATGGATTGAACCGGTTCTTTTCGATATCCTCCTGTACGTCATCGTATGCGTCAAGAATATAGATGAATTTGCCGAGCTGGTAACCGAGTCTCCGCAGCTCCTCTGACCAGTCAATCCCGCGTGTCGACTTATATGCAAGGATCTCTGCCATGATATCACCGAATGTTCCGGCAAGCAAATCCAGATTCGTCACATTTTTTCTCTCACAGGCAGATAATGTCCGCAGAGATTCCCGGATCTTCGCCAGCTTCTCCGGATAGACCTGACCGATCTTGCGCACACGCTTCCGTATAAAACTGCTGTAACAAAGTCTGGTAAATTTCCGGTCATCCGCCCAATCATCGAGACATTTGTAGTAGGTTAGAATGAGATTCATATCTGCAATATACTGTATGATCTCATTCTCCAGATATTTTTTCTTTCCAACCGGATGCACCATGCACGCTGCTTCCTTCATCTTCGTATCCGGCTCATATAAAGCGGTCAGAAGAACCGCGGCAAATGTTGAATCATACGTAAGTGACATCTGTCCCATCGCACCGTCCGTATTCCGGAGTGCATGGCAGACGCCGCAATAATACATGCGATACCGCTCATAATCTTTGACTTTCATTTCCGGCTTGTTCACCGTCACATATCCAAACATCGTTCCACCTCCGAGTTAAACGGCTTTCTTATTTCTATTTTATACATTAGCTGTTCTTTATAAACCGTGCGCTGCACTTCGGACAACGTATCTCGATCTTTCCTTTTCCCTTTGGGATACGAATTTTCTGCTTACACTCCGGGCAACGGTAGATATGATGCGTCTTGCGCATCGTCATATGGCTTTTCTCTTTCCGTCCCCACATGCGTAGTTTATACGTCTTATTTAGGAACCATGTATTTTCATCCCGACGCTTGCCAATATTTCTGGAGAACACACGGAAATATGCAAATGCAAAGGTCACAAATGCAATCGTGCTGAGTATATTGTTTCTTACAAACATATCGATAAAAACCAAGATACACGCCGCCCACATCATACACATGGAAAGCTGATCCGTTCCATTTCTACCGCGCATAAAATCCATCAATTTCTGTCTCATAAACATCCTCCATAACTATATCCAATCCTGATATTCATTATTCTTCTTTAATTTTTCGAATTGTCAAGTATTTTAACACGCGGGCGGGCTCCGTCAATGGCTTTCACAGAGATTTCACAAAAAAGACGCCCGCCATATAAGCGAACGTCTAATCAGATTTATGCCTGATCATGCATGCTTTGAAAGCTTTCCATCTTCAATTACATATTCCATCGTACACCGGTTTGCAACATACGGATCATGTGTAACAATGATGACCGTGATTCCCTGTTTATTCAGCCGTTCCAGCAGATCCATCAGACTCTCAGTATTCGAAAGATCCAGTGCCCCGGTCGGCTCATCCGCGACGATCACCTCTGCATCCATAGCCAAGGCTCTGCAAATTGCCACCCGCTGTCTCTGACCGCCGGATAACTGGTTCACCTTTTTGTGTTCCAGTCCTTCCAGACCAACCTGCTGCAGCAATACCCGTACTTTTTTATCAAAGCTTTTCTTATAAGTTCCAGCGATGATTTCCGGCAGACAGATATTTCGAAGCACCGTATCATTGCCAAGCAATCCAAAATCCTGCAGGATAATACCAATCTTTTTATTCCGCAGCTCACATTTCCCGCGGTCTGACATCTTCCGGACATCGTTTCCATCATATTCATATACGCCTGATGTCTGCGCATCAATGCCCGCTATAATGTGCAGCAATGTGGATTTTCCAGAGCCAGACGGTCCGGTAATGGCAACCATATCTCCCTTTTTTATTGTAAGTGTCACATGCTGTAGCGCCTGCGTCTCGTTTGCTTTCCCCTGATTATATATTTTACTGACATCCTTCAAACATATCATTTAATCACCACTCCTTAACACTTCAATCTCTGCCTGTCTGCGACTCTGCCGGAATCCAGATACAATACTGACCACCAATATCAACAGAAGCAACACCGCGGAGAAACCATAACTGAATATTCCCGCATGCTTCGTCTGCAATTTCAACACCGTTCTCGCAAACCACGGATACAAGGCTGTCGCAATGCCGAATGCTGCAACAAGCAGCAGGGCTCCTGAGAAAAATAACACGCCACTCATCCGTCTCCGTGTCATGCCAAGGATATAGAACACAGCAAACTCCTGCCGTTTCTGCCGGATCATCAGATACAGATATCCACCATATCCAAATACCGCAATTACTGTCAATAACAAAAATGCCATCATATACCATGCATATTGCTCTATAACCCTGGAGAAAGATCTTGAGACGATGGTCTGAAGTGTACTTACCGTTCCATAATTCTGTAAGCGTGCCTGCAACGTATCAACCAATTCGTGCGTTGATACCGAATCGTCATGCTCGATCAGGAAATTCGCACCCATAACCTCTTCCATGATTGCATCGGTTCCACTGTAAAAAACAATGAATCCATCCTGTGGATACTCCTCTGGAAATACTGCCAGATGCCCCAGTTCTGGTACATCTGCATAATTCATGACAACCGGAATCGCACTGTCATGATCTAAGACACCCATAACCTCGCACACAAGCTTTTTCTGATTCTTATAAATTTCAATTTCTGTTACCGTTCCAACTGGTAACTCATTCTCCAATGATTCACTCACAAGGATCGGCATACGACCATCAGCTGCCTGTTTTTTCTCTCCTTCCTTCAATTGCAGAGATATAGCATCCATCATCTCTTCCGAATAAACGATCAGGTTTGCATTTGACTGCTCGTTTTCTTCCACCTCTGGATTTCGATATGTATAAAGTCCGTTACAAAATCCGAAACACAGGATATTTTTTACACCATCTGTTTCCTTTATTCGTTGATAGATGATGTCAATCGGCATCTCTTGCCCTCGTATATCCGCAGACATCATCGCATTATTCTCGCTGAAATGTATCACCTCGTTAAAGTCAATCGTATATGCCTGTGTCACATTTGCACGATCTGCCAGAAAAGAATCGACCGGATTTAACACGACAAACGACAGTTCAATCATACACACCAACTGGATCAACAGGATTATTTCGTTTGCAAGCCGTTTCGTATATAAATACCTGCACAACCGGAGAAAATTCATACAACCGCCTCCTTTGCATGTAGAGTAAGCATCGTCCGCATCGCTTTGATCGTAAATAATATCGAAAGGACAAACATCATCCCCAATATCCCGATCAGGGTCGTTGTCATCGGAAATGCATTTCCATATACAAACTTCAAAAGTGGAAATGTCAGATATTGCAGACCGAGTGCTGCCAGACTGCCCGCGCAATAATAGATTGCCCAATGTCCATAGACAAGTAGCATGCACCGCCGCCTCGACATCCCACACAGCCATAATACGTGGACATCATTTTGATAGGTCCGAATCCATTCTGCCATCAGCCGGATCACCGTCACACCGGCAATCAGACAGAGCAGTGTTGCCAATATTCCGTAACGAAGCTGATTATCTTTTAGCACATCGTCGGAGTTTGAATCCGGTGGATATGCCCTTACCGATGGGAATTTGTCTTCTATCTGCTGTGCGTATTTCTTCAGATCTTTATATGACGCATAATAAAACTGAGCCAGAACCTGTCTTGGTCGATATTCTTCCTGATATCTGGAAAATGGTATGATATAAAATCTTGTTTCTTCCCCATAAGCCTCGCCAAATACATCCATGGTTGATAATGCGGATTTTGCAGCAGCAAAGGACCACGGTATAACCCACCCCATGCCGATGATACTATATGACTGCTCTCCTATTTGAAAATGCCCCTGATTGAGTATTGTCTGATCCACATTGTCCGATACAAATCCTACCAGAGCCCCTGTCTCCTGCTCGGACGCATCAAAAAAACGACCAGACGTAATTGGAAACCACGTTCTCCCCTTCGTTCCTTCCCATCCGATCAGGATATCCTTTTCTTTCAGGGGTGTAAAATAAAGAACGTTTACCATTCCATTTTTCGCCAGATCGTTCAGATATGCAGAAATTTCCTCCGCCTGTATATCCGCATCTTCTATATCAATCGTCAACGATGCCTCTGTGTTGCTCCGTGTGGCTAACTGATACTGTCCTGTCGCCATTCCAAGCATTACACTGATGCAATACGCGCACACGATCACACCAATCACAAGCCATACTGTAACTGCCCCGTTCGTCCGTATGTGCTTTTTTAATGTGCGCCAGAATATCATTTTATCCTCCCCTTGTATAATAAACTATTTTTAATTGTAGTTTTAGTATATCTTTCATTACATGAATAGCAAGCCATTAAGCACAAATGGTCGAATTTTTAACACTTTTGGTAAGGTAGGGAGATTTTTGACCAGAATATATGTGTTTCATTGTCAAAATCATAAAGATATACACCGTCAAAATTCCGCACGATTTTCTCTATACTCTGCATACCGATTCCATGTCCGGCTTTATCTTTATTTGTCCGAAGCTTTCCATCCCCATCTTTTTCTCTGTCTGCGAGATATGAATTTTTCTCTTCTATCATAGTCATACCAGAACGCACATTGACTTCCACACGTAACTCGATAAATCCCTGTCCACCAGCCGCTTCATATGCATTCTCCAACAGATTTCCGAATAAAACTGTCACATCCGAATCACTCAAATCTGATAACACATCTTCCCGTATATCAACCGACAATGATATTCCTGCCTTATCGCATACACTCTGATAATATTGCAAGATGACATTTAACACCGCCCGGTTACAAAAACATTTCTTCGTGAGTTTCACATCCGAGCAATCCTGCAAAAGCTTCTTGGCTTCCTCGATATCTGCATGCTCCAACAAGTTCTGTACTGTGTATAGAAAATGTCTTGTATCATGGATTACTGCATGGCATGCCTGATTCTCCTCGTAAACCATCTGAAGCTTCTGCAATCGAGACTGTTCCTGTTCTGCCATCTGCTCCTTCTTATATACAACATTATAGATACATAACAGACTTATAACTACCAAACTAAGCACAACAACAGTCACACACGTCCAGACATACGGTAGCGCATAATCCATACAATTCATAACAATTAAAAATCCAATTAGGAAAAGGATTACACCCCCCTGTATGAAAAATAGAATTTCAGATACCTTTCTTTTCATATATCCCCCTTATCCGCGACGCAGATATTCCTCATACATTTTGCAAAATTTTACATACATTCTCCTTGACACATGCGCTGTATACTTTCCCTTTGCCAATACTATTTCATTCTTCGTAAACCGGCTCACATAATCCAGATTCACTAGAAAACTCGTATGCGATTTGCAAAACCGAATCTGATTCAGCTTTTGCTCCCAATCCTCCAGTTTTCCCTTTACTACATACTTGTGATTCATCGTATATATGTGAACACAACGCTTTTGGTTCTCGATCATGACAATATCTGCTTCCCGACAAACGATAGTCTCTCCATTCTGCGTGATCGTGATTTTAGGATTTGTATTCTTATACGCCACCAGCGCATCACTCAGATTCCGCATAATTCGATCTGACAACGTTGATTTTTCAATATATCGAAACACATGAAAGTCCATCGCATCATCCAGATAGCGTTCCGTGAATGATACAATAAAGATCAGCGCATACGGATTCTTCTCTTTGATACACTTTCCGATCTCAATTCCGCTTTTTTCAGGCATTTCCACGTCCAGAAATACCAGATCTGCCATCTCTGGTTCTTCCAGAAGTGTCTCTCCATCCAAAAAGGTCTTTATCCCTGCTTCTATCTTATTTTGTTGAAAAAACTGACCAACGATTCCACTCAGATATTCTAAATAGCTAGGATCATCGTCACACAGAAATACTCGAATCATCTATAAAATCTCTTCCCTTTCAATCACAATAATCTCCTGTGATTCCTTTTCTTTTTGATCCATATCGTGAACAAGCGAGACAAGGAATAGCCACACGATTGCCGTCAGAATGGAAACAATGCTCACCCAATTTAAGATTCTACGTTTCAACTGCTTCCCCTCCCTTTTTCATCAATTTTCGCATTTTTCTTTCCGAAAATCAATCCAATCATTATAATTAACTATAAAAAAAATCCCTGATACATCTTGTATCAAGGATTTAAGAGAGGCGCGAGCCGGATTTGAACCGGCGGTGAAGGTGTTGCAGACCTCTGCCTTACCACTTGGCTATCACGCCATATATCATAAGAAGAACCCGCTTGTGGAAGATCTCTTATGATTAGTAAGTAGCTTTGCTACTTACAATATCAAACTCCCCGAGTAGGGCTCGAACCTACAACAACTCGGTTAACAGCCGAGTGCTCTACCATTGAGCTATCGAGGAATATATCGTTGCATTTAACTAAACGCAAAGTAGATTATATGAAATATTTCCAATCAAGTCAAGACTTATTTTTAATATTTCAACCGCAATCTACAAACGGAGATGGAGGGATTTGAACCCTCGCGCCGCGCGAACGACCTACACCCTTAGCAGGGGCGCCTCTTCAGCCACTTGAGTACATCTCCAATGCCTAAAAAACACATTTTACCAATCGGTGTTATTTAGTTCCGCGTCAACACGCTAAGATAGAATAACAAATATTACATGAAATGTCAAGGGGTAAATATATACCAATAATATAAACCAATCTATATTTCTTTTTTATCAATGATTCCTATACCAACAAGGAACAGAATAATCAAGACAAGAATATATACCAAACCGAATAACACATAATATTTGTTTTCTAGTATTCCTGCTCTGTATAAAAACATAGTGTCCATAATCCAATGTTTATCCGCCATAGAAAGAGGCACTATCATAACTGCCTCATAAAGAAATACTACAATTACCGGATTCATACATACCAGCTGCAATGTCAATATTGCCTGCAGACTAATTACGCACATCGGAAATACATTTAGTCCAATTCCCTGCATGACCGAAGCAAACTCATCCGTGCCCAAACTCATATTATGACATAAGGTATAGATAGCAGTTGATATTATAATTATCATCATGGAAATGATAACCTGAATGATTAAAAATACGCTTCGCTTCATCCAATATTTTCTTCTACCATAAAAAATGATCGTGTTCAAATTGGATTTTGATGCTCTGATCTCTGATAAACTTGTAACTCCCACTGTCATCAGAAGCTGCATTACAAATATCAGATAATTCATAGGAATTTCTCCCTTTAATGAAAAATCATATGTATATCCACCAAATTGCCATTTTAACAACGAAACAAAATCACAATTTCCAAACAACATTCCCATTTCACAGGACATTACGGTCAAAATTGCAATAAACATCATAATGACAAGACGATTTTTCAACAACCGGATTTCAAAATATTTCAACGTATTTCCTCTCTTTTACTTATGTCTTCACAAAATCTTTTTTTCGTCGAAGCAATCCTAATACAACCATTACTATACTCAAACACACAATTTCAACGATTCGTTTTGCACAAATCATAAATACCGACGCATCCCTACAATAGTCACTGTAAAATAATCCCAATCCGGTAATTGGTATCGGTAACCCGGGTAATTTCGGTAATATATAAGTAAGAACTACAAATACATATCCCGTCCAATACATATTCGTATACCAATATCCTAAAAATGTCAAAATCTCAATCCATAAAACATTAAAGTAAATAATAATTGCTGCCGGAATCACAATTTCACTTATGGATGGTATTTGTGAGATTTCATATTGCGTGTAATTCGCAAATATGCTATTTTGATTCGTCCAGTCACAGAGAGAATCCGTGACAATCAAACTGCTCAACAGGATTGACATTGATATAGCTGCCGTTATCTCTATTGCCCGGACAACTGCATCCCTACATCCCATTAGCCATATCTGATCTACGTTTTTATACCGTACTAAAATATGTGGATTCCATTCATTTCTTTTTCTCTTCATAAATATATAAGGAATTAAAATATAAATTGTTATGTATGCATATGTTGTACAGCATAATACAAGGTCATAACCGCATAAGGTCTTATTTTTATTTTTTAAAGCCATACCAAATAGCAATATAAAAATAAAAAATACAAAAAATGAATACATATACTCTTTCAGATTTATTCTCTTCATACTTCTATCTTTCCGTTTTTCATCTTTATAATTTCATCGGATACAGATTCTAATTCTTCTTTATCATGACATGCTAGTATTACAATCCTTCCGGCTTTCTTAAAGTCTGCAAGAATATCACGAATCAATTGCAACCCACCTTCATCAATTGCATTAAATGGTTCGTCCAGCAACAGTATGTCCGGTTCCTCCATGATTGCTGCAGCAATTCCCAAGCGTTGTTTCATTCCCAGTGAATACTTTCGCACCTTTCTTTTATCGGCTGCTTCCAATCCTACACGCTCTAATGCATGCACAATGTCTTCATCACCAATCTTATTTTTTATCGATGCTAACAGTTTCAAATTCTGATACCCGGTATACTGTGTCAGAAAATACGGATTTTCCAGCAAAAGCCCCAGACTCTCCGGAAAATCCCTCTCTTTCCTTAATTCCTCACCATTGATTTTTACGCATCCCTCCGAAGGAAAAATAAGTCCACTTATCGCTCTCATCAACATTGTTTTTCCGGAACCGTTTTTACCGTATAACCCATATATTCTGCCACCGGTAAAAGTATAAGTAATATTTCTTAAAACATAATCACTCCTAAATTTTTTTGAATAATTGTCTATTTTTATTTCCATCTGTTTAACCTCTTAATGATACTGTATATATCGAAGTTCCGGATAATAAGAAAGATATATCCGAATAGGAGAATCTTTGATTTTCTCTATATCTCCCCGGTATGTCTGTCCATCTTTAAATCGGAAAAATAACTTTAAGTCTACTTCTGCATCTTTCTGATAAGGACTCACCGGAATTTGGTTGAATCCCATCAGATCCAGGCTTTGCCCGTTTGTATAATTATCAATACTCATATTCCATGTACTGATCGTATTTTGAATTTTGATATCCTGTCCGGAAATATTCTTTACATGTATATTCACAACAATATATCTATCCTTTTCCGCATCGGAATACATCTCATCCGGTTCCCCATAAGATTCCGCAAAGCCTTTGAAATCATATATTTCTAAATCACCTACCGCTATCTCAAGACCATAATATTTCAATATGTCTCCCTGTCGATATACCTCCTCTATCGGTTCTTTTACGACAATATGCATACGAATAAAAAATATGATCCAGACAGATAGTACACATATAGATATGACTGCTATCAAAATCTTTTTTCTACGTCTCATATTTCCCCACCTCGCATATCATACCAATTATTCCTATAACCCCTGTTAAGGCAATCACCATTACTACATTTGCAGTTTTAATCCCCTCCGAAGTAGAAGGATATAATATTCGCATAGGAATATAATTTTCAGCATTTATAAACCCCAGGACAATCTTCAGCACAATAACCACCACCATAGGGCAACAAACAGCCGCATAGATATTCTGAATTATTTTCGCCGCCAAAACAACCAGCAAAGAAAAAAACGACACAAGAACACCATCGATTGCTATGTATATAAAAAGATATGCTGTGGGATTCGTGTAAAACAAATCGGACAAAAAAGAATTTCCGCTCACAGTATAATATGATGTTGCTGCTATCGGACGAATGGACGGCAAAAATACAGAGGCGGCCATATAATCAACTATTAGGGGAATGGTTGTAATAATAAAACCGGTCACAAAATATGCAATTAATTTTGATATTGCAATTTTTGTTCGGTTCGACCGGGTTATCAGCTGATTCATATATCCATGTTGTCTTTCTTCAATATAAACCATACCTATTGGCAGCGTAGCACATCCGACAACAACCATATAATAGATGTTTGACAAACTTGATAACTGAAGTCCGATCCAATGATTAAACACCGTTTCCGGATATTCGCCATAGATCATTCCATAATAGGGAATAATATTTAAAGCGATGTGTACAACGATCAAAAGCAACAAAGAAAACAGCGATATTATGAAATACCTGTTATGTGTTGTCTTATATAATTCTGTTTTTATACACTGTATCATTTTATTTATTATTCACCACCACTTTTATCAGATTCGGTCCGCCCTCTGATTCTGCATGCCATGTTCCATCATCATATAAATTACCATTCCTGCATAGATTATTTACATTATAGTAAAGAGAATTCTTATCTACCTCTTCTGTCAATAAAAAAACTACATTCATTGTAATTTCTTCCCCACCGGCAAATGTAATCTCATTTTTTGATTTCTCCGTTCCCCTGCCATTACCTTCATAATCCGTATCAATAAACATTCCCACAGGCTCGACAATGCGATAAATTCCTATATCGTCGTAAACAACCTCCAAGTCTTTATTTGATATATTAATCGTCCGATCGCTTTTGGATTTGTTCTGAATCGTTATATTCATCATCAAATATGTGCCATTGTTTATTGTTTCTTCACCAAAAAAGTTAATATAATCAGGATCATTTAAGGCTTCACAATTCTGAAAATATTGATTCAGATTTTGCATTCCGGCTAGTTCATCTGCAGAATTTATTTTCAGATAAAACGGACAATAATCATAGTACCCACCTTCTTTATAAGAAATAGCACTCTCTTCTACAAAACGTGTTTTCAAACTAAGATGATATACGATCTCATCATCCAAAGGTAACACTTTCTGATTAAAATCAATATCCGGATATTCTTTCTGAATTGCTTCTGCATTGAAACAACTCATATTTTCATCGGTATTTGATGCATCAGCAACCGAACTGTCCATACTCTCTGTTTGTTCTATCGTTTCATCTATGTAATCTCTTTGCTGTGTTGTTAAATCTTCTGAATTTAGTTTTCGGCAACCTGACAGAAATAACACACCGACAGACAACAAAACCAGTCCACAGAAACTCCTCATATACATGACCTCTCTTATTACAATACGGATGTTAAAGCAATTTTAACACCCGTATTTTTTAGTTATAATTAATACTCCTAATATTTATTGTAATTATCTGGACTCCATTTTCCTTTAAATGTCGCTGCTACATCATACTTTTTTACAAATATGTTTGCATAAGTTTTGTTTGCTTCTTTAACAAAATTTGTCATATACTGCGTTACGCCCTTTTTTATTACATAAGTAGGTGTTGATTTTCCATTATAAGAACATGCATAAAAACCACTAGTTTCGCTATTTGATCCATGTGCCTGAGCTATAAACTTAAACTCACCTTCAATATAAGGTTCATATGCATAATTACACATTATATACACTTTTGAAGTATCCATTTTTTTTCTTCCCTTAGATGAAACATATGTACTTTGCTGACCAGCATTAAAATAAAATTGATATTCGGAATCTGTATAATTATTTGCATTTGCAACCTTTTCACTAAAAAATAAACATATTGTCATCACAGAAACTACAACTGCCATTAACATTTTAATTTTTTTTCGACTACAAACATTTTTTAAATTCATGAATTTTTCCTCCTTATTGCCACTCTTTATTAATATTTTTATATTCAATTTCTTTACGAATTTCTTCAGGTAATTTGATTTCTCCCCATACCAAAAACGAACCCGTATTTACTTGAATTTTTTGTGCAAAATTACTTAATGCGTTATTTAATGTTTTTTTTAATTTATCCACTACATAATTTCCCCCTTTCCCTTATATTTTTTCATTACAATAAATAAAAGTTCTACCGAATACAACACCACCACACTTTCCATTAAACTAAAGATTTCCTTATCCACTACATATTTCGAATATACCAATACTACAATTACTAATAGCGCTTTCACTTTAAACCGCATTTTTTGTTTTCGATCATATGTTATTCTGTTAGACGATTGAACCGGTGCAACAGCAACAACCAATATCGAAAATAATACAAACACACTACACCAATAACCGCTTATCAAAAACTTGCTTATTCCTATTATCACTAATAAATTAATTAACGTTTGTACAAAGCAATAAAATATATTTTTTTGATGAGTTCCACCAACAAATATGCGTATTATGATTAAAACTGCAATTGAAACAAGAAATTGATTAAATTGCTTTATTAAAGCAAAAATTAAACCTAACAAAAATAATTTTTCCATTTCAGATATAATTACTCGCAAACTATATTCTACCCGCATAAACACGCGCTTTTCACAATCTGTGGTTTCTAATTTTTTTAATATAATTTGTACAAATTTATCTATATGATTTTCCCATATAGTATTTATCAATTTTTTTCTCCATGTAACTTTTTTAATATTATCCTATTAAAAAATACTTTATTCAAGCCAACTAACCAAAAACGACCCGAGTTGCAGTTTTTTCGACTTGAAATGTAATTTTCAGTCTTTTCGATAAATACAAAATATTTTATAATACTAAATGGGGATATATTAATTTTCGATTATGTACATTTACTGAAGGAGAATTCTAATGCAAACGATTTTAATTGTTGAAGATGACACATTACAATTACATGCTCTCCAAAATTCTATACAACAAGCTTATCCTGATTGGACAATTCATACCGCCACAGATATAGATACTGCACAGACATTCTTAAATTCTTCTTTAGATGACAATAACTTTTATTCTATGTTCTTGCTGGACATAAATTTAGTGGAAGGAACTTCCGATGAAAGCGGATTTGAACTGGCAAAAAGCATACGTGCATGTTCTGTGTATTTCAAAACACCTATTTTATTTTTAACTTCATTTCAAAATAAGACCAACTTTGCATTATCTACATTTCATTGCTACAATTTTATTGTAAAGCCTTATTCTGCTGACGATATTCTTTTCGAAATAAAGCAGATGCTGTTGACAGGATTTTTATCAAATAACTGTATTATGATAACTGATACTTATAGAATAACACGGAGGATTTTACTATCTGATATATTGTATATAGAAGTTTCCTCCCATTTACTTATCTTACATACAAAAAATGGGAATGTTAACACTCGAGATTTGACCATGTCCGAAATACAACAACAGCTCTCTGAAAATTTTGTTCGATGTCATAGGAAATTTATTGTTAACCTAAAATATGTGGATAATTATGACAGAAATAATAGATACATTCATATGAAAACTATTACATTACCCGTAAGCCGTGGATACAAAGACTCTTTCGAATTTAAATTAAACAAACCAAATTAGGAGATTGAACTTGTCATGTTATATATTTTGCCTTTTATTTTGGAATTTTTATGTTTTTATACCACTTTGCATGGTTTCTTAGAGATATCTAAAAAACCTAAAAAAAATGATATTATTTTATTTGTACTTTTCATATTTATTTCAATACTAAGCAGTAAATATTCTATTACTGCGTGGGTACTTGGACAAATTTTTTATTGTGCTTTTACACTTACCTATAACAATAAATCGTTCATCAATAGTTTGTTGTTATACATAATCTCTTATTGTACAATCGTCCTTTCCCAACTTTGCATTGTATTCATTATGCAATTTTTTAATGTGAGTTATGACCAGAAATATATGCCTTGTGTTGGAAGTGCCTGCACATTAATTTTTTTAATTATCGTTTTTCAATTTACAAAGTATAGACGTATCTATTTTACTTTAACTAAAACTGTTTTTTTATTTAAGATACTTATTATAAACACCTATATCGTAGTATCTGGCATATTACTATTGCTAAAAATAAACTCAGCTAACTTTTATAATAATATTACGGCTATCATTTCCTTTTTAGCAATCTTGATTGCTTTTAATTCATGCCTGCTTTTCTATGAACAGCGCTTAAATTTTGAAAAACAAAAGGTTTTATCCTATGAGGAAAATTTACCGCTATATCAATCATTGATTGATGAAATACGTTCCAACCAACATGAATTTTCCAACCGAATACAAAATTTAGAGGCTCTTCCCTCTGTCTGCAAAGATTACGAGAGTTTGTCTAAAGCGCTATTATCGAATACAGCTTCCTATCATAAACCTTTGTGCACATATCCATTATTACTACTGGATATGCCCTTATTAGCTGCAACTCTTTACAATTTACATACGATGGCTGACAGCAAAGGAATTATTTTTCACTTTGACATTTGTTCTCAGCATATTGAAAGTAAAGCACCTGAGTATGAATTATCTGATTTTATCAGTATACTTATACACAACACATTAGAAGCCTGTATGGAAGGGGATCATGTATATATACAGCTAAACAGTTCCAATCATAATTTACATTTTGAAATACGAAATCCCGTGTTGGTTGATTTTAATACCCATGAGGTATCCCTATTTTTTCAAAAAGGCTACACTACAAAACCAGATAAAGCATCGCATGGATATGGGCTTTATTATCTGGCAAATAAAATTAAAAAATATGATGGAAGCGTCGGTGCCGAATGTATATCATTTGAAGGGAAAAATTGGGTTTTATTTCACTTTGATGTATAGCTTAACTTTAAACACCCCACACTTCGTGGGGCGTTATTTTATTCAAATTTATTATTCATAAGAAAAAAGCGTATTCACACCATCGTCACCTTCCATATAGTGAACCGTGATCACATCGCCTTCCTCAATCTTGATCAGGCTTTCATTATCAGCAAAATTCTGTTTGTAGACAGAACGATCTTTCGCTGTAATATACACATATGTCTCATTCTCTACTGTGATGTACCGGATCTGTGTGACTGTAATCTTCTTACTCAATGTATCTTCGCTGACATCGTTTCCACTTGTCGTTATGCTGTTTTCGGCAAGCAGCTTCCGGTAACTTGCAAGTGCTTCCTTCTGTGTCGCGCCGGTTGCCACGATGCTGTATTTTTCCACATTGACAAGTGCATACATCTTCACAAGTCCTGCATTATCTTTGAGTACCATGATATAGGTTGGTACATTTCCGATGTTGATCAGAGATGGGAATGATGACGTGTACCCGAGGTTTTGTACCTGTCCCTCCGCAGAGGACATCGCGGAATGCTCTTCCGCACCTGCGATTGCAAAATATTTACTCTCTGCAGTTCTTGAATTCATCAACACAAATCCGATATTCGACTGGTCGCCATTGACGGATGTCACACCTGTGTATACCCACACATCGCCGTCCATCACCTTGTAACCATAATCGTCGGTCGTCACCTTACAGCCTTTGTTTCCAATCTTGCTGTTAATGAATCCACCTGACAGCATACCATACCAGTTATACCGGTCACATAAGAGATCACCATCATACACGCGGTCTACCCAATTTGGAATATCACCCAGATCCATATATTCACAATCACCGTTGCATGGATCACAGAGCACGATTCCCTTCACGTCCTTCGCTCCGAATAACCCTGCATTCGGCTTTAATACCGGACAGATATAATATGGATTTCCTTCGTTATCGAGTTCAAAATAATATCCGTTGAAATCATAAGTCGGATATGAAAGCTGTACATGCCGCTGCAGATTCTTGCCAAAATATGCAGAGGAAGAATACTGAATCGGCTTTTCAATCTTCACATAATCTGCTTCATTTTTGACCGGATCAACGAGCACATATCCCGGAATTCCCGCGTCTTTATTATTCAGATATTTGATAAATCCCGCATATTCAAGCGGTGCAACCTTCATCGGCACACCATTATAATCAATGGTGCTGTATGTCTCGCTCACCTGATACTGGCTGACAACGTCAGACAGGGAACCAATCGAACGATCACCGATGATTCTCGCACTGTCCGTATCCATCAGTGCTATGTTGTTGATATTCTCACTTTCCGGTACATCCGTTGCAAAATCACCATCCTCAACCTTGATGATTCCTGCATATTTCGATGCACGGAACAATTGAGAAGATGCCAGCCCGCCTATAATCAATCCTACAATCAACACAAGGATTGCTGTAAATGAAACCATTACCACCTTTGTCGAACCAACGGCTTCTTTGATATTGCCTTTTTTAGTAATGCGTGTACCTTTGAAATCAAAGGAGCAGAATCCGATTGCCGCAAGCGTAAGTATCACCCATGTCCAGAATCCAGAGGTATGTACATTGATTGCCGGTGTCAGGAAATAATAAAACAACACTTCCACAACGAGCAGCAACCCATACAGAAGAATGTTTGATCTGCGTATAGCAAATCCTGGTTTTCCGTTTTTCTGCTGTTTCTTCCTGCGCTCCTTTTCCATATCTACATCATATTCGACTTTAACCTTGTTTTTTGCCATATTAATTATGCTCCTTCAGATAATCTGCAACCGCCGTCTCATACAGATTGTGTCCTTCGCTGTCGATCACAACGATAACAGGAAGATTCTCCACGCGCATCTTACGGATTGCCTCGGTTCCAAGGTCATCATAAGCGATTACCTCGGACTCCTTGATGCACTTTGATAAAAGTGCGCCTGCTCCGCCGACAGCTGCCATATACACAGCTTTTTCCTTCACGATTGCATCAATCACTGCCTGGCTGCGCTTACCTTTTCCGATCATGCCCTTCAATCCCTTCGACAACAGAAGCGGTGTATATTTATCCATACGGCTGCTCGTGGTAGGTCCTGCGGAACCGATTACCTGTCCCGGCTTTGCCGGTGTTGGTCCGAGATAATAGATTGTATTTCCTGTGATATCTAATGGCAGAATCTTATCCTCATACAGCTTTGCACCGGTATAATCCACTTCCGGATGTTTCTCCTGCTCCACGCAGATAGCATCATACATCCGCTTGTGTGCAGCATCTCTGGCACTGTAGATTGTGCCGGTCAGATAGATATAATCTCCTGCATGAAGCTCCTTTAATTCCTCTTCGCTAAATGGTACTGCAATATGTCGTTCCATTCTCTAATCCTCCACTATTTTTTTATTGTATTTACTTCGTCAGCATATATCCCTTTATAAACATTCTTTTTATCATAGTCTGCTCATCATCAATTTCAAAACTGATATACGTTACAATCAGTTTTTCTGTAACGCTGATTTGAATTTCGTAGACTTTATCTTTTTCATCTACAACCTGATTTTCATTTTTATCTTCCAAGTCCTTATAATACGAAATGCAGGAAGTAAGATCTACACCCTCATATACATTATCTCCGGCTGTGATTGTTTTGCTCTCATATTCTTGAACAGAACATTCATCCCGCCAATGTTCATCTACCCCATAGATTTTTTCATAACCACGGATGGTCAATCCACCCTCTTCAATCGGATATGCATTGAAATACACGGATTTCCATTGATCTTCACTGTCCCGGTCATACAGCATGTTATGTAATTCATCCTGCTCCGCTTCCGTGAGATTGGTCTTTATGTATCGTCTGCCATACGCATTTCCACGCAAATAATCATATGCTTCCGCAGCCACTTTCTTATCCAATGTCCGATTCTTAACTAACCGGCTTTTCTGTGACTGATACGACAGATATTGCGCATTTCCAAATGGAAGCAGAAGTCCGACAAATAAAAATCCAACTAAGACTAGAATCAGATTTTCATAGTGCCAGTTTATTTGTGTTTTCGTCTGATTTATTTCATTTGCATGTTCTGTTCCTGTATCACCGGTATCTGCCTGATTATTATATGTTTTTTTCCTGCCTGCAAGTCTTGCATACCTTGCATAGATTTTCTCCCACAGAATATAGATGACCTGTAGCAAGATAAACATCCACGCCGCATATCGCTGCTCCGTCAGTCCATATGCTTTGACACGCACTGACATAGAATAGATTTCAAGCAGGATAAACGGTGCATAGATATATTTCGTAATATGGATCAGTTTCTTATAACGTGAAGACTTCTCCTCCACGAACCCGGATGCCATCATCCAGATTGGCATACCAATTGCAAAAAGACTTGCACAGATACTGAAGATTTCGTTGCTCGGAACCTCCTGCGTCACGAAGATTTTTACCACATAGAGATAGATTACGAACATCGCAATCCACACGCATGGAAGTAACACATACGATACGAATTTCTTCGTAAATGCCGCGTTATCTTCGCTCGTATCCGAGACAGCAAGCAGGCAGGTTGGAAAATACGCAAGTGCACTCAGCAATAACTGGATATTCAACTCCACTCTGAACGTATCTATATCCACAAGCAATGCATCTATAATTTCAAGAATCAGGATAACCGCAATATTTAACACCAGATAGACACCAACTGCCCGGAGCAATGCGAATATAATCCGTCCGATACAATGTGGCAGATCCAGTTTCTGCTGCCGGAGCAATACATAGATTGCAAGAAGCACCGTGCATGCAATGTAAAAATACAAGATACTTTCAAATATCAGATTCGGTATATCCGCTTTCTGTGCTTTAAGAATCTCTGACAAATTCTCAAATACGATTGCAATCACAAACGTTACGCCATATCCGATCAGCCATTTCTGTTTGTTTTTCTGTGCTTCTTCTGCTGTTTTCTTCCACAGACTCTCAACCAGAAAATTCCCGGCAAGCCAGATAGAACACACAGTCACGATAGATTCTATGTCAAACCCTTTTTTCTGATTTGCTATGATACTCACAACCGCTATGATAAACGCGCAGAAAATACTCGCAGCATAACGTATGTAAATCTGCTTGAATTTCGCCATATTCTGGTTGATATAATTTGAAACCTTTCCCAAGTACATATCTCCTTTCTTTCGGGCACGCATGATTCTCGTTTATAACCTACACATGCATCCATCCAATCTCCTGTACATCTTACTCTATCATTTCTTCCATATTATTTATATTTCTACAACACAACTGTCTTGTGACGATTGACATGACAGCACATATTGACTGCAAGCGGCATACCTGCGATATGCGTTGCGTAGGTTTCAATATTGACGGCGAGCGCCGTTGTCTTTCCTCCAAGTCCACCCGGTCCGATTCCCGTCTTATTCACAAGCTCCAATATCTCGTCTTCGAGCTTCGCAATATGTGCCTTCTCCGAATGTGATCCTGCTGGTCTTGTGAGTGCTTTCTTCGCAAGCTTTGCCGCAAGCTCAAAATCACCGCCAAGTCCGACACCGACTACCATCGGCGGACAGGCATTTGGTCCGGCATCCTTGACTGCTGCAAGTACGGACTGACGGATTCCTTCTTCTCCATCTGCCGGCTTCAGCATATACACCTTGCTCATATTCTCACTTCCAAAGCCCTTCGGTGCAATCGTGATTTCCAGCTTATCACCCGGCACGATATCGTAGTGAATGATTGCCGGTGTATTATCTCCTGTATTCTCACGCTGCAACGGATCTTTCACGACAGATTTTCGCAGATATCCTTCCGTATATCCTCTTCTCACACCTTCGTTGATGGCATCTGTGAGATTCATTCCTTCAATGTGCAGATTCTGTCCAACATTCACGAAGAACACTGCCATTCCTGTATCCTGACAGATTGGTGTTTTATCTTCTCCTGCAATCTCCATATTCTCGATCAACTGATTCAAGATCTGCTTGCCGAGTGTGCTGTCTTCCTCTTTTGCCGCCTGACGTATCTTTCCATCCATATCATCTGCCAGATACAGATTGGCCGAGATACACATTTCTTTCACTGCTTCAATGATTTTGTCTGTGTGTAATGTTCGCATGGTTTACTCCTTTTTAACATACTAAGGCTGCTACATGATTTCTCATATAGCAGCCCTTTTCTTAATCATCCAAATAGTCGTCTTTATCTTTCGTATCAATTCCACGTTTCTTATTCTGTGCACGCACATAAATCGAAACAAAAATGTATGTCACAAATAACAATACAAATATGACACCTACCCAATACATAAGTGCATATAAGAAATTGGATACGCCATCCATCTTGGAAAGACCTTCCAAGCCCTCTTTAATACTATCGTTCATCGCTTTTCCCTCTTTTCACGATTTACTTATCTTCCGGACTCTCCGGCTCTTCTACATTACCTTCTTCATTGTCTGCCTCGTTCATCTCGCGTTCCATCATCTCTAAAGACTCGGATTCATCTGCAGATTTCTGACGAACCTTTGCAATACTTGCAACGGTAATATCGCTTTCCAGATCCATGTTGATGAGCTTCACACCGGTTGTAATTCTGCCTAATATAGAGATATCCTTACACAGGAGACGGATTACAATACCCTGGTTGGTAATCAGCATGATCTCGTTATCATCATTGACCGCCTTAAATCCTACAACGGTTCCGGACTTGTCTGTGATCTTGTAACACTTCACACCCTTACCGCCACGGTGCTGTGGTGTAAATTCTTCGACAAGAGTACGCTTACCAAGACCATTCTCGGATACGATCAGAAGTGCTTCGCCCTGTGTATCAAGCTGCATGCCGATAACCTCATCATCACCGGCAACACTCATACCGATGACACCCATCGATGTACGTCCGGTTGAACGAACCTCCTTCTCATTGAAGCGGATACACATACCCTGCTTTGTAATCAGGATGATATCCTTCGTATTGTTCGTTGCCTTTACTTCGATCAGCTCATCGCCCTCTTTCAGGGTGATTGCTGCAAGTCCGGACTTACGAACATTTGCATACTCGGTAATCTTTGTCTTCTTGATCATACCATTCTTTGTAGCCATGATCAGGTATCTTCCCTCATGGTACTCACGAATTGGAATGACTGCTGTGATCACTTCATCCGGCTGGAGCTGTAAGAGGTTCACGATTGCCGTTCCTCTTGCAGTACGTCCGGATTCCGGAATCTCATACGTCTTCAGACGATATACACGTCCCTGATTCGTGAAGAACATGATGTAATGATGCGTCGTTGTCATGAACAGATTCTCGATGAAATCATCCTCGATTGTCTGCATGCCCTTGATGCCCTTACCACCACGGTTCTGACTCTTGAAGTTATTGATTGTCATACGCTTTACATAGCCAAGCTTTGTCATAGCGATTACAACATTTTCCTTCGGAATCAGATCTTCAACTGTGATATCATCATCCATATCAATGCCGATAGAAGTTCTTCTGTCATCGCCATACTTTGTTGCGATGATCAGGATTTCCTCCTTGATTACACCAAGGAGCAGCTTCTCATCTGCCAGAATTGCTTTCAACTCTTTGATGAGTTCCATCAATTCTCTGTATTCTTTCTCAAGCTTCTCTCTTTCCAAACCGGTCAGAGCACGCAGACGCATATCTACGATAGCCTGTGCCTGTGCATCGGACAAACCGAAACGCTCGATCAATGCAAGCTTTGCATCGGCAACGGATTTTGAACTACGGATGATTTGAATAACCTCATCAATATTATCGAGGGCAATCAATAATCCCTCTAAGATATGAGCACGATCTTCCGCTTTGTTCAAGTCAAACTTCGTTCTTCTTGTGACAACCTCTTCCTGATGCTTGATATAATATCCAAGCATTTCCAAGAGATTTAATACCATAGGCTGTCCATCGACCAATGCCAGCATAATTACACCAAATGTATCCTGCATCTGTGTGTGCTTGTATAACTGGTTCAGCACGATATTCGCATTGCAGTCTTTTCGAAGCTCGATGACGATACGCATACCCTCACGGGAACTTTCATCACGGAGAGCTGTGATACCCTCAATCTTCTTCTCCTTGACAAGCTCTGCGATCTTCTGGATCAGCTTTGCCTTATTTACCATATATGGAAGCTCAGTCACAACGATTCTCTGCTTTCCATTTGCCATCGGCTCGATCTCGGATACGGCACGTACCTTGATCTTACCACGACCAGTTCTATATGCTTCATTGATACCGGCTGTACCAAGGATAGATGCACCCGTTGGGAAATCCGGTCCCTTGATGATTTCCATGATTTCTTCGATTTCTGTCTCACGATCCTCATTCACACGGTTATCAATGATCTTTACAACTGCATTTACTACCTCACGCAGATTGTGAGGTGGGATATTTGTTGCCATACCTACGGCAATACCGGTTGTACCATTTACCAGCAGGTTTGGATAACGGCTTGGAAGTACGACTGGCTCTTTTTCTGTCTCATCAAAGTTTGGTACAAAATCAACTGTATCCTTGTTGATATCCGCAACCATCTCCATCGAAATCTTGGAGAGACGTGCCTCTGTGTATCGCATCGCAGCCGCGCCATCCCCATCGACAGAACCAAAATTTCCATGTCCATCGACCAGTGGATATCTTGTATTCCATTCCTGTGCCAGCTTTACGAGTGCCTCGTAGATAGAACTATCACCATGTGGATGATATTTACCCATTGTATCACCGACGATACGGGCACATTTACGATGTGGCTTATCCGGACCGTTGTTCAGTTCCACCATGGAATGTAAAATTCTTCTCTGTACAGGCTTCAGACCATCTCGCACATCCGGAAGAGCTCTTGCAGCGATAACGCTCATGGCATAATCGATATACGATTCTTCCATGGTTTTCTTCAAATCCACTTCATGGATTTTATCAAAAATTGTACTATCGTCCATTGTTCTCCTCCTACTTAAATGTCAAGATTCTTAACGAATTTTGCATTTGTCTCAATAAATTCACGTCTTGGCTCTACTCTCTCACCCATCAATGTATCGAAGGTTAAGTCTAGCTCAGACTCACTGTTCTCATCAATTGCTACACGCAATAAAACCCGCTTTTCCGGATCCATAGTTGTATCCCACAACTGCTCAGCATCCATCTCACCAAGTCCTTTGTATCGCTGGATCTTATTATTCTGGTCACGACCAACTTCATTTAAGATATCCGCCAGTTCTTCATCACTGTATGCATACCATGTCTTCTTGTTTTTCTCGAGCTTATACAGTGGTGGCTGTGCCAGATATACATGTCCTTCCTTGATCAGATCCGGCATGAACCGGAAGAAGAATGTAAGCATCAGCGTTGCAATATGTGCACCATCGACATCGGCATCGGTCATGATAATGATCTTGTCATAACGAAGCTTCTCAATATTGAAATTCTCACGAATACCGGTACCAAATGCAGTAATCATGGCTTTAATCTCTGCATTTTCCAGAATCCGGTCGATTCTTGCTTTCTCTACATTCAGAATCTTACCACGCAGTGGAAGGATTGCCTGTGTTGCACGGGATCTGGCAGTCTTTGCAGAACCACCGGCGGAATCTCCCTCTACGATATAGATTTCACAGTTCTTTGGATTTGGATCCGAACAATCGGCAAGCTTACCGGGAAGCGCCATGTTCGTCTCAAGTGTACTCTTACGGGCAACATCCCTTGCTTTTCTGGCTGCCATACGGGCACGCTGTGCGACAACTGCTTTTCCTACGATAGCCTTTGCCACCTGAGGATTCTGCTCTAAGAAATAAGTAAGCTTCTCTGTCACAAGTCCTTCGACTGCAGTTCTCGCTTCTGCATTACCAAGCTTCTGCTTTGTCTGTCCTTCAAACTGTGGCTCCGGAATCTTGATACTTACGATAGCGGTCAGACCTTCTCGCAGGTCATCACCGGACAGGTTTTCTTCTTTGTCACGCAGAATCTTATTGCTTCTTGCATAATCATTGAAGACTTTCGTGATAGCACTCTTAAATCCTGTCAGATGCATACCACCTTCCGGTGTGTTGATATTATTTACAAAGCTCAAAGTAAGCTCGTTGTAAGAATCGTTGTGCTGCATTGCCACTTCGACATAAATATCATCTTTGTTACCTTCGATATAGATAATCTTGTCGTAAAGCGCAGTCTTTGTCTTGTTCAAATAAGCGATGAACTCCTTGATACCACCCTCATAGTGGAAGGATTCTCTCTGTTCCTTGCCCTCACGCTTATCTTCAAGATTAATCTTCAATCCCTTTGTGAGGAAAGCCATCTCACGAAGTCTTGTACGAAGCACCTTATAATCAAAGATAACATCATCAAAGATCGTATCGTCCGGCATAAATGTAACCTTCGTTCCGGTCTTATCGGTCTTGCCAATCTCTTTTAATTTGTAAATTACATTTCCGCGCTCATAACGCTGCTTGTAGACCTTTCCATCTCTGGAGATTTCAACTTCCAGCCAGTTCGAAAGCGCATTTACAACGGATGCACCTACACCATGCAGACCACCGGATACCTTGTATCCGCCACCGCCAAACTTACCGCCGGCATGCAAAATTGTAAATACAACTTCAACGGCTGGAATACCAGCCTTCTTGTGGATACCTGTCGGAATACCACGTCCATTATCGATAACGGTGACAGAACCATCTTCGTTGATTGATACATCGATTTCTGTACAGAATCCTGCCAATGCCTCATCGACTGAATTGTCTACGATTTCGTATACAAGATGATGAAGTCCTCTTGTCGAGGTACTACCGATATACATACCTGGTCTTTTACGAACCGCCTGCAAACCTTCCAGAATCTGGATTTGATTCGCATCATAATTGCTTTCATTTTGATTACCCATCTAACTCCTCCTGTATCGTTCCGGCAACAACCTTATAGACTTTATCGATTGTCAGCCGTTCCTTTATAAAATCATCATATCCTGTACATGTAAGAATCGTTTGGATTCCTCGAATAGACTCTAATAACGCATCTTGCCGGCTTCGATCCAGCTCAGACATTACATCGTCTAACAGTAATATGGGATTATCCTGTATCAGTCTCTTTACCAGATCGATTTCTGCAAGCTTCAATGACAGCGCCACTGTACGCTGCTGTCCCTGCGAACCGAACTTTCTCACATCCATACCGTCGATCAAAAACGCGATATCATCGCGGTGAGGACCGGTCTGTGTTGTCTGATAACGTAAGTCCATCTCCTGTTTTTCTGCAAGCATCGATGCAAAGCTTTCCTCTTCTGCATTTTTCTCATATACCAGACACAAATGTTCTTTTCCCGACGTTAAATTGCTATGTATATCAGGAATTATCTCATTTATCAAATCAATAAAATGATTCCTTTTTTTAATGATTTCTATACCATATTTTACCAGTTGGTCATCCCAGACTGGCAGCATATCCATTTTACTTTTATCAAAGCTAATCTGCCTTAACAGATTATTTCTCTGATCTAACACTTTTTTATAATTTGCCAGCAGACTCACATAAATCTTATCCAACTGGCATAATTCCATATCCATGAAATTTCTTCGCTCTGCCGGACTGTTTTTGATGATAGAAAGATCCTCCGGGGAAAAGAAAACCATATTCATCGTGCCAAGCAACTCAGAACTTCTGCGGATTGGTACCATATCAATCGCAATTCCTTTTGATTTGCTCTTTTTCAGATGCATATCAATCCGTCGATGCATACCATCTTTTTTTATTTCTGCGCGGATATGACTTTCATCTGCATCAAACCGTATGATTTCCCGATCCTTGCTTCCTCTGTGACTCTTTGTCGTTCCAATCAGGTAGATAGCTTCCAATATGTTGGTCTTTCCCTGTGCGTTATCCCCATATAAAATGTTGATACCATCGGAAAATGTAATCTCGGCACGCGCATAATTTCTGTAATTTTGCAGTGCCAGATTTTCAATATACATGCCTACACCTCATTTGCACAGAAATTATTTCTGAATACTGATCTTATTATCATCAAACACGACTTCATCACCATCATAGAGCTTTCTTCCACGACGTTCATCAATCTCACCATTGACTAAAACCAGTCCCTGCTGAATGATTTCCTTTGCATCAATTCCAGAATCTGCAAGACCAGTCGCTTTAAGTGCCTGTCCTAATTTGATATATTCCTCGCCCTCGCGAAGCTTTAAAATATGCATCTCACCCATGATTAATAAGCCCCCGCATTGATATTGACTGGTAATACAACATAGATATAAGTTCCTGCATCATCCCGGATGATACATGGTGATTTTGCATCACGCATGTAGATAAAGATGTCTTCATCGTCAATAACCTTCAACACATCTGTCAGGAATCTTGGATTAAATCCAATGATGATTTCCTCTCCATCCTTTGTGATTTCGATTTCTTCATTCATGGAACCCATCATCGTATCGACTTTGAGATACATACGGTTATCATTTTTGATACTGACAACGATTGGCTTCTTATCTGACTCACGCATAAGGATAGAAGCACGATCGATACAATCAAACAACTCTCTGTTATTTACGCGAACCTTGATCTTATGATCCATAGAAAGCATCTGTACGATCTTGAAATATTCTCCCTCAAGCAGACGGGATACTACTATTGTATTCTCAAACTCAAATAAAATATGTCTGTCTGTAAAGTAAACCGTTACCATATCATCGACACCACCTGTGATGATCTTTGACAGATCATTGAGTGTCTTTCCCGGTACAACAACGCTTACATTCGAAGCATTTCCCTTCAATGCCAGATTACGAAGTGAAATACGATGTCCATCCAGAGATACGACCTGAAGCACACCATCCTTTACCTCAAACAACTCACCAGTCATCAGCTTGTTATTCTCATTATCTGAGATAGAGAATATTGTCTGTCGGATAATCTCCTTCAAAGAAAACTGGGAAAGTTCAATACTCTTTTCCTTCTCAATCTGAGGAAGTTCTGTAAAGTCCTCACCAGATTTGGATGGAATGACAAACTTTGATTTTTCACAACGGATGATTGTATTATAATCCGGTGTTGTTTCGATAAAGATTTCACTGTTTGGAAGCTTACGAACGATATCATTGAACAGCTTTGCTTCAATCGCAATGCGTCCCATCTCGATTACTTCACCATCTAAGATTGTTTCAATACCAATCTCAAGGTCATTTGCTGTCAGCTTAATGCTGTCTGCATATACATCAATTAAGATACATTCCAAGATTGGTAATGTTGTTTTTGTAGAAACTGCTTTTGAAACGATGTTAAGAGAATTTAACAGGTTTACTTTTGAACATTTTATCTTCATGTTAGTTGAAACTCCTTTCGAGGCTGTGCCTGAGTCATAAATATAGAATATAAATTATTAGTAGTAATAGTAGTAGCTGTGGATATGTATATAACCCTCAAAAACATTGATGGCTGCTGGTTAAATCCACCTTTATAACCATGTTGAAATGCATTTCACTCTCTGTGGAAGCATCTGGATAACTTCACACATTAAAGTTAACATAAGAATGGTTCAAAAAAGTGTCAACAGGTTATCTTCAATCAAATCACAAATTTATGTGTAAATCTATGCGTTTGTATCCAGCTTTTTGATGATCGTCTCAATCGTATTGTTGAATGCCGGATCTTCTTTCCGTTTCGCCTCAACACGGTTAATGCCGTTGATGACTGTCGTATGGTCACGACCGCCGACGATATTGCCCGCAGATTGCAGAGACATGACGGTAAGCTTTCGACATAAGTACATAACGACCTGTCTGGCTGTCGCGATATCCTGACTACGCTTCTTGGAGCGGATATCATCTGGAGAGATATTCATATGCTCGGATACTGTCTTGAGAATTGTCTCACCGGTAATTGTTTCATTCTTCTCTTTGTTGATCAGATCCTTTAGAGATTCCTTGGCTGTCTCCAGTGTAACTTCTTCTTTCATAAGCTTGGAGAAAATGCCTATCTTATGAAGAGCACCTTCGAGCTCCCGGATGTTGTTGGTTACATTCTCAGCGATATACTGGAACACTTCTTCCGGAATATCATTTAAATGATCCATCTCCGCTTTCGTCTTGAGGATTGCCATACGTGTTTCATAGTCAGGCTCGTGAATATCAATCGGGATACCACATTCAAAACGGGAACGGATTCTTTCATTCAAAGACTGCAGCTCCTTTGGAGGCTGGTCGGAAGAAAGAATAATCTGTTTCTTATTATTATAAAGTTCATTAAACGTATTGAAAAATTCCGTCTGTGTACTCTCCTTTTTGATGATAAATTGAATGTCATCAATCAACAGGACGTCCACATTTCTGTATTTTTCACGGAATTCATTTGTTGTATGATTCTTGATCGCGTCGATAATCTCATGTGTAAATGTCTCAGATGGTACATACAAAACTTTCGTCTTATCATCCTTCTGCAGAATGTAATGTGCGATGGACTGCATGAGATGCGTCTTTCCAAGTCCGGAGTTTCCATATAAGAACAATGGATTGAAATTATCCTGTCCCGGAAGATCGGCGACTGCCAGACATGTCGCGTGAGCGTGTCGGTTTCCTTCTCCGACAATGAACGTATCAAATGTATATTTTGGATTCAGATTGCTGCGGCTGACTGCTTCCTTGTAAGAGTCGGATTTTTGTACAGACTCTTTTCTGGCTTCTTCGTCGCTTTCAATCAGATTTTTCTTTTCGTCAATCACAATATCAATCGTACTGTCATTTAATGTCTCGCGAATAGAGGAAAGTAAAAAAATGTCAAACTCTTTGCGCTTTAAAAACTTGAGCGCATTCTCACCGAGCTTTTCATCTACATAAAAATAAACCGTGTTGTTTTTAACCTCATATATTTTGAGGGAACGAATCCATGTATTGATCATGATACTGGAAATGTCATATTCAGTTTCCAGAAGAGACAGGATCTCTTCCCATTTTGATTCGATTAATTCTTTCATATCATAACTCCTAAATACCGTGCTTCTTTTATCCGCACACTTGGATTCTATTTTACAATAAATTCAGAATTTTAGCAAGTTTTGGGCGTGGATTTCGGAGATTTTTACTACATAATTATAGGAAGAAAAATAATAATGAGTGATATAAGATGTTATGTAAAGTAAAATTAGGTTTACTTGGAAAATTGTGTATATCCAAAATGACGTAAAATAGGCATTTTGAGGATAAATGAACATGAAATATACAAGTTTTCCACAAGTTAATAACAATTTGTGGATAACATTATGTAAATTAGGTGGGTATATCCCTATATATTTGTGGATAACTTCTATTGACGGAAGCTTATTTTTTCAATATAATAGGCGAGTATGCAGTTTTCGGGCATAACTATATAGAAAAGGAGGACTTTCATTATGAAAATGACATTTCAGCCAAAGAAGAGACAGCGTTCTAAAGTTCACGGCTTCAGAAAGAGAATGAGCACAGCGAACGGAAGAAAGGTATTGGCCGCAAGACGTGCTAAGGGCAGAAAGCAGTTATCAGCGTAGGTCACAGGTACTGTGACCTTTTTCATTAAGTGGAGAATTGTATGAGACATATAGTTACACTTAAAAATAACAGAGAGTTCGGCAAGGTGTATAACCAAAAAGAATCGTTTGCCAATAAGTATTTAGTGATGTATCTGAGGGCCAACAACTTGGATTACAGTAGAATTGGAATCTCTGTTAGTAAGAAAGTTGGTAATAGTGTGGTCAGGCATCGTTTGACCAGACTGATCAGGGAAACGTATCGTTTGAATCAATATCGGATAAAACCGGGATATGATCTTGTGGTTGTCGCGAGAATGAATGCAAAAGGTAAATCTTTTCATGAGATAGATTCTGCTTTTTTGCATCTGGCGAAAAAACATGAGATTTTGATGCAGGATACTGTTCCGGAGGTGATGGAATGAAAAAGGCATGTATTAAGATGATACGTCTGTATCAGAAATACATTTCACCCTGGAAACGTTATGGTCACTGCAAATATTATCCAACCTGTTCCAATTATGCGATTGAAGCATATCAGAAATATGGTTTTTTCAAAGGAACAGCCCTGACAGTATGGAGAATCCTTCGATGCAATCCATTTTCAAAAGGTGGATATGATCCAGTTCCTTAATATGTAAGACAGGGTCTTACACGACTAATTGGAGGACAGTATGTTTTTAACACAGTCAGGTGGCTTTATTATTAAGCCAATTTCGAGGCTTTTAGGAGCTATTCTTAGTTTGCTCTATCGCGGGTTGAATGCAATCGGCGTAGAATCAATCGGTATTGCGATTATTCTTTTTACGCTGATCGTACGTTTGATCATATTCCCGTTGATGTATAAGCAGAATCGTTCAAGCAAGATTATGTCAATGATTCAGCCGGAAATCAATAAGGCAACTAAGAAGTACAGAGGTAAGACAGATCAGCAGTCAATGATGGAAGTACAGCGAATCACGAAAGAGATTCAGAGTAAATATGGTGTCAGTATGACAAGTGGTTGTCTGACATCGTTGATCCAGCTTCCTATTTTCCTTGCTTTGTACCGTGTAATCCAGAATATACCTGCTTATGTTCCAAAGGTATATGATATGTACAAGCCAATTGCAACTGCAATCCAGGGTGATTCTGCTGCGCAGAAGGCTTTGGAAGCGGTAACAGCAGATGGTGGACAGCAGCTTACAAATGCGATGAAGTCCATCAATTATGAAAATACAAATACAATCATTGATGTGCTTGCAAACTTCCCAAGAACATTGTGGGATACATTTGCTCAGAAGCTTGGCAATTCAGGTGCAGTCGTAGATGCAATGACAGCCAACGGCAATGTGGATAATATTAAGCAGATTTATAACTTCTTCGGTTTGGATCTGACAGCCGTTCCACATTTTGCATTGACAACTGCAATTATCATCCCGATATTGTCACTTATCTTCCAGTTTTTGAGTATGAAGGTTACACCAATGCAGGGTTCGGATGATCCGGCACAGCAGGCTACAATGGGAACAATGAAGACAATGATGTATGTCATGCCAATCTTCTCTTTCTTCGTCTGTGTGAATGTACCTTGTGGTGTAGGTCTTTACTGGGCAATGGGTTCCTTTATCTCTTTCCTTACAACTGTTTGTACAAATGCTTACTTTAAGCATTGTGATATGGACAAGATTTTGGAAAAGAGTATGGCAAAGGCTGCAAAGAAGAATGCAAAAAAGAAGAAGAAAAACAAGAAATCCTTTATGGAGAAAATGCAGGAGGCTGCTTATGGACAGGCATCTTCTTCCTCTTCAGATGAAGGAAAGATTGAAAACGGCGTAAAGAATGCAAGTTTAAAGAGTTATTCTTCTAACACAATGAAGTCTGGCAATGATGCCGGAACAAAATATCGTGCAGGATCGCTTGCTTCCAAAGCAAATATCATGCAGAATTATAACAATGACAAGGATAAGTAATATTTAGGAGTTAAGATGGAATATAGAGAGTTTAAGGCCAAGACTGTTGATGAGGCAATTACACTCGCATCTACAGAGTTCGGTTGTGCAAGCACAGAGCTTGATTATGAGGTAATCGAGAAGGGTTCCTCAGGATTCCTTGGAATCGGTGCAAAGCAGGCAGTCATTAAGGCAAAGAAAAAGGAAAGCTTTTTAGATGATATTCAGGAATACCTTGATAACTTATTCAAGGCTATGGATATCGAAGCAAAGGTTACAATCGATTACGATGAAGCAGAAGCAACGATGGATATTGACGTGGAAGGTCCGGATATGGGTATCCTGATTGGTAAGCGTGGACAGACATTGGATTCTCTGCAGTATCTGATCAGTCTGTTTGTAAATAAGAAGAGTGAATCTTATATCCGTGTCAAGCTCGATACAGAAAATTATCGTGCAAGAAGAAAGGATACGCTCGAGAATCTTGCAAAGAATATTTCATTCAAGGTTAAGAGAACAAGAAGACCTTTTACTTTAGAGCCTATGAATCCTTATGAGAGAAGAATTATCCATTCTGCTCTTCAGAATGATAAATATGTAGCTACCAGAAGTGAGGGTGAAGAGCCTTATCGTAAGGTTGTTATCTACTTGAAGAAAAATGCTTAATTAAAGTTAAAAGAAAAGGATACTCTTTTACGAGTATCCTTTTTTAGTGTGTTGAAATAATTGCAAAACACAGTAGTAATTGAACATATATTTCAATATGGTTCATTCTATATACAATGTATTGAATCTAAGAAGTTCTAAATGTTCTGATTTATATATTGATATAATACGCCACCGCCGCACGGGTATTGCCCCCTCGCTTTGCTCGTCGGCAGGTTGTCGGGCGCATCCTAAATATGAACTTCGTTCATATGCGCCCTCTGCTCGCCATCCATGGCTCAGTGGCGGCTTGTTTGAACATCGTGTTCAAACATGGCTAGTCTAATTACAGAACATTAAGAACTTCTAGGATTCAAACATATTGTATATTAGAATGAATTCATATTGAAATATATGAATTCAAGTATTGATTGTGTTTTGCAATTATTAATTTATATTAAGAATATAATTGAATTTTTAATATTTTCCTTATGAATTTATTTTTTATATTATAATTTTCTTCTGCGAGATAAGTGACCTTTATTTACCCATACAGAATTCGGCGAATATTTTGTTGACGAGATCGTCTTCGAGTTCTTCTCCAATGATTTTGCCAAGCGATGTGTAGGCGGACATCAGATCAATCGTGAAGAAGTCCTCTCCCATTCCCATGTCGATACTTTCTAAGACTTTGTTCAGGCTCTCTCTTGTGTCATAGAGTAATGATTTGTGGCGCAGGTTGGTAATGTAAAGTTCGTCGTTATAGGTGAGCTCCTGATTGAAGAACATGGACTTCAACAGGTCGTGAAGCTGTTCTTTGCCAGTGCCCTCTTTCGCTGATATTTCCAGTATTTTAGTCTCTAATTTTGAAGTTATCCCCAACTTATCCACAACCAGATTCTGATCGTTTTTATTGATCAAAGTGATGACTTTTTTGCCATGTAAAGCGTCCATAATACGGTAATCATCATCATTTAGAGCGCATGTTCCATCCACGATATAAAGAATCAGATCCGCGTCAGAAATCGTTGTCATAGCCTTGGTTACACCGATTTTTTCTACGATATCTTCTGTATCATGAATACCCGCTGTATCCACGATATTTAGCGTAATTCCATCGATATTGACCAGTTCCTCCAGCGTATCTCTCGTTGTACCGGCAACCTCTGTAACAATCGCACGTTCCTCGCCTAACAGCATGTTCAAAACAGAGGATTTACCTGCATTTGGACGTCCGACAATAACTGTACGGATTCCCTCTTTGATAATACGTCCATTCTCACTGGTTGACAGTAAATGATTCACAGTTATCAACATGTTATCCACAGTGGTGTGTAATTGCTGTGGAAAGTTATCTAATGAATAATTTTCAGGGTCATCTAAGGCGGATTCAATATATGCGATGTTATAAAGTAAAGTATCACGCAAGTCTGTAATCACAGTCTTTAATTCACCACGAAGCTGAAGCAGAGATGATTTTGCTGCCATATCATTTTTGGCATGAATGAGATCCATGACAGATTCTGCCTGTGACATATCAATCCGTCCACCTAAGAATGCACGCTTCGTAAATTCACCCGGTTCAGCTGGTCTTGCACCAAGCCGGATCACGAGATCTAACACACGTTTTAATACGGTGATACCACCATGACAATCAAGTTCCACAACATCTTCGGTTGTGTATGTCTTTGGGGCACGCATGACGAGTGCAACTGCTTCATCATAGAGTTCCCCATCATAGATGATCTTTCCATAAGCAGCGGTATAGCTATCCATATTTAAAATTGTTTTCTTTTTATTCACCGGTTGAAATATCTGATCTACAATCTGTAACGCTGTATCTCCACTGATTCGTATAATGCCTATGCCGGAATCTCCCATTCCGGTTGCAATCGCAGCAATCGTCTCACCCATAATCAAACACCTTTCTTTCAATAAGGTACCCGCATGTGAATGCACCAACATACGGGAAAATCACAATTTCCTCTATTATACCTTTTCTTTTTTTATTCAACAAGGTATAATTAATAAGTTAAAATTGTAGTTACAACATAATTAAATATACAATGATTCAATTAAAGAAGAATATGTAGATTGATAATTCAAACCAGTCATATATGTGAATTGAGATTTCTAATATTACAAATTCGAAAGCAGACCGTCGAAGCACGCTGGTACTTAATGAGCAGGGATACTAATTCGTTGAATTAGTGTTACTGCGAATTTAGTACCATTGCGTGATGAGCCGAACGGGAGTGTGTCTGCGAAGAATTTGGTAATTTAGAAATCTCGTTTATAGAAGTAAATAGGTTTGAATTATCTTTAAGAGGATTTTATCGTGGAGAAAAAATATATAGAGGAAGAATATGATATTATCGTCGTTGGTGCCGGCCATGCGGGCTGTGAAGCCGCCCTTGCAGCATCTCGACTCGGTCTTGAAACCATCCTGTTCACTATCAGCATGGACAGCGTTGCCCTGATGCCATGCAACCCAAATGTCGGTGGAAGCTCCAAAGGACATCTGGTGCGTGAAATTGATGCCTTAGGCGGTGAGATGGGTAAAAATATTGATAAAACCTATATTCAGAGCAAGATGCTGAACGTATCCAAAGGTCCTGCCGTACACTCTTTGCGTGCACAGGCAGACAAGGGCGAATATACAAAGCAGATGCGTTTAACACTTCAGAATCAGGAACATCTGACACTTCGTCAGGGTGAGGTCGCTGAGCTTTTATATGATACGAAGATTACCGATGAGATGAAAGACCAGAAAATCATCTGTGGTGTCCGTATGTATTCGGGTGCAGTGTATCATGCAAAGGCAGTTATCTTATGTACTGGAACGTATCTGAAGGCAAGATGCATCTATGGTGATGTTGTGAATTATACGGGTCCAAATGGTCTTTCAGCAGCAAATCACTTGTCTGATTCTATGCGGGATGCAGGTATCTTTATCCGGAGATTCAAGACAGGTACACCTGCACGTCTCGATAAGAAAACGATTGATTTTTCCAAGATGCAGGAACAAAAGGGTGACGAGCATATCGTTCCATTTTCCTTTACGAATAAAGAGGAAGATATCAAGCGGGATCAGATTTCCTGCTGGCTGACTTATACGAACGAGGAAACACATAAGATTATCAAGGATAATATTGACCGTTCTCCGCTCTTCTCTGGATTTATTGAGGGAACCGGACCGAGATACTGTCCTTCTATTGAGGATAAGGTCATGAAGTTCCCGGACAAAGACCGCCATCAGTTGTTTATTGAGCCGGAGGGTGAATTTACAAATGAGATGTATATGGGTGGTATGTCTTCTTCTCTGCCGGAAGATGTGCAGTATGCGATGATTCATACAGTACCGGGACTGGAGCATGTAGCAATTGTTCGAAATGCATATGCGATTGAATATGATTGTATTGATGCGACAAACCTGAAGGCAAATCTGGAATTTAAAGATATGGATGGACTGTTCAGTGCAGGACAGATCAATGGCAGCTCTGGATATGAGGAAGCAGCTGCACAGGGTATCATGGCTGGTATCAATGCAGCGCGGAAGCTGCAGAATAAACCACCAGTGATCTTGGATCGTTCCCAGGCATACATCGGTGTTTTGATTGATGATCTTGTAACAAAGGAGACACAGGAACCATACCGTATGATGACGAGCCGTGCAGAGTATCGACTGCTTTTAAGGCAGGATAATGCAGATCTGAGACTGACAGATATCGGACATGAGATTGGTCTGATTGATGAAGCCCGTTATGAGAAATTCTGCGAGAAGCGTAGACAGATTGATGCGGAAATTGCACGTATGAACGAGATATCAGTTGGCGCAAATAAGCATGTACAGGATTTTCTGACAAAGCATGGAAGCTCTTCACTTGGAACAGCCGCAACGCTGGCAGAACTTATCCGCAGACCAGAGCTTTCTTATGAAGCACTGGAAGAATTGGATACTGGCAGACAGGAAGCATATCGGGCATTGCTTGGCGTTGATACAACAGATAAGATTACTTTGGATAATGAAGTGGTAGAACAAATCAACATTGCAATTAAGTATGATGGTTATATCAGTCGCCAGAAACAGCAGGTAGAACATTTTCAGAAAATGGAGAAAAAACAGATTCCAGATGACATCAATTATGACGATGTTGCAAATCTTCGAAAAGAGGCGCGGCAGAAGTTATCAAATATCCGACCGACTTCGCTCGGACAGGCGTCACGTATCTCTGGTGTATCGCCAGCAGATGTGTCGGTGTTGATGATTTATCTGGAGACAAAGAAACAGGCATAGGAATATAGAAAATGGAAAAAGTTAGAATATATGTAGAACAGATCACAGAGGGACAGGTGCTTTTGACCGATGCACAGCTTGCACAATTCGAGCAGTATTATGATATGCTGATTGAGAAAAACAAGGTGATGAATCTGACGGCTATTACAGAGCGGGAAGAAGTAATTCTGAAACATTTTATTGACAGTCTTGCACTTGCCGGATATGTGAAGATGTGGGAAAAACCATATAAAATTATTGATGTGGGAACGGGTGCGGGATTTCCGGGTATTCCGTTAAAAATTGCATTTCCAAATCTGCAGGTAACGTTGTTTGATTCTCTGAACAAACGTATTAAATTTCTGCAGGATGTGATTGAAGCGTTAAACTTGAATGAGATATCAGCGGTACATGGACGTGCAGAGGAAGGCGCCAGAGATAAGGCAATGCGTGAGAAATATGATTTTGTAGTTTCACGTGCGGTAGCAAATATGGCAGTGCTTTCGGAGTATTGTATTCCATTTGTGAAGGTTGGAGGCTACTTTATTCCATATAAAACCGGAACGGTGGAGGAAGAAATCACACAGGGAAAAAAGGCAATCCAGATTCTCGGTGGTAAGATTGAAAAAGTAGAAAAACTCATGCTTCCGGATTCGGATATCAGCCGGAGCTTTGTATTTATCAGAAAAGAAAAACAGACACCAAAAGCATATCCGCGGAAAGCAGGAACTGCAAGCAAACAACCCCTCGGCTAATAGCCAAGGGGTTTGTTTTAATTATGACGCTTTGTCTGACGTCTTATCCGGAGTTCGTCCTGTCGCTCTTTCATTGCTTCCAGACCTTTTTTATCGGTTGGAATCATCGTTTTAATGACAAATATATTGTTGTTTCTCGATTGTTTGAATCGAATCTTACCGCTCACCAATCCGTGGTGCCAGCATTTTCCAATACAGGTATAGGAGTTCGGTGTATTTGCAAACCATTTTACCTTTGGTGCTAATTTCTTACCACAGCGATAGCAGATCGGAGCCATCAGTTCTACGTCTGAAATCGCTTCCTCTTTGCAATGGTATTCTCTGGAGATATGCTCTAAATAATGCTTGTGATGGGAGATAATCTCATCTTTTTTATCCTTCGGGTTGTTATAGATATCGTAACAATACCGGTCTGCCAGATCTCTTGGAGACATTGCTTTCAGCACAAGTCCGGTATAGTATGCATCATTCACTGCACTGTGAAATGGTTTATCCTCTTCCACTTCTATCTTTAGATGTTCGACCGCTTTTTTCAGCTTTACAATCTTACCATCTTCGTCATACATATCTGCATAGATCTGCTGTACATTATAGAACTTTAATGGCACGGGCATCGGCTTTAAGTAGTAGTAGTCCATGTTTGTCTGAAGGATGTTCAAGTCCATTGAACCCCACGTGCCAAAGATATAATCATCCTGTCCACACCATTTGATGAATTCCCGATACACCATATCAAACGGTCGTCCCTTTCGAAGTGTGGATTCATCATAATTTAAAATCGTCTTGATATGTGGCTGCAGCTTCTTGTAGAGCTTTGGTTTTATAATACTGGAGTATGTGTCGATAATATTAAATTTTTTGTCCAGCTTGACTGCACCGATTTCTATGATTTCAAATGGCATGCGCGGGTTTTCCATATCTCTGCCACCACAGCACTGGTTCCATTCCAAATCAAATATGATATAGTTCATGTTTATTCTGCCTTATCCATTATGCGAAGATGGGAGTAGTCGTTCTCATCCTCTGTTTTTCCGTTACGCTGTTCCAGTTCTTTGCAGATATCATTGAGAATTTCAATGGTCTCATTGGAAGAACGTGAATTTGCGGTTGCCATTTTTGTAATCAAAACAGCCATCTTTTCCGTGCTGCTTACCACACGGTCGGTATTGTCTACATCCTTCTTCAACTGAATCTTTGTCATCAGCTTATCCTGTTCCATGAGATTTTTCATGTGCTTTGAATTATCATCCTTGATCTCAGACAACAGCTTGGAATTCTCGTCCTTCATTTCCAACATCATATCAAGAATGGCGGACATACTCTGGGTACGGGAAACCTCTTCTCTTTTTGCAACTGAGTAGATACCCTTCTCTACCTTGGTAAGCTCGTTCTGCTTATCGAGGTTCAGGTTTGCGATTTCATCGACCTTCGCAAGAATCCCATCCACTAAGAAATAGGTATCAACGACGACAATCAAAGAGACTGCAATGATAACCTGAATCATGGAAGGATATACCAATATTAAATATAAGTCAATCAGCAGTGCCGCTATAAAAGCGACAGCACTGATTGTAAGAGTTGTACTTGATTTGCGGTTCATGTAACACCCTCCGTTCTACACGTGAAACCGGTTTAATCTGTCAAATCTTCTCCATTTGTTTCGATGACCTTCTTGTACCAGTAGAAGGAATCTTTCTTGTATCTTGCCAGATCTTTCAGATCGAATTCATCCCGGTTTACATAGATAAATCCATAACGTTTAACAACACCTTCATGGGTTGATACAAGGTCAATCGCTGACCACGGACAATAGCCCATCATTTCTACACCTTCGGAACATGCAAGCTTGATCTGCTCGATATGCTTTCTCAAGTATTCAATACGATACTGGTCATGTACCTTGCCATCCTCTGTGAGCTTATCGTAAGCACCAAGACCGTTCTCTGTGACGATCATTGGCAGATGATAACGGCTGTAGATCTCACGCATCGTTGCGCGGAACCCATCCGGATCAATCTCCCAGCCAAACTCGGTACGAAGCAGATTTGGATTTGGATAAGCCTTAAATACGCCAGGCTCATCGCCACTGATCTGCTGATCTCCTCTGCCAGCAGGTTCTGTTCCATCGTTCCATTCTACCGTTGCTGTAGAGTAGTAATTAAATCCAATAAAGTCCGGATGCGCACTCGCCATGATATCCATGTCGCCATCTTCGATAACTGGTGTTGCATCGTGTTCCTCTAAGAATGCCCATACAAGATTGTTGTAACGACCAAAAACTGCCATATCAAGATACAGCCAGTTACGGATTGCATTTAAGTTTTGTGCTGCTAATACATCCTTTGGCTTGCAGCTTGCCGGATAGACAAGAGAAATGTTTGGTGCAGGACCAATCTTTCCGCCCGGTACCATCTCATGACACAGAGCCATAGCCTTTGCCTGAGCAAGCAGCATATGATGATTCTCCTGATACAGTTTCTTATATTTGTTATCCACACCCTTTAAATCACAGGTGCCAATCACTTCTCCATTTAAGGTTAATACGTTCTGCTCGTTGATCGTGAGCCAGTATTTTACACGATCACCATAGTTCTCGTAAAGAATCTTTGCGAAGTTTACGAATTCATCAACACTCTCTCTTCTTGACCATCCACCCTTCTTCTCAAGGGCTGCTGGAAGATCAAAATGGAACATCGTAACAAGTGGCTCAATGTTATATTTCAGACATTCGTCGATGACATTGTTGTAGAAATCGATACCTTCCTGATTGACCGCACCGGTTCCTTCCGGAAGAATACGGGACCATGCAACAGAAAAACGGAATGTCTTAAATCCCATCTCTGCCATCAGAGCAATATCTTCTTTGTAGTGATGATAGAAATCAGCACATACATCTAATTCACTGGTGCCTTCCGGTACCTTCTTGATATCCTGTACACTTGGTCCTTTTCCATGTGTCAGGTTTGCACCCTCTACTTGATATGCACTGGTAGATGCACCCCACAGAAAATCTTTTGGCATTGGTTTCAGCTTTTTTAAAATCATGGATATTGACCTCCTATCAAAAATATTATAAAATAGATAACGATTTGTTTCCGTAGCTCAGCAGGATAGAGCAACCGCCTCCTAAGCGGTAGGTCGGGCGTTCGAATCGCCTCGGGAACATTTTTTTATTGTCTAATTTTCCAGGTACATCTGTCGGAAGCTGTAAAGCGCACCGAGCAGATTTGAATCATTTCCGAACTTACATACATCAACCTTGATGAAATTTGTAATCATACTGATGGACTTTAACTTTTCTACATAGCGCTTTACACCTTCCACGAATGCAGGCTGCGCGCTGATTCCACCGCCGAGCAAGATGATATCCGGATCGACAATGGCAAAGATGTTGAACAGATATTTTGCAGTTGTAAAATAAAAATCTTCCAACATATCAAGGACAACCGGATCGCCTTCTTCTGCCATCTTATAAAGAAGTTCCCCGTTGAATTCTTTTGGATTGATGCCTTTTGCCACTGCAACCTGATAACAAAAAGCACGTGTAGAATACGAAGTAGACCAAAGATAAGGAAGCTTCTCGTATTCTTCTTCCATATCGCTGATTGAATCAATATCAAAGATTTTATCCACATCTTTTCTTGTCAGTGTATCTGCGAAGAAATAAGATAATTCTCCAGCAGACAGATCTTTTCCACGATGCACATGTCCGTTGATTACGATACCACCGCCGATGCCGGTTCCAAGGATGACTACAGCTGCATTCTTACAGCCTTTGGCATTACCCATCCAGACTTCTGCAAGGGCTGCACATTTTCCATCGTTTTCCATGGAAATTTTCACACCGTCACAGCGCGCACCAAGCAGTTCTGCCAGATGTGCGTCTTTCAGATATTTGATACCACCGCCGTTTCGGATGATACCATTTTCTGCGTCGATAAGTCCTGGCAAAGAAAGTGCGATTCCTTCTACACCCTGATCTTTGTATTTGTCATAAATCTGTCCGAGAGATTCCACGAATTCTGGTACAGATTCTCCTTCCTTGGTCGGGGTTGGGTATTTTCCTTTTTCCTGAATATTACCGTCCATACTCATCCAAGCGTATTTTACAAAAGTTCCACCTACGTCAAATACTAGATACATAAAATCTCCTTCCTGAAAGTATATTATATTGTCACGACACCCTGTAACCAGATTTCTCCGCGAAACCGTCTGCCGACCTTTGGTTCTCCCTGTAAATCTGCTTCATTGATGCCGACGTTGATCATCAGTCCATTTGCTTCAATCAGTAAATTGTAGACAATCTCTTTACTGTATATATTTTGCAGTTTTTCCACTGCATAGATATTTCCGATAACCATGTAATGGTCGCATTCCACACCGCAAGGCATAAAGCTTGTATCAATGATCGAAAGAATATCCTCCTTGATGACTCTGGAAGAAATAGAGGTGTAGGTGTTCATTTCGTCATAGGTCAGTTGTTCCATCGCGTCGGTATCACCGTTTCGCGCTGCATCGAGCAGCTGGTTTCTGCGGTTCCGTCCTTTCGATTCGACGGCTATCTGATGCTTGGAATGATGCATACCAAGCAGAACCGTTCCAGCTACAGACAAAGCAGAAAACTTGACCTTCGTGATCTGCCGGTTGGAATAATTCAACCATTTGGATTTTGCATAATCTGCGATATTGATGACATAGAAGATAATCGTCATACCAAGATGGTAATCTTCGCAGACTCCCGCATAGCTTTCTTTGTCGGTCTGTTTCTGAATCGTGATGTTCTCAAACTGCATGAACCGGTCTCCCTTCAAATAAGGAAAATAATGTTCAATGGATAAAGAACCCTTGATGTCATATTCACCAACGAGCGAGAGTCCGAAATTCCTACCAAAATCTTTTTCAAACTGCAGCAGCGACGTATCGACGCTGATCGTCGTCATTATCTTGCGGTTTGGAGTATTCAACGTGTGACGATAAATATCTTCCAATTGCTGTCTATTTTTACATTCGCGAAAACCGATCGCACGTAGATAAGTATGCATACTACCTCCAGCATTTCCGCATGGGAAATGGATTAACAGATTTTTGTCTTACCGCCCATATATGGCTGAAGCACCTTTGGAATGTTGATGCTTCCATCTTCGTTCAGGTTGTTCTCTAAGAATGCAATCAGCATACGAGGTGGAGCAACAACAGTATTGTTCAATGTATGAGCAAAATATTTTCCATCCTTGCCCTTTACCTTGATGCCAAGACGACGTGCCTGAGCATCACCGAGGTTTGAACAGCTACCAACTTCGAAATATTTTTTCTGACGTGGAGACCATGCTTCAACGTCGTAAGATTTTACCTTTAAGTCTGCCAGATCACCAGAACAGCACTCGATTGTACGAACTGGAATATCCATAGAACGGAACAGATCAACTGTATTTTTCCACAGCTTGTCGAACCACATCTTGCTATCCTCTGGCTTGCAGACAACGATCATTTCCTGCTTCTCAAACTGGTGGATACGATAAACACCACGCTCCTCGATACCATGTGCACCCTTCTCTTTACGGAAGCATGGAGAGTAGCTTGTCAGAGTCTTAGGAAGCTCTTCCTCTGGTGTCATTGTATCGATGAACTTACCAATCATAGAGTGCTCACTTGTACCGATCAGATACAGATCCTCACCCTCAATCTTATACATCATGGCATCCATCTCAGCGAAACTCATAACACCGGTTACAACGTTGCTGCGGATCATGAAAGGTGGTACACAGTAAGTAAATCCACGGTCAATCATGAAATCTCTTGCATAGCTGATAACGGCTGAATGCAGTCTTGCAATGTCGCCCATCAGATAGTAGAAACCATTTCCGGCTACCTTTCTTGCACTGTCAAGATCAATACCGTTCAGCTTCTCCATGATGTCTGTATGATAAGGAACTTCAAAATCTGGAACAACTGGCTCGCCAAAACGCTCCAGCTCTACATTCTCAGAATCATCTTTACCGATTGGAACAGTCGGATCAATGATGTTCGGAATGACCATCATTTTCTTCTTTAACTCTTCACGCACCTGTGGCTCCTGCTTCTCCAGCTCTGCCAGACGGGCTGCGTTCTTTGCAACTTCCCTCTTAACTTCTTCTGCCTCTTCCTTCTTGCCCTGTGCCATCAATGCACCAATCTGCTTTGCAATAGCGTTCTTCTTTGCACGAAGCTCATCGGCTTCCTGCTGAAGGACTCTTGCCTGCTTGTCAAGCTCGATGACTTCATCTACTAATGGAAGCTTCGCATCCTGAAACTTCTTCTTGATATTCTCCTTTACAGCGTCTGGGTTTTCACGAACAAATTTAATGTCTAACATAATTGTCGTCCTTTCTTATTTATAATAGTAGTTTAAAATATTTGTTAAAAAATTGATATCAAAAATTTTGTATCATTATAATATTGTGACCTGATTATGCATCAAAATTCAGATTACCATCGGCATCTTCGAATTCTGCTTCCTTTGTCAGATCCTGAATCTCTTCTTCCACCGTCTTAGCCTGTTCCAATGCTTCCTTTTCTTCCGATGAAAGCTGGATGTAAGATTCGCCGTTTACGATTTCCTTCGCATAGGTAAAACAGCCTTCCCTCGAGTGCATCGAGTTCAGTAGAATACCGGAATTCTCATCGTTTAACAATGCGATGACGAAGCTTAGTTTTCCTGCCATCTTATCAAATGCATCGTACTTGACGAGGGCATATTTGCTAATACAGGAGGACAGATGTTTCTTGATCTGCCGGTGTTCCTTCGTCACACGTCTGGCATTTGCCTTGACCTGATCCATCTCTTTAAAACGAATCCGAATAATCTTCTCCAAATCCGCACCTTTTTTGCCACTCATAAGCATCTCATATTTTCTTGCCATCACATTCATCTTATGAATGATAAAAATGATTAGAATTATGAGTAAAACAACCAAAATACAAAGGATTGTGACAGCAGAAGACATTTTCATACCAAATATCTTAGCCTCTTCCATGAAGTTTTCCTCTTTTCGATTTTATTGTGCGAGCAACTGTGTAATGCGCTCTAAATCTTCCTGTGAATAATATTCAATTTCAATTTTTCCGGAATCCTTGGTCTTTGCTTTGATGGTTGTCTTTGTTCCAAGGGATTCCTTTAAGCGGTTTTCAATCGCTTTATATAAGAAGGAAAGTTCCGGGTCTTCTTTCTCGGATGTCTTTTCCTTTGGTTTCTTATTTAATAGTTTCTTGACGTAGCTCTCTGTCTCACGCACGGAAAGCTTTTTATCAAAAATATACATTGCTGTCTCATACTGTAACTGAGGTTCTGTGATCGTAATGAGTGCACGAACATGTCCGGTCGACAGCATATCATCAATCAGCATCTGCTGTACCTTCTCGGTCAGCTTCAGAAGTCGGAGTGCATTTGTCACAGTCGTACGGCTCTTCGATACACGTTCTGCAACTTCATCCTGTGTCAGGTTGAATTCCTGAATCAAACGTTCATAAGCGTGTGCCTCTTCAATCGGATTTAAATCCTCACGCTGGATGTTCTCAATCAATGCGATCTCAACAATCTGCTGATCATCGTAATCTTTGATGACAACTGGAACCTCTTTCAAACCAGCTAACCGGGCAGCTCTCCAACGGCGCTCACCGGCAATCAGTTCATAGTAGCCTTTGCGCTTCACTACGACCAATGGCTCAATCACACCAAACTGTTTGATGGAATCTGCAAGCTCCTGCAATGCATCTTCATTGAATTCTTTTCTTGGCTGATTTTTGTTTGGCTCAATCCGGTTGATATTTAATGTCTGTTCTACTTTTTTCACAACCTCTGTTTTTGTAACAGCGCCTGTTTTAGTCTGTTTCGATGCCTTTGGACTGACATCTTCGGTTGTATCGTCTGTCGGAATTAAATTACTTAGTCCACGACCTAATCCTCGCTTTGGTGCCATAGCGTTCTCCTCTCAAATAGGTGTTTTTATAATTTTGCGTATAGTTTATTATTGATTACTTCGTCTGCAAGATCACGATATCCCTGCGCACCGGATGACCGGCTGTCATACAGGTTGATAGGAAGTCCGAAGCTAGGTGCTTCTGCTAGCCGTACATTTCTCGGAATAATGGTTTTATATATAAACTGATCCAAATTATTCTTGACGTTTTCAACAACCTCCAAAGACAGGTTCGTACGTGCGTCATACATCGTAAACACAACACCTTCGATTTCAAGGGATTTGTTTAGCTTCTTTTTAATCAGATTGATCGTGTAAATGAGCTGCGAGAGACCATCCAAAGCAAAAAATTCGCACTGGATTGGCACTAAGACAGTGTCCGCCGCAGTCATAGAATTGATCGTCAACATACCGAGAGCCGGTGGACAATCAATGATAATAAAATCATATTTTTTCTTTACGCTTTTTAACAGGTTCTTTAGTATATGCTGTGGATCTTCGGCATCGACCAATTCGACTTCTGCACCTGCCAGATCACGGTTCGCCGGCAAAACGCTTAAATCCAGTCCATGCTCCAATGGATGAACAATCATACACTCTCCAATGTTAATCTCTCCACTCATGGCATGATAAATGGTGTATTCCAAGGTATTCTTATCGATACCAAGGCCACTTGTCAGATTGCCCTGTGGGTCCATGTCGACAGCCAGAACCTTTTTACCTTTTTCCGCCAGACATGCTGCGAGATTGATTGATGTTGTTGTTTTTCCTACGCCGCCTTTCTGGTTGGCGACTGCAATGATTCTACCCATAAAAACCTCCACATATAATAAACATTATAGCACTACCTGACATGTTTCGCTATATCAAAATATGGGTAAATTTGTTGTTGGTGTACAATATATAGATTTGAGTGCTTGGATATTACAATATGTATGGAAAATAAAAGAAAAATTCATAAAAACCAAGTAAAAAACCGTAAAATAAATATTAGTTATTATAAATACTTTAGTGTTTCACGTGAAACATCCAATATTCTTAGAAATTATATTTGATTTAGAATTGGAAGGTTGTTATCACATAGGCTATTTGATTTTGTGTGTTGATGTATATATTATTCAGTAAATAAATATGTGTTTATGTTTCACGTGAAACATGGTTGCGAGATTATGATATATGGAGATGTAATTCAAAAATTAATTATGAATGAATCTATAATAGATGATAACAAACTGAACTTAGCATTTTATAAATTGACTGAGTGAATTCTAGTGCTATCAGAAGTAACATAAAGGGTACATAAAGATAATAGAATATTATCTTATTTGATTTAGATAAATAATTGAGTGTATTTCAGATATAAAAATTGAATTTGGTATAGACACATTAGTTTTAAAATATCTGAATATATATGTTTCACGTGAAACATTGTTTGCAACATATACATTACATAAAATGAAAATAAAATCTGAAATATATAATTTAAAATATCTACGAGTATCTAAAAATGAATAACTGATGAACCGACAGATAACTAGAAAAATTTATTTCTGGCTGTTTTTGGTTTTATAAATAACTGTAACGTATAATATGTTAAATTATAAAACAACAATAAACTTAATTGATAAATTATAGTACAATATGCATCTGTATAATTTTAATGTACATAAAAATGAATTATAACTGTTATCTATTTATATTGAGCATGTGTTATCTATATTGAATATAGAATAGAATTTTAATTTACGATTATCAATATGTTTCACGTGAAACACTGATTATCCACATATATAAACATCAATAATTGTGGAAAAGTATATAATATCCACCAACTTATACACATAATTGTGGATAAAAAATGATTCTAAAAACAAAAATTGTTGATAACTTCGGGCGGAATCATACATATTGTATTTATAAAATTGGAGATACAATATAGTGAGGTTAGAGGAGAGTAAAACATAAGCATATGAATATATGACAATTTCATAAAAATAAGCCGGATGATTTAATCATCCGACTTACTTAACTTCTTAGTAATTATATACCAGTTTTTATCATATGGAATGTATAATGAAATTACATCTGTTCTGGACAATCAATACCAAGCAATTCCATTGCATCTTTGATCGTCTTCTTTGTGATATATACCAGTGTAGCACGCGCGTTACGCACATTCTCTTCCTCTACATGGATACGGCATGCGTTGTAGAATTTGTTGAATGCCTGTGCAACATCGACTGCAAATCTTGCAACGGCAGAAGGCTCGTAACGCTCGGAAGCATCCTTGACAACCTTCGGGAAGCGGTTAATCTCTTTCAGTAACTCCATTGCTTCTACATCTGTCAATACACTGTAATCAATATCTGCTGATGGTGTAAATCCATCCAGCTTCTTTAAGATACTGCAGCATCTTGCATGTGTGTACTGTACGTATGGACCAGTTTCACCATCGAAGTTCAAAAGCTTCTCCCATTTGAAAGATACGTCTTTGATACGCTGGTTATAAAGATCATTGAACAATACGGCACCAACACCAATTTTCTTTGCTGTCTCATCCTTATCTGGAAGATCCGGGTTCTTCTCATTGATGATCTCTTTGATCTTCGCAATCGCTTCGAGGAGAATATCCTCGGCATAAATAATATTTCCGCTACGTGTAGAAAGCTTGGCACCTTCCAAGCTGACAAGTCCATAAGGAATATGCACTAACTGATCCTTTGCCCATTCATTTCCAAGCAATTCAACAACCTTGAATACCTGTTTGAAGTGAAGCTTCTGTTCCTGTCCGGTTACATACAGACATTTTACGAAGTTGTAAGTTTCTTTCCGATAGAAGATCGCTGCAATATCACGTGTTGCATAGATGGAGCTGCCGTCGTTCTTCAGGATCAGACATGGAGCCATATCATAAGCGTCTAAGTTTACGATCTTTGCACCCTCGCTCTCTGTCAGGAGATTTGCGTCTGTCAGTCGTTTTACAACATCGTCGGTTTTATCACGGTAGAAGCTCTCGCCGAGGTAGTAGTCGAAGTCCATACCAAGCAGATCGTAAGTACGCTTGTACTCAATCAGACTGATATCCTTGAACCACTGCCAGATTTTTAAAGCTTCCTCGTCACCATGTTCCATCTTCGCGAACCATGCACGCGCTTCGTCGTTTAACTCTGGATTCTTCTCAGCCTCTTCGTGGAACTTCACGTAGAGCTTCATCAGTTCGGCAACGCCGTCCTTCTTGACCGCTTCTTCACTTCCCCATGCCTTGTATGCAACGATCAGTTTACCAAACTGTGTACCCCAGTCGCCGAGGTGGTTGATGCGGACAACCTTGTAGCCCAGCTTGGAATAAATCTTATACAGAGAGTTTCCAATGATCGTCGTACGAAGATGTCCAACATGGAAATTCTTTGCTACGTTTGGAGAAGAATAATCGATACAGATTGTCTGTCCATTTCCTTCGGTAGAACTTCCGAAATCATCAGCCATAGAAGCTGTTACCATTGTTTCGATAAATAATTCCTTCTTTACGAAGAAGTTTAAGTAAGCACCCTGTACCTGAATCTCCTGCAGGAAATCCACATCGCCGATTGCTTCTTTGATATCGTTGGCAATCATCTGTGGGGCTTTGCGCATCGTCTTCGCAAGGCGGAAGCAGGGGAATGCAAAATCACCAAGCTCCGGTTTTGGCGGAATCTCAATCAGGTCTGCAATTTCTGCTGCGGTTAACCCTTCGACGTTTGCAGCAATCAGTTCTACAATCTTGTTTTTCATAATATATAAACTCCTTTATTGTTGTTTGCTTTTATTGTTGAATCGGGAAGCTGAATTTTACTGTGGTTCCCGACATGACATCCCCGGAGATATCCAGCTTGCCACAGAGCATATACAGGATTTCCTTTGCTTTGTGCAGGCTGCTGTACCAAGGACTGTCCTCCATATAGGTGTCCTTGATGCCGACACCATCATCTGTCAGAATGACCTCTGCCATATTTGGCGTCAGGCTTGCCTGTACGGATACATTGGATGCATTTGCATGTAAGGCGATGTTATCGAAAAATATTGCAATCAGCCGCATGAAGTTAATGTTGAACACCGGATGATAGCTGATGTTCGGATCTGGTGTTTCGACAGATGCGGTAATTTTGATCTTTGTATGTTTCTGCTTAAACTCATTTAAGTAAGCTTCGAGCTGTTCCTTCAATGGTTTGTCGGAAGAAGAAAAGCTGTTCATGTTCTCGGCGATTTCATCGACCGAGTGGGACATCTGCTTTACGTTGTGCAGGATTTCCTGCAAGGTTAATTTCGCACGTCCGACATCTGTTCCAATCAGATAGTTGATCATATCCAGTTTGTTCTGCATAGCTTCCAGCCCGGTTTTGATCTGCTTATCCAGAATCGTCTGTGTGAGTGCCCGGTCGTATGCATCCAGCATTAAGATATTATATCCATGCGAGGAGATGTCTTCCTTGGCGTCCTCCTGAAGAAATGTAAAGCCGTAGTGATCGGTATGATCAGGGTCGTCTGTCGTGTAGCGAGGCTCAAAAGAGGTAAGTGCATCTTCTGCATTGTTCAATGCTTCCAGGTATTGGCGCAGCTTGTTCAACTGTAATTCCATGCCGCGCAGCTTTAACGTCAAGGTCTCCTTCACGGATTGCAGGTCTTTGATCTGCTCCTGAATGATCTTGTTGCGCTCGGTATCCACGCCATCATTTGTGACAGGAGAAAAGACGCTTTTTCTGGAGTTGGTCTTGAAGGCGTAAATGTCCTTCGTCTTGTCCAGCTCATCAATCTTGATGTCAATTTCAAAAATCTGTGTTTTGAGATTCTGGATATCCTCCAATTGTGACAGGAAGGATTTGTTGAAATAATCCAGCATCATCTGATTGGCAGATTTGATTTTCTTAAAATTCTCTTTTGATTCTTCCATAGTTGAAGTACCTCTTTTCGTGGTGCAAGGTTTCCTGTTATCGTCTGCGGGAACGGGAGTTTTGCTTCCGTTTCCGTGGTTCGATCACATTTGCATAAATAAAAAGTCCAAGAATACATGCAACGACGACCGCCGCAATTATATATTTCCAATAGCTTTTCTTTTCTTTGATCAACGCCGGGCGGATACTGCCATTTTTGTATGCTTCGGCTACGGCAACGTCATCGTTGGAATTGACATAGCCGGAATAGCTGACCGGAAGTGTCAGGCAGGTCGTACCTTCATAGGAAACTTCCAAAGTACCGATATAACCTTCATCCAGCCGGTCTGCGGATGGAACAAAGTTCATTTGCAGCTTGGTTCTGTCGGCATTGTTCGCAAATATAAATGGCTGGTTATTGTCAACGGACAGATGCATGGTTCCGAGATTTTCACAACCATAATAATCGTTTAAGAAGTTCTGCGCGGTCGTGGCAGCCTCTGCATCGAATTCATAGTCTGACAACAACGTGGTGTTTGAGTAGTTGTTGAATACATAGTTGAACAGCGCAATGCTGTCGGTGTAATTCGTTGCGTTGTCAGGGGCACCCATTGTCACACAGATCAACTGCATATCATTTTTTTCAGCCCAGACGACAAGTGTACCACCCGCATCATCAGTATAACCAGTTTTTCCACCTTGACATGCCGGGTAATAATATTCGGAATTGTTGAGCATCATCCGGTTGCCCTGCGTGAGATAACGCGTCTCATTGTTCATGTTCGTTGGCGGAATCTCATGATAGGTTTCTGAAGCATACTCACGAAAGGTCTTGCTTGTAAGCGCCTCTTTTGTGATCAGCGCCATGTCGTAGGCAGTTGTATAATGATCCGGATCATGCAATCCGTTTGCATTCGTAAAATGTGTATCCTTGCAGCCGAGACTTTGTGCAGTATCATTCATCAACTGCACGAAATTCTCCAGAGAGCCAGACACCTGTTCTGCAATCGCCCAGGCTGCTTCATTTGCAGACATGAGCATGACGGCGTAGAGTGCATCCGACATACTGATCTCTTCGCCGACATCGAGCGCGATATGGGAACTGTTGCGGTCGATGCCCCAGACGGCAGCGTCACTCATTGTGATCGTAGAGTTTAAATCTCCGTTTTTGATGGCGAGATACGCAGTCATGATCTTTGTGATACTTGCCGGATATTGCCGGGTGTGGGAATTCTTTTCGTATATGATCTGTCCGGATTGTGCATCCATGATGATGGCAGATGTGGACGTAATCTGTGGAAATCCCGTCGTTGCATTTGCATCGGATGCAGTTGCGGTGCTTGTCTGTGCAGCCTCGCATGGAATACACATGCTGAGGAATAGCACGCACACCATTATATAGGAAATAATTTTTTTCACTGTTTTGATCATGCTATAAAATCCTTTTCTGTAAAGATTGACATTATCTTCTTAATTATCATATAAAACAGGGAAAAAAACAAGAGATAAAATGCAACATTCTTGTGAAAATTTAAAATAAATGCTAATATAGAAACATTATAGATGGACGAGGTAAAAAAGATGAGATTACGAAACGTAAAAGGCTCCAGAGAAATGATTGCCACAAATGATTTTGTCGTGCATGAAGAAGAGACAATGAAGGGAAAGTGGCATGATTTTTTTGAAAATGAAAATCCGATTCATATCGAAGTGGGAATGGGAAAAGGCAGATTTATTATAGATATGGCAAAGCTGCATCCGGAGATCAATTATATCGGTATTGAGAAATATTCGAGTGTGCTTGTCCGGGCAATCGAGAAGCAGACAATCGAGCAGCTTCCGAATCTGGTGTTTATCCGAATGGATGCGGAGGCAATCGAAAATGTATTTGAAAAAGATGAGGTTGCCTATATCTATCTGAACTTTTCTGATCCGTGGCCGAAGGATCGTCATGCGAGACGGCGCCTGACATCGGTGCAGTTTTTGAACCGGTATGTGAATTTCCTCGCAGCAGATGGAGGGCTTACATTTAAGACAGACAACCGCCCGTTGTTTGATTTCTCACTGGAACAGGTAGAACTTGCCGGTTGGGAGATGGTCAACTATACGTTTGACCTGCATCATAGCGAGTATGCGGAGGGTAATGTCATGACGGAGTATGAAGAGAAGTTTTCTGCGATGGGAAATCCAATCTGCCGCATGGTCATCAAACCACCAAAAAAGAAATAACAAAAACGTGTAAAAAAAGAGATTCCGGTGCATACTATGGTAGTAAGATACATGCCGGAGTCTCTTATGGGAAGAAAAAAATGTGGTTTTAAACTTACAAATGCAGTGTACTCGAATCCCTGTCTGAATCGAAAACTGATGAATCTTGGACGCAATATACACACAGTATGTTGTATTCTGAACCGGCTGGAGACAATTAGTGCATGCAAGAAGTTAAGGAAATAAAGGGTTTGCGGGCTTTTTGAAAAAAATCTGAAAAAAATGTGAAAAAAAGCTTGCATTTTGTAAATGAATGTTGTATACTCCATATTGTTCTGATGAAGAACACATGGTAAGTGAAAATTCACTACGGGCCGCTAGCTCATTTGGTAGAGCACCTGACTCTTAATCAGGGTGTGCGGGGTTCGAGCCCCCGGCGGCCCACTTGTAAAAGCATCGGTTTTGCAGAAGAAGCTGCGGAGTCGGTGTTTTTTTTGTATTTTCGGTTTTACACAGATGAAATGCAGAGAATCATGCAGAATTTACAATGTAAGTGCAGAAAGCGTGTAGAAGATGATTTATGAAAAGATGATTGAAACTGAAAATTCAGATCCGATGCGAACCGCATGGACAGATTACCGGCAGACATTGACCAGTTATGTCTTAGAGGGGATTGAGAGCTATTACCGGCGGGCACATCTGGCAAGACAGGGAAAATTGCGGGATCAGGCGTTTACTTTGGAGGCGGATGTACCTTTGGAAGCGAAACCGGTAGTTGCTATCTGGGGTGCCGGTCGATGCAATGATCTGGATCTGGAAATGCTGGCACCCTATGTGCGGTTTGTACTGATTGACCGGACGATGGAGGATATACAGGCGGCACGGGCGCGATATGGATTATCAGAAGCACAGTGTGTCTGTGTGGATTTGCGATTCTGGGAAATCTATGAGGAAGAGGAACGGTTTTTTGAGACATTGCTTGCGAATGGGGACGATCTGCATTTGTCAGAATATCTGCGTCAGGTCATGGAGTCAGTGGCGGAGCAACAGCCAACATTTGCGGGATATGAAAAGGCATTTGATTTCAGTGTCGTGTGTGGACTTGCCAGTCAGTTAAATGCGCGGTTTGCTGGGCTGCTGCAATTATATGGAAAAGATCTGCGCAGACTGCCAAGGACGGCTGCCATGATGAAGGAAATGAATGTGCAGGCAGCAGGGCGGTTGATGGATGCCATTATGGTGACAACAAGCGGAGCTGTTTTCGCGGCAAACGAGATATATGCAGCGTTGCCTGCGCGCGAAGAACGGCTGGCAGAATATGCTCAGATCTGGACGGAGGAATGGGAACAGCTTCTGACAGCAAAGACAGAAACACAGATTCTGCCAGAGGATGTAGAAGGCATTACTTGTCAGGTTGCAGGCAGCCGGGAATTTGAACTGCATCTGATGCAGGCACAGAAGGCGGGAAAGCTTGTTTTCCGGCATCGGAGTGGGTGCGTCTGGCCATTTTCAGAAGAAAAATATTATTTTATGGATGTTTTGACGGCATATTTCATAAATAAAGAAATAAAATAAAAAAATAACTTTCATAAGTTAGGAAAGCCTTTTTGAGTGGCTGTTTTGTTGAAAAAAGAAAGTTCCTATGGTATCATAACGGAGATTGGATATAAATAGCATTATTCCGAAGAGGGTATCTATGAAATTATATGTAACAAGACATGGACAGACACAGTATAATATAGAGGTTCGAATCTGTGGAAGAGCAAATGTGCGACTGACGGAAAAAGGAATCTCACAGGCACATGAGCTGGCACAGAGCATGCAGGATACGGATGTGGATCTCATCATTTCATCACCGCTTGTGCGTGCAAAGGAGACGGCAGATATTGTCGGTGCAGCGATCGGTGTGCCGGTAGAAGTGGATGATCGCCTTGCAGAGCGTGATTATGGCGTGATCGACGGAACCTATGAGGGAACGCCGGGATTCATGGAGCAGTGGGTACAGTTTGGTTACCAGTATCCAGAGGGTGAGTCGCTGCTTAAAGTTGTACAGCGTGTGTATAATTTTCTAGATGATATCAAGCAGCGCTATGCGGATAAAAAGGTCATGGTGATCAGTCATGGCGGTGTGTGCCGGGTGATCAACTCATATTTTGAGAGTCTGGATAATGAAGATTTTTTCAAGTTTAATCTGGGAAATTGTAAAGTTCTTCAATATGATCTCTAAAAAAGAAGATTATGTAAAATATGTAATAAAATAGTCACAATTTAGCATAAATTCCTTGAATGAATGAGGGGTTTATGCTATTATTTTTTTATCACTTCTTATTAGAATTAAGAGGGTTATTTAGGAGGGAAGATTTATGAATTGTACGATGTGTGGAGCGATTATACCAACCGGACAGACAAATTGTCCAATGTGTGGAGCTCCAGTTCAGGCAGAGCAACCTGCAGATAATGCACAGCCAGTGCAGCCACAGATGGGATACCAGCAGCCAATGGGACAGCCGGTACAGCCACAGATGGGATACCAGCAGCCAATGGGACAGCCGGTACAGCCACAGATGGGATACCAGCAGCCAATGGGACAGCCGGTACAGCCACAGATGG